>SAMEA3663269__coassemble_1384_pt1 | contig 7275 bp, 4 predicted proteins | sample SAMEA3663269__metabat2_high_PE_027 | metagenome-assembled genome bin SAMEA3663269 (sample SAMEA3663269) | pig gut metagenome | biome: pig gut; feature: pig-associated habitat; material: faeces | place: China | collected 2013 | reverse complement strand
GTTCTCGGTGCCGGGTCTGCCCAAGTTCGTGGTGTGGCTGGCGTACCATCTGGACAAGCACGGCCTGCTGCCCCGGAAGATCATCGACCTGAGCCCCTTCCACACCAGCCTGTTCATCACCAATCTGGCCTCCATCAAGACCAGCTACATCCACCACCATTGTTATGAACTCGGCACCACCAGCGTGTTTGTCTGCATGGGCAAGCCGGTGCCCGATTACATGAGCGGCAACCTCAACAAGAAGATCATGCCGCTGGGCGTGGTGATGGACGAGCGCATCTGCACCGGCTATGAGTACGCCGCCTTCTACAACGATTTCCGCAAGTTCCTGCGCACGCCGGAGATGCTGGAGGAGCCGTATCAGGGATAACGGGCGCAGAAGCACCCCTTTTGCCGCCGGCGCCTGAAAGAACGATAGACAGGAAAAAGAGAGAGCTTTCGCTCTCTCTTTTTCCTTACCATATCAACCACGAGGTGTCGCGGGGAAAACGGGATCAGAACCAGATGGCCCATGCCAGGAACCCCAGACAGGCCACCACGCCGGTGAAGATGGTGACGATCACCAGATAGCCCATGATGTCGCGGGCAGACAGCTTGGCGATGCCCAGTGCCGGCAGGGCCCAGAAGGGCTGGATCATGTTGGTCCACTGGTCGCCCCACGCGATGGCCATGGCGGTGCGGCCGTTCTCAATACCCATGGCAGCGCCGGCGGGCATCATAATGGGCCCCTGGACGGCCCACTGGCCGCCGCCGGAGGGAACGAAGAAGTTGACCACACCGGCTGCCAGGAAGGACAGCATGGGGAAGGTCACGTTGTTGGAGATGCTGACGAAGAACTCGGAGATCACGCCGGCCAGAGAGACCCCCTGTTCGTTGGCGGCCACCATCATGCCCATGATACCGGCATAGAAGGGGAACTGCAGCAGGATACCGGCGGCACCGGACGCGGCGTCGGAGATGGCGTCCACATAGCGGCGCAGGTCGCCGTGCAGCAGGATGCCCAGGAACATGAAGATCATATTGACGATGTTCAGCCCCAGCGTAAAGCCATTCTGAACGAAGTAGTAAATGATGTACACAAAGCCGCCCAGAAGGATGATGGCCCACAGAATTTTGGAGTGTTCCATTCTGTCGGCGGGCGTCTTGACCTCGTAGGTGCGGTCCTCTTCCTCCACCAGCAGGGACGGATCAATGGTGACGGTATGGTCCTTGTCGGGATGCATGGCGTAGTTGACAAAGGGCATGGCCAGCAGGATCACGCCGCACATGATCAGGTTCATGGGATGGAATACGGTGGCGGTGATGGGGGCCTGATACAGCACTTCGCCAAAGGTCTTGCCGGCCACCAGATCCAGAGGGATGGAGCCGGACAGTCCGGCGTGCCAGATGACGAAGCCGGAGTAGGCGGAGGCGATCAGCAGGGGGTAGTCCACGGTAGGCACACGGCGCACCACCTCCTTGGCCAGCAGGGCGCCGATGACCAGACCGAAGCCCCAGTTCAGCCAGCAGCAGACGGTAGAAACAAAGGTGGTGACCACGATGGCCTGCATGTTGTTGTGACACATGCCGGCCACGGCCCGCAGCGCCTTCTTGCAGGGCTTGGCGGAGGCCATGGCACTGCCCAGCACCAGCACCAGTGCCATCTGCATGGAGAAGGCCAGCAGACCCCAGAAGCCGTCGTTGGAGCCCCATGCGCTCAGCACCTTCAAAGGCCCCATACCGGTGGCCAGCATCGCGCCGATGTAGACAATGATGCTCAGGATGACGGCGAACAGGAAGGCGTCGGGCAGCCATCTGTTGACCACGCGCACGCATCCGTTGGTGAATTTTTTGAACACAGACTTCACTCTCCTCACAAAATATGTATGGCGCCGGCAGTTGTATCAAACGGTCGGCGTCCTGTTGCAACCGCGGAAATTGCCCACGATTTAACAATTTCATTATAGTACCGGGTGGGAGAAATTGGAATCAAGAGGACGTGAAGGTTACGGCGCACCCCATTAAGAAGCTGTGAGCAAAAGGGAGGAAAGCAGCACAAAAAGGTAAAGAGAGAGCTTTCGCTCTCTCTTTACCTTTACCATATAAACCACGAGGCGATAAAACCGCCGGGTATACAGGAATTATGGAGCTTGTCAGCCGGGGAAGAAGAGACCCCAGGCCAGGAAGCCCAAGATGGCCACAAGGCCGGTGAACAGCAGAACAATCACCAGATAGCCCATAATGTCGCGGGCAGACAGCTTGGCAACGCCCAGAGCAGGCAGCGCCCAGAACGGCTGGATCATGTTGGTCCACTGATCGCCCCATGCGATAGCCATGGCGGCACGGCCCGGCTCCACGCCCAGCTGCGGAGCGGCAGGCATGACGATGGGACCCTGAACGGCCCACTGGCCGCCGCCGGAGGGAACGAAGAAGTTGACGATACCGGCGGACAGGAAGGTCCACATGGGGAAGGTCACGTTGTTGGAGATGCTGACGAAGAAGTCGGAGATGACGCCTGCCAGGCAGACACCAGCCTCGTTGCGGACGGTCATCATGCCCATGATACCGGCATAGAAGGGGAACTGCAGCAGGATGCCGGCGGCACCGGCGGCAGCCTCACCGATAGCGTCCACATAGCGGCGCAGGTCGCCGTGCAGCAGGATGCCCAGGAACAGGAAGATGAAGTTGACGATGTTCAGGTTCAGGGCAGCGGCCACGCTCTTGCCGGCAGGCAGAGTGGCGAAGTAGTAGATGATATAGGCAAAGCCGGCGACTACCAGAATGACCCACAGGATTCTGGAATGCTCCATCTTGTCGGCGGGCGTCTCGGGCTTGCCGTAGTCCTTCTCTTCCTCATCGACCAGCAGAGTGGGATCAATGGTAATGGCATGATCCTTGTCAGGATGCATTGCATAGTTGACGAAGGGCATGGCCAGCAGGATTACGCCGCACATGACCAGGTTCATGGGGTGGAAAATGGTATCGGTGGTGGAGGCGGTCAGCACCATCTCCTGCTCGGTGCCGGCGAAAATCTTATAGCCCTCAGCCAGCTGCAGGGGAATGGAGCCAGACAGACCGGCGTGCCAAATGACGAAGCCGGAGTAGGCGGAGGCGATCAGCAGAGGATAGTCCACAGTGGGGACGCGCTTGGCCACTTCGCGGGCCAGCAGAGCGCCGGCAATCAGGCCGAAGCCCCAGTTCAGCCAGCAGCACACAGTGGAGACCATGGTGGTGACCACGATAGCCTGCATGTTGTTGTGGCACAGGCCGGCGGCGAACCGCAGCGCCTTTTTGCAGGGCCGGGAGGATGCCATGGCGCTGCCCAGCACCAGCACCAGCGCCATCTGCATGGAGAAGGCCAGCAGATTCCAGAAGCCGCTGGTGGTACCCCAGGCATTCAGAATCTTCAGCGGGCCCATCTTGGTGGCGATCATCGCAAAGACATACACGATGATGGACAGAATGACCGCGAACAGGAAGGGATCGGGCAGCCATCTGTTGACCACGCGCACGCAGCCGTTGGTAAATTTCTTGAACACGAATTTCACTCTCCTCACAAAATAATCTTGCAGGCGGATGTGTCAGGCCGCCTGCTCCGTAAAGAAAGGCCTGCGGCAGAAAAAGGCTGTGCTGCGTCTCTCCGTCGCGGGTCAGGAACTACACCTCATTATAACGTAAAAGCAGGGAAAATCAAACCGACAAATTCACAAAAAATTTACGAATGCATTGTATAAATTGTCAAATAATAAACAAATAGAAAGAAATTTAGACGAAAATTTTATATTTTGTCGGAATACTGTTTATATTTTGGCAGAATAATGCCGCCGAATGAGTTGCCATTCGGCGGCGGAGTTTCAGGTATAGGTGTGTTACCGCTCGGGATCGTAGGAGGCGGGGCCGCCGTCAAAGCGGTCGTCAGAATGGAACTGGCCGTCGTCCTCCGGCTCATGGGAGCCGATGCCGGACATGCGCTTGATGGCCTCAAAGTAACCGATGTCGGTCTGCTGCATGTAAGGCATGATCCAGATGGACAGGATGCCCAGCGTCAGGGAGCACAGGATGCTCCAGCCGATGAAGCTCAGATCCAACACAAACAGCTCCCATTTGTGGCCCCGGGTCTGGGCCTTGCTCATGTTCAGCGCCTCCATCACGCCTATGCTGGGGTTGTCACACAGGTTGTACAGGGCGAAACGGTAGCGGTAGCCGGCGACGATGCCGGGGATGATGAACAGCAGCGACCACAAAAAGACAAAGATGCCCATGACGATCTGCAGCAGGATCACCTTTCCGGCAAACAGGAAGCCGTCAAACAGCGTGGCATAGGGCGTTTCCAGACCCTTGCGCACATTCATGGTGTACAGGATATAGCCGGTGCCCAGAATGGCGCTTACCAGAGAGATCACGATGGTAATAAAGGTGATGGCCACCGGCGGCAGAGACAGCCGGGGGATATACTGCAGGACCTCCATCATTTCCAGATCCCCATACAAATAGGCGTAATCAGCCATGATACCGCCGGAGACCAGCGCATCCAGGCCCTGCAGCACCATAACGATCACCAGATACAGCAGCGTGAACAGATAGGCTGACACCCTGGCGTTTTTGGTGATGGCTTTGGCCTCCAACTTGAGTTGCACACGATCGAGCATAAGAAAAGCTCCTTTCTTAACAAAAACGCGACGGCAAAAAGCTGCCGGATATTTCGCTGATTTCACCAGATATTGTAGCATATGGAAAACCAGAACGCAAGAGGGGGAAAAAAGGCGGTAAAAACCGCAAAGCAACCGACAAAAAAGACAAATTTTCAGGAAGAATTCCCGCATAAGACTGGACAACAGCGAGTTTTTGTTGTATGATAAAACGCAGTGTGAGGTGGTGTCAAGCCACCTGAAGTAGCCGATGGTGAGATTCAGGCGTACGGAATCAAAATGCCGCACGCAGGAATTTCACCATCAGATACGAATGCAGTAAGATGAGGTGAAGACAATGGCACAAGCTTTCTTTGGCGGCGTTCATCCCAATGATATGAAGGCCGCGACCAATGAAAAGGCCATCGAAAAGCTGGAAGCCCCGGCTGAGGTGGTCATCCCCATGTCTATGCACATCGGTGCGCCTTGTAAACCCATTGTTGCAGTGGGCGACAAGGTAAAAATCGGACAGAGGATCGGCGAACCCGGCGGATTCGTATCCGCCCCCATCCACGCCAGCGTATCCGGTACGGTCAAGGCTGTGGAACCCCGCCCCTATTCCATGGGCGGCACTATGATGTCCGTGGTGATCGAGAACGATTTCCAGGACACCGTCAGCGAAGACGTCAAGCCCGCGGCTGACCCCGAGAACCTGACGGGCGAGCAGTTGGTAGAGATCGTCAAGAACGCCGGCATCGTCGGTCAGGGCGGCGCTACCTTCCCCACCCATGTGAAGATCAGCTCCGCGCTGGGCAAGGTGGATTACGTTATCATCAACGCCGCGGAGTGCGAGCCGTACATCACCGGCGACCACCGCACCTGCCTGGAGCGTCCCGATCAGGTGATCAAGGGTGCCACCGTGCTGGCCAAGTGCTTCGGTCTGGATAAGGTGTATATCGGCATCGAGGCCAACAAGCAGAACGCCGCTGACGTGCTCAACGAGAAGATCAAGGAGCTGAACGCTCCCGTGGTGGTGGAAGTGCTCCACACCCGTTACCCCCAGGGCGCTGAAAAGCAGCTGGTGCAGGCCATCTCCGGCCGTCAGGTGCCTTCCGGCAAGCTGCCCGCCGATGCAGGCTGCTGCATCTTCAACCTGAACACCACCTGCGCCATCTACCGCGCCGTGTACGAGGGTATGCCCGTGGTCAGCAAGATCGTCACCGTGTCCGGTTCCGGTGTGATCGAGCCCAAGAACATCGAGTGCCCCATCGGCACCCCCATTTCCAAGCTGTTTGACGCCTGCGGCGGCCTGAAGGACGACACCTACAAGCTGATCATGGGCGGCCCCATGATGGGTCTTGCCCAGTACAGCGTGGACGTGTCCGTGGGTAAGGGCACCGGCGCCATGCTGGCCTTTGCCGGCGACGAGGAGAAGTACGAGGAGAATCCTCAGTGCATCCGCTGCGGCAAGTGCGTGGGCGTGTGCCCCATCCGTCTGGAGCCCGTGTTCATGTACAAGTACCTGATGAAGGGCGACGTGGACACCTGGCAGAACGTGCTGCACGGCATGGACTGCATCGAGTGCGGCGCCTGCACCTACACCTGTCCTGCCCGCCTGCCCCTGACCCATGCGTTCCGTCTGGGCAAGCAGCAGGTCAACAACGCGAGAATGGCCGCCAAGGCCAAGGCGGAGGCCGAGAAGGCTGCCGCTGAAAAGAAGGAGGCGTAAACCATGACTGATTACAAGAATCTCAAGCTGATCGCGTCCTCCTCCCCCCATATCCGTTCCGTTGAGAACACCCGCTCCATCATGCTGGACGTGATCATCGCCATGCTGCCCGCCCTGTTCTGGGCCATCTACAACTTCGGCTTCAAGGCGCTGCTGTCCGTGGTGGTGTCCGTGGTGGCCTGCCTGTTCTGGGAGTGGCTGTACCGCAAGCTGCTGAAGAAGCCCCAGTCCATCGGCGACCTGTCCGCAGTGGTCACCGGTATGCTGCTGGCCTTTGTGTGCCCGCCCGAGCTGCCCTGGTGGGCGCTGGTCATCGGCGCGTTCTTCTCCATCGTTGTGGTCAAGCAGCTTTACGGCGGCATCGGCTGCAACTTCCTGAACCCCGCGCTGGCGGGCCGTGCCATTCTGCTGGCCAGCTATGCCACCGCCATGACCACCTGGACCCTGCCCTCCTCCAAGCTGGATACCGTGGTGTCCACCGCGACCCCCCTGGCCATCATGAAGGAAGGCACCGTGGAGAAGTTCACCGAGCTGACGGCCAACTACTCCGTGGCCGATATGTTCATCGGCCGTGTGGGCGGCTCTCTGGGTGAGGTCTCCGCGCTGGCCCTGCTGCTGGGCGGCGCCTGGCTGCTGATCCGCAAGGTCATCTCCTGGCACACCCCCGTGGCCTTTATCGGTACCGTGGCCATCCTGACCCTGATCTCCGCCCCTGCCGGTATCGACAACGTGCAGTACATGCTCTACAACGTGTTCGGCGGCGGCCTGATGCTGGGTGCCATCTTCATGGCCACCGACTATGCCACCTCCCCCGTTACCAAGCCGGGTCAGCTGATCTTCGGCATCGGCTGCGGTCTGATCACCTGCTTCATCCGCCGTTTCGGCTCCTATCCCGAGGGCGTGTGCTATTCCATTCTGATCATGAACTGCACCACCTGG
>SAMEA3663269__coassemble_1330_pt1 | contig 7435 bp, 6 predicted proteins | sample SAMEA3663269__metabat2_high_PE_027 | metagenome-assembled genome bin SAMEA3663269 (sample SAMEA3663269) | pig gut metagenome | biome: pig gut; feature: pig-associated habitat; material: faeces | place: China | collected 2013 | reverse complement strand
GCCTGCAGGGCGGCGCCCATGGCCACGCACTCATCGGGGTTGATGCCCTTGAAGGGCTCAGAACCGGTGAAGTTCTTCACAGCGTCCACCACGGCGGGAATACGGCTGGAGCCGCCCACCATCAGCACCTTGGCCAGATCGCTGGGCTTCAGGCCGGCGTCGGACATAGCCTGACGCACGGGGCCCATGGTGGCGTCCACCAGATGGCCGGTCAGCTCGTTGAACTTGGCACGGGTCAGGGTCACGTCCAGATGCTTGGGGCCGGTGGCGTCGGCGGTGATATAGGGCAGGTTGATGTTGGAACTGGTAACGCCGCTCAGCTCGATCTTGGCCTTTTCAGCGGCTTCCTTCAGACGCTGCATGGCTACCTTGTCGCCGCTCAGGTCGATACCGTCGGTGCGCTTGAACTCGCTGACCAGATACTTCATGATGCACTGGTCGAAATCGTCGCCGCCCAAACGGTTGTTGCCGGCGGTGGCCAGCACTTCGATCACGCCGTCGTCGATCTCCAGAATGGACACATCGAAGGTACCGCCGCCCAGGTCGTAGACCATGATCTTCTGGGCCTGCTCCTTATCCACACCGTAGGCCAGCGCGGCGGCGGTAGGCTCGTTGATGATACGCTTCACGTCCAGACCGGCGATCTTGCCGGCGTCCTTGGTGGCCTGACGCTGGGAGTCGGTAAAGTAGGCGGGAACAGTGATGACGGCCTCAGTAACGGTAGTGCCCAGATAGGCCTCGGCGTCCGCCTTCAGCTTCTGCAGGATCATGGCGCTGATCTCCTGGGGCGTATAGCTCTTGCCGTCGATGGTGACGCGGTGGTCGCTGCCCATCTCACGCTTAATGGAGGAGATGGTGCGGTCGGGGTTGGTGATGGCCTGGCGCTTTGCCACCTGGCCTACCATGCGCTCGCCGGTCTTGGAAAATGCCACTACGGACGGGGTGGTGCGGTTGCCTTCCGCGTTGGGAATTACGACTGCCTCGCCGCCTTCCATAACGGCTACGCAGGAATTGGTGGTGCCAAGGTCGATACCGATAACTTTAGACATAATAGTTGCCTCCTGTATATTTCACATATCATTATTATTTTCTGTTATTGCTTCGGAACACCGTTCCGGAAAATACTCTGTCAGTTTGCCACCTTCACCATAGCGAAGCGCAGCACCTTGTCGCCCAGCATAAAGCCCTTTTGGAACACCTCCACCACCGTGTTTTCCCCGGCGGCTTCGTCCTCCACATGCATCACGGCGTTGTGACGGGCCGGATCAAAGGGCTGACCTTGGGCCTCGATCTCCGTGACGCCCAGCTTATTCAGCACCTCGCCGAACTGCCGGAGGATCAGCTCCAGACCCTGCCGGTGGACGTCACTTTCGTCGTACTGGGCAATGCCCCGCTCCAGATTGTCGTACACCGCCAGAAACGGCTTGATGGTGTCGGCCTTGGCGTCGCCGTAGGCGTTTTCCTTCTCCTTTGCGGTACGCTTACGGTAGTTGTCGTACTCTGCCGCCAGACGCAGGTATTTATCGTTGACGTCGGCCACCAGTTTGGCCAGACCCTCCATCTTCTCCATCTGCTCTCTTGTGACGGTAAAGGTCTCGGAGGCCGTTTCCTCGGCGGGATTCTCCGCGTTCTCCGCAGCGGGATTCTCCACGCTCTCCGCGGCAGGGACGGAGGTTTCCGCTTCCGGCTCCTGCCCGGGGATATCCTTTTTCTTCTTATCGCTCATTGTATCTCATTCTCCTTTGGGGGAAGTTGGTGCTTTCCGAACATACGGGTCAGGCTCTCGGCAAAGTAGCTGAGCCGGGCCGCCACAGCAGCGTAATCCATACGGGTAGGACCGACCACGCCCACAAGACCCCGCATTCCGTCGCCGATATCGTAGCTGGCCACCACCACGCTGCTCTCCTTCAGGGCCTCGTTGACATTTTCCGGGCCGATGAGGATCTGCATGGACTGGTCGCCGGCCGGCACGGGAAGCTGCTCCTTGCTGTCCACCATGAAGTGCATCAGATCGTGGGCCTTGTCGACATCCCGGAACTCCGGGAATTTCAGCAGCTGGCTGGCGCCGTTGGTGAACACCTCATGCTGCTGGCTCTCCTTCAAAAGCCCGGCGGCGTACTCCACCACCTGATTGAGCAGCAAAAACCACTGTCCGCTGACCTGATCCGACAGATTCATCAGATGAACGTTCATCTCCTCGACACCGATGCCGGTGAAATGGGTGTTCAGCAGGTGGCTGATCTCCGGAAGCGTCTCCGCCTCCAGCGGCAGGCTCAGATGCATCAGCTGGCTTTTCACCCGGCTGTCCGACAGCATCACCACGGCAATGACGGACCCACTGTCCACGGCGATCAGTTCAAACCGGCGCACGGTGGCGGCGGCGGTATGATCCGCCACGGCATAGGTGGGATAGTCCACAAAAGAGGATACCATCTGGCCGGTTTTGGCGATCACCTGATCGGTGCCCTTCAGTTCCTGCCGCAGGGCATCGTTGATCTGGGCGGCTTCCTCATCGGAAAGGGGTTTGCGCTCCATCAGCTCGTTGACGTACAGCCGGTAGCCCTTGGCCGACGGGATCCGTCCGGCACTGGTATGGGGCTGTTCCAGATAGCCCATGTCGCTCAATTCCGCCAGTTCGTTGCGGACGGTGGCGGAGCTGACCTTTTCCGGCATCCGCTGGGCAATGGCCTTGGAGCCAAGAGGCTCGGCGGTGTCGATATAGCTTTCCACCACGATCTTCAATATTTGCTTTTTTCGCGCTGTCAATTCCATAGCACGTCTCCATTTAGCACTCCGTTCCTCTGAGTGCTAAATCAGTGTACCACCACAGGAAGAGAATGTCAAGAGTTCCAGAGTTGAATTATTTGTGAACAAATGGCGCAAAATTCCTCTTTCTACGCTGCCGGCCGCGGCCTGACCGCAGGCACGAACCGGGCGGGTCGTGCTGACAAAAAAGAGCGGCATATGCCGCTCTTTTTCACTATCTCAGATGTCCTGCCCTCAGTCGATGCTGCGGGCGAAATGGATGCCGGATTTCTGCATATGTACGTCCAGACGGACCCGGTCGCCCCGGATATAGCTGCGGGTATACTCGTACACCCGGCCATCCTCCATGCGGGTACGGCGCTGGTGGTAAAACGCACAGCTGTCTGGTTCCACGCCCAGCAGCTCCGCACTGTGGCTGTCCAGCGTTACCGCCTCGTAGCTCTCCTCGGCAGTGAAAGGCGTGATGCCCACATGATACAGCAGGGAATAAAAGCTGTGGGTCTGCACCATTTCGCGGGTCAGATTGGGGTAAATATACTGGGGATAGTAGCTGGTCTCAAGGATCAGCGGCTCGCCGTCCACATTGCGGATACGGGTAAAGCAGTAGACCGGCGTCCCCTCACGCAGCTCCATCTTTTCACAGACGATGGCCGGCGGAGTGGTGACCTCAAAATCCACCAGCGTGCTGCTGGGCTCCTTGCCCATGGAGGACACCTCGGTGGTGAAGGAGTACCGCACGCCGCGGCGGTTGGTGGAGGGATCGGCCACGAAAGTGCCGCGGCCCCGCTTACGCACCACCAGCCCCTCATCCTCCAGCTCGCCGATGGCCTGGCGGACGGTGTTGCGGCTGATGTTCAGCGCACGGCAAAGTTCCGCTTCGCTGGGCAGCAGGTCGCCTACGGCCAGTACGCCTGTGGAGATGTTGCGCTTGATGATGCCTACCAGTTGAGCATACAGAGAAATGTCACTGTCCAGCGACAGCTTCGCATTCAAAAGTGCGTTGCTTTCCATGACGGATGTTTCCTTTCCTACGCGCACATAGCGCTTGTACCTATTGTACCATACATTCCATGAAAAAGAAAGAGGGGTTTTCCGGGAAAAACCGCTTTTTCGCTGTTTGGCACAAAAACAGGAAGAAATTTGGTGTTCCAATTCAGAAAGATAGGAAAAAAGCCGCCGGAATGGCGGCATTTTTCCTGGAACAAAAAAGAAGGAAAACTTGAAAATTTGGTATGGGCAAATTACTTGTGATCCACAGCGTACATACGCTCGATCAGGCACAGCAGCTTGTCGGAGTAACCGATCTCGTTGTCATACCAGCTGACCACCTTCACAAAGGTGTCGGTCAGCGCGATGCCGGCCTTGGCGTCAAAGATGGAGGTGTGGGTGTTGCCCAGGAAGTCGGAGGACACAACGGCCTCGTCAGTGTAGTCCAGAATACCCTTCAGCTCACCCTCGCTGGCCTTCTTCATGGCGGCGCAGATCTCGTCATAGGAGGCGGGCTTGGTCAGGTTCACGGTCAGGTCCACCACGGACACATCCAGCGTGGGAACACGCATGGACATACCGGTCAGCTTGCCGTTCAGGGAAGGAATGACCTTGCCCACGGCCTTGGCAGCGCCGGTGGAGCTGGGGATAATGTTGCCGGAAGCGGCACGGCCGCCGCGCCAGTCCTTCAGAGACACGCCGTCAACGGTCTTCTGGGTGGCGGTGGTGGAGTGAACGGTGGTCATCAGACCGTCGGAAATGCCGAAGTTATCGTTCAGCACCTTGGCAATAGGAGCAAGGCAGTTAGTGGTGCAGCTGGCGTTGGATACGAACTGCATATCGCTGGTATAGGTGTCGTCGTTGACACCCACCACGAACATGGGAGTATCGTCCTTGGAGGGGGCGGACATGACCACGTGCTTGGCGCCGGCGGCAATATGACCGGCGGACTTCTCCTTGGTTAGGAACAGGCCGGTGGATTCGATGACGTATTCGGCGCCCACCTTGGCCCAGGGCAGATTGGCGGGATCGCGTTCGGCGGACACGGGAATGGACTTGCCGTTGACGACGATATTGTTGCCCTCGGCATGGATGTCACCGTCGAACTTGCCGTGCATGGTGTCGTATTTCACCATATATGCCAGATAGTCGGCGGGGCACAGATCATTGATGCCCACGATCTCGATCTCGGGGTGAGACATGGCGCAGCGCAGAACCATGCGGCCGATACGGCCAAAACCATTGATGCCAACTTTAATGCTCATAATCAAAACTTCCTTCCTAATGGAATATATCAAACGTATGGTACGTTTAGAATTATATGCAATTCTCGCTGAAAATGCAAGCCCCTTTTTAAAAATTTTCCGACAAGTTTCGACAAAATATGACAATTCTCTTGTTTTTCTTTTGTTCATTTGGTATCATGTGGGAAATTCCCCGCAATTTGCCGCGGATAGCGGCGCCGAGGCGGGGAAAGGTTGACAGAGAAACGAGGTGTACGCTATGGCGGAGTTCAGTTCGGAGGAAAAACGGATCCTTGGCAGTGTGCTGCCTAATATTGCGGAGGCGCTGCGCTCGCCGCTGAACAATCTGCACATGGCGGCACAGCGGCTGGCGGTACCGGAAACGCAGGACACCGCGGAAAGCGCTATCCTGCAGCAGAGTTATTATCGTATGCTGCGGCTGGTGAGCAATCTGACCATGGGGCCGGAGCTGCTGTCGGACATTCCCTTTGAAACGCAGAATCTGGAACTGGTGGTGTGGCTGGATGAGCTGTGCCGTCAGGCGGCCTCCATCGCACAGGAGGTCGGTATCAAGGTGGAATTTATCTGTCGGGAACGGTATATCGTCACCGCTGTGCACCGGACGTATCTGGAACGGCTGGTGTGGAATCTGCTGAGCAACGCGCTGAAATTCACTCCCGCGTCCGGGCATATCTCTGTCACGCTGGAGGTCAAGGGCCAGCAGGTGCTATTGAGCGTGAAGGACACAGGTCCCGGTATTCCACCGGAGGATATGGAGACAGTTTTTGATCGATGGACACAAAGCCAGCGGCCGATTTCGATGTCCCACGGCATCGGGCTGGGGCTGCTGATCTGCCGCCGGGTGGCGGAGGGTCACGGTGGCCGGCTGCTGCTGGAGAGCCGCGAGGGACAGGGTACACTGGTGACGGTGGCGCTGCCTCATGTCCGGCGGGGCGGTGAAGTGCGGGATCTGCAGATGGATTATGCCGGCGGCTTCTCCCATGTGATGATGGAACTCAGTGACGCGCTTCCCTACCGGGCATTTACCGAGGTCCATTTGGATTAACTGTAAATTTTTCTTGACCCCGGCTTTTGCCGGGGTTACACTTTATTCCGACGTATCCGGTATTCTATCCCGAAACACAGCGAGGTAAACCTATGGAGCAAACAAAAGGCAAGCGGGTATTGGTGGCCATGTCCGGCGGCGTGGACAGCTCCGCTGCGGCCCTGCTGCTGCGGCAGCAGGGCTATGACTGTGACGGCGCCATGCTGAAGCTGATCCCCAACGGCGACAGCCGCTGCTGCAGCGCCGACGACGCCGAGGACGCCCGGGCCGTGGCCTACCGGCTGGGCATGAAATTTTATGTGTTCAACGAGACCGACGCTTTCCGCCGGGACGTCATGGAGCATTTTACGGCGGAGTACTGTGCCGGCCGTACGCCCAACCCCTGCATCGACTGCAACCGCTGCCTGAAGTTCGGTGCGCTGCTGGACCGGGCGGTGACGCTGGGCTATGACTACATCGCCACAGGGCACTACGCCCGGGTGGTATATGACGAGGAAACAGGCCTGTACCGGCTGCTGCGGAGCCGTGACCGGCGCAAGGACCAGAGCTATGTGCTGTATCAGCTGACCCAGTATCAGTTGTCCCATCTGCTGCTGCCGGTGGGGGATCACGACAAGCCCTTCATCCGCAGCAGCGCCCGGGAGGCCGGATTGCTGAACGCCGATAAATCCGACAGTCAGGATATCTGCTTCGTCCCTGACGGCGACTATGTATCGTTCCTGCTTTCTCAGGGTGTCTCACTGGAGCCGGGCAATTTTGTGGACGAGGAAGGCCGTGTGCTGGGCCGGCACCGGGGGCTTCCCTGCTACACCATCGGGCAGGGCAAGGGCCTTGGCATCGCACTGGGCAAGCATGTGTATGTGCTGGCCAAGAACGAGGTGGACAACACCGTGGTGCTGGGGGACAACGACAAGCTGTTCCGCCGGGAACTGACTGCCGGGCACGTCAACTGGATTGCCGGACAGGCGCCGGACGCGCCTTTCTGCTGTACCGCCAAGACGCGTTACAGCCAGGCGGAGTCCCCGGCGCTGGCGGAACAGCTGCCGGACGGACGGCTGCATCTGATCTTTGACGAGCCCCAGCGGGCCATCACCGCCGGACAGGCGGCGGTACTCTATGACGGCGAGACGGTGCTGGGCGGCGGCACCATTGAATAAATGAAACGGCAGCGGCCATCAGGTCGCTGCCGTTTGTTTATTGGTTGTCCAGTCCGCCGTTGACCAGCACCCAGTGGCGCACATGGTCGATAAACCGTTGGGTGGAAAGGGACAGCGCATTTTTATCCTTGACGCAGATGCCGATGTTGCGGTAGAAGGGCCGGGGCAGCCGGCAGGACACCAGCGGATACACACATCGCTGGAGCATCAGCTCC
>SAMEA3663269__coassemble_1299_pt1 | contig 7610 bp, 5 predicted proteins | sample SAMEA3663269__metabat2_high_PE_027 | metagenome-assembled genome bin SAMEA3663269 (sample SAMEA3663269) | pig gut metagenome | biome: pig gut; feature: pig-associated habitat; material: faeces | place: China | collected 2013 | reverse complement strand
CCTTCAGCGTCTCCACCCGCCGCACGTCAATACGGACGGAGGCGTAGAACTTCAGCGCACGGCCGCCGGTGGTGACCTCCGGGTTGCCGTACATGACGCCCACCTTCTCACGCAGCTGGTTGATAAAGATGACGATGGTATTGGTCTTATTGATGATGCCGGTCAGCTTCCGCAGCGCCTGACTCATCAGCCGGGCGTGAAGGCCCACGAAACTGTCGCCCATTTCTCCCTCGATCTCGGCGCGGGGCACCAGAGCCGCCACGGAGTCCACCACCACCACATCGATGGCGCCGCTGCGCACCAGCGCCTCGGTGATCTCCAGCGCCTGCTCGCCGGTATCCGGCTGGGAGATCAGCATATCCTCCACATTGACGCCCAACGCCTTGGCGTAGGTGGGATCCAGCGCGTGCTCGGCGTCCACAAAGGCCACCTCGCCGCCCTGCTTCTGGGCCTCCGCCAGCACATGGAGGGCCAGCGTGGTCTTGCCGGAGGATTCCGGACCGTAGATCTCCACCACGCGGCCCCGGGGCAGGCCCCCGATCCCCAGCGCCAGATCCAGCGCCAGCGAGCCGGTGGGGATCGCCTCCACATTGGCCACGTTGCCGTCACCATAACGCATGATAGAGCCCTTGCCATACATCTTCTCAATTTGTTGCATGGCGGTCTCGATTGCCTTTTTCTTATCGGGGTTGACGGCGGTCGCCGCCGTTTCCTTCTTCGCTGCCATGGGGTCTCCTCCTTTTATCTCTCCGTCATTCAACTGTCAAACACACTGTCATGGAGCGTACCGTACACTACCCGGGGGATCCCCGCCGTGTCCGGTACGATCTCAATATCGCCGAAGCCTTGCCCGCGCATGATCCGCAGCACGGCGTCCGCCTGGCCGATACCCACCTCGAAATACAGGCGGCTGCCGGGGTGCAGCACGGTGCGCCATTTCTCACTGATCGCCCGGTAGAAATCCAGGCCATCCTCTCCGCCCCTCAGCGCTGTCAACGGTTCGTACTCCCGCACGGACACATCCAGTCCGGCAATGTCGCCGTCAGGGATATAGGGCGGGTTGCTGACAATACAGTCAAATTCACCGAAGCGGGGCGGCGGTCCGGCAAGGGCATCCACTTGCCAGGGCAGCACCTGCGCCGTCAGGCCGCTGCGGCGAATGTTCTGGCGGCATACACGCAGCGCGTTCTCCATCAGCTCCCCCAGCACCACATGGCTGCCGGGGCAGAATTTTGCCACCGCCAGTCCTACGCAGCCGCTGCCGGCACACAGATCCAGCACCCGCGGCTCCGCAAGCGTCTTGACGAAATCCACAGCCTGCTCCGCCAGCACCTCCGTATCGGTGCGGGGGATCAGTACGCTTTCGTTGATGTCCAGATCCATGCCGCAGAAGGACCACTCGCCGATGAGATAGGCCAGCGGCTCTCCGGCCAGATGGCGCCGCATCAGTTCGCGGGCACGCCGCTCCACCTCCTGCGGCACATACAGCCGTCCGTCCCGCAGCAGCTCCTGCCGCGTCTTGCCGGCGGCAAAGGCCACCAATTCGCGGGCTTCCAGCGTGGCCGCGTCAATGCCGGCACAGTGGAGTTCCTGCCGGATATCCATATACAAATTGTTATATGTTGTCGCCATAATACGTTTTGTTGTCAGTATCTGTCGTCAAAGAAGTTGTTTTGCCGGATTTCTTACCACTTATCCTTGCCTTTTTCCTTCGGCAGCACCAGCTTCACGGCCTCGATGGCTACCTCCAGCATGGAGTCATCCGGTTCATTGGTGGTAAAATTCTGCATCCACATGCCGGGAGCGGACAAAATACGGGTCAGCTTATTATCGTGAGCGCCCACAGCGCGGTTGAACTCGTAGGTAACGCCCACGGTCGGAACCAGCAGCAGCAGCTTGACGCCGATGCGCACCCAGATATTCTGCCAATTGATGTAGGGGAACACAAGGCTGGACACCAGAATGGACACGATGATCACCACAAACAGAAAGCTGGTGCCGCAGCGGGGATGGTGCATGGGCTGGACGCGGACATTCTCCACCGTCAGGGGCAGTCCTGCCTCATAGCAGAAGATCGTCTTATGCTCCGCACCGTGGTAGCAGAACACCCGGCGCACGTCCTTCTGCTTGGAGCACAGGATCAGATACGCCAAAAAGATCAGCACCTTCACCACGCCCTCAATCAGATTGTGCACCGCGGCACTCTGGGCATGGAACAGTCCAGCGATAAAGGTGGGCAGCAGCAAGAACAGCACCAGCGTCAAGCCCAGCGACAGCACCACGGAAAAGGCCACCAGCACATTCTGCAGCTTTTCCGCCGGGACGTGCTTTTCCAGCCACTGATCCAGCTTACCGGGCTGAGCGTTCTCATCGTCAGGAAAGTAATCTGCCGAGAACATCAGCGCTTTGACGCCGGTGATGATGGAGCTCAAAAATGTGACCGCACCGCGAATGATAGGCCAGCCCAAAATGGGGTATTTATCCTTGATAAATTTCCGCTCCGTCACCTTCGTCACCAGCCCCTCCGGGGAACGGACCACGATCGCGTCCTTTTCCGGTCCCCGCATAAGGATCCCCTCGATCAATGCCTGGCCGCCGATGGTGGTGCGGAATGTGCGTTGTTTTTTCTCTGCCATGGGAATTTCCTTTCTTATAGGACAAGTATAGCACACTTTTTCAAAAATGCAACACTTGTTCTATTAGTTTTTCTCTTTTTCATGCAAAAGCCGGTGGGATGTGATGGGCAGCCGCAGCGTGACGATGCAGCCGCCGCCCTTGGCGTTGCCGATGGTCATCGTCCCGTCGTGGAGACGGATGATCTCGTCGCACACTGCAAGGCCGATGCCGCTGCCCCGGGCCTTGGAAGAGCCCTTGTAGAACTTTTCTTTCACATGGGGCAGATCCTCGTCAGGGATGCCGGGGCCATAATCCCGGATGGTGATGATATAATGGTTACCCTTTCGGTTGAGCCGGGCCTCGATACGCTTGCCCGAACCGCCGTGCTTGGCGGCGTTGTCCAGCACATTGCAGAACACCTGTTTGAGCCGCTCGGCGTCTGCCGTGATGGTCTCGTCATATACGCCGCCGCTGTGGTACTCCAGCGTAATGCCCTGCTGCTTGAAGATCTCATGATAAGTATACACGGCATCCTCAAATTCCGCCTGCAGATCCACCTGTTCCAGATGCAGCGCAAAGCGCCCGTCGGACATTTTGGAGAAATCCAGCAGTTCCTCCACCATATTGGTCAGGCGGCCGGATTCCTTCACGATAATGCTCAACCCGCGACGCAGGGCCTCCGGGTCACTGCCATCGTCGGAAAGCAAAGTCTCGCCCCAGCCATTGATGGCCGTCAGGGGCGTGCGCAACTCGTGGGACACAGAGGAGATAAATTCCGATTGCAGCTTCTCATTCTCGCCGATCTTCATGGACAGGTCGTTGATGTTGTCCACCAATTCGCCCATTTCATCGGCATAACGGTTGGGAATCTGGAAGCCGTAGCTGCCGCCGGAGATCCGCTTGGCCGCCTCGCTGACAGCGGAAATCGGCGCCACCACATTGTTGATCAGCAGCAGGCTGGAGATGATGATCATAAAGATCACCGCCGCCATGATCGCCAGAATGATCAGCACCGTCAGCAGCACCTGACTGTCCAGATTCCGGGTGGCGGTAACAAAGCGCATGACGCCCACTACCCGTCCGTTGAACTTCAACAGGCCAGAGGCGGCAATGATCTTCTCGCCGGTAGCAGGGTCCGTTCCCCGGAAGCTGCTGACCTTTCCGCTACTGAGAGCGTCAGTCACATCCTTTGTCCCGGGAACGGAACCGGTCATCAGGCTGCGGGTGGAGACCTCCACCTGACCGCTTCTGTCAATGAATTGCAGTTCAATGGTATCGCTGTCCTCAAAACTGTTGGCGTAGAGCGTAGCACTGCGGTAGTACTCGTCGTAGCTGGTCATAGCATAGGTGTTGAAATACTCCGTGCCAGCGTTGGCCTTGGCCTCCAGCGCACTGAGGGCACTGGAATAATAGTTGCTGCCCAGTGCGATAGAAACCATCACCGCAATCAGCACCAGGATGGTGATAGCGGGAAGAATACTGCTGATAAACCAGCGGCGACGCAGGCCGATGGCACGTTTTGGCTGCTTTGACACGGTCACCCTTCCTTTCCCGCCGAACTGACCTGAAATTGCGGAAGCGTTCATTCGCCCCACTTATAGCCGAACCCCCACACAGTGGTGATATAAGTGGGGTTCGCGGTATCATCCTCGATCTTCAGCCGCAGGCGGCGGATATTCACATCCACGATCTTCAGTTCACCAAAATAGTCGTGGCCCCATACGGTATCCAATATTTCCTCCCGGCTGAGGGCCTTGCCGGGGTTTTCCATAAACAGCTTCATCAGGCTGTATTCCACCTGTGTCAGCTTCACTCGCTCCCCATTCTTTTCCAGTGTACGGTTGCGCAGATTCAGCGTAAAGGGTGGGCTGACCAGCTCGCCGGCCTTTTCCTCCGGCTCAGCACCGCCGCTGCGGCGCATCAGCGCGTCCACCCGGGCCGTCAGTTCGGCGGGGGAAAATGGCTTGGTCACATAGTCGTCCGCGCCGGTCATCAGCCCCGTTACCTTGTCCATCTCCTGGGAACGGGCCGTCAGCATGATGATGCCGATATTGGCGTCATTGGCCCGCAGACGGCGGCACACCTCAAATCCGTCGATACCAGGCAGCATCACGTCCAGCAGCGCCACGCGGATATCCCGCTGGGCTTTCAGCTTTTCCAGTGCTTCCTCGCCGCTCTCCGCCTCCACCACCTCATAGCCGGCACGGCGCAGATTGATAACGATAAAGCCACGGATATTGGCCTCATCCTCCAATACCAGTACCTTCTTCATATGTCCTCCTTTTCCGTTCCGATCCCTCAGCTGTTGGAGGGCCGCCATGCGGTCACCGCCATTCGGAAGTTGTCTTTCAACGTCTGCGCGTCCATGCCGTACCATACGGCATCGGCATACAGTTCGGCAGCATAGATAGTGCCTGGCTGCCGCCGCAGCAGGAACCTCTCTCCCATGACAGCTCGGTTTTCCCGGCTGTCGTTGGTAATAGTATATAAGGACAACACCGCTTTCTCATCCACATAGATGGTGACCTGATTCTCACCTGCCACCGTTTCTACAGACTCAGCACTGACTCTTCCCCGCCAGCTGTTTGGCATCAGGAAATACCAGCCGCCGCTTTGGCAATGGTACGCTTGTGCCACGATACTGCTGCGACCTGCGCGGTTATACTGCACCCAATACGTCAAGGTGTCGTTTCCGGCACTCCATTCATCGGGACACGGCACCTCAGTCACACCGTCGTCATTCATATCCTGCGGGATGAGCTGCCGGTAGGAATAGATCACCGTAGTCTTTCCGGTGGCCTCATCCATCGTCAAATTGGTAACGCCGCTGAGGGCATCCCAAGTCAGGATATCTGTCACCGCCTTGCCGCTGTCGTTGATGCCGGTGACAAACAGCGCCGGTTTCTTCCCCATCAGCATTCCCTTGACCACGCTGCCCCTGCCCAGGTCCACCATGGTGCTGGACAATCCGCAGCGATAGGCCACCGCCAGGATATTGGTCTGCCACGTATAAACCTCTGCAACCGGCGTGCCGTCACTGTCGCTGCGCAGCACAAACAGCCCCGGCGGGTCATAGCTGTTCAGTTCCTGCACCGCAAAGCGGGTATAGCTGCTGCTCATCAGCGGGATGGCTTCCCGTCCGATGTTGTAGGCCGCCACCGTCTGTACGGTACTGCTGATCTTCCAGCCCACCACCAGCTCGTTGCGGCCATCGCCGGTCAGGTCCTCATAATACACGCTGTCAATGCTGCTGCCGCTGCTCTCCACGGTACACAGCCGTTCATAGCCGGCGCTCCCCTGCTGAAACACCATGATCTTCATGGGCTTTTCGTCATTGGGCTTACGCAGGAACACTACCGCCTCCGGTGCACCGTCGCCGTTCAGATCCTCCAGCTGCACCGACTGGATATTCTGTCCCGCAGTAGGCGGCGCGTACTCGTAGCCTTTGGAAAGCATCTCGTCGATTTGCTGGCTCAGTCCCGTATATTCATCCGGCACACTGGGCAGGGTAAAAAGGTCCTCCACCGTGCTATCAAAGCCGCATGCGCTCAGCACGCAGAGAACTGTCAGCAGCATGGCCAGCAGCGTAAACCTCTTGATATTGCGTTTCAAGTATCGTACCCTCCCTTCACCGGAGAGCGGCAAAGCGTAAGCCGCCGCATATCATATCAATGGTATCATACCATAATTCCCGCCGCTTTGGTAGTCCCTGTTTTCTGAATTTTCATGGGATTTACAGTAAATTTACACTTGCAATTATTGCCCTTGTTCGGTATAATACATCTGTTCACATGCCGGTGTGATGGAATTGGTAGACGTAGTGGACTCAAAATCTTGTTCGTCCATTCACAGGCGTTTTTGTAGGACCCTTGGTATTACAGCATATTTTCAACTGAATAACAGCATTTGGTTTTAATATCCCTCCCGCATATCCCTCCAAAATCAGAGATATGCGGGACACAGGGAATTAAAATATAAATGCCGGTGTGGCGGAATTGGCAGACGCACCGCACTCAAAATGCGGCGGAGCAATCCGTGCCGGTTCGAGTCCGGCCACCGGCACCAGAATTTTCAGCCCTGAACTTACAGAGTTCAGGGCTTTTTTATTGCCCGATAGTCTGTACTCTGGTGTTTTGCGGGTAAAATGCGAGAATCGCATTTGCCGACGAAACCTTGCTGCTATAATCAAGGTGGGTGTAAATATTCGATGTCGTTCCGATGTCGCTATGTCCCAGCCACTCCTGGATGTCCCTCAGACTGACACCGTTGGCGTAAAGAAGGCTGGCACAGCTATGGCGGAGATCGTGGAAACGGATTTTTTTCAATCCGTGGTTTTTCAATACAATCTCGAAATGCTGTGTGATGAAGTTTGGTTTGACAAGTTCGCCCATTGCATTTACATAGATATAATCCAGATATTTTTTGCAGTAGGCTGCACCGCATACCTTTTGATTGACAAGCTGCTCTTGTTTCAAGCGCCGCAGCAGTTCTTCAAAGGGTGGGACCAAAGGCAAGGTCCGGTAACTGGACTTCGTTTTCGTTCGGTCCTTCTGTACGGTGATGTTCTTGCCATCCACATTGACTTGCGTAACGGTGTGCTTTATGCTGATTGTCTTTTTTTCAAAGTCAATCGCATCCCATTTCAGTCCGACTACCTCGCTCCGCCGCAATCCGTAAAATGCGGCAAGAATAACACCCAGCTCAATGGGGTCGCCCTTTACAGTCTTGAAAAGGATTTCCAGCTCTTGCTGGTTGTAAATCGTCGCAAGATATTTGTCTTTCCGGGGTCGCTCTACACGGTCAGCGGGGTTCGACTTGATTAGTCCGATCTGGAACGCATACTGCAAGCATTTACGGATGTTGGCGTGGCGATGGATTACGGTATTAGCCGTAAGCCCTTTACCAAGCTCAAATTGATAGTAGTCCTGGATGTGCTTGGGGTGCTTCTCCAGGTCCTGCAAGGTGAGCATTTTGTCTTTGAAGTACGGGACAAT
>SAMEA3663269__coassemble_1271_pt1 | contig 7706 bp, 8 predicted proteins | sample SAMEA3663269__metabat2_high_PE_027 | metagenome-assembled genome bin SAMEA3663269 (sample SAMEA3663269) | pig gut metagenome | biome: pig gut; feature: pig-associated habitat; material: faeces | place: China | collected 2013 | reverse complement strand
CAGGCCGGGAAATGCTATGTCTGCACAAATAAAGGAGGTGCACATGATGGATAACAAGAATTACAAGAACACCAAGGATACTCAGAACACGCAGAACACCCAGAACAATAACCAGAATACGCAGAACACTCAGAACACCCAGAATACCAAGAACAACAAGAACGCCAAGGACTGCCGCTGACGCAGGGGATCGTAAAAGAGGCCGCGGAGGGATCCGCGGTCTCTTTCAGTCTGTCAAATAAACGGGGTTCCGGCAGTGTTCTTTTCCTGTTTTTCGCTGGGGAAAAACAGCATCGCAGAAGGCAAAAAACAAACAGCGTCTGCGCGCGAAACGCACCTCTACTCCTCTGCATCCTTTTCAAAGATCAGATCCAGTTTGGCATACTGACCATCGGACTGGTGCGTGACGATATGGTCTACATAGCGCCAGCCCTGGGCGGCATACTTGTCAATGATCTCCCGGTGCTCGCTGAGTTTGCTGGTCATGACACCTTCATAGAGCAGGGATACATAGGTGTACTGCTTCATATCCACTCTCCTTTTCACGCCAATTTGTCGGGATACACCCCGGCGTCGTGGAGCTTTTGCAGCGCCGACGCCACGCGGGGACGATCCTCGTGGTAGGTCATGCCGAACCACTGGTCGCCGGACTCCAGCACAGACACCGACAGCCGCCCCTTCTCCATCAGGTCGCCCACCATGGTGGGCAGCAGGCACTCCGCCTTGGGGTCGTCGCCCACATGGCGGAGGAAATCATGGAAATACGCCTCCATATCGTCAAAAATCGAGGGGGAAAAGCCCCAGAAATTCATGGACACCACACTGTCGCCGTCCAGTTCACGGCGCGTGCCGTCCGCCACGTCGGCAATGCTGCCGTCGGGGAACTGCTGGATCTTCAGCGTCTCATGGATATCGGTCAGCTTACCGTCCGCCGTGCGGCACACGCCCCGGGAGACCGTGCCGTACCGGGTGACGGTATTTTTCAGAAGATAGCCCACCATGGCGGCCTCGCCCTCCGCGGGCAGGGTCTGGAGGGCCTGATAAATGGTGCGGTAGGCATCCACGCCGTAGTAGTCGTCGGCGTTGATGACGCAGAACGGCTCATGGACGAATGCACGGGTACACAGCACAGCGTGGGTGGTGCCGAAGGGCTTGGTACGGTCCTCGGGAATATGATAGAAAGCAGGCACGGAGTCAAAGGTCTGCTCCGCGTAGCAGAACTCCACCTTGCGTCCGTCAGGCGTGCACAACGTCTCCAGTGCGTCGCCGGCCAGACGGCGGATCAGGTCACGGATCTCAGGCTTGATGACAAACACCACTTTATCAAAACCGGCACGGGCCGCGTCATAGATGCCGTAGTTCATCAGGATCTCGCCGTGGGGCCCCACACCGTCCACCTGCTTGTCACCGCCATAGCGGGAGCCCATGCCGGCCGCCATGACCACCAGTGTTGCATGCATTATGTTTTCCTCCTGTTGCAGAAATGTTCCGCTTTCATGATACCATGTTTCCGGAAAAAGAGCAACCGCCTTTCCGCAGAAGAACTTTTTTGCAGAAATTTGACATTTCCTCTGGATTTCATCTCCTTGTGCCATTATAATAGATATGTTTTGAAAAAATATCTCAGGAGGCGTTTTCCGTGGAAAAGTCAAAAGTGATGGGCCATATCTTCGCCATCATCACCATTTTGGTGTGGGGCAGCTGCTTTGTCCTGACCAAAAATCTGCTGGTCTATTTTACCCCCATCCAGATCATTCCCCTGCGGATGGGGCTTGCGTACATCACCCTGTGGGTTCTGCGGCCCAAGACGCTGCGGCTGCCGTGGAAGGATGAGCTGATGTTCATTCTCATCGGCATCACCGGCGGAAGCTTCTACTTCTTCCTGCAAAACACCGCGCTGGATCACACCTACGCCGCCAACGTCAGTATTCTGGTGGCCCTGAGCCCCATTCTGACGGTGCTGCTGGCGCAGCTGTTCAGCCGCAGCAACGAGCGACTGGGCAAGTATGTGTACATCGGCGCGGTCATCGCCATCGCTGGCGTGGTGCTGGTGGTGCTCAACGGCCAGATGTCTTTCCATCTCAGTCCGGTGGGCGATCTGCTGGCGCTGGCGGCAGCCCTGATGTGGGCGGTATACTCCGTTCTCATCAAGAAATATACCGAGCAGTACGACAATTTCATCGTCACCCGGCGGGTGTTCCTGTGGGCGTTTCTCACCGCCGTGCCGCTGATGCTGCTGACCGACGGGATGCCCGATCTGACGCCCCTGTTCACCGTGCCCAAGGTGCTGATCAGCTGGCTGTTCCTGGGCGTGATGGGCAACGCTGTGTGCTTCGCCATCTGGAACATCGCTTTCAAGTCTCTGGGTGTTGTGGTCACCAACAATTACCTGTACGCCTCCCCCTTTGTCACGGTGTTCGTGGGATGGCTGCTGCTGGACGAGCCCATCTCCGTCATGAGCATCGTGGGCGCGGTGCTGATCACCATAGGCGTGATCTTCGCCTATAAAACAGAAAAGCCAAAAACAGAGTAACAAAAAAATTCCTGCCTCGCGGCAGGGATTTTTTTATTATAGCTTGATATCGCAGGACATGCTCATGACGGCGCTGCCGCCGATGCGCACCGTCACGGTGCCGCCGCTTTCATACAGGCGGCTTCGGATCAGAGACGGGCGGCCCATGTGTTCGCCCTGCAGGAAGGTATTCTCCTGTGAGGGACTCACCATACCATGGAGGTACAGGTAATAGGTCAGGGCGCCGTTGCTGGTTCCGGTGGCGCACTCCTCCGGGATATCGTACAGCGGCGCGTAGTTGCTGCAAAAGGCGGTACAGGCATCCCCGCCGGGGCAGAACATGTGGACGCCGGTGACGTCACAGCTCCGGGAGAACGCCGTGACAGCCGCTTCGTTCTGGACGGCCCGCATCAGCGTCTCATGATCCCGGACAGGCATCATGATATCCGCAAGGCCGGTGGAGACGATCCACGGCTCCAGACCCTCGGGGCGCTCATCCTCCGTCAGGCCATAGGCGGCGTACAGCTCCGGCCACTCCTCCTTCGTCAGCTTGCGCAGCAGTTGGGGCGGGGCCATATCCATCCACACGGTATCGCCGGAGACCTCCACGGTCAGGTCAGAGGCCTTCGTATGGGCGGTGTGGCTGCCGTCAGGCAGCAGGCCCTCCCGCCGCAGCAGAGCAAAGGAGGCGACAGTGGCATGGCCGCACAGGTCCACTTCACCGGCAGGCGTGAAGTACCGCAGCGTGACGCTGCCGTCCTCGTTGACGGTGACAAACGCGGTTTCCGAGTGTTTGAACTCCGCGGCGATCTTCTGCATCGTCCCGTCATCCAGCGGGCGGTCAGGCAGTACCACGCCCGCCTGATTGCCGCCGAAAATCCGCTCAGAGAACGCATCCATGACATAAGCTCTCATAAGCTTATCCCCTCCGTTCAGATGGAATATTTCTGTTTGTATTCGTCGTAAAACCGGGCAAAAGAAGCATCCTTTACCGCCTTGACGCTGTTGAGATACTCATGGGTATCAAAGCTGTCGCTCTCCACCTCGATCACCGCCACGGCGATGTTGGAGCAGTGATCCGCCACGCGCTCATAATTGGTCAGCAGGTCGTTGAATACAAAACCCTGATTCAGGGTACACATGCCCTGCTGCAGACGATCCACATGGTGAGACTTCATCTCGTCGCACAACCCGTCGATGATCTCCTCCAACGGCTCCACCCGGGCAGCCAGCTGCAAATTGCCGCTGGTAAACGCTTCGATGGAAATGGCAAGGATCTCTGTCACAGCCCCCTCCAGCACCTGCAGCTCATGTCTGGCGCTTTCGGAGAACTCGATCTTCTTCTCATCGATCTCCTGACACACATCCGCCACATTGCAGGCATGGTCGGAGATACGCTCAAAGTCGGAGATCGTGTGGAGGTATTTGGCCACCTCCTCCGTCTGTTCCGGGGACAGCGAGCGGGCGGTCAGCTTCATGAGATAGGTGCCCAGCTTGTCCTCATAACGGTCAATCAGCTGCTCGACCTCATCCACCTGCTCAAAGCCCCGTTCACTGTACTCCTTGCGCAGATGCATGGCCCGCAGCAGATTATCCCGTGCTTTTTCCGCCATAGAATCCGTCACCATACGGCTCTGCTCAATGGCCAGCGCAGGGTGCTGCAAAAAGCGCTCCTCCAACCGGTCCATGTCGTGCTGCTCCAGCAGCTCATTGCCCTTGTCGGGAATCAGCCAGATCACCAGCTTTTCCAGCAGCGGAATGACCGGCATCAGCACCAGCACTGTGGCAAGACGGAACAGCGTGTTCATCAGCGCCACAGTGACAGTGGTCATCACAGTATTCATGAAGGTAAAGTGGACGATGGCGTTGGCGCCATAGAAGATGACAGCCCAGATGGCCGCGCCCAGCACGTCGATCAGCAGATAGACAAAGGCGGTACGTTTACCACTGATGTTGGCGCCCAGCGCCGACAGCAGCACCGGGACTGCCGCGCCGATGGCGATACCCATGATGATGGGCAGCGCGATTTGGAACGTGATGGCACCGGTGCCGGAAAGCACCTGCAAAATACCCACGGCGGCACTGGCGCTCTGCAGCACGCTGGTGAACACAAGGCCCACCAGGATACCCAGCAGCGGATTGGAGAAGGTGGTCAGGATCGCGATGAACTCCGGGCTCTCCTTCAAAGGCGCCACCGCGCCGGACATAGCGGTCATGCCATACATCAGCACCGCGAAGCCCAGCAGGATATTGCCCACATATTTGCGGGAGGGCTTTTTCTTCATCATGCGCAGCAGAATGCCCACGATGGCGAACAGGCCCGTCAGTGTAGCGGTGGACAACAGATCCACCCAGCCGCTGCCGCCGGAGAGGCTGTTCAGGCACAGGATCCAGCCGGTGACGCTGGTACCCAGGATCGCGCCCATGATGACGCCGATGGCCTGACGCACCTTCATCATACCGGAGTTGACGAAGCCCACCACCATAACAGAGGTGGCGGAGGATGACTGGATCACCGCAGTGACGCCGGTACCCAGCAGGATGCCCCTGAGGGGCGTACCCGACAGCTTATAGAGCACCAGTTCCAATTTGCTGCCGGCCACCTTCTTCAAATTGTCACCCATGACAGCCATGCCGTACAGGAACAGCGCGATGCCGCCCAGCAGCGAAATGACGTCTGCAATGCCCATGCCCAAAATCCCCCATATTACAAGTATTGACTTTCCATTATAGTATACACAGCGGCGTACTGTTTGACAAGCTTTGTTATTTTTTGAACATAGATTTCCCGGCCATTCTTAACAAAAAGCAAATTTGACAGAACGTATTCTTTTCGTTAAAATAGAATTCATACTCTTAATTCATACTCTTGATGAAAAAGAAATGCAGAAAGGAACTTTATCCAAAATGCTCAATGAGCGCAGCTTACTCTCGCAGTTTCTCCATTTTACCGCCGCCACCGTTTCATCCCTGATGGTATTTTCCCTGTATTCCATCGTGGACGGATTGTTTGTTGCCAAGGGTGTGGGCGAATACGCCATGTCCTCGGTAAATCTGGCAGTGCCCTTCACCAACGTGCTGTTCTCCATCGCCATCATCTTTGCTGTGGGAACCAGCACCATCATCGCCATCTATCTGGGCCGCGGCGAGGGCGAAAAGGCCAACAGCCTGTTTTCCCAGAATCTGGTGCTGCTGACGGTGACAGGCCTTGTGATCACAGCGCTGGTGCTGATCTTTCTGGAGCCCTTTGCCCGGCTGCTGGGCGCCAAGGGCGTCACGCTTCCCTATACCATCGATTACCTGCGGGGGTTGGCCCCCTTCGCCGTATGCTTTATCATCTCCTACAATCTGGAGGTGCTCATCAAGACCGACGGCTATCCCCGGCTGGCCATCATCACCGTTGTAACAGGCTGCCTGACCAACTGCGTACTGGACTATGCGGCCATCTTTGTTCTGGACTGGGGCGTATGGGGCGCAGCGGTGGCCACCGGCACTTCCCAGCTGCTGACCTGCGTCATCTATCTGTGCCACTTCCTGGGGCGAAAGACCACCTTCCATCCGGTGCGGTTCCGTATGGACTGGCACATCTACAAGCGGCTGATCCCCATTGGTGTCGCTGATGGCGTGACGGAGCTGTGCAATGGTGTGATGATCTTTCTGTTTAACCGTATCATCCTCCGCTGCCTGGGAGATGACGGACTGGTCAGTTACACCATTATCGCCTATGTCAACACGCTGGTGATCAACACCATGCTGGGTATCTCCCAGGGCAGTCAACCGCTGGTGAGCTTCCACTACGGCAAGGAGGACCGGGAGGGATACCGTAAGCTGCTGCGCTATGGCTTTGCCGCCGTAGGCATCATGACGGGCGTGATCTTCATCGCCGTCATGCTGCTGGCCCCGCAGGTGGCGCACCTGTTCCTGGGCGGCAAAAATCCGGCGCTGAATCTGGCCTCCACCGGCGCGCTGCGGCGCTATGCTCTCAGCTACCTGCTGGTGGGCGGCAACATTCTGATGGGCGGATTTCTTACCGCTGTGGAACGGCCTACCGGAGCCATCTGTATCTCTGTGGGACGCGGGCTGGTATTTCAGGCGTCCGCCCTGCTGGTATTGGCTTTCACCATCGGCGGCAACGCCATCTGGTACGCGCCGGTGGCATCAGAGGCGGTCTGCTTTGTCATGGCGGTGTGGTTTTTGAGACGGTTTTTGAGAGGTTGATTTTCAGGCGCTTCGTTCCTGTTGGGGCGAAACTGCACGAAAATGGCAGGAGACGATCCCCTCTTTTTCGGCAGATAGACGGAATGCAAAAAAAGGGGTTGACAAATGGAAGCGAAAGCGTTACCATGCCAACCAACCAAGGCGGGTACGCCGACAAGTACAAAGAAAGGAGAAAATCAGTGATGAAGAAGCTGAGCGCCGTGATGATGATGTCCATGGAGATGTGCATGTGCAGCATGTGCATGTTTCGTCGCGCTCAAATTGGTCAACTGATTTTCCCTGACAGTATGACGTCCTGCTGAAACAGGACGAGACACCGTCACAAACAGCGGAAGGTCGATTGACCTGCCGCTGTTTTTTGTTGCTTACCTTTGCATGAATCAGGAGGTCGTGATATGCCAAACGAAGCGAAACGAATGTGTCCGGTGGACACAGAGGATTATGATACGGTCCGGCGCCGCCGGAAAGGGCGTCCTGAAACATACGTCATCACTTCAAACCCTACATTTGATGAGAAAAGGAGATAAACACCATGAAAAAGCACAACTATTTCGTAAAGCTGGCCGCGCTGGCACTGACGCTGGTTCTGACCCTGAGCCTGACCGCCTGCGGCGGCGGCAGTTCCGATAACGGCGGCGACACACAGCCCGTCATTAAGATCGCCGTCCCCAACGACACCACCAACGAAGCCCGTGCGCTGCTGCTTCTGCAGGAGAACGGCATTATTAAGCTGGCCGACGGCGCCGGCATCACCGCCACCAAGAACGACATCGTGGAGAATCCCTTCAACGTGGAGATCGTGGAGGCCGAGGCCGCTCAGCTGCCCAACCAGCTGCAGGATGTGGACTACGCCGTCATCAACAGCAACTACGCCATCAACGCCGGCCTGAACCCCGTGGCGGATTCTCTGGCCATTGAGGGTTCCGCTTCCGCTTACGGCAACATTCTGGCTGTGAAGGAAGGCAACGAGAACGAG
>SAMEA3663269__coassemble_1246_pt1 | contig 7811 bp, 9 predicted proteins | sample SAMEA3663269__metabat2_high_PE_027 | metagenome-assembled genome bin SAMEA3663269 (sample SAMEA3663269) | pig gut metagenome | biome: pig gut; feature: pig-associated habitat; material: faeces | place: China | collected 2013 | reverse complement strand
CCTCCTGCACACGGATCTCTTTTTTCTTGAATCCATTGACTGTTTTGATGCACCAGAAAACGATGGCCAGAACTACGATCAGAATAACAATTACCGGAATCATAACAAATTTTTCCTTTCTCTTTTTTTTAATCCTGCCTCGCAAAAAGGCTATATTTTCCCGCAGGAATCCCGCAGGATGTCGATCATCTCACACACGGGGGGCAGCGAGGCCGTGAAGCGCTTGCGGATCAGGGCGGGGTTCTGCAGGTTCTGCCCTCCTGACGGCAAGCCTTCCGCAAAGGCATACCCGTCGATCGCCAGTGTCGCCTCGCCGTTGCGAAGGATCAGAGAGGTCAGCGGCGTATAATTGGCGCGGGCCTCCATCTTCCGGATATCCTCATACACGCTGTCCACCAAACCGGCCCCCAGCTTCTTGTGCTTCCTTTCGAGTATCGCCGCCCCCTGGAGCCGCTTGCGTATCTGCTGGACCTCCAGATCGACCATCTCACAATTGTCGAGGGTTTCCAGCTTCAGGACCAGCTCACGCAGCTGCGGAGTCACCAGATCATCCGCCGGCTGATCGCCTGCGGTACAGACGGAAAAGTGCTGACGGAAGACGGCGGGATCCATCAGGTCACTCTGGCGATGGTCCGTCCCATGCCCACGCAGGACAATATCCAGAGCGGGGTCGCAGACATCCCTGCAGCGCAGCACAAGGCCTTCAAATACCGTCTCTGTCGCATCTCGGAGATCATCTTCTCCCGCAAGCTGCCTCAATTCATACAACTCCACATTAGAGGCAGAGAAGTGGGTCCCGTGATAATTGCCCTCATAAAAGCGCCACGCTCGACACCTGTTCCAATACTTGTCCACCAGACGGATCTCCTACAGAAACGGCGAGTTGATGCACATTTCCGGAGTATCCATGTGGGGGCCGAAGGTCCTTTCCAGTTCCGCGTCAAAGAAGCCGCCCAGCTGCTCCATCACCAGTGATTCCGCTTTTCTCCGCAAACGGACGCCCATATAGTAGCAGACGACTCCCGCAAGGACGATTACCACAAAAATCAAAGCCAATTCTGGGACTGATGCCATGCAGATCAAGAAACCGATCAGCCCAATGAACACAACGCAAAAGCCCCAGCGCTTCAAGCTGAGTTCCCGTTTCTCGAATCGTTCAATCTTTTCCAGAAGTTCCGCTTCACTCAGCTTTACAAAGTCTTTTTTACTCATTACAGTTTCTCCTTAGATACAGTCCCGTGAAAAGGGTTATAATTTCCCGCCGGAATCCCGCAGGGCGGCGATCATACCGACCGCGGGAACCAGCGAGTCCTTGAAGCGCTTGCGGATTTCGTCGAGGTTCCGCAGGCTGATATCATCCGGCAGGTTCACCGCAAAGGCATACCCGCTGGCTACCAGTATCGCCTCGCCATCACGGAAGAGCAGCCGGATCACCTGGTATTCGTTGCCGAAGGACTCCAGCTTCTGGATCAGCTCACGCATCTGCGGGGTCACCAGATGGTCCGCCGGCATACCGTCCCAGGTGCGGGCGGAAAGGTTTGCCCCGTCCTTGCGCAGGAAAAGATCCAGAGTGGGGTCGCAGATATCCTTGCAGCGCAGTACAAAGCCCCCGAACTTGAATTTTCTCACGTTCCCATTGTCCCCTTCACGAACATCCTCAAACAATGTCACATTGGAGATCGAAAAGTGGGTCCCGTGATAATCGCTCTCATAATAACGCCACACTTCAAATCCAGTCCACGGTTTGTCCGTCAGATCGAGTTTTTTCAGAAGGTCACGGTTGACATTCATATTCCCGCTTTTCATACGGGGGCCGAATGCCTTTTGCATTTCCAACTCATAGAAGTCGCTCAACTGCTCATTCACCAGTGATTTCGTTTTATTCCTATGAGCGTCATCCAGAAATAAGGTAGCAGCTCCCAAACTGCATACGACCAAAAAAAGCAACCCAAGCGCACGCATGCCCACGAGCACGAAGATTATGCCGCCAACCATCCCAATTATTAGAGCATAACGGCAGAAGACATACAAGCGTTTTTCAATTTTCTCGCGTTTCACGATTGTTTCGATCAGTTCCTCTTCGCTCAGTTTTTTTGAAATTTTTTTACTCATTGGAGTTCCCCCTTGGATATCGCCCCGGGAAAAGGGCTGTTTTTTTTCGCAGGAATCCCGCAGGATGTCGATCATCTCACACACGGGAGGGTCAGCGAGATCGTGCCGCAGCACCGTGTTCCCCACCCAGCGCATCGCCCATCAGTACCGGAACTGCATCTTACCCGCTGAGCTGTGATTCCTCCGGCTGGTACACAAACTGTTCGCTCTCCGTGTCCCAGAACCACACCAGCTTGAGTTCAGTGCCGCCGTCGTCGAACTTCATGGTCACATCGCTGTTGCCGTCGCCGTTCAGATCGGCGAAGTCAATGCCCCTGAAAATATCCCACACATTGTCCCCAAAGGTGATCGGGTAGTCCACACCGCCAAACAGCACCTGATCTTCCGAATCGTAATAGAAGGTGGCATCCGCTTTGTGGACACATACCAGCACCACGGTGTCCTCCCCGTTGCGGGTGATGGTGCCGCTGTCGCGTATAATGCCCCACGTGCGCCAGTCGTTTCCAATTATTTCGATTTCGCCGCTCTTTCTGCTGAACGTACCAAAGGAGTCGATGTACAACGTATTATCGTCCTCACTGCCAAACATCTCGCGGTCAATCCGGCACTTGTGGGCAATGCCCTCCTGCTCGCTATAGACATACATACAGCGGTATTCCTTCACATACTGGAGCTGACCGCTGGAAATCACGTCGTTATTGGCATCATACAGTTCGTAGAAGTACGTTCCATCGTTTTCCGACACACAGATATAGCTGTTATCCTCAAGATACCAATAACCCAGATATTCGTCGTAAGTGTCTTCTAAATTGTCATCGATCGAATCGTCGAGAACTATATTCTCGAGGGTTTCCGGAGCGTTACCGCCGCAGGCCGTCAGACATAAACAGAGAACCACTGCCAGCAGAAGCGCAAAATCCCTTTTCAAAAGATTCTTCATTTTATTCCTTTCTTTTCATGACAACAGTAGGGGCTCAGCCCGTGGCGCGCAGGACAAACTCAGTCTTATCGGCGTCTGCTTCCTATGGCAGCTGCACCGACACCGGGTTTTAGGAATCCGCGGCGCTCCCGCTGTCCCAGTCAGAGAAGGGCGTCAGGTCCAGGCCGCTTTCGGTGCAATGAAATATCGCCCAGAAGGGGGACATCACGCGCTCCACCACCGGGACCGAGAACAGCTCGTAATATTCGTCCAGAGTTTCATACGCCACCGTCGACTCCTCCGGATCCCGGTTCCCGGTGGTGTTGGTGTAGAGGGTCACATTGTCCAGAGCCCCGTCTTCGGCGTAAGTGAAGTAGAACCGCCGCCAATTCTGCTCCTGTCCGTTCCAGGAGAGGGTGAAAACGCCCTGGCAGGACTCCACCGCGCTGCTGGAGCCGTAGTTGTAGAAGCAGCTGCTGCCCCCCACATAGGCATTCACATAGATGTAGCTGTTGTGGGACCAGCCCTCAAAGACCAGCTTCGGCTCGTCGTCGACCAGAGTGTAGAGGGCGTAGACCTCTCCGCCGTACTCGCGCAGACTGCCCACCACCAGCTCCGGCACCCCGTCGTCGCTCATGTCCCAGATCAGATAGCCGATGCCGTTCAGGGCATCCTCCCCAAGGCCCTGGGCTGCCTCCAGGACGCCATGCGCTCCGTCCTCCACAGTGTCCATGTCGCTGCCCGGGTCGGATGCCAAAGCGTAAAACCGCTCCAGCAGCTCATGATAGATCTCATCCGGGCTCCTTCTGCCGCCGGTGGAAGACTCATCCGGCTGGTACTCAAATGTTCCGCTCCCCGCGTCCCAGTACCACACCAGCGTAATATCGCCATCGAACCACATGGTTGCGTCGCTGTTCCCGTCGCCGTTCAGATCGGCAAAATCGATATCCTTGAACAGCTCCCATACGTCGCCCCCAAAGGCGATCGGATAGTCCAGCCAGCCAAACGGCGTCTCGTCCTCCGTGTCGTAATATAATGTGGCATTCATTCTGTTGACACACACCAGCACAGTGGTGTCCTCTCCGCCGTGGGTGATGGTGCCGCCGGCGCGTACAATGCCGGTCGTGCGCCAGTCGGCTCCCGTAATGGGGTAATCATTACCGCCGCAGGCCGCCAGACATAAACAGAGAACCACTGCCAGCAGAAGCGCAAGATTCTTTTTCAAAAGATTCTTCATTTTTATCATTACTGCTCCTTGACCGTCCATCTCATAATCAGTGTAGTCATGGTTTTGGATGATAACACCTTTATCAAATGCAAATATCCGATACTGCCGCAGTCCATTCTTTGTGCCTTCGGCACTGTCCCAATCATCTGCTGTTAACTTTCTATCCCATCGGTATAATTGAAGTAGCCGGCGGTGTCAATATACAGTCTGCTGCCTTCCACTTCCACACAGCCGCCGCTTAAAGCACCTTCCTCGTAGCTGTAGACATAGATGCCGTTATCTCCCAATACATAAAGATAGCCCTCGTCTACCATGCCGTCGACGGAATAAAGCTGCCATTTGCCTTCCCCATCGATCGCTATGCACATGTTCTCGTACATGTTATCCTCATCGCAGACCCAGATGCCTTCATACGCAGAGAAATCAATACCTGGTTGATCATCAACCTCCTTGCTTTGGTAGAAGAAGGAATTGGTAGGTTGATTCACATAGCACGCGTTGTCTATACTCCACGTCCAGAGGATGGACGATTCGCTCATGTCCGAATGAGTGATGTATACCCACAAATCGCTGTAGCCGTTAGCGGTAATGTCATCTGTTTCGACGGAACTGATGCGCCAGTCATTGTCGCCATCGCGGAACCTTTCCACCGGAAGATCAGCCGTTTCAAACAGCGCATATTTACCATCGTCGTAATAGATATAGATCTTTTCCTGGTCGTGGGTGAAACACACATCAATCAGCTTATTGTCCCAAATCATGATGCCATAGGCCTCGATAGCATCGGGGTCACTCAATTTTTCGCCCGAGCTGCCGCAGCCTGCCAGCAGAGCAAGGCTCAACAGCGCCAGCGTCAGTATGCACAATGCTTTTTTTATGTTTTTCATATTGTCCTCCATCAAATCATGTTTTACCAGTTATTCTCCAGAGTTTCACCGGTGGAGTTCAGCACAAGCGTTTTCCCATCCATCTGTGCCTCATCCGTCTCACCGTCATCCCAGGTGATCATAACCGTATTGCCGGACAGTTCCCATGTACCGGTCCGGGACTCGGTCGTGCCATCGTAGAAATCACACTGCAGGGTATACTCCCGGGTGAAACGGAACGAATAGGACGAGCCCGAGTAACTATCATCCGTCAGGACATATTCCGCCAAAAGCTGTTCATCATCCAGAGCTTCTTCGCGAATGTAATAGTCGTCGCCATTGGAAACGTCAGACCAGCGTACCAGGACCTGCCCGTCTGAAACCAGATAGTACTTGTCAAACATGGTTGCAGACAGCTCGATCTGCTGGCGGAATACGGTTGTGTCCTCCACATACTCATCGAATTCGCTGTAGGTATAGGTTCCTTCCGTACCGTACCAGGAGTAGGTCCCATCCTCATTCAAAGTCAGGACCGTCGCGTACTCCGAATCATGATCGCCTCTCAAGTACCAGTTGCCATAGTAAGACGAGGAAAGTTCCGATTTATCCATAAAGCCGGGATAGCCCTTCACCCAGTAGGTTTCGCCGGTATCCGTTACCAGCGTATCCGCGTCGCCGATCGGGATATCCACATCCCCGATCAGCGGAACGTCCGACAGTGTAAGGATCGTTCCATCGGTAGAAGCAGCTCCGGTGTATCCGGTCCGATCGCCATACTGGTCATATTCTTCCCAGATTCCGTTTGCCGCATCGAGATAAATACAGATCAGTGCCGACGTGGTCGAACCGAGTCCTTCTACCGGAGACCAGTACCCTACCAGATCATCGAGGGTGATCTCACCATCATTGCTGACTTCCCCTCCATTGCTGCCGTTGTCTCCGCAGGCAACGAGGCACAGGCACATCACCAGCGCCAGCAAAAGACTTGCAAACTTTTTCCAATTTTTCATGTTCGTTTTCTCCTCTCATTTCATTCAGATATTTGGGGAATTGTGCTCCTGCTCCGCCATGGACAGTATTTCATCGTGGCTCAGTTCCACATTGCCGAAGCGAACAAAGATACCGTTGGTCACGGCACTGTTCCACACCTGCGGGTCGGCCAGCGGCCGGAAACGGATCTTGTCAAGGTAGGGCTTCATGTCCAGCAACAGGCGGCTGCCGGACACAAAAACAACCTGCAGGACATATCCGTCCATTGCCTTGACCGCTACAATATATTTTCTTTCCACATAAGTCCTCCTTCCTGAATTGCGCTTTAACAGCGACTGTTCATTCACACATTAGATTTTTGGGCTTTTCATAAGCTTTCGGGCGGGAACCGGAATCTGTACGGTGAAAGGCCGCAGCATGGATGCAGAAGTCTCATCAACCGCATGCCGCCTCATTAATATATTGGAGGAAGCCTGCCATATTTTCGCCCGCCTCATGTTCATATTCGGAGGAAAGCGGAATGTAAAAATAGGAGTCATCCACATCGGTCTGTCCGACAATATCTAAGCTCAGTCCATCATCCCAGGTCACATCGACCAGCACGGGCTCACTGCCATCGCAGGGATAAATCACATTCCATGCGTGGCTGCTTTCTTCCGTTTCGTTGCCCCGCACCCATGCGCAGTTGATGCCGGCATATTGGCAGATCAGCGCAAAAGCTCTGGCATACCCGGCACAGACAGCGGTGTTCTGATTTTCGCCAAGCACATTGTATGCTTCCTGTAAATCGTCGTATCTCGTCATGCCTTTCAGACGTTCCGGATCGTAGCCCATGGGGTCGTATGTTACCTTACACGCTACATAGTCGTGTACTTTTCGTGCGTACTCCCGTTCTTCGTCATAGTCTGAAAAACCACCTCCGGGAGGGGGATTCTTCACAACATAGCGAAATGCTTCCAGCCTGGCTTCCCGATCAAGCTCTGGATGATCATACACAAGCTTGATTTTACCGTATATGCTGTCCGGATTGCCGTCATCCTTCGTGTACAAATCCCATTCTTGATATGAGCTGAACAGATAGTAGGACATTGCTGCTTCGCACGCCCGACTTAGCGCAACCTGACTCAAACCATATGACAAATCCCAAGACAGCCGGAACTCAAATTCGGTTCTGCCATAGAGCAGGTTCCACAGCACATATTCGGATAACTGTTCCTGCGTTTCCAGAAACGGTATGTCCTCATACTTCTTTTCCCGTAGTTTCAAAACATCCGGCACAAGAGCCGGGACATCTTCAGCCGTTAAATCGGTGACGGTCTGTGTGTTGGCAGAGTCTGATTTGGAATGCTTATCGGGTAAACGATTCTCCGGGTCGTTTCCGACGGCGCAAGCGGAAAGACTTATGCTTATGATCACAATCAGAAGAATGATCAGGATTCTGTTGCCGCCGATTTGCGTTCGCTCCACTGTTTTCCCTCCTTGAAAAACAAAAAATCCACCGTACAAACATTGTACGGTGGATTTTAAGAAATGAACATTAACCAAAGGTTAGGTATTTTGGGCGAACAGCGCGGCAAGCTGCTTTCTCTTGGTTCGGATGTCGCCCTCAATATGAAGCTTAGAGTAGATCTGATTCACATATGTAGGTGTTACGATGATGTGTGACAAAAGGTAAAAAAGATAGCGAATAGGAGTG
>SAMEA3663269__coassemble_1214_pt1 | contig 7911 bp, 6 predicted proteins | sample SAMEA3663269__metabat2_high_PE_027 | metagenome-assembled genome bin SAMEA3663269 (sample SAMEA3663269) | pig gut metagenome | biome: pig gut; feature: pig-associated habitat; material: faeces | place: China | collected 2013 | reverse complement strand
AGCCGGTCTTTTTATCATGGTGGTCTCCATCATCGGCCTGTATCGTTTTGATTTTGCTCTGAACCGCATCCATGCCGCTGCGCTGGGCGACACGCTGAGTCTGCTGCTGTTCACGGTGGGTCTCTTGATTGCCGTTGGGTTCCATGCCGTGGCCTGGAAGCTGATACTGGTGTTGGTGCTGCAGTGGCTGACCTCACCGCTGAGCAGCCACATGCTCAGCCAGTTTGAGTACCGCGTTGACGAAAACCTTGCCGAGCATGTGGATCTCAGCGACGCGGAATACCGCACCGAAGGGGAGGTGGCAGACAAATGATGACGATCTTTCGGCTGATCCTGCTGACGGGCCTGATCGTATGTGCCGCAGCCACGGCACTGACCAAAAAGCCCATGCAGGCAGTCATCATCTATATGGCCTACTCCGTGATCATGTCGGTGGTCTGGATCATGCTGGAATCCCCGGACCTCGCCATCACCGAGGCGGCTGTGGGCGCGGGCATCACCAGCCTGCTGCTGTTCCTGACGCTGCGGCGGCTGAACCTCATCGACCGGGACGAGGAACACCGTAAGCATGAGGAGGAATCTTTGCGGGAGCATGCTTCTCACGCGGAGCAGAAAGAGGAGGATGGCCATGCGTAATGAAAAAGGCTTATTCCGGCGTTGGCTGAACGGTCAGGTAGACTGGTCCGCCATGCTGGAGCAGGACACACCCGCAGCAGCAACAACAGCGGAGACCGTCCCCTATCATCCCCATCATGACATGGCCAGCGCCCGCCGTGCGATACGCTGCGGGCAAAAGGCCTATACCGTTTTGGCCATCGTGCTGTGCCTGATTTTTTCCGCCTTTATGCTGCTGACGGTGGCCAATCTGCCCTCCTACGGCAGTGACAGCGCTCCCACGGTCAACGAAGTGGCGGAACGCTATGTGGAAAAGGGTACCGAGGAGACCGGTGCGGTGAATACCGTGGCAGGCATGATCCTGGACTACCGTGCCTTCGATACGCTGGGCGAGTCCTTCGTGCTGTTCACTGCCATGTGCGCCGTGACGATGCTGATGAATGCCCCCGGTAAGCGCCGGGTCCGCAAGCTGGATCAGGATACGATGGACTACTATCAGGATCCCATCATCCGCACCGTGTGCAAGCTGGTGATCCCCATTATCCTGATGTTCGGCATATACATTCTGCTCAACGGCCATCTGTCCCCCGGCGGCGGTTTCTCCGGCGGCGCCATTATGGCTTCGGCCCTGATCATCTACGCGCTGGTATGGGGCGGCGAGCGGGCTTCCCGCGCCATTCCCTCCAAGGCTCTGCGGATCATCGTGCTGTGCGCGCTGGGCTTCTACGCATGCTCCAAGACCTACTCCTTCTTCACCGGCGCCAATCACCTGCACTCCATCATCTCCCCGGGTACACCGGGCCGCATCCTGTCCGCCGGACTGATCCTGCCGCTGAATGTGGCGGTGGGTTTTGTGGTGTGCTGCACCATGTATAGCTTTTACATGTACTTCAGAAGGGGGGAACTGTAATGGAAAATATGTTCACTCACCTTCTGGAAAATTATGAGGCCTGCGTGGCGGTGGTGCTGTTTGTCATTGGTCTTTGCATGCTGCTGTTTGACCGGAACCTGCTGAAAAAGGTCATCGGCCTTGACATTATGGACACCGGTACGTTCCTGCTGCTGGCAGACCGGGGCTATATCGCCGGCCGGTCGGTGCCCATTGTCACCGACGGCGTAACGGATATGGCCAATTACATCAACCCCATTCCCGCCGGTCTGGTGCTGACGGGCATCGTGGTGTCTGTCAGCGTGTCGGCCCTGATGCTGAGTCTGACGGTGCGCATTTACAAAAAGTATCACACGCTGGATATGGACGCGCTGTATCTGATGATGTCTGACCGTCGGAAGGGAGGCCGCGTATGAGCTTCGTGCAAAACTTTCCCTTCTTCTCCATCATTCTGTGCCTGCTGTGCGCTGTGGTCACCTTTGTGGCCGGCGACAAATGGGGCCGCCGGCTGACCATCGGTCTTCTCTCCGTGTCCATCGTGCTGCAGTCCTGCGTGCTGTGGTTCTGTGCCAGCAACAACACCAGCTATGCCTACATGATGGGTCATTATCCCGCCCCGTGGGGCAACGAGATCGCCGCTGGGATCATTGAGCCGCTGATGGCGCTGCTGTTCTCGGTGGTGCTGCTGCTGAGTGTGCTGGGCGGCATGGATCACATCCTCAAGGATATTCCCGCTGACCGCTGCCATCTTTACTGGAGCATGGTGGATCTGACGCTGGTGTCCCTGCTGGCACTGTCCTATACCAACGATATTTTTACCGGCTATGTGTTTATCGAGGTCTGCACCATCGCCTCCTGCGCCCTGCTGTCCGCCAAGGACACAGGCCGTACCCTCATCGCGTCGGTGCGGTACATGGTGTTCGCGCTGGTTGGTTCCGGACTGTTCCTGATCGGTGTGATCTTCACCTATTCCATCACGGGCCATCTGCTGTTCCCCCAGCTGCATGAGACCATCGCCGCCCTGTGGGCCGAGGGCACCTACCGGTTCTCCATGACGGTGGCCATCGGGTTGATGACGGCGGGCCTCGCCATCAAGTCCGGCCTGTTCCCCTTCCACTTCTGGATGCCGGACACCTACGGGCGGGCCACGCCCGCCTCCTCCGGTATCCTCTCCGGTGTGGTGTCCAAGGCGTACATCCTGCTGCTGATCAAGGTGATCTACCGCGCCGTGGGCATTGAGGTGTTCGCTGCCAGCGGCATCCAGTCGGTGCTGCTGATCTTCGGCATTGCCGGCATGATCGTAGGCTCCGTCTCCGCCATCCGTTCCAAACGGCTGACCACCATGGTGGCCTATTCCTCTGCCGCCCAGATCGGCTATATCTACATGGGGCTTGGCATGGGGACTCAGGCGGCGCTTCTGGCAGCCTTCCTGCACATCTTCTCTCACGCGCTGACCAAGCCCATGCTGTTCCTGTCGGCTTCCCAGCTGGCGGACGCCTCCGGAGGCCATATGGATTTTCCCAGCCTGCAGGGTGCGGGACACCGCAATGTCACAGCCGGTGTGCTCTTTACCGCAGGCGCGCTGAGTATGGTAGGCGTACCGCTGTTCATCGGCTTTATCCCCAAGCTGCAATTTGCCTCGGCAGCCTTTGAGCTGACGTGGCAGAAGTGGCCTGTGCTATTGGCGCTGGCCATTTCCACGCTGTTGAACGTGCTGTATTTTCTGTATACTGCCATGGTGCTGTGGCTGCCCCAGAAGGACAACGCAGCTTTCCACCCGCAGGAACAGCGATGGATCACATCGGTGCCTGCCATGGTGCTGCTGGCCATCGGGCTTGTGATCGGTATCCATTCCGCGCCGCTGACGGCGCTGCTGCAGCAGGGCTTTGCTCTGTTCTGCCAATATTGATGGGAAAGGAGAGCCAAACAATATGATACTGTACGCTGTGATTCTCCTTCCCACTCTGCTGGGTCTGATCTGCGCTTTCTTTCCGCCCGGCGGCAGCAAAAAGCAAACTGCCTTTATGCTGCTGGTACAGGCCGTGATCACCGGCGTGATCCTGATCGCGGTCTGCAAAGGCGGCGCACCGTCCACACCGCCGATCTATTTCACCGAAACGCTGACATTCTCCCTGATGATGGATCCGCTGGCCGCCTTTTTCTGCCTTCTGACGGCCGTATGCTGGCTGCTGACCATTCTGTATGCCTATGTGTATATGAAACATGAAGGCAAAGAACCCCGTTTCTATGCGTTTCTCTTTCTGACTGAGGGCATGGTGCTGGGCTCGGCTCTGGCCGCCGATTTAATGACGCTGTATCTCTTTTACGAGTTGACCACGCTGCTCTCTTTCCCGCTGGTGCTTCATTCCCAGAATTTCAAAGCGCTGCTGGGCGCCTCCAAGTACCTGTATTATTCTGTGGGCGGCGCGTTTCTGGCGCTGTTCGGCATGGCTGTCCTGTCCGGCAGCACCTCCCTCTCTTTCTGCAGCGGCGGCCATCTCACCGCCGGAGAGTTGACCCCCACACTGATGCTGGCCATCTTCCTGACCGTTCTGGGATTCAGCGCAAAGGCCGGTCTTTTCCCCCTGCACAACTGGCTTCCGTCTGCCCATCCTGTGGCTCCGGCCCCGGCTCACGCCCTGCTCAGCGGCATTATCGCCAAGGTGGGCGCCATCGCCGTAATCCGCACCATCTACTGCGTGGTGGGCGCCGAAATTCTGCAAGGTACCTGGCTGCAAACGGTCTGCCTCTGCCTGGCCCTTGTCACCATCTTCATGGGTTCGTTTATGGGCTGCACGGAAAACGGGCTGAAAAAGCGCCTGGCATATTCCAGTATTTCTCAGATCTCCTACGTACTTCTGGGTATTTTCATTCTGTCGCCGCTGGGGCTGACCGGTGCGCTGCTGCAAATCTTTTTCCACGCCGCCGCCAAGATCGGTGTGTTCCAGTCCGCCGGTGCCATCATCTATCTGACGGACGTAAGCACCATTGACCGTTTCCCCGGTCTGGGAAAGCGGCTCCCGGTCACCATGGTCTGCTTTACCATGCTGGCCCTGTCTCTGGTGGGGATTCCCCCCTTCGGTGGATTCCACAGCAAATGGTATCTGGCTACAGCGGCGCTGGAGGCGCTGCCGGGCGCCATGGGATATGTGGTGCCTGCCATTCTGCTGGCCTCGGCGCTGTTTACGGCGGCCTACCTGTTTTCCCCCATTGTTCACAGCTTCTTCCCCGGGAAGGATTTTCCTGCCCAGACAAGGGTCCATGAACCGGCGGCCATGATGCTGTCGCTGGTGGTCTTTTCCGCATCCGTGCTTTTGCTGGGTCTGTTCCCCAACGGTGTCATCTCGGTGATGCAGTCCATTGCCGGGACACTGATGTAAGGGAGGTGCTGACATGAACGGAATTTTACTGTGCCTGCCGGTGTTCCTGCCCATCGTGACGGGTCTGGCAGCCTACTTCCTCCCCTTCCGCACCGACCGGGCGCGACATACGCTTTACGCAGTCATCATCGGTCTGACCACTGTGCTGGCATGGGCGGCTATTCTGCAATGCGACGGCAGCGCCTTTACCTTCCTGCGGTTCACCGACACGCTGCACTTCACCCTCCGCATGGACGGCGCCGCCAAACTGTTTGCGGGCCTGTCCGCCTCGCTGTGGCCCTTCACCATGGTGTACGCATGGGATTACATGAAGCATGAGGGGCATAAGCCCATGTTCTGGGCCTTCTTCACCGCATCCTTTGGTGTGACGCTGGGCATTGCCTTCGCCGCCAACATGATGACCATGTACCTGTTCTATGAGCTGCTGACGCTGGCCACCATCCCGCTGGTGATGCACGCCATGACCAAGCAGGCCATCCACGCGGGTGTGAAATACGCCGCCTACTCCATTGCGGGCGCGGCACTGGCCTTCATCGGCATGGTGTTCCTGATCGTCAATGATGCCCAGGACTTTGTGCCCGGCGGCCATCTGGCAAACTATTCCGGCAGCATGACGCTGCTGCTGACGGTGTTCGTGCTGGCCTTTGTGGGCTGCGGCGTAAAAGCCGCCATCTGGCCCATGCACAGCTGGCTCATCAGCGCCGCCGTGGCTCCCACGCCGGTAACGGCGCTGCTGCACGCGGTGGCTGTGGTCAAGGCGGGCGCCTTCGCCTGCATCCGGCTGGTGTATTACAGCTTCGGCACGGACATTCTCCACGGGACATGGGGCCAGTACACGGTGATGGCGCTGGCCATGATCACGCTGGTGTTTGGCTCCGCCATGGCGCTGAAGCAGCGCCACTTCAAGCGGCGGCTTGCTTACTCCACCGTGTCCAACCTCAGCTATATCCTTTTCGCCGCTGCTATCATGACGGCGGAGGGCCTTCTGGCCGCCTTTATGCACCTGATCGTCCACTCGGTGGTGAAGATCATGGCCTTCTTCTGTGCAGGCAGCGTCCTGCACTACGCCCATCGGGAGTATGTGTCAGAGCTGGAGGGATTGGGCAAGCGGATGCCCCTGACCTTTGCCTGCTTCACTGCCGCCGCCTGTGCTTTGACAGGCATTCCCCCTTTCAACGGCTTCGTCAGCAAGTGGTATATCGGCCTGGCCGCCGTGGGCGAGGGCAGCGTTGCCTCCTGTCTGGGCTTTGCGGCCATTCTCATTTCCGCGCTGCTGACAGCCATCTATATGTTCCAGGTGGTAATCAAGGCGTGGTTCCCCACCGAGGGTACGCTGCTGCCCACCGAGCAGGACGCCCATGAAGCCGGCGGCTTCATGACGGTGCCCATGCTGATCCTGGCAGCTCTGTGTCTGTTGATGGGCCTGTTCCCCGACGTACTGCTGAGCGCCATCAGAGAGGCGGTGATCCTGTGATGACAACAATTGCATTGCTTCTGGTGGTTTTACTGCCGATTCTGTCCGCCATCGTGATTGCTGTCCTGCCGGACCGCCACGATAATGGCAAGCAGTTGGGCACACTGTCCATCGTCTTTACGCTGCTGACACTGATGGCTATGGTCTATGCAGCCGCCACCGGTGACGGTTCCACCGTTACCATACCGGTAATGCGCCTGAGCTTCTGGACCGGCGGTTTCCAGAAGCTGTACGGCCTTGTGGTGTGCTTTATGTGGTTCGTCTCGGCTCTGCTGAGTCCCCAGTACTTCCATGGACACCACCAGCTCAAGCGGTATTACTTCTTCTTTCTGATCTGCTTGGGCTTTACAGCAGGCGTGTTCCTGTCGGCCGACCTGTACACCACCTTCCTGTTCTTTGAACTGATGTCCCTCAGCTCCTACGTCTGGGTGGTGCAGGAGGAGACCCCCGACGCCATGGACGCCGGTAAGACCTACCTGACCATTGCGGTGCTGGGCGGTCTGGTGACGCTGATGGGCCTGTTCCTTCTGTACCACATCACCGGCACGCTGGTGATTGCGGAGCTGCACGAAGCCTGCGCTGCCGCGGAGCACGGCCGTCTGTGGGCCGCCGCAGTGTGCATCCTGTTTGGCTTTGCCGCCAAGGCCGGTCTGTTCTCCCTGCACATCTGGCTGCCCAAAGCCCATCCGGTAGCCCCTGCTCCGGCATCGGCCCTCCTCAGCGGTGTGCTGACCAAAGCCGGTATCTTCGGCGTCCTGCTGCTGACCGGACAAGTTCTCACCGGTGACCACGCATGGGGCATGCTGCTGTTGGTGCTGGGCGCTATCACCATGGTGCTGGGCGCGGTGCTGGCGGTGTTCTCCACCAATCTCAAGTATATTCTGGCCTGCTCCTCCCTGTCCCAGATCGGCTTTATCACCGTGGGTGTCTCCATGATCTGCCTGCTGGGTGAACACAACGCACTGGCCGCCAACGGTACGGTGCTGTATATGCTGAACCATTCTCTGGTAAAGCTGACGCTGTTCCTGTTCGCCGGTGTGGTCTATTACAATACCCATGCGCTGGATCTCAATGAGATCAAGGGCTTCGGACGGGGCAAGCCTCTGCTGCATGTGCTGTTTTTGTGCGGTGCCTGCTCGCTGGCCGGTATTCCGGGCTTTCTGGGATATCTCAGCAAGACGCTGATCCACGAATCGCTGGTGGAATACGCCCACATGAGCGGCATGACCCTTATCACCGTGGTGGAGTGGCTGTTCCTGTTCTCCGGCGGCCTGACGACGGCGTATCTCACCAAGATCTATGTGGCCATCTTCTGGCAAAAGGGCCGGGAAACCGGCAAAAAGTGGGGTACTTCCCTGTCGGTGCTTGCCCTGTGTCTGGCCGCTGTCGCCCTGCCCCTGCTGGGGCTGACGCCCCATGTGTTGGCGGAAAAGATCAGCGGTACAACGCTGGACTTCACCGGTGGGCACGCCTTTGGCCACGCCATTCACTACTTCTCGTGGACAAACCTGAAGGGTGTGGTGATCTCGCTGGCCATCGGCATGATCGTGTAC
>SAMEA3663269__coassemble_1150_pt1 | contig 8188 bp, 5 predicted proteins | sample SAMEA3663269__metabat2_high_PE_027 | metagenome-assembled genome bin SAMEA3663269 (sample SAMEA3663269) | pig gut metagenome | biome: pig gut; feature: pig-associated habitat; material: faeces | place: China | collected 2013 | reverse complement strand
GAGGGTACCGCCGAGCAGTGGGATCACGCCCAGTCCACCATGGAGCGCATCCTGAAGGATCTGGAGGTGGACTACTCCATCGGCATCGACGAGGCCGCCTTCTACGGCCCCAAGCTGGATATCCAGTATAAGAATGTGTACGGGAAAGAGGATACCCTGGTCACCATCCAGATCGACATGCTGCTGGCGGAGCGCTTCGGCATGTACTATATCGATGAAAACGGCAACAAGGCGCTGCCCTATATCATCCACCGCACGTCGCTGGGCTGCTACGAGCGTACGCTGGCCTATCTGATCGAGGAGTATGCCGGTGCGCTGCCCACCTGGATGATGCCTGAGCAGGTGCGCTTCCTGCCCATTACCGACCGCGCCGCCGATTACTGCGCACAGCAGGCGGAGGAGCTGCGCAAGCAGGGCTTCCGGGTGGAGGTGGACAGCCGCAACGAGAAGGTCGGCAAGAAGATCCGCGAGGCCACGCTGGAGAAGATCCCCTTCATGCTGGTGGTAGGTGACCGAGATATGGAAGCCGGTACCGTCTCCGTCCGTACCCGCAAGGGTGAGGATCTGGGCGCCATGAGCCTCAACGATTTTGCGGCCAAGCTCCATGAGGTCGTGGACAGCAAGAGCCGCGACTGACCGTTTGCTGTGATACGCCATACTCAATAAAAATACGGTTTTTCGTATAAACATGCAGCCAGCTCGCCCGGCAGAAGCCGGGCGGGATGGCTGCTTTTTCGTCTGAAAAGGGGGGAGGGGCTTTCCTTTTGCTGACTCTCAGAGAGGGAGCTCCATTCCCTTGATAGAAAAAGAAGGGGAAAAAGAAGGAAAGTCTTTTCTCGAATGAAAACCTCTGTTTGGGAATAAAACCAAAAAAGTGGAGAAAAACATGAAAAAAATATGCGCTTTTTGTACAAAATAACAACAAAGAAGGGGAAATGTGCACCGTTTGGAAACATTTGTCGCTCAATTGGCCGTGGGACGTGGCCGCATTCTATTGACAAATTATAAACACATCTGGTAAAATTAAAGTACCCCATAGCAACTGTTTTGCAAAAAAATGAAAAATCAGGAGGTAAGTATGAAAAAAGTATTGAGTCTGCTGCTTGCCCTGGCCATGGTGTTCACCCTGGTGGCCTGCGGTGGCAACAACACCCCCGGCACAGACGACAACACCACCAATGACGGTGAAACCACCGAAAAGTACAAGATCGGCATCGTGACCGGTTCCGTTTCTCAGTCTGAGGACGACCGCCGCGGCGCCGAGGCTTTCCAGGCGGAGTATGGCGAGGATATGGTCACGCTGGCCATCTATCCCGACAACTTCACCGAAGAGCTGGAGACCACCATTCAGAACATCGTGAACCTGTCCTCCGATCCTGAGATGAAGGCCATCATCGTGAACCAGGCGGTTCCCGGTACCACCGAGGCTTTCCGCAAGATCAAGGAGACCCGCCCTGACATCATCTGCATTGCCGGTGAGTCCCATGAGGACCTGCCCGAGATCGGCTCCGCTGCTGACCTGGTCTGCAACAACGACTTCGTCTCCCGCGGCTACCTGATCATCCGCACTGCTCACGAGCTGGGCTGCGACACCTTCGTGCACATTTCCTTCCCCCGTCACATGGCTTATGAGACCATGAGCCGCCGCGTGGCCATCATGAAGGCCGCCTGCGAGGAGTTCGACATGGAGTTCGTGCTGGAGACCGCTCCCGACCCCACCTCTGACGTTGGCGTGTCCGGCGCTCAGGCTTACATTCTGGAGAAGGTGCCCGAGTGGGTTGAGAAGTACGGCCAGAACGCTGCTTACTTCTGCACCAACGACGCCCACACCGAGCCTCTGCTGAAGCGCCTGCTGGAGTGCGGCGGTTACTTCATTGAGGCCGACCTGCCCTCCCCCCTGATGGGCTATCCCGGCGCTCTGGGTCTGGACCTGACTGAGGAAGCCGGCGATTTCGAGAAGATCCTGAGTAAGGTTGAGTCCGCTGTCGTCGAAAAGGGCGGCGCCGGCCACTTCGGCACTTGGGCGTACTCCTATGGTTACACCCTGTCTGCCGGCCTGGCTCTGCATGCCAAGAACGTCATCGAAGGCAAGAGCGAGCTGACCGATATGGATGATGTGGCTGCTGCCCTGCAGGTCTACTCTCCCAAGGCCGCCTGGAACGGCGCCGGCTACACCAACGCTACCACCGGCGTAAAGTCCGACAACGTGTTCCTGATCTATCAGGATACTTACATCATGGGCGATCCCGGCTACTTCATGGGCAACGCCGAAGTGGAGATCCCCGAGAAGTACTACACCGTCAGCTGACAGCGCGTTTATCACGCACAATGGATAGGACAGGGGGGAGGGAATCCTCCCCCCTGTTTACTTTTAGGTAGGGAATAATATGGAAAATAAGAATGCTCCCCTGTTGGAGATGCGCAACATCAAAAAGGGCTTCTTCGGCAACCAGGTGCTGACGGATATCAATTTCACGCTGAACGAGGGCGAAGTGCTGGGGCTTGTAGGTGAAAACGGCGCCGGCAAGAGCACTTTGATGAAGATCCTGTTCGGCATGGACGTGATCCGCGAGACCGGCGGTTACGAAGGAGACATCCTTATCAACGGCGAGAAAGTGGAATTTGCCACACCGTTTGATGCGCTGAAGGCCGGTATCGGCATGGTGCATCAGGAGTTCTCTCTGATTCCGGGCTTTACTGCCACGGAAAACATCCTGCTCAACCGTGAGCCAAAAAAGAAAAACGTCATCTCAGAAGTGTTCGGCGACAGAATGGACACTCTCGACTATAAGGAAATGGATGAGCGCGCCAAGCGCGCCATTGAAAAGATGGGCGTGGAGATCGACGCCAAGATGGTCATCAGCAGTATGCCCGTGGGTCACAAGCAGTTTACCGAGATCGCCCGCGAGCTGAGCAAGGAAAATCTGAAGCTGCTGATCCTGGATGAACCCACCGCCGTACTGACGGAGAAGGAAGCGGAAGCGCTGCTGGATTCCATCCGCGGTATGGCCGCCCGGGGCATCGCCGTAATCTTTATTACCCACCGCCTCCATGAGATCCTCTCGGTCTGCGACAAGGTGGTCATCATGCGTGACGGTTATGTGGTGAAGGATACTCCTGCCAAGGAGACGGACGTGACCGATATCACCAAGTGGATGGTGGGCCGCAGCGTCAGCGCCAATGTATCTCAGGATATTAAGATCAACCCTGACGCCAAGACCATCATGTCCATCCGCAAGCTGTGGGTGGATATGCCCGGCGAGATCGTCCGCAACGTGAACCTTGATATCAAGGAGGGCGAGATCTTGGGTATCGGCGGTCTGGCCGGCCAGGGAAAGCTGGGTATTCCCAACGGTATCATGGGCCTGTATGAGGCCGGCGGTACCGTGGAGTTCGACGGCAAGCCCATCGCGCTGAACAGTCCCCGCAAGTGCCTGGACGCTTCTCTGGCCTTCGTTTCGGAGGACCGGCGTGGTGTGGGCCTGCTGCTGGACGAGTCTCTGGAGTGGAATGTGGCGTTCCCCGCCATGCAGATCCACAACAAGTTCCTGAAGAAGTGTTTGTTCTTCACATGGCGTGACGAAAAGGCTATTCATGACGTCACCCAAAAGTACATTGATGAATTGCAGATCAAGTGCACCAGCTCCCTGCAAAAGGCCCGTGAACTGTCCGGTGGTAATCAGCAGAAGGTGTGCCTGGCCAAGGCGTTCGCGCTGGAGCCCCGCTTCCTCTTTGTCTCCGAGCCTACCCGCGGTATCGACGTAGGCGCCAAGGCACTGGTGCTGGAGGCGCTGAAAAAGTTCAACCGCGAGAGCGGCATCACGGTGGTGATGATCTCCTCCGAGCTGGAAGAACTGCGCATGACCTGCGACCGGATCGCCATCGTCTCCGGCGGCAGGATCGCCGGCATCCTGCCTGCTGACCATTCCTCCGAGGAGTTCGGTATGCTGATGGTCAGTCAGGTGAAGTGAGGAGGACAAGATGGGCAAACAAATTACAACAAGTCTTGGCAACAAGACACGATTCAGACAACTGGTGGATAGCTTCGGCCTGCCCCGCATCATCATCACGGGCTTTTTGCTGTTGCTGTTCATCTCTGCGCCCATTGTCGGCGCGGACTTCGCAACGCAGCTGACCAACACCATCAACCGCTTCAGCTGGAACGCTGTGCTGGTGCTGGCCATGGTCCCCATGATCCACTCCGGCTGCGGCCTGAACTTCGGTTTGCCGCTGGGCATCGTCTCCGGCTTGCTGGGCGCCACGCTGTCCATTGAACTGGGCTTTACCGGCGCCATGAGTTTTGTCATGGCCATTGTCATTTCGACCCCCTTCGCACTGCTGTTCGGCGGCGGTTACGGCTGGCTGCTGAACAAGATCAAGGGCGGCGAGATGATGATCGCCACCTATGTGGGCTTCTCTGCCGTGTCCTTCATGTGCATGATGTGGCTGCTGCTTCCGTATCACAGCCCCACCATGGTCTGGGGCTTTGCCGGTACCGGCCTGCGTACCGTTATCTCTCTGGAAGGCTTTTATGACCAGTTGCTGGCCAACTTCCTGAAGATCGACCTGAACAGCATCGGCATCAATCTGGTGATTCCCACCGGAAGCCTGCTGGTGTTTGCGTTGCTGGCACTGGCCATGTGGGCTTTCCTGCACACCAAGACCGGTACAGCTATGACCGCTGTGGGCTCCAACCCCGCGTTCGCCAAGGCTGCGGGTATCAACGTAGACAAGATGCGCCTGATCTCTGTGATCATGTCCACCTGGCTGGGCGCTGTGGGCATCCTGATATACGAGCAGGGCTTCGGCTTTATCCAGCTTTACATGGGACCCTTCTGGATGGCGCTGCCCGCCGTGTCTGCCATTCTCATCGGCGGTGCGTCGGTGAATAAGGCATCCATCCCCAATGTGATCATTGGTACATTCCTGTTCCAAGGCATCGTGACCATGACGCCTACCGTCATGAACTCCGCATTCCATATGGATATGAGCGAGGTCATCCGCGTGATCGTGTCCCAAGGCATGATCCTGTACGCGCTGACCAGAAAGACGGAAGGAGGGCGCTGAACATGAAAAATATGCTGAACAATAACGGCGGTGTCCTTGGCCTGATCCGCAACAATTCCGTGCCGCTGATGTTCATCCTCATCTGCGCCATCTTTATCCCGCTGTCCGGCTTCTCCGGCAGCTATCTGCTCAACGAGATCATGACCCGTCTGGGCCGCAACGCATTTCTGATCCTGAGCCTGCTGATCCCCATCATGGCCGGTATGGGTCTGAACTTCGGTATGACGCTGGGCGCTATGGCAGGCGAGATTGGTCTGATCCTTGTGGCTGACTGGCAGATCTGGGGTATTCCCGGTTTGATCCTGGCGGCCATCATCTCCATCCCCATCTCCATTCTGCTGGGCCTGATGTGCGGCAAGCTGCTGAACCGGGCCAAGGGCCGCGAGATGATCACCAGCTATATCATTTCCTTCTTTGTCAACGGTTTGTATCAGCTGGTGGTGCTGTACATGATGGGCACCATCATCCCCATTGCCCACGATACCCTGAAGCTGCCCCGCGGTTACGGTATCCGCAACACCGTCAGCCTGCTGCCCATGCGCCAGAGCATCGATAACGCCCTGGCTATCTATGTGGGCGGTGTGAAGATCCCTGTGCTGACGCTGATCATTATTGCGTTGGCATGCCTGTTTATCATCTGGTTCCGCAAGACCAAGCTGGGTCAGGACATGCGCGCCGTGGGTCAGGATATGGAAGTGGCCCGCGATGCCGGTATCAACGTGGAGCGCACCCGTATCATCTCCATGGTGATCTCCACTGTGTTCGCCGGTTTCGGCATGATCATCTACCTGCAGAATCTGGGCAACTTCCCCACGTACAGTGCCCACACCAACGTGGGTATGTTCTGCATTGCAGCACTGCTGGTGGGCGGCGCCTCTGTGGAAAAGGCCTCCATCGGCAACGTGTTCCTGGGCGTTGTTCTGTTCCACACCATGTTCATCGTGGCCCCGTCTGCCGGCACCAAGATTGCGGGAGACTCCATGATCGGCGAATACTTCCGTGTGTTTGTCTCTTACGCCGTCATTACTGTGGCGCTGGTCATGTATGAGGCCAAGAAGCGCAAATCCCAGAGCCTGATGGGCCAGATGCTGGCCCAAGCCCAGAAAGATGAGGAGGGGAAAGCGGAATGAAAACACGCAGACTCGTGATCCGTGTCGCCGCCGTTCTGGTGCTGATCATCGTTGGCATCATCATGAGCATCATCGGCCGCGGCCATACCATCTATCTGGATAACAAGACGCTGGAGTACAACGGCCAGACCTACAAGGCCCCCTATAAGGTTACCATCTATGTGGGCGATGAGCAGCTGACCAAACTGTACGATAAGGAGCGCGGCTCCACCACCTGCCTCGGCCAGACCTTCACCGTGACGTTGGAAGTCATGGAGACGAAGAACGGCAGCGAGGAGATGCAGACCTACAAGATCCCTGTTCCCAAGAATATGGACGGCGTGATCATCAATATCCCCGGCTATCTGGCGGGTTTGCCTGAAGAGGCCTATCTGTCTGAGTTTGTCGCGGCTCCCACAGAGGATATCGGCGACGATGAGGTACCCGGCGGTGAGGGCGATGATCTGATCCCCTCCGACATGTAATAACGATCCGATACAGCCCATGCGGTTACAGCATGGGCTGTATCAGCCGTCAGCCGAAAACCCGTCATAACAAGGTGGATTTTCCGGTTGAAAGAAAGGAGTATAGTATGGCTGTTTTATCCGGACTGAAGCCGGAAAAGGTATTTGACTATTTTGAAAAGCTCTGTTCCGTACCCCACGGCAGCGGCAATACCAAGATCATCAGCGACATGTGCGTGGGCTTTGCCAGGGAACTGGGTCTGCGGTACCGTCAGGAGCCCTGCAACAATGTCATCATCTGGAAAGATGCCTCTGCCGGATATGAGGACTCCGCGCCCATTATTCTGCAGGGCCACATCGACATGGTCTGCGCCAAGACCGATGACTGCATCAAGGATATGGCTGTCGAGGGCTTGGATCTGGTGACAGATGGTGAGTGGGTCTGGGCGGACAAAACCTCTCTGGGCGGAGACAACGGGATCGCCGTGGCTATGATCCTGGCGATACTGGCGGACGACACGCTGGCGCATCCTCCCATCGAGGCGGTGTTCACCGTGGATGAGGAAGTGGGCATGGACGGTGCCTTCGCGCTGGACTGTTCCGATCTGAAGGGTAAGAAACTGCTGAACCTGGATTCTGAGATCGAGGGCGTGTTTACCGTTTCCTGCGCCGGTGGTATGCGGGCCGACTGTCATCTGCCCGGCGTTATGGAGCCTGTGACGGGGATGACCGGCTACGCTGTTACCCTTTCCGGACTGCAGGGTGGCCACTCTGGCGGAGACATCCATCTGGGCCGCGCCAGCGGCAACCAGGTGATGGGGCGCGTGCTGTACAGTGCCATGAAGCGGTTTCCGGGCCTGCGTCTGGCGGCGGTATCCGGCGGCCGGTTTGACAATGTGATCTGCTCCCGCTGCGATGCGGCGGTGGCGATCCCTGTCGGCAATGAGAAGGCATTTGAAGACTTTATCCGGGAGTTCGATGCTGTTCTGAAGAATGAATATGCCGGCTGCGATGACGGCATCACGTTGACGTGTGCCGGAACGGAGGTGACAGCCGCCGTCAGCGCCGAAACCACCGATGTGATGCTTCATACGCTGCTGGCCCTGCCTCAGGGTGTGCAGGCCATGAGCGTGGACTTCCCGGGCTTGGTACAAACCTCCCTGAACCTGGGCGTGCTGCGTCTGGAGGAGGATGGCCTGCACATTGCCTTCTCCATTCGCTCCTGCATTGCCTCTCAGAAAGAGATGGTGGCCCAGCAGGTTCACGCCATTGTGGAGTTTGCCGGCGGTACTGTTACCGAACGGGGCAAGTATCCCGGCTGGCAGTATGCCCGCCAGTCCGCATTCCGCGACATGGTGGTGGAGGCCTATCACGACCTGACCGGCAAGGACGGGGTGGTGGAGGCTACCCACGGTGGCTTGGAGTGCGGATTGCTGATCGAGAAGATCCCCGGCCTGGACGCGATTTCCATGGGACCGGAGCTGCATGATGTGCATTCCGTCCGGCAACGGCTCAATGTGCCGTCCACCGAGCGGATGTATGCGTTGC
>SAMEA3663269__coassemble_1123_pt1 | contig 8340 bp, 7 predicted proteins | sample SAMEA3663269__metabat2_high_PE_027 | metagenome-assembled genome bin SAMEA3663269 (sample SAMEA3663269) | pig gut metagenome | biome: pig gut; feature: pig-associated habitat; material: faeces | place: China | collected 2013 | reverse complement strand
CCTGCGACTACCTGCGGATCATTCTGCTGGGTGCCCCCTACATGACCGCCTCCTTCGTGCTGAACAATCAGCTGCGCTTCCAGGGCAGCGCCGTGTACAGCATGATCGGCATTGTAGCCGGCGCGGTCATCAACGTAGGGCTGGACCCGCTGCTGATCTTCACCTTCCGCATGGGCATTACCGGTGCGGCGCTGGCCACCATTATCGGCCAGCTGTGCTCCTTTGCCCTGCTGCTGTTGGGCTGTACGCAGGGCGGCAATCTGCGGCTACACCCCAAAAAGATCCGCTTTACCCGCCACATTTTCAAGGAGATCCTGCGGGGCGGCTTTCCCAGCCTGTGCCGTCAGAGTCTGATGGCGGTGTCCACCATCTGTCTGAATGTGGCTGCCGGGTATTACGGTGACGCCGCAATTGCCGCTATGAGCGTGGTAAGCCGTGTGATGACCACCGCCAACTCCGCGCTGATCGGCTTCGGGCAGGGCTTCCAGCCTGTATGCGGCTTCAACTACGGCGCCAAGTTCTATGACCGGGTCCGTCAGGGCTTCCGGTTCTGCGTCAAATGGGGTACGGTCTTTCTGATCGTGGTCGCCGCGGCGGGACTGATTTTTGCCCCCCAGCTGATTGCCGTTTTCCGGAACGATCCGGAGGTGGTCTCCTTCGGCACGCGGGCCATGCGGTGCCAGTGTATCACTTTCCCGCTGGCCGCCTACGCCTTGGTCAGCAATATGATGACCCAAACTATTGGGAAGACTCTGCCTGCCACCATTCTTGCGGCAGCCCGTCAGGGACTGTTTTTCATCCCCGCCGTGATGCTGATGCCTCTGTGGCTGGACCAGTGGGGCGTACAGTTGGCCCAGAGTATGGCGGATGTATGTTCCTTCGCCCTGACACTGGTGATGATGCGCCGGGTGTTCCGCAATTTGCAGGAGGAAGAGCACGCCGCTATGCTGCTGCGGCATCACCGCCAGTCTTCGGAGGACTATTCTGATGAAAATGCTCCGGATATGCCGGTAACCCTCTGATTTCCCCCTTTACAGATACCGGTTTTCCGGATATAATAGTTTAGTTACTGAAATCTACAAGCAAGGAGATTACCACATATGGCAGTGATCGAATACGATGATTATAAGCAGAAGCTGCTGGCGCTGGAGCCCACTTTGGGCGAGCTGGAAAAGGCGCTGGGCATCCCCAAGGCCCGGGAGGAGCTTTCCGCCCTCCAGAAGGAGACAGAGCAGGACGGCTTCTGGAACGACCTGGAGCGCAGCCAGAAGGTAAGCCAGCAGATCAAGCGGCTGGAGAACAAGATCAAGAAGCATGACCGTCTGGTCAGCGAATGGGAGGATACCCTGACCCTGTGCGAGATGGCCCAGGAGGAGGACGATGCCTCTCAGCTGCCCGACGTGATCGAAGGCTACAATACGCTGGAAAAGGAGATCAGCGAGCGGCGTCTGGCGGCGCTGCTGTCCGGTGAATACGACGCCAACAACGCCATCCTCACCTTCCACGCCGGTGCCGGCGGCACCGAGGCTCAGGACTGGACGGAGATGCTCTACCGCATGTATACCCGTTGGGCCGAGCGCCATGGCTACACCTATCAGCTGATGGACTATGAAGCCGGCGAAGAAGCGGGCATCAAGTCCGCCACCATCCTCATCGAGGGTGAGAACGCCTACGGCTACCTCAAGAGCGAGAACGGCGTCCACCGTCTGGTCCGCGTCAGCCCCTTTGACGCCAACGCCCGCCGCCAGACCAGCTTCGCGGCGCTGGAGGTCATGCCGGAGTTGGCCGACGACAGTGAAATCGAGATCCGTCCTGAGGATATTGAGATGCAGGCCTGCCGCTCCTCCGGCGCCGGCGGCCAGCACATTAACAAAACCTCCTCTGCCGTCCGCCTGACCCACCTGCCCACCGGCATCGTGGTGTTCTGCCAGACGGAGCGCAGCCAGTTCCAGAACCGCGACAACGCCATGAAGATGTTGAAGGCCAAGCTGGCGGAACTGAAGCTGCAGCAGCACGCCGAGAAGATCAGCGACATCAAGGGCGTGCAGATGAAGATCGAGTGGGGCAGCCAGATCCGTTCCTATGTATTCATGCCCTATACGCTGGCCAAGGATACCCGCACCGGCTATGAGATGGGCAACATCCAGGCGGTAATGGACGGCGATATCGACGGCTTCATCAACGCCTATCTGACCGCCGCCGCCAACGGCGAATTGAAGTAATTTCCCATAAAAATACCGCTGTGCCTGCTGCACAGCGGTATTTTTTATATGCGGTACACAGCGTTTTCCGTCACGATCAGCTCAAACCGCTTGTCGTGGGGCTCCACCGGCACCTCCTCTGACAGCAGCTTTTCCCGGCACAGCAGTGCCGCGTTTCCGTGATAGCGGGCAAAGAACCGGTCGTAGTACCCGCCTCCCTGCCCCAGCCGGTTGCCCTGCCGGTCACAGGAAAGGCAAGGGGTCACCACAAAATCGATGTCCTCTGTCTCCAGCAGCGGGCAGTTCTCCACCGGCTCCAGGATCCCGTAAGTTCCCGGCGCCAGCTGCTCCAGCGTGTCCACCCGGCACAGATCCATGGTATGCCCAGTGCTGCAGCGGGGCAGGCACAGTGTTTTCCCCCGGGCCAGTACATGGCGCAGCAGCGCCGTGGTGTCGATCTCCCGCTCCGTGCCCACGAAGGCGAATACCACCCGCGCCGTCTCATACTCCGGCAGCCCCATGACCTGATGGCAGATGGCCGCGGCACTGGCGTCCCGGTAGGCCTGGGGCAGCATCCGTTCCATGGTGCGCAGCTTCTGCCGCAGGGCACGTTTTTTCTCGGTCACGGTCATTTCCCGCTTCTCCTTTTCCGCCTTCTGGCGCCGGGCGATCTCCATCATCTTTTCATACATGTCGTCACCCACGCATTTCCGGGCATACTGGCACCATTGTACGCAGCTGAGAGCGTCGTTGTAGGCCACAAAGCCGCAATGCTCGCAGGCCACCGCCGTATCGGTGGAGAAAATCTCGATGGTGCTGCCGCACACAGGGCAAATCTTCTCCCGGATGGTAGGCGTACGGGGCTTTCCCTGACAGCCGTCCATGATCATGGCAAATTCCTCCTGTTTCCATCAGTACAGCAGTCTCCGGCCCGGCTCACCCTCCGGAAAGAAGTCCGCCTCTTTCACAGTATGCCCCGTTTCCAGCACCAGAAACTGCGTTTCCCACCGTCCGGCCACCAGATTTTCCAGTACCCGGTTACTTCCGGTCACATAGTCCAGATCGCAGCGGATCAGATCGGCGCATTGCTGCATCTCCGCCACGAAATCTTCGGCGTAGCAGTCGTATACGCCGGTGTCGATCATGTCGGCGTGATGATACCCCTCCATGAAGCCGCCGAAGATGGAAGTGCCGATCTCCATGCCGTAGCGGCGGCAGATCTCATCCTTGAAAGCCGCCACCGAGTGTTCGCCCCGGTCGCAGTCCCGGAAATAGATGTGTCCCTCCTGCTTGGCGTTCGGGCGCAGCGTATCGTCGGTCTGCAGCAGCATGGTCACGCAGTCATCCACCCGAGGCATCACCGTGCGGCAGGGCAGGGTCACGCCCTCCCACACGCCGCCGCAGCTGCCCACGCAGGAGAGCACCGTGGTCACAGCCGGCGGCAGCTCCGCCATGGTGCGCCGCAGCGTCTCATGCATCACCGCCGGCTCTTTGTGATTCTCCCAACTCAGCTCCCGCACGGGGAAATCCGTACCCATTTTCTTCTGCGCCGCGTCCAGATGGCGGCGCACCGAGGCACAGCACAGGACCAGCGTATCGTTCTTATCCAACTCTTGTGCCTCCTTTCAAAGCCGCAGGGGAGAGATATCCCCCTCCCCTGCGCTGCATCATTTACTTTGCTTTCCGCAAAAAGCCGAACCACATGGTAAATCCCACAAACAGGCCGCCCAATATGTTGCCCAGCGTCACAGGCAGCATATTCCCAGCAAAGTAGCTGCCCCAGGTCAGCGCGTCCAGATTCAGGCCGTACTCCACGGCGGACGCCGCGTAAGTGGGCACCGTCTTGGCAAACAGGCCCATGGTGCAGTAGGTCATGTCGGCAATGGAGTGGTTGAAGCCGCAGGTGACGAAGAACATCACCGGAGCCCACGCGCCGATAAAGCGGCCCATGGTGTCCTTTGCGCCCAAACTCAGCAGCACGCCGATGGTCACCAAGACGTTACACAGGAAGCCCATGAAGAACGCGTTTGGGAAAGGCATGGTCATCTTGCCCAGCGCCACCTTCATGGCGTACACCGCCAGCGCGTTGCTCCCGGCGGAAAGCCAGCCGAACTTGGCGCACAGCACCGCCACCAGCATAGAGCCGATGAAGTTGCCGATGTATACGAACAGCCAGTCCTTCAGCATGGCGGTCACGCGGACCTTCTTTTCCAGTACGCTGATGAAGATCAGCGTGTTGCCGGTGAACAGCTCCGCGCCGATGAGGATCACCATGCCCAGGCCGAAGGCAAACAGCAGGCCGGAGACAGCCCGGATCACACTGTTGTTGTCCAGCCCGTAGCTGGCCATATTGGTCACGCAGGAGGGGAACGCGATCAGCATACCGGCCAGAATACCCAGCAGCAGCATCTTGGACACCGGCAGGCTGGTTTTTTTCACGCCGGCTTCGGCGTAGTTGGCCGCGATCTCAGCAGGTGCAAACAGATTCATATTCCGCCCTCCTTACGCCAGCGTGCGCTCGGCGGCCTCCACCACATGGCCGATCAGCACAGAGGTAGTCACGGCGCCCAAGCCGCCGGGCACCGGAGTGATAGCCTCGACGATAGGCTCCACTTCGCTGAACACCGCGTCGCCCGCCATACCGCCCTTGCCCTTGGAGGTGACTTTGTCAGGATCCCAGTTCATGGACACGTCGATAACGATCTGACCGGGCCGCACATAGTCCTTGGTCAGGCTCTTCAGCACACCGGCGGCGGACACCAGAATATCAGCCTCCCGGGCCACGGCCTGCACATCCCGGGTCTTGGTGTGGCAGACGGTCACGGTGGCGTTCTTGCCCAGCAGCATCATGGCGGCAGGCTTGCCCACTACCAGAGAGCGGCCGATGACCACCGCCTTCTTGCCGGTGCAGTCAATGCCGTAGTAGTCCAGAATTTCCATGCAGGCCTGAGGCGTGCAGGGGGCGAAGCCCAACTTCTTGCCCATGAACACACCGGCATTGGACAGATCGGTCATAGAATCCACATCCTTGCAAGCGGCCAGATGGTTGCAGATCTCATCCTGATCCGCCTTCAGATGCTTGGGCAGCGGGCGGAACAGCAGACAGCCGTGGATGGTGTCGTCGGCATTGATGGCCTCGATCTGATCGATAAGGGCCTCCTTGGTCACATCCTCCGGCAGCACGAATTTCACCACATCCACGCCAATCAGCTCAGCACGGGAGGTAGCGCCCTTTTCATAGGACAGGTCAGAGGGATTCTCACCGCAGCGGACAATGGCCAGCTTCGGCGTCACGCCTTTTTCCTTCAGCGCCGCCACACGCTGCTGCAGCTTCTCATTCATGGCGGCGGTCACTTCTTTGCCCAGTAATTGCTTTGCCATAGTATGATCCTCCCTTATTTGAAGAAACCGGCCTTGACGGTCTCAAAAATACCGTCGGCCTTCTTGCCGTAGGTATCCAGCATCCCCAGGCACCTGGCGTTCATCTCCTCGGCCAGCGTCCGGTTCTGCAGCGTCTTGGTGTTGATGAACACGTTCAGGGACGCGGCCTGCAGAGCCGCTTTCACGATCACCGCGCCGCAGCCTGCGTCGGACACCGCCAGGCGGGAACCCTTCTCCGCGAACACCTCGATGGCGTCGATAGCCTCGCAGCACAGCTCCATAATGTGCATGGGCACCTGACATGCGGTGATGGTGGCCTCCTCCATGATGCGGGGCCGGTCGGGATCGTCCTTGGGAATGCCGTAGGCCTTGGCCAGCGGCACAAAGCCCTCGGCGTCGGCAGGCACCTGATCCAGCAGCTCCGCCTGCAATGCGTCGCACTTCTTCTGCAGGGCGATGATCTCCGCCTCCACATCGGCGTACTTCTTCTTGCCCACGGTCAGGGAACCGACCATATTGCCCAGCGCCGTACCGACAGCGGCCACCAGTGCGGACGCGCCGCCGCCGCCGGGAGCCGGCTCGTTGGAAGCCAGCACCGTGACAAACTCACGGCAGGACTTGGTAGTATAATCCATAGTTCTCTCCTCGCATTCTATCAGTCTGTCAGAAAGATCAGCTTGCTTTTCTCCCGCCCGGTCACATCGCCCACGGCGGCAAACAGCCGCAGCTCCTCCGCATCCTCCGCCATTTGAAAGCACCCTTCCGGCAGGCGGAAATACAGATGGCTGTGCTCATGGGGCGGTAGCAGCCGCGTCTCGCTGTAAAGCCGCAGCAGCCGTCTGCCGTCATCGCCAAAAAAGACGATCTCCGTCTCACGGGGCGTATCGGTGCGGTTGGTGGCGATCAGCAGGATGTTCAGGCTGTCCCGGCGTCCCACCTGAGTACGGGCGGGATCGAAATAGTCGATGGTAACGTCTCGTTTCATAGCAAAATGACCCTTCTGTTGAAAAACTCCGGCGGCGCAGCCGCCGGAGTTTTTTGTCAGGAACGACTTTGTGCCGGTTCTCAGAACAGGCCGGAAACCTCGCCGGTCTCGGTGTCAACGTCGATGCGGCGGTAAGCCGGGTCTGCGGCGGTGCCGGGCATCATGGAGATGGTGCCGGCCATGGGGCACAGGAACTTGGCGCCGCCGTACTCCAGGATGTCACGGATGGCAAGACGCCAGCCGGTGGGCACGCCCTTCTTGCTGGGATCGTCGGACAGGGACAGATGGGTCTTGACCATCATGGTGCAGTAGTCGGCGTACTTGGGATCGCTTTCGAAGCGCTGGGCCTTCTCCACCGCCAGAGGCGCCCAATCCACGCCGTCAGCGCCGTAGACTTCCTTGGCGATCAGCTCGACGCGCTGCCGCAGCGGCATGTCGAGATCATACAGGAACTTGACCTCCACCGGCTCTTCGCAGGCTTCCACAACGGCCTTGGCCAGTTCGATGGCGCCTTCGCCGCCAAACCGCCAGTGGTTGGACTCGGCGCAGCGGATGCCGCGCTCCTGGCACAGCTTCTTGAGCAGGGCGATCTCCGCGTCGGTATCGGTGTAGAAGCGGTTGATGCAGACGACGGGATTGATGCCGGACTTCTTGATGGTGTTCACATGGTGGAACAGGTTGCAGGTGCCCTTTTCCAGAAGTTCCAGGTTCTCCTCGGTGTATTCCTTGGGCAGAGGTGCGCCCGGCGTGACCTTGGGGCCGCCGCCGTGCATCTTAAGGGCACGGACGGTCGCCACCAAGACGGAGACGTTGGGCGTCAGGCCGGACAGACGGGTCTTGACATTCCAGAACTTCTCGAAGCCGATATCGGCGGCGAAGCCGGACTCGGTCACATGATAGTCAAACAGCTTCAGGGCCAGACGGTCGGCGATGACGGAGGACTGGCCGATGGCGATGTTGGCAAAGGGGCCGGCGTGGACCAGCACAGGCTGATGCTCCACAGTGTAGCACATGGTGGGGTTGATGGTGTTGCGCATCCATGCGGTCATGGCGCCGGCAACTTCCAGATCCTCGGTGGTGACGGGGTTGCCCTTGCGGTCATAGGCCACCACGATCTTGCCGATACGCTCCCGCAGATCCTTCAGGTCACGGGCCACAGCCAGAATCGCCATCAGCTCGGATCCCACGGCAATACCGAACTTGGACTCCATCATGAAGCCGTCCAGACGGCCGCCGATGCCGATGATGATGTTGCGCAGGCCCTGTGCGCAGAAGTCCATGACCCAGCCCATCTCCACGCGCTTGGGGTCGATGTCCAGGCGCTTCAGGCCCTTCTTGGCCAGCCATTCGTCGCTGTTGTTGCGCTCGTGCTGCATACGGGCGTTCAGGGCCACCATGGCCAGGTTATGGGCGTTCATAATGTCGTTGATATCGCCGGTCAGACCCAGGGAGAACTCGGTCATGGGCATCAGCAGGGCGTTGCCGCCGCCGGCAGCGGTACCCTTCACGTTCATGGTGGGGCCGCCGGAGGGCTGGCGCAGAGCGCCGCCAACATTGAGGCCCAGCTTGCCGAGACCTTCAATCAGGCCCAGAGAGACTGTGGACTTGCCCTCGCCGAAGGGCGTGGGGGTAATGGCGGTAACTTCGATAAATTTTCCGTCGGGCTTATCCTTCAGGCGGTTCATGATCTTGATGAAGTCCATCTTTGGGGTCTTGCCGTAGGGGATGATCTCATCGGGAAGCAGGCCCAGCTTCTCGCGGAAATACTCCACG
>SAMEA3663269__coassemble_1098_pt1 | contig 8461 bp, 6 predicted proteins | sample SAMEA3663269__metabat2_high_PE_027 | metagenome-assembled genome bin SAMEA3663269 (sample SAMEA3663269) | pig gut metagenome | biome: pig gut; feature: pig-associated habitat; material: faeces | place: China | collected 2013 | reverse complement strand
ACGGCGGCGCATGATGGCAGGCTCCGCCTGCTCCATACCCAGCGCCAGCGCCGGGAAGCAGTCGGTCACCAGGTTGATCCACAGCAGGTGTACCGGCTCCAGGATGGTAAAGCCCATCAGCGTGGCGACAAAGATGGAGATGACCTCGCTCATGTTGGAGGACAGCAGGAACTGGATGGCCTTGCGGATGTTGTCGTAGATGCGGCGGCCCTCCTCCACCGCGCCCACAATGGTGGCAAAGTTGTCGTCCGCCAGCACCATATCCGCCACATTTTTGGTGACGTCAGTGCCGGTAATTCCCATGCCCACGCCGATATCAGCGGATTTGATAGAGGGTGCGTCATTGACGCCGTCGCCGGTCATGGCGGTGACGTAACCGGCATTGCGCCATGCGTTGACGATGCGGGTCTTATGCTCCGGCTGCACCCGGGCGTACACAGCAATATGGGGGAACTCCTTTTCAAATTCGGCGTCGTCCATGGCGCTGAGCTGAGCGCCGGTAATGGCCTTCAGTCCGTCAGTCAGGATGCCCAGCTCCTTGGCGATGGCCACGGCGGTGTCAATGTGGTCGCCTGTGATCATGATGGGGCGGATACCCGCCTCGCGGCACTCCTCAATGGCGGCCTTGACCTCCGGACGTACCGGGTCGATCATGCCGGCCAGTCCCAGGAAGCATAGGTCATGCTCCAGATCGCCGGCTTCAAAGGAAACCGGACATGTATCATAGGTCCGTTGGGCCGCAGCCAGCACACGCAGGGCACGGTCGGCCATGACCTTGTTGGCCGCCAGAATCTCAGCACGCTTCTCCTCCGTCATCGGACGGACAATACCGCAGTCCCAATAGCTGGTGCAGCGCTCCAGCACCACGTCGGGTCCGCCCTTGGTGAACTGGACGCAGCCGTCGGCAGTCTCATGGACGGTAGACATCATCTTCCGGCCGGAGTCAAAGGGCGCCTCCCCGATCCGGGGCATCTCTGCTTGCAGCTGCGGCTTAGGCAGGCCGCACTTGGCGCCCCATGCCACCAGCGCCGCCTCGGTAGGCTCGCCGTTGACATCGCCGCTCTCGGTCAGATTGGCGTCGGAGCACAGGGTCATGGCGGTGGCAGTGCGGTCGCGGTCGCTGCCGTAATCGTCCACCACGGTCATTTTGTTCTGGGTCAGGGTGCCGGTCTTATCCGAGCAGATGATCTGGGCACAGCCCAACGTCTCCACGGCGGTCAGGCGGCGGATAATGGCGCTGCGCTTGGACATGTTGGTAACGCCGATGCTCAGCACCACTGTCACCACGGCGGCAAGGCCCTCGGGAATGGCGGCCACCGCCAGCGACACAGCGATCATGAAGGAGTGAAGCGCCACATCCAGCGTAAACTCACCGGCCCGCAGCAGCTGCACGCCGAAAATCAGCACGCAGATCACCAGCACCAGCTTGGTGAGCACGCCGGACAACTGGGTCAGCTTCCGCTGCAAGGGCGTCTGGCCCTCCTGGGCGTTGGCCAACGCGTCGGCGATCTTGCCCATCTCCGTATCCATACCGGTCTGGGTGACCACCATACGGCCGCGGCCATAGACCACAGTGGAGCCCATGTAGACCATGTTCTTCCGGTCGCCCAGGGGCACATCATGTGCGTTATCCTTCAGATTCAGGATGTCAATGAATTTGGTCACCGGCACTGACTCACCGGTAAGGGCGGCCTCCTCCACCTTCATGCTGGCGCTCTCCAGCACGCGGCCGTCCGCCGGAATGGCGTCGCCGGCCTCCAGCAGCACCACATCGCCCACCACCAGTTCTTCGCTGCGGATGGTGACGGTCTTGCCGTCCCGCAGCACCTTACTGGTGGCGGCAGCCATCTGCTGCAAGGCCTCGATGGCCTTTTCCGCCTTACTCTCCTGATACACGCCCAGCACGGCGTTGACGATGACCACGAACAGAATGATGATCACGTCGGCAAAGCTCTCATTCTGCACCACTGCCAAAGCGGCGCTGATGGCGGCGGCCACCAGCAGGATAATGATCATGGGGTCCGCCATCTGCTGGAAAAACCGCTTGATCAGGGAATCCTTCTTGGCTTCGGCCAGCTTGTTTCTGCCATTTTTGGCAAGACGGGCTTCCGCTTCATCGGTGGATAAGCCCTGTTGACAGGAACCTACCTCCCGCAGCACGTCCTCCGCCTGTTCCAGATAGTGTTTCATACCGTCTTCCTCCCAATGTGTATTATACACAAAAAAGCGAGCCTGCATGTACAGTAAGCGCTGTACATGAGTCTCGCTGTCTCTGCTAAGCCAGACGTTGCCGCCATGATGTTGACTTAGCTCACGCCCGCAGACGTGCAACTACTCCCCCATGAAATACACAGGATCCAATTTTGTAGGGAATAGTATAACAGACCTTTTTGCCGATTGCAAGTAAAATCTGAAACTTTTTTGATATAGATGCTTTCTTTATACGCCGTACATAGAAAGAGCAATCCCCAAGCAAGCCGCAAAAGCGGCTTGCTTGGGGATTATGTAAACAATCTTTACCTGTTATTTATTGCTCAGATACTCATCGATGGACTTGGCGCCCAGCTTACCGGCGCCCATGGCCAGAATAACGGTCGCCGCGCCGGTGACAGCGTCGCCGCCGGCATAGACTCCCTCACGGGAGGTCAGGCCGTCCTCGTTGACAATGATGCCGCCCTTCTTGTTGACCTCGAGGCCCTTGGTGGTGCTCTTGATCAGCGGGTTGGGGCTGGTGCCCAGCGACATGATAACGGCGTCCACCGGCAGTTCGAACTCACTGCCCTTCTTCTCGATGGGACGGCGGCGGCCGGAAGCGTCCGGTTCACCCAGCTCCATCTCGACGCAGGTCATGGACTTAACGCAATCCTGCTCGTCGCCGTTGATCTGGACGGGATTATTGAGGGTCTTGAAGATAATGCCTTCCTCGATGGCGTGCTCCACCTCCTCATGACGGGCAGGCAGTTCCTCCATACCACGGCGGTAAACCACCCAAACCTCAGCGCCCAGGCGCTTGGAGCAGCGGGCGGCGTCCATGGCCACGTTGCCGCCGCCTACCACGGCCACCTTCTTGCCCTTCAGATCCATGATGGGCGTATCGCTGTCCTCCCGATAGGCCTTCATCAGGTTGATACGGGTCAGGAACTCATTGGCGGAATACACGCCCTTCAGGTTCTCGCCGGGAATATGCATAAACATGGGCAGACCGGCGCCGGAGCCGATAAACACAGCCTCGAAACCGTTCTCCTCCATCAGCTCATCGATGGTGATGGTACGGCCCACCACGGTATTGGTCTCCACCTTTACACCCATAGCCTTCAGGCCGTCCACTTCCTTCTGGACAATGGCCTTGGGCAGACGGAACTCGGGGATACCGTACACCAGCACGCCGCCGGCCAGATGCAGGGCCTCAAACACGGTGACCTCATAGCCCTTCTTGGCCAGGTCGCCTGCACAGGTCAGGCCCGCAGGGCCGGAACCAACGATCGCCACCTTATGACCGTTGGAAGCAGGCTTGGCCGCGGCTTCCGTGCTGTAGGCGTTGTGCCAGTCAGCCACAAAGCGCTCCAGACGGCCGATACCCACGGGCTCGCCCTTCTTGCCGCGGACGCAGTGCATCTCACACTGGCTCTCCTGCGGGCAGACGCGGCCGCACACGGCAGGCAGGGAGCTGGTCTCGTGGATCACCTGATAGGCGCCCTCGTAGTCCTTCGCTACGATCTTGCCGATAAATTCGGGGATCTTGACATTGACAGGACAGCCGCTGACACAGGGATGGTTCTTGCAGTGCAGGCAGCGCTGCGCCTCGTCCAGCGCCTGCTCCTCAGTATAGCCCAGCGCCACTTCCAGGAAGTTGCTGTTGCGCACGTTGGGGTCCTGGGAGGGCATAGGATTCTTCTCAGTACGCATATTGAAGTTCGCCATATCACTTTACCTCCTGCTTGTACAGATTGCAGACTTCCTCGTGCTTATGCACTTCGAAATCGTGATACATCTGATTGCGCTTGACAGCCAGATCCCAGTCCACCTGATGGCCGTCAAAGTCGGGGCCGTCCACGCAGGCGAACTTGGTCTCACCGCCTACGGTCAAGCGGCAGCCGCCGCACATGCCGGTGCCGTCGATCATAATGGGGCTCATGGACACGGTAGTGGGGATGCCGTAAGGCTCAGTGGTTTTGGAGACGAATTTCATCATGATCATGGGGCCGATGGCAAAGATCTCATCATAGACATTGCCGGCATCCAGCAGCTCCTTCAGCGCCTCGGTGACCAGGCCCTTCTGTCCATAGGAACCGTCGTCGGTGCAGACCTTCAGCACACTGGAGACAGCCTTGAATTTATCCTCAAGAATGACCACATCTTTGTTCTTGAAGCCCACCACAGCGTGAACCTCCGCGCCGCAGTCGTGGAACTTTTTCAAAACAGGGTAGGCAATGGCGCAGCCGACGCCGCCGCCCACCACGCAGACCTTCTTCTTGCCCTCCGTCTCGGTAGGACGGCCCAGAGGGCCAACGAAATCGTGGAGACAATCGCCCTGCTGCTTGTGGCTCAGCTTTTCAGTAGTGGCACCCACCGTCTGAACAATGATGGTAACGGTACCCTTCTCGCGGTCATAGTCATGGATCGTAATGGGGATACGCTCACCATTCTCATCCACGCGCAGAATGATGAACTGTCCGGGCTGCGCCTTCTTGGCCACCATGGGTGCCTCGATCTCATAGAGGATCACGGTAGGTTTCAGCGCTTCCTTTTTCACGATGCGATACATACTTACTCCCTCATTTCTGTTTTTTCCTTTCCTGCGCCCTTTTCGCAGGAAGTACCGGTAACTTTGTTTATTTTATCACGACCGCTCGATGCCGTCAATGCATATCTTCTGCACTTTTTCCGGGAACCGTCCTCTCAGCGCAGTGTCACCTGCCGGCCGACGATGCTCACCAGCAGCTCCTGACGCATTTTTTTCAGTTCCCGCATCATGGCGCTGCGGTCAGCGGAGATATAATCCGCCAAAGCGCTGAGGGAAAAGGGGAGCTGGAAAGATCTTCCATGCCGTTTGGCGGCCTGCAGTTCAAAATAGCGCAGCAGCTTTTCCCGGATGGAGCGGCGGCTGAGCACCTCCACCCGTTCTGACAGGGAGGTGGCTTTTTCCGTCACCAGGTGGAACAGGTTCTCCACCATGCGGCTGTGGCAGGCGCATGCGTGCTCACACCTGCGCATGACCGCCTCGGCATGCAGAAAGCTGACGAGGCAGGACGTTGTGCCGCGCACCACAAGGCAGTCGTCTCCGGCAGCCTTGAACATGATCATCTCGCCGAATACGCCGCCGGGTTCCAGATGCTCCAGAATGGTGCGGCTCCCTTCCGCGTCGATCCGTTCTATTTCAGCGGTACCCTCCATCAGGATACCCAGCATATTGCGTCCGTCGCCGAAATCATACAGCACGTCGCCCGGCTGAAACCGCTGCTCATATACGCCCAGACAGTTTCGCATGGCCTGACGGTCCTGTGGGCTGACGCCCTCCAAAAGCGGTGATCTTACCATTGCTGTGTTCTCTCTTTCTCTCTTATATCGTCTCATTCTGTCTGCCCACTGGGCTGCAGCAGTGCATCACGCCGCCGGCCGATCACATGATATACGATCCAGTAGGAGGCGAAGCCCCACGGGATGGACGCCACCACATCCAGCAGAGCGTGCTGCTTGACCAACAGCGTAGCGGCAATGATCACCAGCCCATACAGCGCTGTGCCCAGCCGCCAGCCCCATTTGCGCAATCCCGGCGTTTTCCACACGGCGATCACCGCCGCGATGACCCCCAACACATGAACGCTGGGAAACACGTTGGTATTAGTATCCAGCGCATACGTCAGTTGGACTGCCCAGGTAAAGATGTTTTCCTGCGGCATCTCCGTCGGACGCAGATCCTGGCCGTTGGGCACCAGCACGCAAAACAGCGTGGCGGTAAAAAAAGAAATGGCCAGCATCCAGATATACCGGCGAAAGCCCTCCGCGTCTTTGACGATCAGATAGATGCCCAGCAGCGCCAGCAGCGGGCTCCAGCTCATATAGGGGAAAATAAAGTAGGGGCAGAAAGGGATCAGTTGGTCAATGGGCAGCTGTGTCGCCCAGTAGTCTCCGGTCACAAAATGTTCAATGGCAAAAAATGCCAGCAGATAGGCAGGCAGAAACAGTGCCCACCACATGTGGGGATGCTCTTTGGCAAATGTTTGAATGGCTCGCATGGTCTCCTCGCTTTCTCCTTCGCATTGTGACATTTGTCACAGTTTATTGTACCACCCCATTCCAAAAATACCACCCCGAAACCGTGAACTTTCTGCAAACTCTTGGCTGCGTATGCGACCGCCGCCAAAGTCAAAGGTTTTTGTTGTCCTCCATACGAAAAAATTACCAGCAAAGCAAAACGCATATTGCGCGAATGCGGGGGAAATCTAGCATTGCGATACCCAATCGACAAGCTTTTGCTTGATTAACGCAAGAAAGGAGATTACACTCATGTCCAGCAAGAATACCAATAAGCTGAACGTTCCCGAGGCTCGTGCCGCCATGGATAAGTTCAAGATGGAGGCCGCGTCCGAGGTGGGCGTTAACCTGAAGGAAGGCTACAACGGCGATCTGACTTCCCGTGAGGCCGGCTCCGTCGGTGGCCAGATGGTCAAGAAGATGATCGAGTCCTACGAGAAGAACCTGTAAATTCTCCGGAGTTTACCAAGATCTTTTCTCTTCAAAAAAGAGCGGCGTCCTGCCGCTCTTTTTCTATGCATCTGCGCAAAAATGTGCTATACTATGGCTATACTTTTCCCGAAGGAGGCAGCGCCATGCACCTGTACGACCACTTACATACCGTCAACACACACCGCCGCTGGGTGCGGCGCTACTGTTTCAAGCTGGGCCTTGTCTGGCAGGGACTGATCCACGATCTGAGCAAATACAGCCCCACGGAGTTCTGGCGCAGCGTGAAGTACTATCAGGGCTACCGCAGCCCCAATGACGCGGAGCGTATTGCCAATGGCGTCAGTCTGTCGTGGCTGCATCACAAGGGCCGCAACCGCCACCACTTTGAATACTGGATCGACTACTGCCTTCGTGAGGACGGCAGCGTTTACATCGGCGGATGCAAAATGCCGAAAAAATATGTGGCAGAGATGTTCTGCGACCGGATCGCCGCCTGCCGGGTCTATCAGAAGGAGAAATATACCGACGCCTCACCGTGGGAGTACTACCAGCGCAGCAAGGACCGGAAACACACCGACGCCGGGCGCTTTATGCATGCGGACACGGCGGCGCTGCTGGACCGCTGGCTGCTGCTGCTGAAGGAGCAAGGTGAGGACGCCGCCTTTGCCCGGATACGCCAGGAGCTGAAAGACCCCAACTACTAAAAGGACGCCGCACGTTTTGTGCGGCGCCCTTTTTCACTGTTTACTTTTTGTAAGGTACATGCCAGATGGTGTCCGCGTAGTCCGCGATGGAACGATCCGCGGCAAAAATACCGCTGCGGGCAATATTGATCAGGCTCATACGGTTCCAGTTTTCCGTGTCGCGATAGGCACGCATCATCCGCTGCTCCGCCTCTGCATAGGCGGGCAGATCGGCCAGCAGCATATACTGATCCGGCGGGCAATCCGCGCCCAGCACCAGCCGCTGCCACAGGTCCTCATAGCTGACGCCGTCACCAAAACCGGTTTTCAGCTGATCCACTACCCGGCGCAGCATGGGATCCCGCTCGTACAGCAGACGGGGATCGTAGCTGTGCTGCAAATGGGCCACCTCGTCGGCACGAAGGCCGAACAGGAACATGTTCTCGTCACCCAGCACCTCATGCATCTCTACGTTGGCGCCGTCCAGCGTACCCACTGTCAGAGCGCCGTTCATCATGAACTTCATGTTGCCGGTGCCGCTGGCTTCCTTGCCGGCGGTGGAGATCTGCTGGCTCACCTCGCTGGCAGGGATCAGCATCTCCGCCATGGACACACGGTAGTTTTCCAGAAAGACCACCTGCAGCTTGTCCTTGCAGACAGGATCGTTGTTGACCTGATCGACAAGGGAGTTGATCAGGTGAATGATCCGCTTGGCCACGGCGTAACCGGGGGCCGCCTTTGCGCCGAACAGGAAGGTGTGGGGCGTGAAATCCATGTTGGGATCGTCCCGCAGCTGCTGGTAGAGGTAGATGATGTGCAGGGCGTTCAGCAGCTGGCGCTTGTACTCATGCAGGCGCTTGACCTGTACATCGAAGATGGCGTCGGTGTTCAGCACCACGCCCTGCTGGCGAAAGACCCACTTGGCAAAGTTCTCCTTGTTGGCCTTTTTGATCTGACCGATGCGCAGCAGCACCTCCTTGTCGTCGGCCCAGCACTCCAGCCCTTTCATCTGGTCGGCATGGGTCAGATAGCCCTCACCCACCGTATCCTTCAGCAGAGCATCCAGTCTCGGATTGATCTGGCTGATCCAG
>SAMEA3663269__coassemble_1096_pt1 | contig 8465 bp, 7 predicted proteins | sample SAMEA3663269__metabat2_high_PE_027 | metagenome-assembled genome bin SAMEA3663269 (sample SAMEA3663269) | pig gut metagenome | biome: pig gut; feature: pig-associated habitat; material: faeces | place: China | collected 2013 | reverse complement strand
AGCAAAAACACGCAAGACAACGGGACTATCCTTATAACTTCATAGCGGCAGCGGATTCCTCCAGCTTGGCAATCAAGGCACGGGCTTTATCAGCCTTTTCACGCTCGGCATTCACTACGTTTTCCGGTGCGCGGGAGGTAAAGGACTCGTTAGCCAGCTTGGCTTCAATACGTTTGAGGTTATCTTCGGCCTTGGCCTTCTCCTTGGCGATGCGTTCCAACTCTGCGTCAATATCGACCAATTCCGCCAGCGGCAGATAGATATTGGCATCGTGAGTCACCACAGTGACCATGCCCTTCAGGTCAGACGGCGCTTTGTCTGTGACCGTCACCTCACTGGCATAGGCCATACGGGTAATGAAGTGTTTACCCACCTCATAGGTCTCAGGACGGCGGGTCACCAAAATCAACTGCGCCTTCTTGGAAGGTGGCACGTTCATCTCGGAACGGCGGTTGCGGACGGTGCGAATGGCCAGCATGATGGCATCCTTCACATTTTCCATATCGGACTCCGCCTGCGGGAAGTGCAGGGATTCCTGATAGGTCGGCCATGCCGCGCGGATCAGGAAGTCGCCCTCGTGGGGCAGCGCCTGCCAGATCTCCTCAGTGATGAAGGGCATGAAGGGGTGCAGCAGTTCCAAAATACGCAGCAGCACATAGCACAGCACGTTTTCGGCTGCCAGCTTCGCCCCGGCGTCTTCGCCATTGAGGCGGGTCTTGGTCAGCTCGATATACCAGTCGCAATAGGTATCCCAGATGAAATCATAGATCTTGGCGGACGCCACGCCCAGCTCAAAGGCATCCATATTCTCCGTAACTTCGCGGATCAGCGTGTTCAGCTTGCTGAGAACCCATTTGTCCTCCAGCTCCAGCTTTTCCGGCAGCTGCACTTTGTCAATGGTAAGATTCATCATGACAAAGCGGCTGGCGTTCCAGATCTTGTTGGCAAAGTTACGCATGGCCTCGCACTTTTCCACGAAGAAACGCATATCGTTGCCGGGGCTGTTGCCGGTGATCAGGTTGAAGCGCAGCGCGTCGGCGCCGTACTTCTCCGCCATCTCCAACGGATCGATGCCGTTGCCCAGAGACTTGGACATTTTGCGGCCCTTATCATCCCGCACCAGGCCATGGATGAGCACCGTTTTGAAGGGCTCCTTCTTCATCTGCTCCATGCCGGAGAAGATCATACGGGCCACCCAGAAGAAAATGATATCGTAGCCGGTGACCAGCACAGAGGTGGGATACCAGTAGTTCAGGTCGGCGGCGTCCAGATCCGGCCAGCCCAGTGTGGAGAAGGGCCACAGGGCGGAGCTGAACCAGGTATCCAGCACGTCCTCCTCACGGGTCAGGTGGGTACAGCCGCACTTTTCGCACTTGGTGGGATCCTCACGGCTGACATTGATATGGCCGCACTCGTCGCAGTACCACGCGGGGATTTGGTGGCCCCACCACAGCTGGCGGGAAATGCACCAGTCATGAACGTTCTCCATCCAGTTGATATAGGTCTTGGTGAAACGCTCCGGCACAAACTTGACGGTACCGTCCTCCACCACGCGGATGGCTTCTTTGGCAAGGGGCGCCATTTTCACGAACCACTGGGCGGAGATCAGAGGCTCCACGTCGTTATGGCAGCGGTAGCAGGTGCCCACGTTGTGGCTGTAGGGCTCGGTCTTAACCAGATAGCCGGCGGCGTCCAGATCCTCCACAATGGCCTTGCGGCACTCGTAGCGATCCATTCCCTGATACTTGCCGCCGTTTTCATTGATGGTGCCGTCATCGGCGATGCAGCGGATGACCTCCAGATTGTGGCGCAAACCCACCTCAAAGTCGTTGGGGTCATGGGCGGGCGTCATCTTCACCGCGCCGGTACCAAAGCCAATTTCGCAGTATTCGTCGCCCACGATGGGGATCTCACGATTCACCAGCGGCAAAACGCACTTCTTGCCAATGAGGTGCCTGAACTTCTCGTCCTCCGGGTTGACGGCCACGCCGGTATCGCCCAGCATGGTTTCGGGACGGGTGGTAGCAATGACGATATCGCCGCTGCCGTCAGAAAGCGGGTAGCGAACATACCACAGATGACCGGGCTTTTCGGTGTACTCCACCTCGGCGTCGGACAGGGCGGTCAGGCAATGGGGGCACCAGTTGATGATGCGGCTTCCCTTGTAGATCAGGCCTTTTTCATACAGTTCGCAGAAAGTCTCACGGACGGCACGGGAGCAGCCCTCGTCCATGGTGAAACGATCGCGGCTCCAATCACAGGAAGCGCCCATCTTCTTCTGCTGCTCCACGATGCGGCTTCCATATTTTTCCTTCCACGCCCATACGCGTTCCAGGAACTTCTCACGGCCCAGATCATGGCGGGTCAGACCCTCTGTGTTGCGCAGTTCCTCTTCCACCTTGATCTGAGTGGCAATGCCGGCGTGGTCACTGCCGGGCAGCCACAGTGCCTCATAGCCCTGCATCCGTTTGTACCGGATCAGGATATCCTGCAGCGTACAGTCCATGGCATGGCCCATGTGGAGTTGTCCGGTAACATTGGGGGGCGGCATAACGATGGAAAACGGCTTTTTGTCAGGATTTGGATCGGCGTGGAAGCATCTTGGCAAAGTCGTCGGCGTGGAAGCAGTCGTTGTCCATCCACATCTGATAAATGCTGGGCTCCACCTCACGCGGATCATACACTTTCGGTAATTCCTTATGCATAGGGGTTTCTCCTTTCCGTATTTGGCAAAAAAGGCAACAAAAAATCGCTCCGTTTTGCCATCAGCAAAACAGGGCGAACAATTGTCCGTGGTACCACCTGTATTCGGGATATTTCCCGCACTCATGCGGCGCTGTCACACCGCGCCCCGCTAACGGAGGGCGACCGTTGCGGCTTACTGTTGTTCAGCCGAAAGCTCAGGGACGACTTGGGCGGGGCATCACAGGAGCTTACACCGACCGCTCCCTCTCTTGGCATCCGCTGACCGCCTACTGCTTCCCGTCATCGCTGTTTAATATCGTAAGCAGTATACTATATTGTTCCCCGATTGTCAATCATTTTTCACGTGTCTGTGATCGGTAAACGGCATGCTTGACAAATACACTGACGCATGCTAATATTTACTTCAAATTTGTACTTTTCTGTTTTGGACTATTCCCAGGAGGCATACCATGAATATGAGTATGGAATTTTCCCGAAAATTGGCGCTGGCGTATACTGCTGTATGCAAACCGCTTTGCCAAACGCTGAAGCTGCCCCAGACGGCCTTTGACATTCTGCTGTTTCTGGCCAATAATCCGGCATATCAAACCGCCGCAGACATTGTGGAGGTCCGGAAGATCAAGGCAAACTTGGTGTCAGTCAACGTGGACAAGCTGGTTCGTGACGGCTATCTGACTCGGGAACCCATGCCGGGCGACCGGCGAAAGACCAGGCTATTGTGTACGGAGAAGGCACAGCCGGTTATTATGCAGGGCCGTCAGTTGCAATCGGCGTTCTTGCAAAGGCTGTTTGCCCACACAGATCAACAGATGCAGGATGCTTTTTTGAAAACCATTTCGATCATGGATAAAAATTTAAATGAGCTGCTGGAAGGAGATATAGCGGAATGAAGCTGCTGTTTACTGTTATTGTAACATTTTTTGCCGGCATGGGAGCCGGTCTTGGCACTGGCTTTGCCGGTATGAGCGCCGCTGCCGTTATCAGCCCCATGCTTATCACCTTTCTGGACATGGATCCCTACATGGCTGTGGGCATTGCGTTGTCATCTGATGTGCTGGCCAGCGCCATTTCTGCATATACGTATGGGAAAAACAAAAATCTGGATGTGCGCAACGGTCTGATCATGATGGTAAGCGTGCTGACCTTTACCGTGATTGGCAGTTATGTCGCCAGCCTTGTTCCCCCTGCTACCATGGGTGGGTTTTCCGTATGCATGACATTCCTGCTGGGCATTAAATTCATTGTGAAGCCTGTCATGACCACAAAGGAGACCATGCTTGCCGTATCGGCCAAAAAGCGGGCGGTCCAGTCCGTGGTATGCGGCGTGATCATCGGTTTCATCTGCGGCTTTGTCGGTGCGGGCGGCGGTATGATGATGCTGCTGATCCTGACTTCTGTATTGGGATTCGAACTGAAAACCGCCGTGGGCACTAGTGTGTTCATCATGGCGTTCACCGCTTTGACCGGTGCGATCTCCCACTTTGCCATCGGCGGCGCTCCGGACTGGACGGTCTTTGTCTTGTGCGTGGTATTTACGCTGATCTGGGCGCGGATCGCCGCCGTATTCGCCAACAAGGCGTCGCCCAAAACGCTCAACCGCGCCACTGGCATCGTTCTCGTGGTGCTGGGCGCCGTTGTAATGCTCTTTTCCCTGTTGACCTGATTGCCCCATTACCACTTCTGCCGGAGTATGGTACAATTCTCCCTTTCCTTTCCAAAAGGGATATGGTACAATAGATAAAGGAAATCATGGGAGGAGCGATTTATGGATATTTTTGATATTCTCGGTCCGGTAATGGTGGGACCTTCCAGTTCTCACACGGCAGGCGCGGCACGAATCGGCAGCATGGCTCGCACATTGCTGGGCAGCAAGCCGGTGAAGGCCGCCATCCATCTGCACGGATCGTTTGCCGAAACCGGTTTTGGCCACGGTACTGACCGGGCTCTGGTGGCAGGTTTACTGGGCATGAAACCGGATGATCTGCGGATCCCCTACGCTTTTGAGGAGGCAAAAAAGGCAGGATTGGACTACACCATCGACGCCGTTGACCTGCGGGACGCTCACCCTAACACGGCGGTGATCGACGTGTGGGACGAAAAGGGCAAGCATCTGGAAATGCAGGCCTCCAGCCTTGGCGGCGGACGCATCATGGTGGATAAGCTGGACGGTATCAGCGTGAATTTCACCGGTGCCTACAACACTTTGGTAATTCGCAATCAGGATGAGAGCGGCACGGTGGCAGCGGTGACCTCCATTTTGACTCAGCTCCGGGTCAATGTGGCCAATATGAGCCTGTACCGTCACAAACGGGGCGGCGACGCCCTGATGGTGATTGAGACCGACCAGCATCTCAAGCCCAGTCAGGTATCGTTTTTGTCAGAGCTGCCGGGCATTTTGTCCATAACCTACTACGACAAGGAGGAGGATGAAGATGTCTCTGGATTCGATGAAGGAAATCTTTGAGCAGATGGCCCAGAAGAACAAACCCTTCTGGGAAATCGTGCTGGAGGATGATATGGAAACGCGGCAGGTGACCCGCAGCCAATCCATGGCCAAGATGCTGCTGACATGGCAGGCCATGGTGGACGCGGCGGACAGCTATACCGGGCGGCGGCGTTCTGTCAGCGGTCTGGTGGGCGGCGACGGCATGAAAATGCGTCAATACTGTATCCGGGGCGAGGCTATGTCCGGCGGCTATGTCAGTGAGGTCATTGTCGAAGCCCTCAGTATGGCGGAATCCAATGCCTGCATGCGCCGCATCGTGGCAGCCCCCACGGCGGGTGCCTGCGGCGTGCTTCCGGCGGTGCTGCTGCCTTTGTGCAAATATGAGGAGCTGAGCCAGCACCAGCTTTTGGAGGCATTGTATGTGGCCAGCGGTATCGGCGCGGTCATCGCCTACCGGGCCTGCATCGCAGGCGCGTCCGGCGGCTGTCAGGCGGAAATCGGCACCGCTTCCGCTATGGCGGCAGGCGCGCTGGTAGCCCTGCAAGGCGGCAGCGGTGAGCAGATCGGTCACGCTGTGGCGATGGCGCTGAATAATCTGATGGGGCTGGTTTGCGATCCGGTAGCGGGTCTGGTGGAAGTACCCTGCGTGAAACGCAATGTCATCGGCGCGGTAAACGCCGTCAGTGTGGCGGATATGGCCATGGCCGGCGTAGAGAGCCGTATCCCTGTGGACGAGGTCATCGACGCCATGGGCGAGGTGGGCCGCCGGATGCCGGTGGAGTTCCGGGAAACGGCGCTGGGCGGTTTGGCCGCCACACCCACAGGCCGCGCCGTTACCAAGCGGATGCGTAAGCCCCAGTAATCCGAGGACTGCCTCTGCTCAGCAGCGGGACTGAACCATTTGCCGGTGTTGATGGACAGTAAACCCGCACCGGTCACAGTTGGCACGGATAAGGGCGAAATATAACGCCCGGAAAGGAGTGTTCTGATGCTTCTCAATGCTTTTCGCGCCATTATTCACTTCTGGGAATTCGGAAATCTCCATTCTTTTCTGATCCCTCTCGTTTTCCTTGTGGCGCTGGCCATACAGCTTTTCCTGTTTCGCCGGCTAAAAAGGCCGTGGCTGCCCATTGCGGTCTGCGGCGGGCTGCTACTTGTGGGCGATATCGCTGTGATGATCATCGTGCAGCAACTGGATAGAACGGCCATTGGCATTGCGTTGGTCTGGCTGATCCTTGAGACATACCTGCTGGCAGCAGCACTTGGCCTTGCCGCAGGACTGCTGATCAGCTTGATCGTAAAGAAAAAATCGGCGTGACAAGTATACAAAAAGGATCTCCGGTCAAAAGACCGGAGATCCTTTTTGTATGGGGTGTTAGTTCTCGCTGCGGCGCTTGTAGGACTCGTACTTGGTCTTGGCGTCCTCTTCCGCCTCGGCAAACAGCGTCTTGGCGTTCTCGGGGAAGCTCAGTTCCAGAGAGGCATAGCGCACCTCGCCCTTCATGAAGTCGTACAGCGGCATGGTGGGTTCCTTGCTGTCCAGCGTGAATTTCTTGGTGGTGGGATCGTAGCGGTACAGGTTCCAGTAGCCGGAAGCAACAGCGTCCTTCATCTCCTGCTGGACATTGCTCATGCCCTTCTTGATACCGTGGTTGATACAGGGCGCATAGCAGATGACAAGGGACGGGCCCTTGTGGGCTTCGGCTTCCTTGATGGCCTTGATGAGCTGGTTGGGGTTAGCACCCATGGAGCACTGGGCCACATAGACATTGTCATAGGTCATCATCAGCATGCCAAGGTCTTTCTTCTTGGTCTTTTTGCCGCTGGCCTGGAACTGGGCCACGGCGCCCACAGGAGTGGCCTTGGAGGACTGTCCGCCGGTGTTGGAATACACCTCGGTATCCACCAGCAGCACATTCACATCCTCGCCCATGGCGAACACATGGTCCAGACCGCCGTAGCCGATATCGTAGGCCCAGCCGTCGCCGCCGTACATCCACATGGTCTTCTTGGACAGGTCCTTTTTGCGCTTGAGGATCTCGTCCACGATCTTCTGCTCGTCGGCAGAGAAAGCGGTCTTCTCCAGCAGCGCCACCAGTTCAGCGGTAGCGGGCGTGGAGGCATCCAGATCGTCGTAGGTCTCCATATACTTGGCGATGGCGGCTTTGACAGCCTCATTCTTGGTGAGCGCATCCAGCTCCTTCACATAACCGGTCACGCAGTCACGCAACTGCTTGACGGCCAGGCACATACCATAGGAGAACTCGGCGTTGTTCTCAAACAGGGAGTTGGACCATGCTACGCCCTTGCCCTCCTGGTTCTTGCAGTAGGGAACGCAGGGCATTGCCGCGCCCCATGCCTGCGTGCAGCCGGTGGCGTTGGCCAGATACATCTTGTCGCCGAACAGCTGGGTCAGCAGCTTGATATAGGGGGTCTCGCCGCAGCCGGCGCAGGCGCCGTTGAACTCCACCAGAGGCTGCTTGAACTGGCTGCCCTTCAGGCTGAACTTATCCAGCTTGTCGCCCTTGATGGGCAGATTGAACAGGTACTCCCAGTTGGTCTGATCCAGAGACACCTCATGAGCGGGCACCATCTTCAGGGCCTTGCCGCTCTTGGGGCAGGAGGATACGCAGCTGCCGCAGCTGGTGCAGTCCAGCGTGGACACGCCCATAGCGTACTTCATGCCGGCCAGCTGGGGGCCCTTGGCATCGGTCATCACCAGACCCGCGGGAGCATTGGCCGCTTCGGCCTCGTCCAGCAGGAAGGGACGGATAACGGCGTGGGGGCAAACGAAGGAGCACATATTGCACTGCAGGCACTCGGTGGCGTCCCACACAGGTAAATGGGTGGCAATGCCGCGCTTCTCATAGCGGGAGGTACCCAGCGGCATGGTGCCGTCCTCCATACCCTTAAAGGCGGAGACAGGCAGATCGTCGCCCTTCTGGGCATTGATGGGCACCAGAATATTCTTAATGACGTAGGGCAGATCCTCTGCGGCGGGCTTGATGGCGGCGCCGGACAGATTCTTCCACTCGGGCTTCACCTTGACCTCCACCAGCGCGTTGATACCGGCGTCCACCGCCTGCAGATTCATGTTGACGACCTTCTCGCCCTTCAGGCCGTAGGTCTTTTTCACAGCGGCCTTCATGTGCTCTACGGCGTCCTCCACAGGGATCACATTGGCCAGCTTGAAGAAGGCGGCCTGCAGCACCATGTTGGAGCGGTTGCCCAAGCCCAGTGCCTGAGACTCCTTATTGGCGTCGATGATGTAGAACTTGATATCATTCTCTGCGATGTATTTGAGGATGTCGCC
>SAMEA3663269__coassemble_1084_pt1 | contig 8505 bp, 6 predicted proteins | sample SAMEA3663269__metabat2_high_PE_027 | metagenome-assembled genome bin SAMEA3663269 (sample SAMEA3663269) | pig gut metagenome | biome: pig gut; feature: pig-associated habitat; material: faeces | place: China | collected 2013 | reverse complement strand
GAGACCTCCAGCAGCAGCTCCGCGCTGGAAAGGGGTGTGCCGGTCACATCCACCTTGTATACGGTGATGCTGCCCGTTTCCTCCACCACCGTGGCCGTGATCTTGATGTAGGCCTTGACCGGGTCACGGCCTACGCCGGTGTAGCTGGCCAGCGACTGGTACTTTCCGGTGCTGTCATACCAGCACAGCACCGCTTCATCCGGATCCATACCGTAGGCGCTGCCGGTGGCGGAGTAGGTCTTTTCACTGCTCAGATTCTTGGCCGCCTCCGCCGTGGCCGTAATGGTCAGGGTATTGCCCTGTTGGGAGAAGGTGATACCGCTGCCGCTGTTGCTGCTGAAATCGAAGTCGCTCAGTACACCGTTGGTGTCGGTGACACTGGCGCTGTAGCTTCCACTGGGATCCTTCGTCAGCTCAATGGGGGTGCACCAGCGGGAGGATACCGCCGCAAAGCTGGGGATATCCATTGCCGACTGCATGGCGGCCGCAATGGCGTCGTACCACAGGGCAAACGTGGGATAGCGGGAGGTATCCACACAGGTATAGAAGGGGCTGGTTCCCCAGGAGCGGTAATCGTAAGGGCTGCGGTACTCGCAGATGAGATCCCAGATGATGGCCTGTGTCGCCGCCCATTTCTCAGCGTTGATGATATCGCTGCTGTTTCGGTCGCCGGAAGCGGTACCGTACTCTGCGCTGGGATAGCCGCAGGCCAGTGCCAGCGCGATACCGCTCTGGACGGCAGCGGGCAGGTTATACCAGCAGCCGCTGGAGCCCTGCACATAGTTGCTGCTGTCGTCGGAGCGGACACCCGGCTGGATGCAGTAGGCCACGGCGCCGTTGACGTATTTCATGTGGTACAGAGCGCTGCCGCTGCCGAGACTGCTGTCTGCCAGAATGGTCAGGTTTCTTATGCTGGGTGTTGTGCTGGTGCTGTAATCGTACTGGGTAAAGGTCAGCTGGTCGGTGTAGACGTAGACCTTGTACTTGACCACCACGGTGGCGGCATAGGCGGATACCGCCAGCGCCGCCGCCATGATCAGCGCCAGCAGCAGGGCCGTCATGCGTTTGACTGTGTTCAATTGAGTTCCTCCTTTTCTTGGGCAAGAGTAAAGCCTCTCTGTTGCCAGAGAGGCTTTTGCTATGGGTATTATCCATCGTAGAGGACATAGATCAGCAGGCTCCCGCCGTCCTCCATGATGCAGACATTGCACCGGAATCCCGCGTCTGCCAGGGTGTCCACCCCTGCCTGCATCATCAACTGGCGGAAGGTGAAGTCCACCATGTCCCGCGCCTTGGCCTCCAGCGTGGCCTGCTTTGCGTCTGTTGGCACCGATGCCGGGAAGCGGTAGGCACTGTTGTCCAGCGTAAGACTTCCGTCCGTCTCCACGCCATATACGGTGACGGCGTAGGCGTTGGCGGCATCCATGGCCGCCTGCTGGTCCGCGGTTCCCGCAGGAGCAGGGTCAGGTTCCGGTGTTGGTTCCGGTTCCGGCTCCACATAGCCCGTCTTGGCATGGACGGTGGCGGAGGGGATGTCCTGCGGAGGAGTGGGGGCTGCGGTGGCTACGGGGTCAGGATTGGCTTGAGATACCGAGACACTTGCGATTACCGGGGTATCTGTCACGACGCTCTCTGCGGCGCGTATGGGAGTATCTTCATGTTCAGACTGTTGTGGGGTGGGGAGCATTTCGCTCTTTGTGTCTTCCGGTACGATGGCCTGTTGTTCCTGTGAGGGAAGCATCGTCACCGCTTCCGGATCTGCCGGCGTCTGAGCAGCCTTGGATGCACAACCAATCAAACATGTAATACTCAGTGCCAGCGGGATGCAATAGATCAGCTTATTCCTCATGGGTATCTCTCCTTTGCGTAAATATGGGTGGTCCTTTTTGTGAGACCTTAGTAATACTTACGACTGGAAAGAATCCTTTTGCAACAACAGTTTCCTGATATTTACACTACGTACCTAATTGGGTAGTGAGCAGTGCTGTTTGTACCCATCTGCATGAATTCAAAAAGAGTCAATTACTGCATTGGGACTCACCGCCTTTCTGTATGTAGAAAACCGCTGGGATGCTGCCCAGCGGTCTCTACATTTTTGACTGTATCAAGTATAGCATATAGGGATTTACGATGAAATCGCAAAACAGTGCCAATCTGCTGTCACATCCTGCCGATACTGTGTCAGATTAGATATGCTGCTTGATAATGCGGGTGATGATCCCCATGGCGACGCCGTGTTCTTCATCCAGATGTGTTACGGCAAAGCTCACGTCGTCTTTTCGCGCGGGCCTGCGCCGGTCATAACAGGAATGCGCAATGGCGTTGGCTCCGTTGGAAAGACGGATATACACGATGCCTTTATGGACATGGGTAACTGTTCCGGCATATTTACCCTGAATACGGCACTTCTGAAGATTGTCGCTCCTGCCGCCGCCAGATACGCTCTTGATATCTGCCCGGATCTTGATGTGCTCGGGGTCAACGCGGTCAACTTCCAGTACGCGAACCAATACCTGATCTCCCACGGAATAGCGGTCATGGGCGTCACCGATCCAATCCCACGAAAGATCACGGGCAAGGATAGAGGTTTCCACGCCGAATACTTCCACACGGATGACCTTCTCCGCTACGGCGATCACGCGCGCCTCCACCACACGCCCATCGTAGATGCGGTATCGGCCGTCACTATCCTTGCCAAGATAATAGATCTGCCGTTTCTTCAGCATGGCATCCATACGGCTGGCAACGACTGTACGGCTTTTGGCCTCGATCCCTTTGACCACAAAATCTACCTCAGCACCCAGCATGTTGTTGAGGATCTTCTTGTACCGGAGGATCAGCTCATCATACTCTGCACCATACATCCCCTGTGGGAGATCCGCCACCATTTCCTTCATGGGGATCACGATGCGGAAGCCCTTGTAGTCCACAATGGCTATCGTTTTCCCCGTGTCTGTCTTTTCAATGCCGCTGAGCTTACCAGACAGGATGCGCCGGGTGCGGTAGGCGTTGTGGATCTCATGCCAGATGATATCCTCCAACTGCGCCTGCGTTTCCGCTTCGCTGCGGGCATCCAGCGTCAGAATGTCCCGCTGCTGTATGGCGGGCTCAGAAACGGTCTGCACGGTGGAAGCTTCGGCGGGCGTTTTCTGGCCCTTATCCACGATTTCTGGTGCTTTCTTGGGAGCCGCTCTCTTGCGCGTAGTACGCTTGGGCGGTGTTTCTGCAGGTGGCGCGTTCTCCGGTTCCACCCCTGCTGCCGGGGTGGATAATTCCTGTACGGGATACTCCGCACTTTCTGCCTTCGCTTCCTCCACAGGATCAATCTCCGCTGCTGCAGGTTCTGTCGTGTTCTCCGGCACAGTATTTCCAACGAGCGGCTGATCCGCGGCATCTTCGGTGGTCGAGGGTAGTACCGGGGTCTCAGGAACGATAGTTGCAAGTTCTTCGGTTTTCTTTCTCGGCATTGTTTTTCCTCCTTTTATTATGATTTTGTTGACATGATAGAATCCTTATCGGTTTTGACAAAGCCACTGCGTTTGGCAGACACTTTTTTTGACTGGGGAGGTCTTTCGAGCTGTTCATACCTTGGTGAGGGAGCTGGATGCTTACGCCATTCAGGGATATGTGCGGACGCCTTGCAATCCCGCAGTTTCTTTGCCTCATAGTGGTTGGTGTAGTCGTATTTGTCCACCTGCAGCACCTTATTGCCGCGGGCAATGACCAGCGCACGGTTCACCGGCAGGCGCAGCACCTCATCCATCGTCAGCAGCTTACGTTTGCCAACACCACTGGTCTCGCGGAACTCCGGCGTATAGTTGCTGATACGCCATGTACCCAGCTGTTTGGCCTTGCTGGATACATGAACGCTGACTTCACCGGTGCGGTCACTGAGAAACTTGGCCGTCAGCTCATCGGTGCAGCCCAGGGCAAGCTGATAGTCACAGCAGCCCAAAATCTCCTGCCACTGGTTATAGGGATAGCGGTTTTGAAGTCCTGCCAGATTCTGGAACACGCAGCTCATGCTGACACCTCGTGAGCGGATCACGCTGATCTTCCTGCTCAGGTCGGGGATAACACCGCAGGCTGTCAGTTCTTCGCCCAGTACATGGACGGGAACCGGCAGCCTGCGGTCAGCACAGTTTTTATCTGCATAGCGGATCAGCTTGATAAATGCGAAGGACAGGAACAGAGATGTGAGGAAATCAAACGTGCTGTCCTGATCGGATGTAATGCAGAAATAAGCACAGGGCTGCTTTCCCGGCAGTTCCAGGTCGATCTCATCATGACTGGTGATCTGGCAGATGGGCCGGTTCTGGAACACCTGCAATCGGCTGCCCAGCCCGATGATGACGCCGCTGCGTACCGTATCAGAGGACTGGCTGAACAGTGCGTAGGGCGCTCTGGCTGGATGACTGGGAGGCAGCATGGAAAAGAGATTATCCAAATCCTTTTCCGCGTTCAGTATCAACAATTTATAGACCTCTCCGATATTCTTGCTCTCCGGGGGATAACCCAGCGCCACATACAGGACCAATGCTTTCAGAAGGTTCATTTCCGCGGCATTCCAGAAATGGTCACCTTTTTCGCTGCCGGTATTTTTGATGATAATGTCGCAGAAGATTTGTGCCATCAGTTCATCCCCTTCGATCTCCGCAAGGCAGTTCCATGAATCAGAGTTTTCCGGCTGGATCAGATTGAACACCTTCACCACATAGCCCTTGCTGCGCAGATACTCGCTGGTCTTTTCATACAGCTCGGATTTCGGGTCGGTGATGATAAGGGATTCCATGTGACCGTGGCGTGCTTCGGAGGCGCTTTGCAGGATGCGGTTGACACAGTAGGCCCGCGTTTTCATAGAGCCGCTGGCACCGAACACGGCAATGTTGCCGTTGAGCCGGGTGTTCTCCGGAATGCACACCACCTGTCCATCCAATTTGCCCAGGATGACGCCGCTGTGCTTGCGGATGTCTGATACCAGATCGAGAACCCCTTTCATCTCCGCTTTTTCCATGAACCCGGCCGTTCCGTATGTGCCTTTGTTGGAGTAAGTCAGGTTACGCTCCGCGTCATATTCACCAACGTCTGAGTAGCCCATACGCATTACCATGACGATTAGCAGAACCAGCAGCAACAGGCAAATCCCCATACCGATGATCCCGCTTTTGCTGAACACTGCCTCACAACAAGCGGACAACGACAGCACCGGCGTTGCCGGAGAGCTCCCGTCACCAGGTGTCCCACCTGCAGCTTTCCACTGGTTGTAGTTACGGACGAACTGTGCCAGATAACCGCCTCCAAACAACAGCCCCGCCGTGAAAAACGGCAGGGCAAGCAACAGGCTCACTAATTTCTTTTTCCCTACGGCAAAAACCTCCTCTCGAACGCATCGAAGTCGATGACTTGTACAACTGCCCTGTCCCCGCAGTAACGGCGCAGTACTTCCGCCTGATAATCGAAACAGATCAGAATACCATAGCGGTTTTGAAGCCGGAGTGCTGTATCGAACCGCCTGATTCTGGGCAGGTCACAGTCATAGGCAAACAGCACTGGTGCGCCCTCCGGCGTCATGGCGTCGTTTTCCACTGTTCCGCCCGGCTGCTGCGGTTCCAGATCAAGAAGCAGCAGTTGACGCAGCTCGGAATCTATCTCAGTATCACAGAGAATGCGCAGCAGCACTTCGCCGTGATGGTCGTTGGTCAGGAAGCAGAACCGTTCATAGCTGCCATCCAGGATGAAATAGTTTTTGCCTCCTTGATTGGTCAGCAGGTCATAAGCCAGTTCCATGCTGTCTCCCAACAGAAGGCCGCGTACCATATCCGGGTGATATTGGTGTGCCATTCGCTCACGGCACAGTACCGTCTGCATGAGCGCCTTTGTCCGCATTTCAGCTTTATAGCTCCATTTCATCATGGATGCACCGAGGTTGTAGACCACATGAATGTGGTGTTCGGTTAGCAGAACACCCACAGACCTTGCACCGCGGATCTTTACGAAGACTGTACCCATCTCCTTGATCTCGCGGGATGTGTAGAAAGCCGGAGCATAGATGTGACCCAGCGACACGTTGCCGGGACAAAATACGCCGGGCTTTTCGTCACGGAAAATGCTGATACCGGCGTTACGCATGGTAATCAGTGTCTGAGAGACGCGGTGGAGTCGAAGCCGCTGCTCCGGCTCGCTCCTGATGTGGTTGGTGGCGCAGGCACCGGATAGGCAGAAGGAAAACCGCGCCGGGTCACGCGCCATCAGAAGCTTTTTCGCCGCGGAGGTGAGACGATAACCGCGCAGGCCGTTTTTGTAAAATGACAGTAACAGCCGCTGCCGTTTCAGCGACTTGACCACGTTCTCCTTATAGCTGGTACCACCGGCGAGCCTATCCAGTTGGTTGGCTGGCATCTCGCCGGATATGGCGACCAGCTCCAGAAGCTGATAGGCCTGTGATAGGCTGCCGGGGGCTTTTTGCGGCAGGGTACTCATATGGACCACCTCCTTTTGGTGTGCAGTACCCAGACTGCCAATGACCACGGTATTTTGTTTTTCCCGGGATGCGGGAAAACACCTGAAAAAGCGGGCCTTGATCTGACATAGGTATGTGTCCCTTTTTTGACGCCGTTACAATACTAAAAATCGGATATGGAACGGAGTCGGTTTTCACGGTCCGAAAGCCAGCTGGGAAAACGCTCTTTATCTATCACGGATATGCGGGTACAATCATAGTCCCCGATCTCCGTTGTGTGATAGGCATCGCACAGCAAGCCTGTGTCATCCTCCATGATGAAAGTTGAGATAACATCCAAAAGCTGCTTGAGTTCCAGATTGTCATAGTCTCGTACCCGCATGGACGACAGCTCCTGACTGTAGACATGAGAAAAGCAGACAACACAGTGCCGGAATTTGGGCAGTGTGTGCGTCTGCGCATACTTGCTGAGCGTATAGTAGATGGGGTCAGTCAGATACTCCGAACCCTGCTTTTTGTTCTTCTTGGGCAGCAGACAGGGAAGTGTTACTTCCAGAACGCCATCTTTATCTGTGATGGAGATCCCCTGTACGACGCCGGCTGACGTCAGATATTCAGGCTTTTTGATACTGGTAGTCTCGTAGATCAGATGCCTTAGCCGGCAGGCAATCACTTCACCACGCAGCGCAGCTTCCGTTGACAGCATTTCATAGTTGTCTGAATACTGTTCGATGTTCGTGTTGTCCATTGCATAGAGCGTATTGGACAGGCGTGTGATCTCATTCAAAATGCTCTCTATCCGCTGTGAGAGTATCGCTCGCTCCAACGTGTTCCTCCTTCCTGAAGTATTGCACGCAGCCGGCCTTATCCACCATGCAGTAGGCGGCGGTGTGGGGGATCTGTAGGTGTCTCATCTGCTTTTCCTCCTCAATGATTATGAGCCGCCGCCCTGTGTCATCTTCCTTGGACAGTGCATGCTGCAGCATCGCTTCTTTGTCCCAGCTGACATAGATAATTTCATATACCTCGCCATCCGCGAAGAATACCAGTTTCACCGGAAAATCATCCGGGCTGTGATACTCCACTTTCTCAATGAAGTCCAGCAACACCCACAGAGCCGCTGTCAGTTCTTCATCTTCGCGGCAGTCAGGGACGTCTCCATAGCAATCCCGATCAGCGTTATAGAATATCCGCTGCTGCCTGACCAGATAGTGCAGCAGATTCTCAATGACGTCCTCCTTGCCAGAATATAGGCGCAGGAGCTGGTCATGGCGTATGCAGTGATAGGCAGTAATGTTCCGCAGCAGCCCCGCGGCTTCCTGCCCATAGATCTGTTCTCTGTTTTTCATAGCGGAATGCCCTCCATAATGCGTATTAACTCCGTATTAAAAGCGCATTGATTTTGTAATGCGTGTTATCTCCGTATAAACGCCGTATTAAGCGTTTTGAGTCCTTTGGCGGAAATAGTAAGGGAGCGACTGTTGCCGCTCCCTTGTTGTCTTATTCAGTTTGCGGTTGGCTTATCCCAGCAGGTCGGTCATTTCACATTGCAGTGCCCTCGCCAGCCGCATGAGAATATCGGCCTGCGCCTTATTCAAATCCTTACTTTTCCGCTCATAGGCGCGAATGGTGTTGACCGGAACGCCGGATTCCGATGCAAGCATCTCCTGCGTCAGGCCACACTTTTTCCTCACCGCCTTCAACTGGCTTTCTCCGGCGGCAAAATGCGCGTCCATGACCTCGTAGCTCTTCTGGATGTCCGCCTCGTGGAGTGTTCCATAAAGACCGATAAGTTCCTTGTAGGGGATGGTATCCAGTATGCTCCTGAATGTACGGCCGGAGTACCATTGATAATGCGTCAGCATCCAGCCTACCCAGTACACATCACTGCGGTCATAGTTTTCCACCAACGCTGCCTTGTAAGGGCTGCCTGTGGTTTTCTCCATGACCTCCATTAACAGCTCCATGCCGCTTTTGCCGGCCAGATATTCGGGGTTGCCGTTTTCGATTTGCTCCGCAACGCCGGATTGGATAAAACGCTCCAT
>SAMEA3663269__coassemble_1040_pt1 | contig 8709 bp, 7 predicted proteins | sample SAMEA3663269__metabat2_high_PE_027 | metagenome-assembled genome bin SAMEA3663269 (sample SAMEA3663269) | pig gut metagenome | biome: pig gut; feature: pig-associated habitat; material: faeces | place: China | collected 2013 | reverse complement strand
TGTCATCAATGCGGAAATAGTTGATCTGGGTTGTCTTGCCGGGCGTCGCACCCACGCGGGCAAAGTTCTTCCGGTTCAGCAAGCGGTTGATGACGGAGGATTTCCCCACGTTGGAACGGCCGGCAAAGGTCACCTGAGGACGGCCGTCTCGGACAAATGTGGCGGGCTTTACCGCAGAGAGGACAAATTCTGCCTTGTTAAAGTTGATGGCCATGGCGTACCTCCTGATAGGGCGCATCCGCAGCGATGGCGGCCATATGCTCTACCGCGTCTGCCTTGCTCTCCGGCACCAGTGCGGCGGCAAATACCGCATCCACTGTCTCCACCGGGACAAAGTGCAGCGCCTTGCGGACGGTCTGATCGATCTCGGCCAGATCCTTTTCGTTTTCCTTGGGGATAATGACCGTCTTAATGCCGTTACGCAAAGCGGCCATGGTCTTTTCCTTCAAGCCGCCGATGGGCAGTACCCGGCCCCGCAGCGTCACCTCACCGGTCATGGCAACGTCGCCCCGTACCTTGCGGCCGGTCAGAGCGGAAAGCATGGCAGTGGTAATGGCAATACCGGCGGAGGGGCCGTCCTTGGGGGTGGCAGCCTCCGGGAAATGGATGTGGATATCCTTGGTTTTGTAAAAGTCCTTCTCAAGATGCAGACTTTCGGTACGGCTACGCAGGCAGCTGAGAGCCGCTTTGGCCGATTCCTGCATCACCGTGCCCAGATTGCCGGTCAGCTCCAGCTTGCCGCTGCCCTCCATGACATTGACTTCAACTTCCAGAATTTCACCGCCTACTTCCGTCCACGCAAGGCCGTTGACAACGCCGGTCTCGTCGCGGGTAATATGTACAGCAGGGGTATAGCGAACGGTTCCCAGATAATCGGGAATATTCTTTTCTATAATGTTAAAACGCTTTACATCATAGGTAACCAGCTGCATGGCGGTTTTCCGGCACAGCTTACCCAGCTGCCGTTCCAAAATGCGGACGCCGGATTCGCGGGTATAATCGGTGATGACGCGGCGAATCGCTCCGTCGGTCATATGGAACTGTGTGCGCTTCAAGCCGTGCTCTTTCAGCTGCTTGGGCAGCAGGTGCTGTCTGGCGATCTCCAGCTTTTCCTCGTCGGTATAGCTGGACAACTCAATGACCTCCATACGGTCCAGCAGCGGGCGCGGGATCGTGTCCAGCGTATTGGCGGTGGTAATAAACATGACGCGGCTGAGGTCCACGGGGATCTCCAAAAAGTGGTCGCGGAAGGCATAGTTCTGCTCGCTGTCGAAGACCTCCAGCAGAGCCGAAGCCGGGTCGCCCCGCATATCGCTGGCCAGCTTGTCGATCTCATCCAGCACCAGCAGCGGGTTCATGGAGCCGGCACGGGTCAGCGCGTCGATAATGCGGCCGGGCATGGCACCGATATACGTCTTGCGGTGACCGCGGATATCCGCCTCGTCCCGTACACCGCCCAGCGACAAACGGGACAGCTTACGATTCATGGCCTTGGCCACGGAGATGGCGATGGAAGTCTTTCCAACGCCGGGAGGGCCCACCAGACAGAGTATCTTTCCCTTGGCGCTGGGGTTGATCTGCTGCACGGCGATAAACTCCAAAATCCGCTCCTTGACCTTCTCAAGGCCAAAGTGGTCACGGTCCAAAATGGCGCGGGCTTTCGCCACGTCGGCCCGGTCCTTGGTGGTCTTGTGCCAAGGGATCTCCAGACATACGTCCAGATAGTTGCGGATCACCGACGCTTCCGCGCTGCCGTAGGGCTGCTTGGCCAGACGATCCACTTCCTTCATCAGCTTTTTGTGGATCTCCTCGGGCAGTTTCAGCTTTTCGATCTTTTCCGTATACTCAGCGATCTCCTCGTCGCCATCGTCGCCCAATTCGTGCTGCAGGACCTTCATCTGCTCCCGCAGGATCATGTCCTTCTGCACCTGAGCCACCCGGGAGCGTACCTTGTGCTCCAGTTCCACCTCCAGCGAAATGACCTCCACCTCGTGGGCCAGCAGCTCATTCATAAGGCGCAGGCGCTTCACCGGGTTCAGTTCTTCCAGAATACGCTGGCGATCGCCGTGGCGCAGGTTGATGTTCTGGGCGATGAAATCTGCCAGACGGCCGGGATCGCGGCAATCCAGCACCGCGGAAATAAAATCGTCGCTGAGATTGGAAACAAGCTCCTTATATTCGCCGAAAATCACATAGGTCTGGCGGATCAGCGCTTCTGTGCGGGCGGTCATCCGACCGGGGAAATCCTCCTCCAGCAGCTCCACATTGGCCTGCAGGAAGGGACAGCTTTGCCACAAGCGGTGGATCCGGGCGCGCTGCTGCCCCTCCACAATCACTCGCACGCTGGTCTCAGAGGTCTTGATGATCTGCAGAATGCGGCAAATCGTACCCACGGTATAGAGATCCTGCTCCGTGGGAGCCGTGGTGGCGATCTCACGCTGGGTCACCAAAAAGATGCTGCGGTCGCCCTCCATGGCATTGTCCAGCGCGTAAATGGAGATCTCACGCTCTACGTCAAAGCTCAGTGTTAAATCAGGAAAAACTGTCAGGCCCCGCAGGGCGATGACAGGAATATTCAGTGTAGTTCTTTCCATATCGGGTTCTCCTTTTGCCGGGGAATCTTCTTTCTCGCTGTTTTACAAAGAAATATGCGCAGGGGGAGAGGCTATGCCTCTCCCCTGTTCATGCTTTAAGAGGCCGGTGCGGAGGATTTCTTCTCCGGCTGCTTTCCGGTCTTTAATTTTGCCCGCCTGGCAACCCGCTCGGGATCGTGGACGATCTCCGGCTGGGCGCCGTTTTTCACGCAGTCGGCGGTAATAGTCACCTGCGCGACGGTAGGATCGGAGGGAATATCGTACATCAGCTTTGTCAGCACGCCCTCCATGACGGCGCGCAGGCCGCGGGCACCGATATTCCGCTCGATGGCAAGGTCAGCAATGGCTTCCAGCGCGTCCGGTGTAAAGTCCAGCTTTACATCGTCGTATTCCAGCAGCTTCTGATACTGCTTCACCAGCGCGTTCTTCGGCTGCGTCAGGATCGTCACCAGATCGTCACGGGTCAGGCCGTCCAATGCGGCGATCACCGGCATACGGCCCACCAGCTCCGGAATGATACCGAACTTCAGCAGGTCATGGGGCTGCACTTCCTTCAGCAGCGCACCCTGCCGGCGCTCCGCCTTGCTCTCCACAACGGCGTCGAAGCCGATGCCCTTGCGGTCGGTCCGGCGTTCGATGATCTTTTCCAGACCGTCAAACGCGCCGCCGCAGATAAACAGGATGTTATGGGTGTCGATCTGGATAAACTCCTGATGAGGGTGCTTCCGGCCGCCCTGAGGCGGCACATTGGCCACGGTCCCCTCCAGGATCTTCAGCAGCGCCTGCTGCACACCTTCGCCGGACACGTCCCGCGTGATGGAGGTATTCTCGCTCTTGCGGGCGATCTTGTCGATCTCATCCACATAGATGATACCGCGCTCAGCCAGCTCCACATCGAAATCCGCCGCCTGCAAAAGCCGCAGCAGAATATTCTCCACGTCGTCGCCCACATAGCCGGCTTCCGTCAGCGTCGTAGCGTCGGCAATGGCGAAGGGTACCTTCAGCACCCGGGCCAGCGTCTGGGCAAACAGGGTCTTGCCGCTGCCGGTGGGGCCGATCATCAGGATGTTGCTCTTTTGCAGCTCCACATCCTCGCCGCCGCCGAAGAAAATACGCTTATAGTGGTTGTACACGGACACGGACAGGGCGATCTTGGCCGCTTCCTGACCCACCACATACTGATCCAGCACTGCTTTGATCTCCTGCGGCGTAGGCAGCTGGTCAAGGCTGTCTACCATCTCCGGCTCCGTATCATACCCATCATCCAGCAGAGACAGGCACAGATGCACACACTCATCGCAGATACGGACGCCGGGCCCCTGGATCATGCGGTGCACCTGACTTTCCGGCTTACCGCAGAAGGAGCAGCGCAGTGCCTTAGAATTATCAGCCATATGCTACCTCACTCAGCGCTTGTAAATCACTTTGTCCACCAGACCGTATTCCCTGGCTTCCTCCGCGGTCATCCAACGATCCCGCTCAGAATCTTCCTTCACCTGCTCCACGCTCTTGCCGGTGTTCTCCGACAGGATCTTGTTCAGGTTACGCTTGATCTTCAGGAAGTGCTCCACGTCGATCTCCATATCGGTGACCTTACCCTTGGTGCCGGCGGAGGGCTGGTGGATCATCACCTCGGCATTGGGCAGCGCGATGCGCTTGCCCTTGGCGCCGCTGGACAGCAGAAACGCGCCCATACTGGCAGCCATGCCAATGCAAATGGTGGATACATCACACTTGATGTACTGCATGGTATCATAGATTGCCATGCCGGCCGTCACGCTGCCGCCGGGGCTGTTGATATACATCTGGATATCCTTGTCAGGATCCTGTGCCTCCAGATACAGCAGCTGGGCCACGACCAGACTGGCGGTGGTATCATTCACTTCTTCGCCCAGGAAGATAATGCGGTCGTTCAGCAGACGGGAAAAAATATCATAGGACCGCTCGCCGCGGTTGGTCTGTTCAACAACATAAGGAACCAAGCTCATTGTAAAATACCTCCGTTACGAAAGATAGTCAAAGTATACCCACCCTTATCTGTGATTTAGTCGTTCTTCCCCTCTTCTTCGGCCTTGGTCTCCTCTTCCTTGGCCTCAGGGGCAACAGCCTTGGCGGAATCAGCCACCACCTTGATGACCTTCTCCCGCATGACCTGCTCCTTCACATCCTCAGTACGCAGATACTTCTTGACGGTATCCAGATCCATGCCGTACTTGTCAGCCACGTTCTTCATCTCAGCCTCCACCTCTTCGTCGGAGACTTCCAGACCCTCGGCCTTGATGATGGCGCGGATGGCCAGATCCATCTTCACCTGATTGGCGGCGGGCTCCTTGGCGTCAACCATGATCTTGGCCTCTTCCATGCCGGTCATCTTCAGGTACTGATCGTAGGGGATGCCCTGGGCGGCCAGCTGCTGCTTGAAGCCGTCCACCAGCTGCTGGGCCTGCAGCTCGATCATCTCCTCGGGAATGTCGGCCTTGACGCCCTCGGCCACCTTGGTCATCAGCACATCCTCAAAGGCGCGTTGAGCGGCGGTGGTGCGCTCCTCGATCATCTTCTTCTTGATGTCGGCCTTCAGTTCCTTCAGGGTGTCGAACTCGGACACGTCCTTGGCAAACTCATCGTCAATGGCGGGCAGCTCCTTGACCTTGACCTCATTGACCTTCACATGGAACACAACGGGCTTGCCGGCCAGCTCGGGGGTGTAATTCTCGGGGAAGGTGATATCAATATCCTTCTCCTCGCCGGCCTTCATGCCGATCAGCTGATCCTCGAAGCCGGGGACAAAGCTGCCGGAGCCGATCTCCAGATCAAAGGCATCGCCCTTGCCGCCCTCGAAAGCAACGCCGTTGTCAAAGCCCTCAAAGTCGATGTTGGCGGTGTCGCCCTTCTTGACAGCGCGCTCCACTGCCACCAGACGGCTGTTGCGGTCAGCCATCTCCTTGAGACGGGCATTCACGTCGGCGGCCATGACCTTCACCTCGGCCTTAACGGCCTCCAGGCCCTTGTACTGGCCCAGTTCCACCTCGGGGTACACGGCGACAGTGCACTTGAACACGGCGCCTTCCTTGCCGACGCTCTCGATCTCCACCTGGGGATAGCCAACGACCTCCAGCTTCTGCTCATCCACAGCGCTCTCGTAAGCGTCAGGCAGAACGGCGTTGACAGCTTCCTCATAAAAGACCTCGGCGCCGTACATGCTCTCGATCATCTTGCGGGGAGCCTTGCCAGGGCGGAAACCGGGGATGTTCATCTTACCGCGCATCTTCAGATACGCCTTGTTGACGGCAGCCTCGAACTCCTCGGCGCCCACCTCGATGGTCAGAGCGACTCTGCTCTTTTCCAGTTTTTCGCAGCTTTTGACAGTCATTGTTGCTTTTCCTCCAGTATACATCTATGTTGTGATGGCATAAGAATACAATATTAATCAAGCCAATTTTATATGATATCAGAAAACAATTGGAATTTCCATACCTTTTTGCATTATTCCCAAATTTTTTTAGGAACAAATCCTAGAAAATCACCGGCTACCAGCGAAAACAGTGTGCCGGAGCGTGTCCCTTCGATGGCGCGGCGGTGGGACGCGCCATGAAGATGGCCATAATAACAGGCCTTGACGCCGTATTCCTTCAACAGCCGCAGGATCTCCGGGCACTCATAACCCTGATAGATGGGCGGATAGTGGAGGAAGCACAGCTTTTCCCGGTTTCCCGCCTCTTTCAGTGAAGTCTCCAGCCGGCCCGCCTCCCGCAGCAGCATCTTTTCGTTGTGGGTCCCGGCGTTGTCCAGCTCATAGAACCAGCCGCGGGTGCCGCACAGGGCAACGTCTCCGTAAAACAGGCAGTTGTTGTGGAGAATCTCCAGCGTATCCAGCCCGTTTTCCGCGAAAAACCGCTTCATTTTGGCGGCCGTGTTCCACCAGTAGTCGTGGTTGCCCTTCAAGAGGATCTTTTTGCCCGGCAGGGCGTTGAGAAACCGGAAATCCTCCAACGACTCCTCAAGGCTCATGCCCCAGCTGAGGTCGCCGCACAGCACCGTCACGTCATCGCCGTGAAGGGGGGCGAAGCCCTCCCGGATGCGCCGGACATAGTCGTACCAGCCGTCACCGAAAATATCCATGGACTTGTCCGAGTTCAGCGACAGGTGCAGGTCACCGATTGCGTATAGTGCCATAAATCGCTCCTTTATATCAGATCAGACGGCGGAGATTGTTCCAGAAGATATCCTCCAGCAGCGCATCGCTGTAGCCCCGGGCCTTCAGAGCTTCATACAGCTTGGGCACGTCCTGCATACCGGTCATACCGGCAGCCAGCGCCTCGCAGCCGTCCAGATCGCCGCCCAGACACAGCGTCTTTTCTCCGTCCAGCGCCAGAAAATGCTCCACATGGGCCACCAGCGCGTCCATGGTGGGCTGGCCCACGAAATGCAGGTACAGATTCAGGCCTACCACACCGCCCGAGTCTCGGATCGCCCGGAACTGGTCATCCGTCAGGTTGCGGCGGTGGGGACATACGGCCTGGGCATTGGAATGGGACGCCACGATGGGCCGCCGGGCGATATGTACCAGATCCCAAAAGCCGGCGTCCGACAGGTGGGACACGTCGGGATAGATACCGTATTCCTCCAAAGCACGGATAAAATCACGGCCTTCCGCAGACAGGCCCCTCTCCGGTTCTTCGGCATTGGTGCCGGAGAGCACATTGGCCCGGTTCCAGACCGGGTTCAGGAGACGCACACCCCATTGGGCCACTGTCTCCACCTTATGCACATCACAGTCGATGAGATCGGCGCCCTCCATGCTCAGCAGCGCAGCCGTCTTTCCCGCGGCGGCTGCCTCGTCCACCTCCCGGCCGGTACGGCAATGGCACACGATATCGGCGTTATCCGCCATCTCACGCATGAAGAAATCGTACATCCGCCGGCACTGTGCCCACAGGCCGTCTGCCGGGGCCTCTGCCGCATCATGGAACAGGGCGAAAAACTGAGCACAGCGGCTGAACTGTCTGCTGCGTTCCAAGTCGATATGGCCGTCGTTTTTTCGCAGATGGGCAGAGGCGGCATAATAGCGGCACTGCTCCTCCCTGCTGTCGCCGTAGTCCAGCGCAGAGGTCTCGCCCGTCTCAAGGCAGCGGTAAACGGTATCGCAATGGGCGTCAAAATACGGTATCATCGCAGTCTCCTTACTGAAAAGCGTTTTTGATGTATTTTATGCGGGCGGTGTCAAAACCGTTCTCGGCATAGACCTCCGCCACGTCGAAACGGGCAGGGCAATCCAGCCGCTGCTCCGCCAGATACAGCATGGCGGTGGCGCGGAGTTTGTGCTGCTTTTGCGGCGTAACGTATTCCCGGGGCAGAGCCATGGCCACATTGGTACGGGTCTTGACCTCCACAAAGCACAGGGTATCGCCGTCCCATGCGATCAGGTCGATCTCGCCGAAGCGGCTGCGATAGCCATGGGCGGCAAGGCGGAAGCCGTTTTCACGGAGATAGCGGGCCACCATTGCCTCGCCCTGCAGTCCCTCGGCGCGGCTCATCGTCCGGCCTCCCACTTTTTCAGAAAGGTCAGGCGGTGTTCCGGACAGGGGCCGTACTGATCCAGCATGGCGTAGTGCAGCTTGGTGCCGTAGCCCTTGTGTTTGGCGAACTGGTACTGGGGATACCGCTTGTCCAGCACCTCCGTCACATAGCGGTCCCGGCTGACCTTGGCCAGAATGGACGCCGCCGCAACGGAGGCGGAGCAGCCGTCGCCGCCCACAATGCAGCGGTGGGGCGTGGCGATGGCGGCGTGCTTGCCGTGGTCACGGTTCCCGTCGATCAGCGCCATGTCCGGCTTGACGGCAAGGCCGTCAATGGCTGACTGCATGGCCTTCATACGGGCGCTGAGGATATCGGTGGCGTCGATCTCAGCGGCGCTGACACGGGCCACCGACCAGGCAAGGGCAGTGGCGATGATCACCTCGTAGAGGGCTTCCCGCTTTTTCTCCGTCAGCTTTTTGGAGTCGTTCAGCCCCTCGATGACACATTCCCGTGGCAGGATCACCGCGGCGGCATACACCGGCCCCATCAAAGGACCAGCGCCGGCCTCGTCCACCCCGCAGACCGTCCGGAAACCCTG
>SAMEA3663269__coassemble_1029_pt1 | contig 8766 bp, 8 predicted proteins | sample SAMEA3663269__metabat2_high_PE_027 | metagenome-assembled genome bin SAMEA3663269 (sample SAMEA3663269) | pig gut metagenome | biome: pig gut; feature: pig-associated habitat; material: faeces | place: China | collected 2013 | reverse complement strand
GTTCCTTGTGTACTACATTGCCATGATGACCGTGGGTTCCGCCGCTACTGACTGGGCCAATGACGGCCTGTTCGGGGACGGTTGGCATCTGCTGGGCATCGGCTCCGGTGCGTATAGTGAAGCCGCGGAGGAATACGCCAACGCCTCCCTGATCGTGGACGGCTATGACGTCTATGTGGCGGAAAACGGCACGGCTCCCACCGGCGGCTTTACCTATCAGGTGGAGGACGAGGAGACGCTGGCCGTCACCGAGGAAACCGCCACGCTGGCGGACTATGAGGCTGCCAGGGCAACGCTGGATGAGATCGGCGGCGAGCCGGATCCCGCGGATTACGGCGTGTGGGTGCCCGGTATCCCTGTTCTGATCGCCAGCGGTCTGGAAGCTGCGGGCGCGTCTGAATGGCTCAGCGGCCTGATCCTTGACGGGATCGTGGCCGGCGTCGGTGCGGTGCTGGGCTTCGTGCCCCAGATGCTGGTGTTGTTCCTGCTGCTGGCGTTTCTGGAGGCCTGCGGCTATATGGCCCGTATTGCCTTTGTGCTGGACCGCATCTTCCGCAAGTTCGGCCTGTCCGGCAAGAGCTTCATCCCCATGCTGATCGGTACCGGCTGCGGCGTGCCGGGTATCATGGCCTCTCGCACCATCGAGAACGAGCGGGATCGCCGCATGACCATCATGACCACCACCTTTATCCCCTGCGGCGCCAAGGTGCCCTTTATCTCCATGATCGCCGGCGCCATCTTCGGCGGCAGCGCGCTGGTCGCCACCTCTGCCTACTTCATCGGTATGGCCGCCATCATCGTGTCCGGTATCATCCTGAAAAAGACCAGAATGTTTGCCGGCGATCCCGCGCCCTTCGTCATGGAGCTGCCTGCCTACCACTGGCCCACGCCGAGCAACGTGCTGCGCAGTATGTGGGAGCGCGGCTGGTCCTTTATCAAGAAGGCCGGCACCATTATCCTGCTGTCCACGATTCTGGTGTGGTTCACCACCTACTTCGGCTGGGTAGATGGGACCTTCCGCATGCTCAGTGAGACGGAGATCGACTGCTCCATTCTGGCGGCCATCGGCGGTGTTCTGGCCTGGATCTTTCAGCCTTTGGGCTGGGGGACCTGGCAGGCGGCAGTGGCATCCATCACCGGCCTTGTGGCCAAGGAGAACATCGTCGGAACGATGGGCATTCTGTTCGGCAGCGGTGAGGGCACCGTGTACCAGAATATGGCGCTGGTGTTCAACGGCGTTACCGGTTACTCTTTCCTAGTGTTCAACCTGCTGTGCGCCCCCTGCTTTGCGGCCATCGGCGCCATCAAGCGTGAGATGAACAACCGCAAGTGGACGTGGTTTGCCATCGGTTATCAGTGCGGCTTCGCCTATCTGATTTCTCTGATGATCCATCAGTTCGGCGGCTGGTTCGTGGGTGCGGGCAATATCCTTGGCACCGTCGCGGCGGTCCTTGCTCTGGCGGGCATGCTGTACATGCTGCTGCGGCCCTATAAGGATGCTGCCAAGCGGAATGCGGTAAATCCCATCGCGGTTTCATGAATTTGAGAAAGGAGCGCTTGCCATGCTGGCTGATATTCTGATTGGTATTGGTTTGATCGCCGTTGTTGCTTCCATTGTCTATTCTCTCATCAAACGGAAAAAGCAGGGCAAGAGCCTTTGCTCCGGTTCCTGCAGCGGCAGCTGCTCCCGTTGCGGCGGCAGCTGCGGACACAAATGAGAAAGCCCCGGCCAACAGCCGGGGCTTTCAACCTGTTCAGCAGGGTGTGATGATCCGAACGGCCTTCCGCAGAAAGTGCCCGGCGCAAAGATACTGGGAGATTCATCATACAGTCGGAGATTCACTTTTCTGAAAGTGAAGAAGGGAAGGCTTCTGGGGAAGCCGGTGGGTCCTGAGGATGCCCTTCGGCGGCAATCATGTGCAGTGCGTGTTCCAGCGCGCCGATGACGGCGGTCAGGTTTTCCCGCGCGGCCTTCTCCGAACCGGGCAGATTGAGAATGAGGCTGTTTCCCCGTGTGCCGGCCACAGCCCGGGACAGCATGGCGCGGGGCGTGACCTTCAAGCCCTCCATCCACATGGCCACAGGAATGGCACGGATCTCCCGTTCCAGCACGGCCAGCGTTGCTTCGGGCGTTACATCGCGGGGCGAAAGGCCCGTACCGCCGGTGGTCACGATGAGGTCGATCCGCTTTTCGTCGGCACATTCGCACAGCACGGCCTTGATGCGCTCTGTCTCATCCGGCACAATGGCCGTATGTACGACGGTGAAACCCACCTCTTGCAGCATGGCACAGACGACGGGCCCGCTGGTATCCTGCCGCAGACCCCGGCTGCCCAGATCGCTGACGGTGATAACGGCTGCTGTGTAATGCATATGGCTCTCTCCTTCGCCGGAAGTATGGTTGTTTTCCGGGTTATTGTAACGTGCTCCGTGATACTTTGTCAAGAATATCCGATAATAACGACTCAAATTCCGGTATTATCGAACAATTTGGTTGCGGGAAAGAGAGAAATTTGGTAAAATATGAAAAAAGAAGAGGTGAACGCTGCTGTGAAATGCATTAGGACGGAGGATGCGGTGGGCCATGTGCTGTGCCATGACATGACCCAGATCATCAAGGATACATACAAAGGCCCGCGTTTCCGCAAGGGCCATGTGGTTACTGCGGAGGATATTCCGGTGCTGCTGAGCATGGGCAAGGAACACCTCTATGTATGGGAAATGACGCCCGGTATGGTGCATGAAAATGATGCGGCGGAGCGGTTACTGGCTCTGTGCGGCACCGAACATATGAGCCGCAGCCCGGTGAAAGAGGGCAAGATCGAATTAAAAGCCGATTGTGACGGCCTGTTTCAGGTGGATTCCGCCCGGCTCATGGCGGTAAACGGGCAGGACGAGGTGATGATCGCCACCCGCAAGGGCGGGACAGCTGTCCGCAAGGGCGATAAACTGGCCGGAATGCGTGTCATTCCCCTGATCATAGCGGAGGAAAAGCTGCAGAAAGCGGAGAAGGCCGCCGGGAATGAGCCGTTGCTGGCGCTGCGTCCCTTTGTGCGGAAAACCGCCTGCATTGTTGCCACCGGCAGCGAGGTGAAGAAGGGTCTGATAAAGGATACGTTCACCCCTGTGGTGATCGATAAGCTGAAAGCTTACGGCATCGAGACATGGGAGACGGTCTATTCCGGCGACGGCGTGGAGAATGTCCGGGACGCGGTGCTGGCCATGCGGGCAAAGAAACCTGACATGATCCTTTGCACCGGCGGCATGAGCGTCGACCCTGACGACAACACCCCCGGCGGCATCAAGGCGGCGGGAGCCAACATTATTGCCTACGGCGCGCCTGTGCTGCCCGGCGCCATGTTTCTGCTGGGGTATTTTGACGACGGGACGCCTGTGATGGGGCTGCCCGGTTGCGTGATGTATGCGGGAGCTACTATCTTTGACTTGCTGCTGCCCAAAGTGGCGGCGGATGTGCCGGTGACCCGTGCCGATATCGCGGCGTTGGGGGAGGGCGGTCTCTGCCTTGGCTGCGATGAATGCCGCTATCCCGTTTGTCCCTTTGGAAAATAAGCTGTATGCGCCCGAACGGGCGCATATCATAAAAAACCGTTATCCTCGCAAAAGAATTGCGATCAGATAAAATGAATATATGAAGAAAGGAAATCCAAGATGAAAAAGTTTGTATCCCTGCTGCTGGCGCTGGTTATGGCGTTGAGCCTTATGGCCTGCGGCACCAGCGTCGCCGACAACGGCGATGCTGGTGATCAGCAGACGTCTGCTGAGACCGTGGAGCTGACGGTGTTTGCCGCCGCTTCTCTCACCGAGTCCCTGACCGCCATCGGTGAAAAGTACATGGCGGAGAATGAGAATGTGAAGATCACCTTCAACTTCGATTCCTCCGGCAAGCTGCTGACCCAAATCACGGAAGGCGCCGTCTGCGACCTGTTTCTCTCCGCCGCTCCCAAGCAGATGAACGCGCTGGACGGTTCTCTGAAGGACGACGCTGACAAGAACCCCGACGGCCTTGATATGCTGGTAGCCGGCAGCCGCATCGACCTGCTGGAGAACAAGGTGGCGCTGGCGGTAGCCGACGGCAACCCCAAGGGCATTGAGAGCTTTGACCAGCTTGCCGAACTGCTGAAGTCCGGCGAGGTCATGCTGGCCATCGGTAATAGCGATGTGCCTGTGGGGCAGTACACCCAGAAGATTTTTGCCTACTATGGCATCGACGAGGTTTCCGTGGCGGATAAGCTGACCTACGGTTCCAACGTGAAGGAAGTTACCACTGCCGTCAGCGAGGGTACGGTGGACTGCGGTATCATCTATGCTTCCGACGCCTATTCCGCTCAGCTGACTGTGGCTGCCGAGGCCACCGCCGATATGTGCGGCCAGGTGATCTATCCTGCCGCTGTGCTGAACACCTCCGCCAACCAGGAGGCGGCCGCCGCGTTTCTGACCTATCTGCAGGGCGAGGAAGCCTCCGCTGAGTTCGAGGCTGTGCTGTTTACCCCGCTTTCCAAGTAAGGACGTTTCATTCTGAAGAAGCTGGAGAGGGTGCGCAAGGCATCCTCTCCAACTCCCGTTTTTCCGGAGGTATCCCATGGACTGGTATCCCCTTTTTAACTCGCTGCGGATCGCCGCCATCAGCGCGGTGGTGGTGTTCTTTGCCGGTATCGCCGCAGCGTACTACATCGCAAAGCTCCCCCGGTTGGTCAAAGGCATTCTGGACGTGATACTTACGCTGCCGCTGGTGCTGCCGCCCACGGTGGTGGGCTATCTGCTGCTGCGTGTCCTCGGCCCCAAGCGGATTATTGGCGCATGGGTACTGAAGACCTTCGGTATCCGGCTGGTAATGACCTGGTGGTCGGCCATCTTCGCCACGGTGGTGGTCGTTTTTCCCCTGATGTACCGCACGGTGCGCGGCGCTTTTGAAGCCTTTGACGAGACGCTGGCCTATGCCGGACAGACGCTGGGCCTGTCCAATACCTACATCTTCTGGCATATCCGGATGCCCTATTGCCGTCAGGGCGTACTGGCCGGCGCGGTGTTGGCCTTCGCCCGGGCGCTGGGGGAATACGGCGCGACTTCCATGATCGCAGGCTATACCCCCGGCAAGACCGCTACGGTATCCACCACCGTCTATCAGCTGTGGCAGATCAACAACGACGCTCTGGCGCTGAAATGGGTGCTGGTGAATGTAGCCATCTCGGCGGTAATCCTGCTGATCGTGAATATGTTGGAAAAGAAGAACCTGCTGACCGCTGCCGGACGGGGAAGGAGACAGACCGCATGAGCCTTGTAGTGGATATCGAAAAGCGGCTGGGTAGCTTCATGCTCCGTGTGCAGTTCGAGACGGGCAGCGGCACCATGGCGCTGCTAGGTGCCTCCGGCTGCGGGAAAAGCGTGACCCTCAAGAGCATTGCGGGGATCATGACCCCGGACAGGGGGCGCATCGTGCTGAACGGCGAGACGCTGTTTGACAGCGAGAAGCATATCAATCTGACGCCCCAGCAGCGGCGGGTGGGCTACCTGTTCCAGCAGTACGCCCTGTTTCCCAATATGACGGTGGCCCAGAACATTCTATGCGGCATCCACGGCGGTACACGGGCGGAAAAGCAGCGGCGTACCACAGAGCAGATCCGCCACTTCCGGCTGGACGGTCTGGAGAAAAAATATCCCGCCCAACTCTCCGGCGGCCAGCAGCAGCGGGTGGCGCTGGCCCGCATCCTCGCTTCGGAGCCACGAGCCATTTTGCTGGTGCTCAGGCCCGCCGTACTTCTGCTGGACGAGCCGTTTTCGGCGCTGGACAGTTTCCTGAAATGGAACCTGGAGCTGGAGGTAGCGGATCTTTTGTCCGGTTTTGACGGCCCGATCCTGTGGGTCAGCCACGACCTGGGGGAATGTTATCGCAACTGTCGGACGGCGTGTGTCATGGAAGATGGCCGGTCCGGTGCCGTGACGGATATGGAGGCGCTGGCTTACCACCCCGCCACGCCGGGCGCGGCGCGGCTGGCCGGCTGTCGGAACTTTCTGCGTGCCCGGAGGTGTGAGGGCGGTGTACGGCTGGACGGCTGGGACATCGTGCTGCCGCTGGATACGGCGGAGGATGAGGTTACCGTGGCCATTCCGGACAGCGCCGTTGCATTGGGGCATGGCCAGTATACGGCAAGGGTGTGGCGCGTGATCCGCGACCTCAATGCCGCCGTGGTGCTTCTCCGGCCGGAAGATGCGCCGGAGGCACAGCTTCTTCGCGCTGCCCTCCCGGAGACCATGACGGCAGAGCCGGGGAATATGGTGCGCTTCACGCTGCTGGCTGACAAGTGCCTGTGCTTCCGTAATCAACAAGAGACTTGAGAAAAGGAAAGCGGTCGTTCTCCGCGGCTGTAAAACCCTTCATGCCACTCGGTTTATATCAAAATAATATCCCCCGACAAATGAGCGACGCAGCCTGAAAACCGGACTGCGCCGCTCATTTTCTCATAGCAGTTCAAAACATATCTTAATTTGCACTGAGTCACTACGATGCAGAACTTACCCTCTGGTTTGGTTTTCATCCATCCCATAAAGATAGCTGCCGGCCACAATAAAGAGAACGGTGCCTCTCTGAGTTGTTCATTATAGGGGATTACCATAATTAGAAAGATTGAGAAAAAAGCGTCCAATATATCCTCCCCCCCGGCTTGTTAAGAGGGTATTTGCGCATTATAATTTTAAAAAGACTTTCAAACCCATATCTCTTTTCACTCTATAGCATGAAACCGTCGACGGATATCGCGCCGCAGGCAGATCAAAACGACGGCTGGGAAGCCATTTTCCGCTTCCTTGCCGCCGGTTAACGGATTTTCGCTAAGGGCTCATACGAACAACTTGCCGCTTCGGAGGAGCTTTCATGAAGAAGCAGTTCAGCATGAAAAAAATACTTTTGATACTCATACCTCTGTGTCTTGTGAGTATCTGTGTGACCATATGTCTCGGCCCTGTGACAGTGCCATTCGGGACAACGGTAAACGTGATCCTCTCTCAGGTTCCCGGTATCCGGGAGCTTGTAAACGGACAATACGAACAGCTCGACTATAACATCATCTGGATGCTCCGCGCACCGCGCGTGCTTCTTGGCTTCATTGTGGGCGCGTCACTGGCGGTCTGTGGTGTGGCGATGCAGGCGCTTATACGCAACAAGCTGGCCGATCCCTTTGTGTTGGGCGTATCCTCCGGCGCTTCGGCGGCGGCAACCCTTGGTATGATAACGGGTTGGTTTTCTTTTCTCGGAAGGTTTGAACTATCTGTCACGGCTTTTCTGGGTGCAGCGATATGCATCATTGTGGTATACGCCCTTTCGCGCACGAATGGCAGAGTGAATATTACAACGCTGCTGCTTGCCGGTGTTGCCCTGTCGATGATAATGGACGCTTTGACCAGCGCAATGGCATTGAGCGCGAAAAATGCTCTGGCCGTACATAACCTCGACTTCTGGATGACCGGCTCTCTTGCCGGTGCAAAGTGGGAATACCTCACAATTCCATTTGTCGTGATGCTGCTGTGTATCAGCTATCTGATGATAAACTATCGCACGCTCAATATTCTGCTGCTCGGCGATGAGACGGCAGTGACGCTGGGGGTCAATGTTGAGCGCACACAAAAGGCGCTTGTGCTTATAGCCTCCCTTCTGGCGGGCGCTACGATTGCGGTGTCCGGAGCTATCGGCTTTGTGGGCATGATGGTGCCGCATGTATGCCGTATGCTTGTGGGGAGCGACCACAAAAAAGTGCTGCCGCTGTCAGCGCTTCTTGGCGGACTGCTTGTTATCTGGACGGATGTGGCCGCGCGTATGGTGCTGGCACCGGAGGAACTCCCCGTTGGTGTGCTCACAGCGATAATCGGTGGGCCCTGCTTTATCGCCATGCTGAAAAGTAAATCCGGGAGGCTGGTTTGATGGCGAGAAAACTGGAAATAACGAATCTTCGCTATGCTTATGACACCATAGACGCCATAGACAACATTTCACTTCATGTGGACGAGGGCGAATTTGTTGGCGTTATCGGACCTAACGGCTGTGGCAAATCCACGACGCTAAAATGCGTTTACGGTGCGCTGAAACCGCACGAGGGAACGATCACTCTCGACGGTGGGGACTTGGCGGCCCTATCCGCACGGGAGCGGGCGGCAAAGATTGCTGTGGTCGGCCAGGACAGCGAGATTACGTTTGATTTTGCTGTCCGGGAAATAGTCGCAATGGGCCGCAACCCACACAAGCGGCTTTTTGAGTCGGATAACCCCGGCGATAAGAGTATCGTATCCGACGCACTTGGCAAGGTAGGAATGGCGGAGTTCGCCGAACGAGGGTTTCGCAGCCTATCGGGTGGTGAGAAGCAGCGGGTGCTTATCGCAAGAGCGATTGCGCAGCAGGCGGAGTTTATGATACTCGACGAACCCACAAACCATCTGGATATCAGCTATCAGCTTTTGGTATTTGAAACTGTAAAGCGTCTGGGTGTCACAACGCTGGCGGCGATCCACGACATGAATCTTGCAAGCCTGTTCTGCGACAGAATCTATGTCATGCGCTCCGGGAAGATATACGCCTGCGGCACACCGGATCAGATCATCAAGCCGGGACTGATAAAGGATGTGTTCGGTGTGACCGCCGACATCCACAAGCACGAGCTTACGGGCAAGCCGCATGCGGCTTTTATCCCGAAGGTATAAGTACAAAAGACCTGCTAACAAAAGTCAAGTAGAAATATCAGAAAATTTGCAGCGCAAAAT
>SAMEA3663269__coassemble_1021_pt1 | contig 8800 bp, 6 predicted proteins | sample SAMEA3663269__metabat2_high_PE_027 | metagenome-assembled genome bin SAMEA3663269 (sample SAMEA3663269) | pig gut metagenome | biome: pig gut; feature: pig-associated habitat; material: faeces | place: China | collected 2013 | reverse complement strand
GAAGGCGGATTCAGCTCAAAGCTGATCAAGAAGCCGATCAAGAATTGGTTTCTCCTCTTTATGGGCCCCACCATCATCTGCTTTGTGATAGGATTCGTATGGCCCTTTATCCAGGGCATATACCTGTCCTTTTGCAGCTTCAAAACGGTGTCAGACGCAACATTTACCGGCTTTGGCAACTATATAAGAGCGCTGAGCGACAGCAGCTTTCTCCATTCCTTCTGGTATACGGCGCTGTTTGCTTTCGTTTCGCTGGCGTTTATCAACGTGCTGGCCTTTACCGTGGCCTATTTTCTGACTCAGGGGATCAAGGGTTCCAACCTGTTCCGCACGGTGTTTTTTATGCCCAACCTGATCGGCGGCATCGTGCTGGGCTACATCTGGTCCATGATCTTCGACGGTATTCTCTCCCACTTCAATACCTCCATCCTGTTGGAAAGCAAGTACGGCTTTTGGGGGCTGATCATCCTGATGTGCTGGCAGCAGGTGGGCTATATGATGATCATCTACATCGCCGGCTTGCAGGCCGTGCCGGAGGATATGCTGGAGGCCGCCCGTATTGACGGAGCCACCCGCTGGCAGACCCTGTGGAAGGTCACCATCCCCAACGTGATGCCTTCCATCACTATCTGTATGTTCTTGAGCCTGACCAACGGCTTCAAGCTGTTTGACCAGAACCTGGCGCTGACCGGTGGCCAGCCCTATATCATCAACCCCGACGGCACCGTCATCAAGACCACGGAAATGTTGGCGCTGAACATTTACAACACGTTTTTCAGCCAAAGTGCCAATGCCCGCGGCACGGCTCAGGCAAAGGCCGTCCTGTTCTTCCTGCTTGTGGCTGCCATCGGCCTGATCCAGCTTCGCGCTACCCGTAAAAAGGAGGTGCAGCAGTAATGCGCAACGGAACTCTCAGCGGTCTGCAAAGGCGGCAGACCGCACTGACGGTGATCTTCTCCGTTATCTGTGTGATCTATGTGCTGCCGGTGCTGGCCGTGGCGATAAACTCCTTTAAGGTCAACACCTATGTAAAAACCGACACCTTTGCTCTCCCCACCGGCGATATGTGGGCGGGTCTGAGCAACTTTGAAACCGGTATAACCCTCGGCAACTACAACTTCTGGAAGGCTGCGTTTTACAGTCTTGTCATTACGCTGCTCTCTACGTTCCTGATCCTGCTGTTCACCTCCATGGCGGCGTGGTATATCTCCCGCGTGGACAGCATCATCTGCCGCATCGTGTACTATCTGTGCGTGTTCTCCATGGTAGTGCCCTTCCAGATGGTGATGTTCACCCTGTCCCGCACGGCGGATCGGGTAAAGATCCCCTATTTCAACCTGGCCAGTATGTCGCTGGAAAAGGTAGCGCTGAATACGCCTTGGACCATCCCCATCATCTACCTTGGCTTCGGCGCAGGGTTGGCAGTGTTCATGTTCACCGGCTTTGTCAAGTCCATCCCCCTGGAGATCGAGGAGGCCGCAGTAATCGATGGCTGCTCTCCGGTGCAGACGTATTTCAAGGTGGTTCTGCCCATGCTGAAGCCTACCATGATCTCCGTGGGCGTGCTGGAGATCATGTGGGTGTGGAACGACTATCTGCTGCCCTATCTGGTATTGGATCGCAGCAAGTATATGACCATTCCCATTCTGATCCAGTATTTGAAGGGAAGCTACGGCACGGTGGATCTCGGCGCTACCATGGCGTTGATCCTGCTGAGCATCATCCCTGTTATCATCTTCTACCTGTGCTGCCAGAAGCATATCATCAAGGGCGTCGCCGCTGGCGCCGTCAAGGGCTGATACCGGTTCTGTATCTTTCTGGCAGTCCGTCTCCTCCCAAAAGAATATTTTCCTCTTTCGCGCCGCTTATGCGGCGCGAAAGAGCGTATGACCCTTCCATCCTGTCATTGAGGAAAAATTACGACTATGAAACGTTCCAGTGGTATTTTGCTTGCTGTCTCCTCCCTGCCGTCACCCTATGGCATCGGCACGCTGGGCAAGGCAGCCTATGATTTTGCTGATTTTCTCCATGAGGCGGGCCAGCATTACTGGCAGATGCTGCCTCTCGGCCCCACCAGCTACGGGGACTCCCCCTATCAGAGCTTTTCCACCTTTGCCGGAAATCCCTACTTCATCGATTTGGATATGCTGATCGCCGACGGTCTGCTGAAGCGCGGTGAAGTGGAAAGCTGCCAGTGGGGCAGTAATCCCCGCTATGTGGACTATGGCAAGATCTATGAGAGCCGCTTCAAGGTGTTGGCGCTGGCGAAGCAGCGGGGCTGGCAGCGGGACGCGGCGGAGGTCACCGCTTTCCGGGCGGAGAACAGCCGTTGGCTGGAAGATTACGCCCTGTTTATGGCATGCAAGCGTCATTTCGGCATGAAGGCGTGGACGGAGTGGCCCGACGAGGCACTGCGGCTGCGGAAAACGCCAGAGGTGCTGGAGCAATACCGCAACCAGCTGCAGGAAGATGTGGAACTGTTCGTCTATATCCAGTTCCTGTTTTTCAAGCAGTGGACGGCTTTGCGGAACTACCTTCACAGTCTGGACATCCGGGTGATCGGGGATCTGCCTATCTATGTTCCCATGGACAGTGCAGATGTATGGGCCGAGCCGCAGTTCTTCCAGTTGGATGATCAGTGCATTCCTACTGCGGTCAGCGGCGTACCGCCTGACTATTTCTCTGAGGACGGCCAGCTGTGGGGCACGCCCCTCTATCGCTGGGACACTATGCGCGATGACGGCTACGGCTGGTGGATCCGTCGCATCGACGGTGCCGGCAAACTGTACGATGTGATCCGTATTGACCATTTCCGGGGATTGGACACCTATTGGGCGGTGCCCTACGGCGACAAAACCGCCCGAAACGGCCAGTGGTGCAAAGGCCCCGGCATGTCCCTCATTCGTGCGCTGACCGGCTGGTTCCCCCAGTTGGAGTTTATTGCCGAGGATCTGGGCTATCCCACTCCCTCTGTGCGGCAGCTGCTGCACGATTCCGGCTGGCCCGGCATGAAGGTGCTGGAATTTGCCTTTGATTCCCGGGATACCAGCAATTACCTGCCCCACACCTATCCCCGGCACTGTGTGTGCTATACCGGCACCCACGACAACAGCCCGCTGGAGCTGTGGAGGCAGGAGGCCGCGGCGGAGGATATTGACTATGCCAAGCGGTATCTGGGGCTCAACGACGAGGAGGGCTTTCACTGGGGTGTCCTGCGGGGCGGGCAGAGCAGTGTGGCTGATCTGTTTGTGGCACAGATGCAGGACTATCTGGGGCTGGGCCAATACCACCGCATGAACATCCCCGGGATCCCGGAGGGCAACTGGCAGTGGCGTCTGCTGTCTGGTGAGGCCAACTCGGAATTGGCGCAAAAGATCTATGACATGACCGTTATGTACAGCCGCACGGAGCGGCGTCCGGAAGCCAAACCAACCGTGGAATGATGCAAGCGGCCGCCCCCTGCCGGACAATATTCGTAAAACAGTGAAGGCTCACAGCAACTGAAATTGCTGTGGGCCTTCTTGTGTGTTCATGAGATTTATGATATCATGAACCTTAACATATCCGGAGCGAAAAATTAGAATACATCGAGGTAATGCATATGGCGAAACATGAATTTGGAATTATGGATATCCCACCAACACGGGAACAAGAATACAATACATATGAGCCGGAAAAGTACCATTGCCTTTCTGTGGAGGATGAGATCCTCGAGCCACTTCTGCAGGAGTTTTCGGTGATCCCGTGCTATTGGCATTCGCTAAAACGGGAAGAAAGAGGATTGGCGTATTGCGGAATTACCATTATCCCACCACATTCTTTGAAAGCGTTTATTTCTGTCATAGATCAAAAGCCGCAATGCCATGAATTAAAGGATTTGCTGCAAAAAGCGGGCAAAGAGAATAAATATGTCATTCATTTTGGGATCTGACCGCTCTCGTCTATCGGACCGCCGCCCAGAAGCGGAAAGCGGCGCATTGCGATATGTTCTCTCCATACAGTGCGAACATAAAAGCCAAGTTGCGGCTGCAACTTGGCTTTTACTGTTTTACTATGTATGAACGCGTTCCTTTTTTGCCATTAATAGCTGCCCAGGTCGGCAGACTTGTCACCTGCGACGCTGGCGCCGAACTCGTAGTCGTTGCCGGGCAGGATGGCGTTGAGCACCACACCGGCCAGAGCCGCGATGGCCAGACCCGTCAGGGTAATGTCGGCACTGCCCACGGTGAAGGTAATGCCGCCGACGGAACTGAAGCCCAGACCGCTGACGAAAATCACCGCAGCGATGATCAGGTTACGGGACTTGGTCAGATCCACCCGGTTCTCCACCACATTGCGGACACCGACAGCGGAGATCATACCGTAGAGGACGAAGCTGACACCGCCCACGATGGCAGCGGGAATGGAGTTGACCAGCGCGTCAAATTTGGGAGAGAAGGACAGGATGATGGCGTAGAGGGCAGCCAGACGAATGACCCGGGGATCATAGACCTTGGAGAGCGCCAGCACACCGGTGTTCTCGCCGTAAGTGGTGTTGGCAGGGCCGCCGAACATACCGGCCACCGCGGTAGCCAGACCGTCACCCAGCAGCGTGCGGTGCAGGCCGGGATCCTCGATGAAGTTCTTGCCGGTAGTGGAGGAGATGGCGGAAACATCGCCGATGTGCTCCATCATGGCGGCGATGGCGATGGGCGCCATCACAAGGATAGAAGTGATATCAAACTTGGCAATCACAAAGTGCTGCAGGCCCACCAGCTTGGCTTCGTGCATAGCAGTGAAATCCACCTGGCCGAAGATCAGCGCCACGATGTAGCTGACCACCACGCCCAGCAGGATGGGGATGATCTTGATCATGCCCTTGCCCCAGATGTTGGCCACGATGATGACCGCGATGGCCACCAGTGCCAGCCACCAGTTGGTGGAAGCGTTATTGATGGCGGTACCGGACAGGTTCAGACCAATCAGGATGATGATGGGACCCGTGACGATGGGCGGGAAAAACCGCATGACCTTCTTGGCGCCCACCAGCTTGAACAGCAGGGCCAGCACCAGATACAGCAATCCGGCCACCACAATGCCGCCCAGCGCGTAGGGCAGCTTCTCCTCGCCGGTCATATCGGCGAACTTACCGACGTTCAACTGAGACACAGCCTCAAAGCCACCCAGGAAAGCAAAGGAGGAGCCCAGGAAAGCAGGCACCTTAAACTTTGTGCACAGATGGAACAGCAGCGTACCGAGACCGGCGAACAGCAGCGTGGTCTGGATGGACAGAGGCAGACCGTAGGAGCTGACCAGAATGGGCACCAACACGGTGGCGCCGAACATGGCGAACAGGTGCTGCAAACCCAGCAGGAGCATACGGGGGACACCCAGTCCTCTTGCGTCGTAGATGGCCTCTTGGCCGAGATCTTTCTTCATGGTGTGATTCCTCTCTTTCATGTGTTGTGTATGTGAATTTACTTACCAAACAAGCCGAAAAAAAAGACCGATGAAAACATCGGTCAAAAAACAATATCACCAGGGAAAACAAAAACAGAAAGAGCCGCCTTGCTTTTGTTCTTGCATACGGTCATCATGGCGTGTTCCCCCTCTCAAAATTTTCTTGCTTATTATATCGGCACTTGCAGCAAAATGCAAGTTTTTTCTTTCCCAATCTATTGCAAATTTCTCCTTTATTCTTCGTAGGTTTTGCACAAATCCAGTGCATATGCTTATGTCTTGCAGCAAGCTTCCGCATACCGAATCATAGATACATATACTGGAACAGGCAGGTCTGTCTCAGGCGGAACTGCCAGAGAGGAGGACCGCCATGGATCTTGGAATCGCCGGCGTCGCGGCCATTACGGTGATTGCCTACGTTATCGGTCTTTTGGTAAAGGCCACGAGGCTCAACAACAAATGGATCCCCATTATCTGCGCCGTTTCCGGCGCGGTGCTGGGGATCGCCGGTCTGTTCGTCATGCCGGATTTTCCCGCAGGGGATGTGATCTCTGCGGCGGCAGTGGGTGTGGTCAGCGGGCTGGCAGCCACAGGACTTGACCAGACAGTGAAGCAGGTTTGCACAAAAGATAATTGTGAAGAATCGTAACAGAAACGCGCGGGGAATTATTTCCCGCGCGTTTCTGTTGCATTCTACTTTAAAGAAAATAATCATTTATTATATGCTGCAAGCCCAGTATTTCAGCGAATCTTCAGCACAGCAGACACCGCCAGATCCAGCACCTTCTCCACCTCCGCCATAACGGCGGGAGTTCTGCTTTGCCGGTGTTGCTGCAGGATCAAAAACAGGGGACCAAACAGCATGGCATTGATATAGGCGATGTTATCTGTCTTCATCAGGCGGCGTGCAATGCCCTCCTGGTAGATAGCCAGCAGCGGCGGAGAGGGCAAACCGTTCTCCTGCAGCGTATCCGCCGTGACAAATTCCGGCGCATGGAGTACCGACAGGAAGAAATGGGCCTCCTGCGGGTGAGCCAACAGCATCTGCGCCAGATGGCGCAGGCCGAAAAACAGTTTTTCCCCCGTTGTGCGGCCTGTATCAATGGCCTCTTGCAGTCCCTCCTGCAAATGCTGATACACCTGCCTATAGATGCACGAGAGCATGTCTGTCTTATCTTTATAGTACACATAGGGCGTTCCGGTACTGATGCCAGCCCGTTTTGCCAACTTGTCAAAGGACAGCGCCGCAAGCCCCTCCTCCATGGTGATCTGAAGGACGGTTTGCGTTACTTTTTCTCGTTTTGCTGCATCTATCGTTCTCATACTTTTGATAATAAACGGTTATTTACTTATTGTCAAGACATTTTTGCGGGCAGAATTCTCTCTTTCTTCAGATGCAATTTTCTTCCGCCGGGCCCGAACATCATTTCTGTGACTGCTCTTCCTATCTCTGCACCACTGAGAAAACGAAAAGGAAATAAGCATCGGCTCCTATAGGCCGATGCTTATTTCAGCTATTTGTTCAAATCCACCCAGATAACGGGGCGAACATACGCCGGCTCGTAGGAGCGCATGGAATCATTGGTCCGGCCATCCCACAGCACCACACTGGCATGGTCGTTCAGATCGGAGCGCAGCCACCATGTGACAGTCGCCCCGGTATCCGTCTGATAGTCCGGCAGCTGCGCCCGCGCGTATGCGGTAGGCGTTACCTGCGCATCCTCTGTTGAGGTCATGTAGTACCGCACATCCTCTTTTGTCAGCAAAAACACCCGGTCCTCCGTGCCGCCCGGAATAAAGGTGTCACTGTAGGGAACGGTCGTGTTCGTCACGACGATCTTTTGCTGCTCCTCGGGCGTAAACGCGGTATTGAAGAACGCATCGTTCAGCCACCCACGGAGAGAGCAGTCCTTCCAATAAGCGTTTTCGTCCACCGGCTGGTAAAACGAAGTATAGGACTGGAAATCCAGCGCATATCTGCTGATGAGGAGCACCCTGCTGCTGTCCCGGTCCAACACCAGCCATTCGATGGGCTCCGCGCCATTGGCCGTATCACCGTCCTGCTCATAGCGGCCGAGGGTATAGACCTCCTTGGTCTGCCCCGCCTGTCCAAGATAGCTAAGACTCGGGCCAAGCTTTAACAGCACATCCGCACAGGTCATATCGCCCATGCTGTACCAGCGGATGGTATCGCCGTCCTGTATCTTCACGCCGCTGGCAGGCGCGCCGGGATAAAACCATAGCAAAGCCGTTTCGTTTACCTGAACCATCATATCCCACTCGCTATCCGAACCATCCTCCGGGTCACTGTCATCGGTGTATGTCCATTGGGCGCTGTCCAGAAGCTCTCCCAGCACCGCACCCGGCACAGTGTCGTCACTGACCTCAATGCCCGCCTCATGCCATGTCAGCGTCACTGTCCCCGTCCGATAGGCCGTTTCGGCCAGATGAGACAACGTGCTGTCGTTATCCGGAGAATCGTCCTTCTCCCCCGCTTTCGGATCCGTCAGGAAGCACACCGCCAGCACAATACACACCAGCACCGCCGCCATTACCGCCCAGAAGGCGGGCTTTTTATAGTGCAGTACCGATTTGATCCGGGTCTTGACCCCCACTTCACCGAAAGCCAGCGGACAGGCGGCCACCCATCGTTTTGGGCGGCTGCAATCCAGCAGCGTCTGAGAATAAGCGGCTTTTTCCTCCGCCGCCATATCCCGCACCACCCGCTCGTCGCAGGCCAGTTCCATATCCCGACAGAAGCATATATACGCCGCCCAGATCAGCGGATTATACCAATACACTGCCAGCAGCACATAGCCCAGCAGCTTCCAGATATGATCCCCGCGCCGCAAGTGGGCACGTTCATGCAGCAGGACACAGGACCGGGCATCCTCCTCCATGCCGGAGGGCAGGTAGATGTGGGGTCGGAACACTCCCAGAAGGAAGGGGGACTTGACCTCGTCGCAAAGGTAGACATTATCCTGCAGACAGATGCTGGCCGACACCTTCTCCTTCAGCCTCACATAGCCCACAAAGGCACAGGCCAGCATAACTCCCACGCCCACGGCCCACAGGAGGGATATATTTCTCTGGGAGAAGTCCCGGCGGCCGGAGGGCGTTTCCTGCTCCGGAACCGCGGCCGCCGTTTCGCTCTCCGCGTCGGGTAATGCGGTATGGGGCAGCAGCGTAGCGGGGTCATAGCCTACGATCGTGTGCCCAGTGTCAGAATAACTCCTGAAATACACCACCTGTCCATCCTCCTGCACGGCGTCACCGGCCAAGCGATAGGCCGAAAGATTCGAGTGGAGCATCACGGGGCACACCAGACGCACCGCCACCAGTGCCCACAGAGCGCACAGTA
>SAMEA3663269__coassemble_1005_pt1 | contig 8923 bp, 9 predicted proteins | sample SAMEA3663269__metabat2_high_PE_027 | metagenome-assembled genome bin SAMEA3663269 (sample SAMEA3663269) | pig gut metagenome | biome: pig gut; feature: pig-associated habitat; material: faeces | place: China | collected 2013 | reverse complement strand
CCGCAGACGTTTGAGTTCCTCGATACTGCGCATCCCGGCGTCCCGCTCGGCGCTCAGCGCCGCTTGGGCCGCTTTCTTCTCGCTGACCTGCGCCGACAGCGCATTGGTCTTTTCCAGCAGATCGCTTTGGCCGCTTTGGCTCTCCTCCGCCTGACGGCGCAGCCGGGCCGCCCCGGCCTCCTTATCCGCGATATCCGCCTCCACAGCGGTGCAGCGCTGCTGATCGTCCCGGGTACGGGCGGCAAAGGACGCCAGATCCGCCTGCAGATCCTCGCAGTTTTGCCGCAGCGTCTCCGTGAGAATATCGTAATGGTCCTGCTTGCCCTGATACTGCAGCACCAGATCCTCCGCCTTGCGCTGCTGGGCGGAAGCCACCTCCAGCTCGTACTGGGCCTTTTGCAGCTCCCGCGCCGCCTCCTCCGCCCTGGTTTTGGCGGCGGTCAGCTTTTCCTGCATACCGCCCAGCTTTCCGGTAAGCTGCTCCAGCTCATTGGCACGGCTGAGCACGCCGGCGCTACGGCTGACGCTGCCGCCGGTCATGGAGCCACCCCGGTTCATCACCTGTCCGTCCAGCGTGACAATGCGAAAAGCATTGCGATACTTGCGGGCCATGGCGATACCGCAGTCCAGATCCTCCACCACCACGGTGCGGCCCAGCAGGTTCTTGAAAATGCCGTCATACTGCTTATCATAGGTGATCAGGTCGGCGGCGATGCCCACAAAGCCGTATTCACCGGACACATCCTCCCGCAGCGTCTCGCCGCGGATGGCCGTCATGGGCAGGAAGGTGGCCCGGCCGCCGGAGCGCTGCTTCAGGTAACCGATGGCGGCTTTGCCGTCCTCCTCGCGCTCTACCACGATATTCTGCATTCCGCCGCCCAGCGCGATCTCCAGCGCCACGGTGTACTTCTGCTGCGTCTTCATCAGGCTGGCCACCGGGCCGCGAACGCCCCGCAGGCTCTTTTTCTCCGCCGCCTGCATCACCAGCTTGACGGCGTTGGAGAAGCCCTCATACTCCTTCTCCATTTCCGTCAGCAGCCGGATGCGATTGTCCAGCGCCGCCACGTCCATGGTCAGCTGCAATTTTTCCGCCTCCGCGTCAGCGGCGCGCTTTTTGCGGCTCTCCATCTTCATGCTGTGGCCCTGAATAATATTGCTGACCGCCTGCGCTTCCTCCTTCGCCTCGTTCAGAAGGCGGCGGTTCTCTTTGGATTCCTTTTCGCTCTGCGCCAGCTTTTCCTGCGCGGCGGACAGCTCCGCTTCCGCCCGCTCCCGGCGTTCTTCGATCTCCCGAAGTCCGGAACGCAGCGCCGACAGCTCCTCCTTGCCATCAGCGGCGGCAGACAGCAGCAGCGTCTCCTCCGCCCGCAGGGATTCCGCCGTACGGCCGGCGCCTGCGGCACTGTCGGCCAGCGCCTGCACCTGCCCCAACAGCTCCTGTAATTGCCGCTCCAATGCGGCGCTCTCCTCGTCGATCTTCTCAATACGCTGCATCTGAGCGTCCACCCGGGACTGCAAACTCCCGGCGCGGCTGGCCGTATCCTCCATCTCCCGGCGCACACGGTCCATATTCTCCTGGTTGTGCTCCATGGACGTGCGCAGAACGGCAATGGCGCTGTCGTGCTCGCCGGATGCGGACTCCAACTGTCCCAGCCGGATGCGGAGCGTCTCCGCCTCCAGATCGTTTTGCCGCACCTGCTCGCTCAGTTCCTCCACGGCGGCATAGGCGGCTTCCAGTTCCGCCTCCGCCCGCTCCTTGTCGGCCCGGGCCATCTCCACATCGGTCTGCAGCTTGAACTTGGCGGTCTTAAGGTTCTGCAGCTGCTCCAGCCACAGGCTGATCTCCAGCACACGCAGCTCATCCCGCAGTACCAGATACTTCTTGGCCACCTCCGCCTGCTGGCGCAGCGGCTCCACCTGCAGCTCCAGCTCCGCGATCTTGTCGTTGATGCGCACCAGATTCTCCTGGGTGCGCTCCAGCTTGCGCTCGGCCTCTTCCTTGCGGTGGCGGTACTTGCTGATGCCTGCCGCCTCCTCAAACACCTCCCGGCGCTCGCCGCTCTTCACGGACAGTATCTCGTCGATCTTGCCCTGTCCGATAATGGAATAGCCCTCCCGGCCCATGCCGGTGTCCATAAACAGCTCGTTCACATCCTTGAGCCGTACCGACTGCTTATTGATATAGTACTCCGACTCGCCGCTGCGGTAATAACGCCGGGTAACGGCCACCTCCGTCTCGTCCCGGGGGAAGATATGCTCGGTATTGTCGATCACCAGCGTCACCTGCGCAAACCCCATCTGGCTGCGCTTTTCCGTGCCGCCGAAAATCACATCCTCCATCTTAGCACCGCGGAGCTGGCGGCTGTTCTGCTCGCCCATGACCCAGCGGATCGCGTCGGAGATGTTGGACTTACCTGAGCCGTTGGGGCCCACGATGGCGGTGATATCCTCTCCGAAATTCAGAACTGTCTTATCGGGAAACGACTTGAAGCCCTGGATTTCAAGTGCTTTCAGGTACAAATACTCCACCTCATTTTACATTGGCATACTTTAACTAGAATAGTGTATCAGAAAAGTACCGCCTTTTCAAGATAAAAAAGCGAAAGGCCGCGGATCTCCGCAGCCTTTGCGCTTCTGTCAAAAGCCCGCTTCGCTTTACGGCGCATACGGTGCAAGTATTCTCAGTCTTTTGCGATCATCTTATACAGTGCCTCCAGCGCGTCGCCCAGCGAGCCGATCCGGTCGATGATGCCAAGGGCCACTGCCTCCTGCCCGTAGACCACGCTGCCCACATCGTTGGCCATATCCCCCACCGACAGCATCAGCTCCCGGAACTTCTCGGCACTGATGCGGGAGTTGCGGGCCACAAAATCGATGATCCGCTCCTGGATCCGCTCAAAATAGCGATAGGTGGCGGGGGCAGCGATGACCTGCCCCGACATGCGGACGGGATGAATGGTCATGGAAGCACTGGGGACAATGAAGGTGACCTTACCGCACACCGCCAGCGGCACGCCGATGGAGTGGCCGCCGCCCAGCACCAGCGTGGCGGTAGGTTTGGTCATCCCCGCTACCAGCTCCGCGATGCCGAGTCCCGCCTCAATATCGCCGCCCACGGTATTCAACAACAGCAGCAGGCCGTCCACATCGTCCTTCTCCTCCACCGATGTCAACAGCGGCAGAACGTGTTCATATTTCGTGGTCTTCACGTTGGACGGCAGGGTGGTGTGGCCCTCGATCTGACCGATGATGGTCAGGCAATGGATCGTGCCCCGCTTGTTCTTGACCACCGTGGAGCCCATTTCGATGATCTGCTGCTGTGGTGTGTCGCGGTTCTCATTCTCGTCGCCGTCGCAGCTGTTCACAGTATAATTCATGGGTTCGCTCCCTCCTTTTTGCCATAGTGTTATCCAAAGTAAGGGAAACTATGCAGCCATCCATTTTTGCCATGTCTTGACAATTGGCCGTCATTTTACTACAATACATTAAGTCATTCTTATGACGATTCGGCTGTTTTTTCGCAAAAAGTGTGAAAAAACGAGAAATATAAGGAGGAAATCAAATGAAAAAACTGCTGGCTATTCTGCTGGCCTTCACGCTGGTCCTGTCTTTGGCCGGATGCAGCGGGAGCGCGGCAGAGGGCGACAGTCAGGACGTGATCGAGCTGACGCTGTGGACCTACCCTGCCGGAGACTGGGGCGATAAGGCCGCTGTGGAAACGCTGCTGACGCAGTTCAACAGTGTCTATCCCAACATTCACGTAACGGTGCAGTGCTTGGATCAGGCCGCTGCCGATGGTACGGTGAGCACCGCCGTGGACGGCGGATTGGCGCCCGATCTGCTGCTGGCTGGGCCGGAACAGCTGATGAAAGTCTGGGGCGCTCAGGGACTGCTGGCCGACCTTTCCGACATGTGGGACGACACGGATAAGGCCGAGATCAACGACGTCTGTCAAAGCGCCTGCTTTACCACAGACGACAAATGCTACATGTATCCGCTGGCCATGAATGTGCAGTGTATGGCCATCAACTATGACGCCTTTGTCACGGCCGGAGCTGACCAGTACATCGACCTGACCACCCGCACATGGACCACCGAACAGTTTATCCAGGCCGTCAAGGCGCTGTACAGCAAGTACGGCGAGCCGGTGGCCGCCGTGTACTGCTCCGGCCAAAACGGCGATCAGGGCACCCGTGCACTGGTGACGAACCTGTACGGCGGCGAATTTACCAATGCCGCCCACACCGCCTATACGGTAAATTCCGAAGCCAACCGGCAGGCGCTGGAACTGCTGCGCAGCATGGACGGCGTATCGTTTGACGACGCCATCAACGGCGAAGAGGAGGCCACGCTGTTTTACCACGAGGCGCTGAAAATCTCCTTCTGCTGGAGCCTTTCCCAGCAGCTGACGCCGGTGGTGGACGAGCCTGAAGAGGAAGGAGCCGATCCGGTGATCCACGATGCGGGAAAGACCGTCAACGGTCAGACCATCGAGTTCATGTCCTTCCCCTCCGAGACTGGTGAGAGCCGCTTGCCGGGGGATATCTGGGGCTTTGGTGTGTTCGATAACGGAGATCAGGCGAAGATCGATGCCGCCAAGCTGCTGATCCGCTTCTTCGCCGATGGGCAAGGTACCTCCGCCGCCGTCAGGGACTCAGAAGAGTTTCCCGTCCGTTCCGCTGCCGACGGCGTCAATCTGACCAATCTGTGGGCTGGAAATGACACCATGACGGAATACAGCAAGCTGACAGCTTATATGGGAGACTATTACCAGCTGACGCCCGGCTGGGCCACTGCCCGAACTGAGTGGTGGAACCTGCTCCAGCGCATTGCCGACGGCGGCGATGTGCTCATTGAGACCGACACCTTCGTGGCCAACGCCAACGCCGCGGCAAGGGGATAGCTCCCCGGACATTGCCGGTTTAATCACAGATAACATCACAAAAAATCCCTTCGTACAGTCGTACGGAGGGATTATTCTGTATAAAAAACAGGAGATGCGATGCATCTCCTGTTTTTTGCGAAATAGAAACTTACTTCAGCTCGACCTTGCCGCCGACTTCCTCGACCTGCTTCTTCAGAGCCTCGGCGTCTTCCTTGGACAGACCTTCCTTCATGGTGGTGGGGGCGCCTTCGACAGCAGCCTTGGCCTCGGCCAGACCCAGACCCATGACCTCGCGGATGACCTTGATGACCTTGATCTTCTGAGCGGCGTCGAAACCGGTCAGGACCACGTCGAACTCGGTCTTCTCCTCAGCAGCGGGAGCAGCAGCGCCAGCAGCGGGAGCGGCCATAGCGGCAGCGGAAACACCGAAAACTTCCTCCAGAGCGTGAACCAGCTCGCTGAGCTCCAGAACAGTCAGACCCTTGATCTCTTCGATCATAGCAGTAACTTTCTCAGACATTGTAATAGCCTCCTGTTATTAGAATAATGTTTGTTTTTGTGTAGGGATGTGCTTACTCGGCAGCGGCTTCTTCAGCAGCAGCCTCGGCGGGCGCGCCCTGCTTCTCGGCGATCTGCTTAATGACGCAGGCCAGAGCAGAGATGGGAGCCAGCATGGTACCCAGCACCTGAGCCTGCAGGACAGGCAGTGCGGGGATGGCAGCCAGAGCATTGACGGTGTCCATGGAAACGACCTTGCCGTCCATGAAGCCGCCCTTGATCTCGAACTTGCCGTTGAGCTTCTTTGCAAACTCAGCAATGACGCGGGCAGGAGCCACAGGATCGCTGGCACAGATGGCCAGGGACGTGGTGCCGTTGAGCTGATCGTCCAGCTCGTTCAGGCCGCAATTGTTGAATGCAAAGCGCAGCAGGGTGTTCTTGACGACGGTGTACTCGATGTCGTTTTCACGGCACTTGGCACGCAGCGCGGTATCCTCCGCCACGGTGATGCCCTTGTAATCCACAAGGACGCCGGCAGCCGCGTTCTGCAGCTTATCGGTCAGAGCCGCCACGATCGCCTGCTTTTCAGACAGTACTTTTGCGTTGGGCATTCTTCTTGTTCACCTCCATGAGATTTTGCGGTACACCTCCGTGTACCAAGGGGTCGAGGTGCGTTCTTCTGAGAAAAAACCATCCCCATGCCGGAAAGACATGAGGATGGTGTCAGCAATCATGTAGTATTGCCATCCTCGGCAGGATTTACGGCCTTGCGGTCACCTGCTGTCTTTGGAACGCATCTTTGATTATATCCATTGCCTGACAGCTTGTCAAGCAAAAGATACCGGAAATTTGCAGTTTTCGACCTTTTGTGGCCTTACAGCTGCTTGGCGGCGTTCATCTTCACGCCGGGGCCCATGGTGGAAGCGGCCACGCAGGACTTGATATACTGGCCCTTGGCAGCGGCGGGCTTGGCCTTGATGATGGCGCCGATGAGAGCGGAATAGTTCTCAAACAGCTTGTCAGCACCGAAGGAGACCTTGCCGATGGGGCAGTGGATAATGTTGGTCTTGTCCAGACGATACTCCACCTTACCGGCCTTGACTTCCTTGACGGCCTTGGCCACGTCGGGCGTGACGGTGCCGGCCTTGGGGGAGGGCATCAGGCCCTTGGGGCCCAGGATCTTACCGAGGCGGCCCACAACGCCCATCATGTCGGGAGAAGCGACGACCACATCGAAATCGAACCAGTTTTCCTTCTGGATCTTTTCCACCATATCCATATCGCCCACATAGTCGGCGCCGGCCTCACGGGCAGCGTCAGCCTTGTCGCCCTTGGCAAACACCAAGACGCGGGCGGTCTTACCGGTACCGTTGGGCAGCACGATGGCGCCGCGGACCTGCTGGTCAGCGTGACGGGAGTCGACACCCAGCTTGACGTGCAGCTCGACGGTCTCGTCGAACTTGGCGCTGGCGGTCTTGCAGATCAGCTCCAGACCCTCTTTGGGATCATACAGGGTGGCCTTGTCGATCTGCTTGGCGATCTCTTTATACTTCTTACCTCTAAACATCGTTACACCCTCCTTACTCGCCGACGACGACGCCCATGGAACGGGCGGTACCGGCGATCATGCTCATGGCAGCTTCCAGAGAAGCAGCGTTCAGATCGCGCATCTTCAGCTCGGCAATCTTCTGGATGGAAGCCTTGGAGATGGTGGCGACCTTTTCCTTGTTGGGCACGCCGGAACCGGACTCGATGTTGCACTCCTTCTTGATCAGGACCGCAGCGGGGGGAGTCTTGGTGATGAAAGAGAAAGAACGGTCAGCATAGACGGTGATCACCACGGGGATGATCAGGCCCATGTCATTCTTGGTACGCTCGTTGAATTCCTTGGTAAAAGCGGCAATGTTGATGCCGTGCTGACCCAGAGCGGGGCCAACGGGGGGTGCGGGAGTTGCTTTGCCTGCAGGGATCTGCAGCTTCACATAACCAACGACTTTCTGTGCCATTTTAAGGCACCTCCTTTAATAAAATGTGGTAGCGGCCGGCCGTGTACCGGACCCGCTCTTGGCGAGACGCACGCTTTCGGCGTCTCTCCCACTTGCGCGGAAACCTGCCGCGCGTCAGGACAGAACTTCCACCTGGTCGAGCTCCAGCTCCACCGGGGTCTCTCTGCCGAACATGGAGACCACCACCCGCACCTTGTTCTTGTCCGGGTCGATCTCCTCCACGATACCGGTAAAGCTTGCCAGCGGGCCGTCCGTGATCTTCACGGTCTCGCCCACGTTGTACTTCACCACGATCTCGTGCTTTTCCAGCGACATCTGGCGCACCTCTTCCTCCGTCAGAGGAATGGCCTTGTTGGCCTCGCCCACAAAGCCGGTGACGCCGCGGATATTGCGGATCAAATGCCACGTTTCATCGGTCAGCACCATCTTGATAAGCACATAACCGGGGAACACCTTGCGTTCCACTTCCTTCATGACGCCCGCTTCGGTCACTTCCGTCACGGTCTCCATGGGGATCTCCATACGCAGAACCATGTCCTCGTAATGGCGATTGGTCACAGACTTCTCGATGGCGGCTTTCACCGCGTTTTCGTAGCCGGAATAGGTATGGATCACATACCACTTCGCATTGTCAGCCATAGCCCGCTCCTTATGCGAACAAACCGATCAATGTGTTGACTGCCAGAACAGCCACCGCGTCGAAGATCCAGATGCATGCGCCCACGATCAGGGAGCACAGAAGCACCGTGCCGGTGTTCTTCATGGTCTCTTTGCCGGAGGGCCATACGACCTTCTTCAGCTCGCTTTTCATTTCGCGGAACCAGCGGCCGCGATCCTTGACTTTCTTTTCTTCAGCCATCGTTATTTCTCCTTCCGATTACTTCGTCTCGGTGTGGACGGTGTGCTTTCTGCAGAAGGGGCAATACTTGTTCAGCTCAAGCTTGTCAGGGGTATTCTTCTTGTTCTTCATCGTGTTGTAGTTTCTCTGCTTGCACTCGTTGCATCTGAGAGTGATTTTCACGCGCATGTAACGGCACCTCCTTATTAGATTAGGTATTCCCCTCCCGGGGTACCCGTTTGCCTCCCTGCTATTGCGGCCGTTCTGTTCACGCACCCAAAGCGAAAAAGCGCGCAAAAAGAAAGCACCCACTCACAGGTAATGCCCACTATACCACACTTTCCCCATGAGGTCAACCACTTTTTGTCCGTTTCTTCAGGGATTTTTTGATTTTTTTACCGTTGGGACAGCTTCTTCCTATTCCCTGTTGCGAAAAGCGGCAAAACGCGGTATGATAGACGCAAATATTCCCCCGGTCAGGAGGTTTTTTATGAAGATCATGGCCATTGACTACGGCGACGCCCACACCGGCGTAGCCATCTCTGACGCCACCGCCACTTTGGCGGGATACTCCACCGTCATCGACAGCCGCAAGGCAGAGGTGGTGACGGCGGAGATCTGCCGTCTGGTGCGGGAACACGGCGTAACGGAGCTGGTATTGGGCTATCCCAAGAATATGGACGGCACGCTGGGGCC
>SAMEA3663269__coassemble_929_pt1 | contig 9372 bp, 6 predicted proteins | sample SAMEA3663269__metabat2_high_PE_027 | metagenome-assembled genome bin SAMEA3663269 (sample SAMEA3663269) | pig gut metagenome | biome: pig gut; feature: pig-associated habitat; material: faeces | place: China | collected 2013 | reverse complement strand
TACCTCTATGGGGTTGACGCCGCTGGAGGGTCTCATCATGGGCACCCGCAGCGGTGATCTGGATCCGGGCGTCATCGAGTACATCGCCAAAAAGGAGCATATGACGCTGGAAGAGGTCCTTAAGGTGCTGAACAAGGAGTCCGGCGTGCTGGGCCTGTCCGGTGTCTCCAGTGACTTCCGCGATCTTGCCGAGGCCATGGAACAGGGCAATGAGCAGGCAGCCGTCGCCGTGGAGGCCTTCTGCTATCGTGTGGCCAAGCATATCGGCGCCTATACGGCGGCTCTGAACGGCGTGGACGCCATTGTGTTCACCGCCGGTATCGGCGAGAATGCCGCCCATATCCGCAGCATGATATGCGAATATCTGGGCTTTTTGGGCATCACCATCGACGAGGAAAAGAACGCCGTCCGCGGTAAAGAGACGGAGATCTCCACGCCTGATTCCAAGGTGGCGGTGTTCGTCATCCCCACAAATGAGGAACTGGCCATCGCCCGGGAGACAGCAGCGCTGCTGGGTGAGTAACACGCCTGTTTCCCCTGCGAATGATGCATAGAAAAGGAGAGAGCCGCGGGGCTCTCTCCTTTGGCTATACATACAGCAGCTTACGCAAACAGGTAGCCATACTTGTCACGGATGGTGACGATCAGCGTCTCCAGTTCGGCAGGCAGATTGTTCTTTCCGCTCAGGTCGTAGTCCTTCGGCTCGCCGAAGGTACGCACACGCACCTTATCGCCGCCCAGGAACAGCACACCGGCGTTGGTGGAATCCATCATGTCCTCCGCTGTCTGGAATACCGTGAACTTGTCATGGCAGGGCTCGGAAGCGTAGGGGCAGAACTGGGTGCAGTTGCCGCACTCGTTGCACATCTTGTCCACATGGACGATCTGATGTTTGCCATCGGCCATGGCAATGGCCACGTTGGCACGGTTGGGACAGGAATCCACACAATTCTCGCATACCGTCTGGCACTGCAGGCAGCGCTCACCCTCACGGCAGGGATACTCTGCCATTTTCAGCACACCCTTCTTGGCGGCGGCGTCAGCAATGGTCACATAAGCCTGCGCAGGGATCTCGTAAGTATGCGGCGCACCGATGACCTCTTCGGCAAAGCGGGCGGCGTCGGCAATTCCCTCGACAACGGTAGCAGGGCCGCGGGTCGCGTCACCGGCGGCGTATACGCCCTCAATATTGGTCTTGAAGGCGGGACGGCCCTTCTTGTCCAGTTCAATGCCGTTGGCGGTCATGAGGGCGTCGTCCACCTGCTCGCCCACGGCAGAAATCACCAGATCGCAGGGAATGTCGAAGAACTCGCCGCTTCCCACAGGACTGCGGCGGCCGGAGGCGTCCGCCTCGCCCAGTACCATCTTCTCACACGTCAGTACGCCATCCGCCTGCTTGACAGGAGCCGCCAGCTCGGCAAACGTCACGCCGTCTGCCAGCGCCAGCGCCAACTCATGCTCGTCGGCGGGCATATACTTGCGGGTGCGGCGATATACCAGCGTCACATGCTCCGCGCCGCTGCGCTTGGCGAGACGTGCCGCGTCCATGGCGGTGTTTCCGCCGCCGATCACGGCCACGTTGCCGGCCACGGCAATATTGCCGGCCTTGACGCCCTTCATCCACTGAATGGCGCCTGCCACATCGCCGGGGATGTCCAACTTACCGGGCTTCCATGCGCCTACGGCAAACAGGATATGGGTATAGCCCTGCTGCTTCAGCTCCGCTACGGAGGGAGCCGGCGCGCCGCACTTCACCTCAACGCCGTACTTCTCCATCATGGCGATATCCTTGGCGATGGTCTCGTCGGCAATACGGAAGCTGGGAATCACATGGCGGGGTACGCCGCCCAGTTCCTTCTCGCGCTCAAAGATGGTCACTGCCACACCGGCCCGGGCCAGGAAATTGGCTGCCGCAATACCGGTGGGACCGCCGCCGATGATGGCGGCCTTTTTACCGGCCACCTTTTCGGTGGGGCGGATATTAGCCATAACAGCGCGATACCCCTTCCTGGCCGCCACCAGCTTGGCGTCACGGATATGGACGGACTCCTCATAGAAGTTACGGGAGCACTTGGTCTGACAGCGGTGGGCGCAGATGGTGCCGGTGATAAAGGGCAGCGGGTTCTTCTCGGTGATGAGCTTCAGCGCCGGGCCGTACAGGCCCTTATTCACCAGCTCAATGTACTCGGGGATATCCTGAGAAATGGGGCAGCCGCCCTTACAGGGCGCGGAGAAGCAGTCGATCCAGGGCACGCCCTTGTCGCTCTTGCGGCTGGGCAGCGGCTTGATGGGCTTGACGTGGTGCACGTCGGTGTGGCTGGCGGCGGACATTTCGCAGATGGCCTCGGTGTCAGTGCCGTCGAAGGGCTTATAGGCCATAGGCTCCACCTTCTCCACCATCTGCCGCAGGCGGTTATAGCCGCCGGGCTTGAGAATGGTGGTGGCCACAGTGATGGGCCAGATACCGGCAGCGAACAGCTTGTCGCAGTTGAAATATTCCGCACCTCCGGCAAAGGAAATGCGCATCTTACCCTTGAACTGGCGGGAGATCCGATGGCACATCTCGATGGTCAGGGGGAACAGACTGCGGCCGGACATGTACATCTCGTTGTTGGGCAGCTCACCCCGGGTGGTGTCCACAGGGAAGGTATTGGACAGCTTCAGGCCGAACTCCAGGCCCTTGCTGTCAGCCAGTGCCTGCAAACGCTCGAACATGGGCACGGCGTCGGCCCACTGGAGATCCTCGTTGAAATGGTGCTCATCGAACACGATGTAGTCGTAGCCCATGGAATCCAGCGTGCGCCGTGCGGTCTCGTAGCCCAGAATGGTGGGGTTGCACTTGACAAAGGTATGCAGGTGCTTCTCCGAGATCAGATAGCTGGCGATGCGCTCGATCTCATCGGGAGGACAGCCGTGGAGGGTGGAAACGGTGACGGAGCGGCTGACACGGGGATCGATGGCGTCGATGTAGGCACTCTCCTCCGGGAACAGCTCCTTCAGAACGCTCTTGCACTCGCCGAAGATGGCGGTCTTGTTGGCGTCCATCATACCGTCAATATAGGTGTTGACCTTATCGCCCTTGATGCCCTCCAGATCGTAGCCCACGGACATGTTGAACACGAAGCCGTTGGGATCGCCGAAGCCATAGACCTTGGAAAGTACTTTCAGGGCGCACCACGCCTTGATATACTCGTCCATGGCCTGGGGCACGGTCAGCTCGGTGGACCACTCCTGGTTATAGCCCTCGTCGTTGGCCAGAATGCAGGGGCGGGGCACACAGGCCGCCAGCTCGGCGCCGTCCATCTTCTGGACGGTCTTGACCTCGAAGAAGCGGGCACCGGCCATGTAGGCGGCGATGATGTTCTGGGCCAGCTGGCTGTTGGGGCCGGCGGCAGGGCCAAAGGGCGTCTCGATGCGCTCGCCGAAGATGGGCAGGCTCTTGCCGGTGGCGTGATACGCCTTGCGGACGCCGAAAATCTCGCCGGAGTTGGCGTATTCGGTGACCACCCAGTTCATCAGGGATTTAAAGGGAATCGGATACATTTTTTCAGACATGGTTTATCTCCTCTCTTAGTACACGCGATGGTTCAGGTCGCCCCACAGCTTTTTGGCCGCCTCCAGAATGTGAGCGTTCTCCGCTTCCTCGTCGATACCCACCAGCACGCGGTCCTTCATCAGCAGCTTGCCGGCGGCGATGGTAGTCTGGCACTGACGGCCGGTCATCCCGAAGATCATGTGGCCATCGATGTTCTCATCGGAGAAGGGGGTGTAGGGCTTGTAGTCCATGACGATGATATCCGCCGCAGCGCCGGCCTTCAGCACGCCCAGCTGCTGGGGGAAGTACCGTGCGCCGATCCTGGCGTTATTCTTGAACAGCATATCAGTGACTTCGCACCAAGCCACGTTGGGCAGGCAGTTCTGGCTCCGCTGGGAGCACAGGGCCACCTTCAAAGACTCCAGCATATCGTTGGTATAGGCGTCGGTGCCCATGCCCAGCAGGATGCCCCGCTTGTGCAGCTGCAGCACCGGGCAGATGCCGATGGCGTTGCCCATATTGGACTCAGGGTTGTTGACCACCATGGTGCCGGTCTCCTTGATAATGTCCATCTCGGCGGTGTTCACATGGATGCAGTGGCCCAGAATGGTCTTTTCGCCCAGAATACCGTGATCCTGCAAACGCTGCACCGGACGGCGGCCGTAATTCTGCAGGCTGTCATACACATCGTTCATGCCCTCGGACACATGGATGTGATAGCCGGTGCGGCCGTTGTTGGCCTCCACCATGCGGTCAAAGGTCTTGTCGGAGATGGTAAACAGGGCATGGCCGCCGAACATGGCCGCCAGCATGGGATCGTTCTCCTTCTGGCAGTAGGTGATGAAGTCGGCATTTTCCTTGATGGCCTGCAGGCACTTCTCCTCGCCGTCCCGGTCGGACACCTCATAGCACAGGCAGGAGCGCAGGCCCAGACGCTTGGACTCCTCCGCGATGGTCATCAGCGTACCGGGGATCTCGCCATAGCTGGCGTGATGGTCGAAAATGGTAGTAACACCCTGCTTGATGGAATCGATGTACAGCGCCGTGGCGGAGGCGCGGGTGCCGTCCATCATCAGATGGCGGTCAATGGCCCACCATGTGCCGTCCAGCACCTCATAGAAGTTGGTGGGATTGTTGCCCACGATGCTCAGGCCCCGGGCCAGTGCGGAATATATGTGGGTGTGGGCATTGATGAACGCCGGCATGATCACGCCGCCCTTGGCGTCAAGGATCTCCGCTTCGGGATATTTGGCCCGCAGCGCGGTCTCCTCGCCTACCTCCACGATGTTGGCGCCCTCATAGGCCACCGCACCATGCTCATAATACCCCTTACCCTCGTCATCACGGGTAATCAGTCTGCCGTTGGTCAGCAAAATCATAGTTGTTTCCTCCTGTAAAAAGTTCCAATGAGCCATCACCACGGCTAAATGCAAAAAATGTTCCAAACTCCCATGGAGTCTGAAACACTCAAGCCATACGCCGAGTGATAGTTGCAGCCCGTGCGCGAAGCACTTCCTTACAGCTACCAATCTTGGATTGTTGTTTCTATTTTACCAGAAAACACTGTCGGATGCAAGTCCCAATTGTATCCTTTGCACGAAACTTCTCTTCTTTTTTAATTCTCGCATTATAAGTTGTGTATTGACTTACATTATCTTGTGTGCTATATTAGATGTAAGAGATGGGAGGTGCCGCATCATGTGCAACGTGTATATTTACGGCGATTCGCTATTAAAGGCCACCGTACCTGACGAGGACTTGAAGTATCATTTTCATCTGCCGGAGATCATGGCCCGCTATCCCTCCGATCGGGTACAGATCACCAACCGGGCCAAGATGGGCGCTACTGTGTCCAAAGGGTTATCTCTGGTGGAGCATGACGCTTCCCGCGGTCTGACTGCCGACTATGCCCTGATCTGCTATGGCGGCAACGACAGCGACTATGATTGGGCAGCCATCGCTGCGGATCCTGAAGGAGAACATCAGCCTCATACCAAGCGGGAAACCTTCCGCAGGACGCTGGGCAATATTTTGTCACTGCTGCGCCGGCAAGGGGTACAGCCGGTGCTGATGAGTCTGCCTCCCATCGATCCGAGACGGTATCTCAGCTTCATTTGCCGCAACGGGCTGGACAGAAGCGCTATCATGCGCTGGCTGGGGGATGAAGATATGATCTACCGCCATCAGGAACTGTACAGCGACACGGTAACGGAACTGGCCTATGAAAGCGGCGTGCCGCTGATCCATGTTCGGCAGACTTTTTTGGCAGATCACCACATGAACTCTCTGCTGTCCGCTGATGGTATCCATCTGACCATGGACGGCTACGGAAAGCTGTTCGACACGCTGGCCGACTGGCTGCGGCCGAAGCTGAACTGAAACAAAAACAGGAAGCCCTGCCTTTGAAAGCAGGGCTTCCTGTTTTTTGAATCGCATACGGGAAACAAAGTGATTCGGGGAAATTACTTCGCAGCCAGCAGATCCTCACCGGTAAAATACTTCTTCAGGGGCTTATACAGCACCGCGAAGATCACGAGGCAGATGACCATGTCAATGGCCACATAGCTGCCGTTATAGGCGGCGGAGTAGAGATAGGGATTCAGCCAAGTGACGTTGAACAGCTCCGTAGGCTCAAAGATACGGTAGATGGTGATACCGCTGATGAAATGTACAATGAAGCGCAGAACACACCCCACCACGGTACCGATAAAGATACCGCCCTTCTTCCGGGCAAACAGACCGGCAAAGCCCAGCATGGTAAAGGCCACCAGATAATCCAGCAGCATGCTGGCCCAGCCCCATGCATAGGCGCCGTCGAAGATCAGCTGCAGCAGGCCATAGGCAAAGGATGCCAGCAGACCGTCCTTCAGGCCCCAGCGGACGCAGTACAGGAAGATCGGCAGCATACCGATGCACACGCTGCCGCCCTGCGGCAATTCAAAGAACTTCAGGTAGCTCAATGCGGTGGCTGCCGCCACCATGATGGCGCCCTCGCACAGGGCACGGAGTTTCATGTGATTCATATTTATTACCTCCTAAAAACATAGCCTGCCCGCTGCGGTTTCTTCGGAGATACCCCCTCACATAAAACACCGCATTGCGGCGAAGCAATGCGGTGAAAAAGTACGTTCACTATGACCACATTCCTACGCCGGCATTATCCGGATCAGGTTCGAGGGATCACAGCGGCAATACACTGTATCTCAGCCGGTTTGCACCAGCACCCCTTGTATTGTAAAACCATCATAGCACGCAGGCAGACCTTTGTCAAGACACGGGATGGGTCTCACTGCCGTTTACAGCCGGTCCAGATGGCCTGTGGCCTCCAATGTAGCGAAGCGGTCCAGTGCGATGTATCCGGCAGCAAAGATCACATACAGCGCCGCCAACATCAGCAGCGGCTTGAGAACGTTGGCCCACGCCGGTTCGTTGTACAGCACCGTGCCGTCGTCTGAAATCACCTGCGCCGCCAGCACCTCGTGCCGCAGGATATATTCCGTACCGTCAGCGGCAGTAAAACTGCGGCGCTGGGGTTTCAGCTCCTGATAAAGCGCACCGCCCTCATCGGTCTGTTCGTCAATACCGTTTCCCTGTAAATCCAGTGTGACAGCGGTCTTTCCGGTGGATAGCAGCAACTCCCCGTCCCGGACGGTAAACACATAGCTCTTATCCACGTGCGGCTCAATGGTATCCACCTTTTCCCCTGCCTGATATACCTCGATTTTACTGCCCCTACCCAGATACAGCCTCCCTGCCTCGTCAACCGCCACACCGCTGTAGGAAAGTGCCATAGCGCCTGTGGCGATCGCGATTACGGACAGCACAAAAATCAGGGCGGCGGCAACGGCCAGCACCCGCATCAATTTGCGGTATTTGGGTCCCAACAGCTTCATCAGTCAACCTCGTTTTCCGAAAAATCACATCCACATAGCAAACAGCCGCAGCAACGTGCCCAGCGCCTTGCGATACCACGGCCGGCTCTTCCAGCGTCCCATAGTCACCCTCTCACCGGCATCTATGATCCGGGCCATGTCGGCCGCCAACGGCTGGGACACTGCCGTTCCGTACAGCAGCGTACCACACTCGAAATGCAGCTGGAAACTGCGATAGTCCATGTTTACCGAGCCCACAAAGGCCATTTTGCCGTCCACCAGCACGCTCTTGCCGTGAAGCAGGCCCGGCGTGAAGGTGTAGATCTTCACCCCGTGGCGGAGCAGTTCGCCCCAGTAGCTTTCTGCCACCAGATAGGCAAACTTGTGATCGGGGATACCGGGCATCAGCAGCTGCGTTTTCACGCCGCAGTCCGCCGCCATGCACAAGGCACGCATCATTGGCTCGTCAATGGCCAGATACGGCGTGGTAACAGTCAGCGTCTCCCGTGCGCCGGCGATCATCTGCAAAAAGGCGTCCTCAGCGGTGTTGATGGGGTTGTTATCCGGTCCGTCCACAAAGGGCTGGACAAAGCCTTCCCCTTCCACACCAAAACGCGGCCGGTACTGGTCATACTCCTTCTCCAGCGTGCCGCCCATGCGCTCCCACAGGTTGATAAACTCACGGGTCAGTCCCCATGCGCCCTGTCCGGTCAGCCGCACGCCGCAATCCTTCCAATAGCCGAAACGCTCCATAATGTTGGCGTATTCGTCCGCCAGATTGGCGCCTCCGGTATACGCCACCTCGCCGTCGATACAGGCGATCTTTCGATGGTCACGATAGTTGAAGTACAGCCGATTCACATACTGATGCACTGGGTTGAAGATTTTGATCTTCACACCGATCTCTTTTAACGCGGCGATCTCCTCGCCGCCAAAACGCATCATGCTGCCAAAGTCATCAAAGAGGAAACAGATCTCCACGCCCTCTGCCCGTTTACGGCGGAAAATCGCCAGCATCCGGTCAAAGATATCGCCCCGGGCCACAATATAGTACTCCAGAAAGATAAACCGCTTTGCCTGCTCCATATAGGCCAGCAGATCATTGAGATATACCTCACCGGTCTCCAGATATACCGCCTCAGTGCCGCCGTACAGCGGGAAACCCCTCCGGGTCATATACTCCGCCAAACGGCTCCACTCCGGTGACTGCTGCTGCAGCGCCGTCATAGCGGCGGCACACTGTTCCCTCTGGGCTGTACTCTGCGCCGGAACCGGCACCTTTTTCAGCGACAGCCGCTTGGCACTGCTTTCGCCGTTCCACAGCAAATAGAGGATCAGTCCCGCCACAGGTACTGCCAGGATCAGCAGGATCCAGCCGATCTTATAGCTGCTGCTGCCGGGCCTGTTATACACCCGGATGGCGCAGATCAACGCCAGTACCTCCAGCAGTCCATAAGCCAGCGCCATCTTCTGCTGAAGCAGCACAGACAGCCCCACCACCAGCGCGATCTGCGCCAGCAACAGCACAGCCACCAAAGCCAAACGCAGTCCCGCGCCGATACGGCGTTCTGTTTTCTGTTGTACCCGGTACTTCTTCATATATCTCCTTTCGGAAAACTGTGATCTCAGTTGCGGTTCTTACGCAGCAGCTCCTGCTGGATATCCCACAGCTTCTGGCTCAGATCCACATAGTAGGTCTGGGGATTGTCAAAACGCTTGATCTCGTCCCACAGGAGCTCCACCTGTTCCTTGCAGAATGCGCGGATTTCTTCCAGGTCCGGAGCCTCGTACACCAGCTTTCCCTTTTCAAAAATCGGAACCTGCAGCTCGATGCATTCGTAATCGCTGATGAGCTTTCTCTTCCATACATGCTCCGGATCGAAGATTTCGTACGGATCCTCCGACGGCTTTTCTTCGTCGCCCAGGGCAATGACATCCGCCAGCATCTTTCCTGCCGCCAAATGA
>SAMEA3663269__coassemble_928_pt1 | contig 9374 bp, 8 predicted proteins | sample SAMEA3663269__metabat2_high_PE_027 | metagenome-assembled genome bin SAMEA3663269 (sample SAMEA3663269) | pig gut metagenome | biome: pig gut; feature: pig-associated habitat; material: faeces | place: China | collected 2013 | reverse complement strand
CCTGTATGTGTTCACCGAGGACAGTCTGCCGCTGGACACATCGCCCCAGCGTCCCCTGCGGGTGGTGGATCAGTGGGTGTTCCACTCCCGGCTGTACGCGGCAGCGGAATTTGTGGGACACCGGAACGATCTGGAGCTGGTGCAGTTGTTCTCTTTTGGCTGCGGTCTTGACGCCGTCACCACCGATCAGGTGTGTGAGATACTGGAAAAGTGCGGCAAGCTCTATACCGTGCTGAAAATCGACGAGGTGAACAATCTGGGTGCGGCCCGCATCCGGATACGCAGTCTGCTGGCGGCCATCAACATGCGGCAGAAGCAGCACATCTGCGCCCGGCCCCAGCCGATCTCCTATCCCCGCACCGAGTTCACCCGCCGGATGTTTGACGAAGGCTACACCATTCTGGCACCCCAGATGTCCCCCATCCACTTTGATGTGATCGAGCCGGTATTCCGCCGCCACGGTTATCATGTGGAGATCCTGAACAACGCCACCCGCAAGGCGGTGGATGTGGGGCTCCAATACGTCAACAATGACGCCTGCTATCCCTCCATCCTGTCGGTGGGACAGCTGATGGAGGCTGTTCTCTCCGGCCGGTACGACACCGACAAGCTGGCTCTCATTATGACCCAGACCGGCGGCTGCTGCCGGGCCAGCAACTATGTGGCCTTTATCCGCCGCGCCTTGGACAAGGCGGGCCTGGGCCATATTCCCGTTATCTCCCTCAACCTCAACGGCATGGAGAAAAACGACGGGTTCCGCGTGCCGCCGGCCATGCTGCTATCGGCCCTGCGGCAGCTGACCTTCGGCGATCTGCTGATGCGGTGCCTGTACCGCACCCGGCCCTATGAGGCCGTTCCCGGCTCCGCCAATGCTCTCCACGCCAAGTGGCGGGATATCGCCATCGCTTACGCCATGGGCGAGAAAACCGGCTATACCTACCGCGGCATTTGCCGGGGCATCGTGGCGGACTTCGACGCTCTGCCCCTCAATGAGACGGTACGCAAGCCCCGGGTGGGCGTCGTGGGTGAGATATTGGTGAAATACATGCCCCTTGCCAACAACTACTTGGTGGATCTGCTGGAGCAGGAGGGCGCCGAAGCAGTGGTGCCCGATCTCACCGATTTTCTCATCGAGTGCATCTATCAGCAAAGCTATAAGCACGACTATCTGGGTACGCCGTGGACCTCCTCCCTGCTGGCCAAGGCAGGCACCGCCGGTATCGAGGCCGTCCGCAAGCCGGCGGTGGAGGCGCTGAAAGCCAGCCGCCGCTTTACACCGCCCACGCCCATGCGCCATATCGCCGATCTGGCCAAGCCCTTCCTGTCGCTGGGCAACCAATACGGCGAAGGATGGTTCCTATGCGGCGAGATGGCGGAGCTGCTGACGCAGGATGTGCCCAACATCGTGTGTATCCAACCCTTCGGATGCCTGCCCAACCATGTGGTGGGCAAGGGTGTGATCAAGGCGCTGAAAGCTGCTTATCCCCAGGCTAACATCGCCGCCGTGGACTATGACCCCGGCGCCAGCGAGGTGAATCAGCTCAACCGCATCAAGCTGATGCTCTCGGCCGCGAAAAAGAACATGGCATAAAAGAAGATCGTCCCGGACGGGACGATCTTTTTTTATGCCTATGTCAGTCTCATGCAAGGAAGCCCTTGAGGATAGTATCCTCTGCCTCCTCGGAGGTCAGGCCCAGCGTCTCCAGCTTCAGCAGCTGGTCGCCGGCGATCTTGCCGATGGCCGCCTCGTGGATCAGCTGTGCCTCGGTGGAGTTGGCGGTAATGGCCGGGATGGACTGGATCCTGGCATCCCCCATGATGATGGAGTCACACTGGACATGGCCGAAGCATTTGGCGTTGCCCACCATGACCGGGCGGAACACCTGCTGGGACCGGTCCTGCGCCACAGAGCGGGAGATGACCCGTCCCCTGGCGTCGTCGCCGTTGAGCTGGATGGTCATGTCGCTTTCCGCGCTTTGGTCGCCGTGGGTCAGCAGACGTTCGGTGACCACCACCTCACTGCCGGCCTCACAGAAGAAATCCGTCTCCCGCTTGGTGGAGTCGATGCCGCGGATCTGGATGGTCTCCATCTGCATGACGGAGTTCTCCCCCAGATACACCACGGTTTTGGGGTTCATGATGTTGCCGCCGGTCTGCCCTGCGTCCTTCTCGCCATAGTGCTTCTCCACATAGCGGACGCGGGAATTTTTGCCGATATGGAACGTATGCAAGCCGTCATGGCGGCTCTCGTCACAACCGGAGTTGTGGATGCCGCAGCCTGCCACGATCTCCACGTCGCAGTCGTCGGCCACATAGAAATCGTTATACACCAGTTCGCTGACGCCGCTCTTGCTGATAATGACGGGGATATAGCATTTCTCCCCCTTCGTGCCGGGCTTGAAGCGGATATCAATGCCGGATTTGCCGTCGGCACGGGGGCTGATGTCGATATGCTCGGTGGACTGGCGTGCCTCGCAGCCGCTGTCCTTGCGGATATTGAAGGCGCCCACCGGCTTGCCGGTCAGGTCGGCGATCTTTTCCAACAGCTTTGCGTCCATCTCAGTGATCACAGCGACGCCTCCTTTCTCTCAATAACGGGACAGCCGCCCAGCGTGTCGGCCAGAATCAGAGGGAACACCTCTTCGGTATTGCCCCGGTGGGCGATCTGTCCGTTGGCGATGACCACGATCTCGTCGGCCAGGCGGATGATCCGCTCCTGATGAGAAATGATGATCATGGTGGCCTTTCCCTCCTGATGGAGCTGCTCAAAGGTCTCCGTCAGCCGGGCGAAGCTCCACAAATCAATGCCGGCCTCCGGCTCGTCAAAGATCATCAGGTCACTGTGGCGGGCCAGAATCGTGGCGATCTCGATGCGCTTCACCTCACCGCCGGACAGGGACACGTCCACCTCCCGGTCAAGGTAGTCGTTGGCACACAGGCCCACCTTGGTCAGATAGGCGCAGCAACGATCCTTGCTGAGTTTTTCCTCGCCCGCCGCCAGCAGCAGCAGATCGTGGACCGTAATGCCCTTGAACCGGGGCGGCTGCTGGAAACCGTAGCTGATGCCCCTGCGGGCCCGCTCCGTAATGGACAGCCCCGTGATATCCTCGCCGTTATAAAGGATCTGGCCGCCGGTAGGCTGCACCAGACCCATGATGACCTTGGCCAGCGTGGTCTTACCGCCGCCGTTGGGGCCGGTAAACACCATCAGCCGATGGTCGGGGATGGTGATGGAAATATCCTTGAGAATGTCCATCTCTCCCTCTGGCGTGGACACGTGATATGAGATATGCTTCAATTCCAGCATGGAACGTTCTCCTCTCTTTGAGGTATATTCTGTCAAAATTGGGTACGTAATTGTGTATTATAGCAGACCATACCACAGAAATCAATCCGCTTCGCCATTTTTCTCCACCATCAACTGGGCCAAAGTGGCGTTGTCCAGATAGTCCCGGATCACCTGATCCAATCCCTTCCACAGGGCGCGGGTACGGCACTCCCCCGCCATCTCACAGGGCGCTGCCGCGTCCACCACGCACTGCACCGGCGCCAGCGATCCCTCGATCAGCCGCAAAATCGGGCCAATATGGTACGCCTCCGGTTCTCTCGTCAGCCGATAGCCGCCGCCCCGTCCGTGGGTGCCGTCCACATATCCGGCCTTGGACAGCGTGGTCATGATGCTCTCCAGATACTTCTGACTGATCCCCTGCCGCTGCGCTACCGTCCGAAGAGGGATATAACCCTCCTGACGGTGCTCCGCCAAGTCCACCAACACCCGAAGCGCATAGCGCCCCTTTGTCGAGATCATCATATCCGATCACCTGCCCTTCATGTTTGTTTCAGTATAGGCGTTTTTGCCTACCGTGTCAACAGGTAGATCGGGTGGTAGCCCTGCAAGGACGCTGCGCATAGTATGTCATAAGGGCCACACATACATGCATGATTCGCACGCAGGGATCGTACCCCGCAAAAAGGAGATCCCTCCGAAAAAAGAAAGGAGAAGCCCTCATGGATGATGAACTGTACGACTATCGCAAATACGATCAGGTATGGCAGCGGGTCAACCCCCAGGAGAACCCTTACCCGGAGGTCCGCGTCTCAGCGGCGGCGCCCGCCAGAGCCAATGCTCCCGCGCCTGTATACCAAACGCTGCTGAAGGAGGAACTGCGGCACATGCAGGAGGTACTGCATGTGCTGGAAAATGCCCTTGCATAGCGCCGCCTGACGTGTTACAATAGGGCATCATTTCAGGCGCAATGCGCCAAAATATATACGAAAGGAAGCTTGCCGCAATGAAGGAAGTTATCAGCCGGGACGCCGCTTTGGCGGCATTGAAGGAGTACAATCATGAGCCGTTCCATATCCAGCACGCGCTGACCGTAGAAGGCGTGATGCGCTGGTATGCCAACGAGCTGGGCTACGGCGAGGACGCGGATTTCTGGGCCACGACCGGTCTGCTGCACGACATCGACTTTGAGATGTGGCCGGAGCAGCATTGCCTCAAGGCGCCGGAGCTGCTGGAAAAGGCAGGCTGTGACGCCGATCTGATCCACGCGGTGTGTTCCCACGGCTACGGTCTGGTGTGCGACGTGGAGCCGGTACATGAGATGGAGAAGGTCCTGTTTGCTGCTGATGAGCTGACGGGGCTGATCGGCGCAGCTGCCCGGATGCGCCCCAGTAAGAGCGTCATGGACATGGAGGTCAGCAGTCTGAAAAAGAAGTTCAAGGACAAGAAGTTTGCCGCCGGCTGCTCCCGTGACGTGATCACCACCGGTGCCGAGCGCCTTGGCTGGACGCTGGAGGAATTGATGGAAAAGACCATTCTGGCCATGCGCAGCTGCGAGGAGAGCATCAACGAGGCCATGGCAGCATTGTAAATCGCATTATTTATAAGCAAAAAAAGAGGCCCCAAGGGCCTCTTTTTTATGCGTATTATCGGACAGGCAGAAGCGATCCTCTTACAGCTGTGCCAGCGCCTGCTCCAAATCGGCGATGATATCCTCGACGTTCTCCAAGCCCACGGACAGACGAATCAGACCGGCGGGGATACCGGAAGCGGCCAGCTCCTCCTCTGTGTAAGTAGAGTGGGTCATGGAGGCTGCATGCTCGATCAGCGTCTCGGCGTCACCCAGAGAGACGGCCACGGTGATCAGCTTCACGGCGTTCACCAGCTTCATGCCGGCCGCCTTGCCGCCCTTGACCTCGAAGGACAGCATACCGCCGAAGTCTTTCATCTGACGGGCGGCGATGTCGTGACCCACGTGATCCTTCAGGCCGGGATAGTATACCTTATCCACGGCGGGGTGCTTGTCAAGGAACTCGGCAATGGCCTTGGCATTGGCGCAATGACGCTCCATACGGATCTCCAGCGTCTTGAGGCCGCGCAGGATCAGGAAGGCGGCGAAGGGATCCATAACGGCTCCGGTCATATCCTTCAGGCCGAACATCCGGACATTCATGCAGAATTCCGCCGAACCCACCACAAAGCCCGCGATCACATCGCCGTGGCCGTTGAGGTACTTGGTGGCGGAGTGGACCACCACGTCGGCGCCCAGCGCCAGCGGGGTCTGCAGCGCGGGGGAGGCAAAGGTGTTGTCGCACACCACCTTGATGTCGGGGTTATAGGCATGGGCGATCTCCGCCACAGCGGCGATATCGGTGATCTTCAGGTTGGGGTTGGCAGGGGTTTCCAGATACACGGCGCAGGTGTTCTCCTTCAGGGCGGCCTTCACGGCATCCAAGTCGGAGGTGTCCACGAAGCTGACCTCTACGCCGTAGCGGGTCATGCCGTGATTCAGCAGTGCGAAGGTGCAGCCGTACAGCGTGCCGTCGGCCACAATGTGCTTGCCGGCGCCGGCGATGGTCCACAGGGCAGAGGAAATAGCGCCCATACCGGAAGCGGCTGCCACACAGGCCTCGCCGCCCTCCAGCGCCGCCACTTTATTCTCCAGAATGGAGACGGTGGGGTTGCCCAGGCGGGTATAGATGTAACCGGCTTCCTCACCGGCAAAGCGCCGTCCGCCCTGCTCGCAGCTGTCAAAAACAAAGGTGGAGGTCTGATAGATGGGGGTCGTCAGCGCACCGTACTGTGCGTCCTTCACATTACCGGCGTGGATGGCTTTGGTACCAAGACCAACGTTGGGGTTCATCATAATAGTTCCTCCTGCATCAAAAAATTTGTTGATTATTCCCTATTTTTAAAAATCTCTCCTCTACAAAATGTATCACATTTACCAAGCCATGTGGTATTTCTTAAAGTCGATGTCTGGTTATCTGTTTTATTTATATCAAATTATTCAGTCCTGATCGGATATCCCCGATCCTTTCTGCCTTTCGTTTCCTTTTTCTGGAAGCAAAGCGAAACAGCCGCATTTCTACGGCTGTTTTCGACAAAAATCGCTATTCAAATAATCGATAATTGATCAGTACCCCAGCTTGCGATTCACCAGATGCGCCAGGGGACGGCCTGCCACGAAATTATCCAGATCCTCGCAGAACATCTCCACATCCTTATCGCGGGTATAGCCCAGAGACATATTGCCTGCCACATGAGGGGTGATCAGCAGATTTTTGGTGTCCCACAGGGGCGACTCCTTCGGCAGCGGCTCCGGCACGAACACATCCAGTGCTGCGCCGGCAATGCGTCCGGCATTCAGGGCTTCCGCCAGCGCCTCCTGATCCACGGCGCTGCCCCGGCCTACGTTGACCACAACCGCCTGAGCCGGCAGCAGGTCGATGCGCTCACGGTTCAATACGCCGGCGGTCTCGCTGGTGGCGGGCAGCGCCATCACCAGAATATCGGTATCCGGCAGCACCGCGTCTAATTCCGCCATCGTCGTCACACGGTCAAAGGCGGGGTCAGCATCCTTGAGGATACGGCGCACGCCGCAGATACTCCTGGCGCCCATGGCCTTGGCCCGGCGGGCAAAAGTGGTGCCGATGTCGCCGGTACCCAGCACGGTGATGTTGGCGCCGCAGATGGAACGCATGGGCAGCGGCGGCAGCCACTCCCGGCGGCGGACAGCCTCCTGAATGGGCTGCATCTGCCGCAGCAGCATCAGCGTCACCATGATGATATGCTCGGCAATGGTCACGCCGTAGGCCCCGGCGGAGTTGGTCAGCAACACGGCGCTGTTGGGATACAGAGCCTCATCCACATACCGGTCTACTCCGGCGAAGCTGGCGCAGAACCACTTCAATTGCGTCATGTCCTTCAGCGCCGCCCGGTCAGGCATCCCGTATACGATCTCATACTCTCCGGCCCGTTCCCTGGGCAGCACGCCGTCAAGATAGTAGTCCACAGCATAACCGCATTTTGCGGCGGCCGCCTCGATCTGCTGCTTGTGGTGCGGCTCGAAAAAACTTTCCACCACTGCGATCTTTTTCATGGTCACATCTCCTTTATCCTTTGTTCCGCGCAGCGCATCCCATCCGCCGCGGCGGAGAGGATCCCACCGGCATATCCGGCCCCCTCACCGCAGGGATACAGTCCGCGGATATTGCATTGACATGTCTCATCCCGTCCGATCCGCACCGAGGAGGACGACCGGCTTTCCACCGCCGTCAGCAGCGCGTCAGGGGCGGCGTAGCCTCGAATCTTCCGCTCCAGCAGAGGCAGCGCCTGCTCCATGGCCTCCGCCACGAAAGGCGGCAGGCACCGGTGCAGGTCGGTATAGGTGACGCCGGGGCGATAGCTGGGCCGCACACGTCCTGCCGCCGCGGTGGGACGGTGCAGCAGGAAATCCTCCACCCGCTGGCAGGGGGCGCGGTAGTCGCCGCCGCCCAGCGCATAGGCCGCCGCTTCGATCTGACGCTGAAACCGGATACCGGCCAAAGGGTCGGTCTGGCCGCCGTAGTCCTCCGGCGTCACATTGATCAGCAGCGCCCCGTTGATATTCTCCCGATCCCGGGCATACTCACTCATGCCGTTGGTAACCACCCGCCCCGTTTCCGAAGCTGCCGCCACCACCTGTCCGCCGGGGCAGACGCAGAAGGAAAAGGCGCTGCGGCCGTTCTCCAGATGGCAGGACAATTTATACGTAGACGGCGGCAGGCAGGGATGGCCCGCATACTGCTTGTACTGTGCCGCGTCCATATCCTCCTGCCGGTGCTCGATGCGCACCCCTACGGCAAAGGGCTTGGCGGTCATGGCCACCCCCGCGCCGTACAGCATCTCCACTGTGTCGCGGGCACTGTGGCCCAGCGCCAGCAGCGCATGGCGACAGGGCAACGCATAGGTTCCTTCCGCAGTTTCCACAGTCAGGCCTGTCAGGCATCCGTCCTTTACGGTAATACCCGCCAGCTTGTGACCGAACCGAAGATCGGCCCCCAATGTCAGCAGCTCCCGCCGCAGGTTCTGCAGGACAATGCGCAGCCTATCGGTGCCTACATGGGGCTTGGCGTCCCACAGGATATCCTCCGGTGCGCCGTATTCCACCAGCTGCTCCATGATCCAGCGGTGCCGCACATCTCTGGTGCCGGTATTCAGCTTTCCGTCGGAGAACGAACCTGCGCCTCCCTCGCCGAACTGGACGTTGGACTCCGTATCCAATATACCGCTCTCCCAAAACCGCTGTACATCCTGCTGCCGCTGTTCCACGCAGCGGCCCCGCTCCAGTACGATAGGCTTCACACCGCATTTGGCCAGTACCACCGCCGCGAACAAGCCCGCAGGCCCCATGCCCACCACAACGGTCGGCAAGGCATCATCCTTCACAGGTCCCGGAAGGGTGTAGACTTCCGGCGTATAGCGGGAAATGTGTGTATCACGACAGCGCTTCAAAAGCCGCGTCTCATCTTTCACCTCCACCGCCGCGGTGTACACAAACCGCAGGCCGTCCCGGGCGTCGATGGCCCGGCGCAGTACCTGCACCGCCGCGATGTCCTCCTCCCGACAGCGCAGCACGGCGGCAGCCTTCCGTTTCAATTGTTCCGCTCCCGCCTCAGGTGGGAGCTTAAGGCCCTCCAGCCGCAGCATGACAGCACCTCCGCAACATGGTTACAAAAAGTTAAAATTTTCAAGGGAAAACTTAAAGGTACAATTAAGAAAACTGTATAAGATAGTAACCAAGATGAATGATATCACAGTTCGCTTCGAAAATAAAGGAGGAATCCATGATGTATAACGATGAATTTGATCGCTTCCATAACAATCAGTATCACTATGGCCGCAACAGCAATCTGCCCACCGACGACTATCAGCCCTCCGGCAGCAGCGTTTCCCCAGAGGAACCGCCCCGGAAGAAGCAGGGCTTCTTTAAGAGTACGGCGGCAAAGGTGATCGCCATTGTGCTGGCCTGCGCCATCATCGGCACCGGCTGCGGCTTCGGCGGCGCGGCGCTGTACCGCAATTCCGTGAAACAGACCGTTACCCT
>SAMEA3663269__coassemble_908_pt1 | contig 9502 bp, 7 predicted proteins | sample SAMEA3663269__metabat2_high_PE_027 | metagenome-assembled genome bin SAMEA3663269 (sample SAMEA3663269) | pig gut metagenome | biome: pig gut; feature: pig-associated habitat; material: faeces | place: China | collected 2013 | reverse complement strand
AGAACTCACTGTAAGCGCACTGCCACAGCAGGAAATTGCTCAAGCGCAGCTCGCCGCTGGGGCGGATGATCAGTTCAGGGTCAGGAATACCGGCGGACCAGAGATACTTGCCGAAGTTCTCCTCCGTCCATTCCTCGCCGGCCTCGGCGCACAGCCGTGCCGCCCGCAGGATCTCACTGCGCCCGCCGTAGTTCAGGCAGATATTGGCCTGAAATCCCTGGTAATGAGTGGAGATGGCGTTTGTCTGGGCCACCATCTGCTGCAGCTTGGGAGACAGCGCCGCGGTATCGCCCAGAATTTTCAGGCGAATGTGGTCCCGCTCCATGGTGTCGATGGCCTCCTGCAGGTACTGCTCCAAAAGGCCCATGATCGTGTCCACCTCGTCCTTGGGACGCTTCCAGTTCTCGGTGGAGAAGGCATATACCGTCAGGAACTCCACCCCAAGCTCCCTGCAATAGGTGGCAATGTCGCGGAAGGTCTCCGCGCCTACTTTATGGCCGGCAGTGCGCGGAAGCCCACGCTTCTTTGCCCAACGACCGTTGCCGTCCATAATAATAGCGATATGGCGGGGAAGGCGGCTCATGCCCACCTGCCCCGCCGTATTTCCGCGTTTCCGGAACAGGCCCATCAGACGGACATCAGTTCCTTTTCTTTGTTTTCCAGCAGCTTATCCAGTTCCTTGCAGCTGTCGTCGGTCATCTTCTGCAAGTCCTTTTCTGCGATCTTCAGCTCATCCTCGGTGATCTCGGAGGCCTTCTGCTGCTTCTTGAAGTTATCCATGGCGTCACGGCGGATGTTGCGGATGGCCACCTTACCGCCCTCGGTGTATTTGCGGATCTGCTTGACCAGCTCCTTACGGCGCTCCTCAGTCAGCTGGGGGAAAGCCAGACGGATGCTCTTGCCGTCGTTCTGGGGATTGATGCCCAGATCGGACTCCTGGATGGCTTTTTCAATGCTCTTCAAAGCGTTGGCGTCCCAGGGGGTGATCAGCAGCGTGCGGGGATCGGGGGAACCGATGGACGCGATCTGCTGGATCGGGGTGGGGGTGCCGTAGTAATCCACGTTGATGCGGTTGAGCACAGAGGCGTTGGCACGGCCGGCACGGACGGCGGCAAAGTCGTTCTCCACGGACTCGATGCTCTTTTTCATCTTTTCCTCGTAGATCTTGTATTCATCCTTCAACATGTTCTTCAGTCCTCCTTGACAATTGTTCCGATTTTTTCACCGCGAATGGCGCGGACGATGTTATAGGGGTCCTTCAGGGCGAACACCAGCACGGGGATATGATTGTCCATGGACATGCTGGTGGCGGTGGAATCCATGACGGCCAGATGCCGCTTGAGCACCTCGTCATAGGTGATGGCGTCGAATTTCACAGCATTGGCGTTGGTGGCGGGATCGCTGTCGTACACGCCGTCAATATTCTTGGCCAGCAGTATCACGTCGGCGCCGATCTCCGCCGCCCGCAGCACCGCGGCGGTATCCGTGGAGAAATAAGGGTTGCCGGTGCCGCAGCCGAAGATGACCACACGGCCCTTCTCCAGATGACGGATGGCCCGGGCACGGATGTAAGGCTCTGCCACGGCGCGGATCTCCAGCGCTGTCTGCACCCGCACGTCCACGCCTTTCTGCTCCAGCACGTCGGCCATGGCCATGCAGTTCATGGTGGTGGCCAGCATACCCATGTGGTCGGCCCGGGAACGCTCAATGTATCCCTCGCCGTTCTTCACACCGCGCCAGAAGTTGCCGCCGCCGATGACCACGCCCATCTGCACGCCCATGGCGGCACATTCCTTGATTACGTCGGCCACCCGGCCCATCACCTTGAAATCCAGACCGAAGTGCTTGTCGCCGGCCAGCGCCTCGCCGCTGATCTTCAGCAGCACCCGTTTATATTTCGGTTCGTCCATGTGTTACGCTCCTATGCAAGTATTCCTTTTTATATTCCCTGCTATTTTACCTTATTTCTTCCCGTTTGCATAGAGGGAAAATCAAAATTTTGCAGATTCTTTTATTGTCCTTCGGCGAAAAAGCTGATATACTGGCGTCGAGAGGAGCGATGATCCCATGGAATTACGGCATGTTCTGGGACGCACCTGGGTGGCGGAGGCGTCCACGGCGCTGCTGCCCATCTATCGCGTCACGGATACGGATATCATTTTGATCGACACCGGCTATGCCAAACTGGACCGGGCCGGACTGACGGCGCTGATCGAGGACCGCGGCTTTCATCTGCGGGGCATTATTTGCAGCCACGCACATTTTGATCACAGCGGCAATGTCCGCTATTTGCAGCAGCGCTGCGGTGCAAAGGCTGCCGCCCATATCATCGAGGCGGGCATCGCTGTCAATCCGGATGCCTACCGGGCCAATTATGTGGCGCTGACCTACGGAAAGAGCCGGGAGATCTTTCTGGAGGAGTGTTTCGTCGCCGATACCATTATCGGCCCGGAGGATGACTTTCTCGACTTCTGCGGCGTACGCTTCGGTATTTTGCAGCTGCCGGGCCACAGTGCCGGCCATATCGGCGTGGTGACGCCGGACGATGTGGCCTATGTGGGGGACTGCCTCATCGATCAGCAGCAGATCGACAGCGCCAAGCTGCCTACCTCCATGTTCATCGCCCGGGATCTGCAAAGCAAGAAATTCCTGGGGCAAACCAAGTATGGCGCCTATATTCTGGCCCATAAATCAGTGGAAACGGATATTGCGCCGCTGGTGGACAGCAACACGGCCTTTATTTACCGCAAGGCAGAGGAACTGCTGGACGATCTGACGGACGGCATGACTTTTGCCCAATGGATCAGCACCTTCTGTCAGAGGGAGAACATCCGCACCAAAAATGAATTGAAATTTTCCATCATTGAGCGGAATTTTTCCAACTTTGTGGACTGGCTCACCGATGAAGGCCGAATCCTTGTTCAGCGGGAATACTGTGCGAAAACGTATTATCACGGATAAAAAGAACCGCCTGCGGGCGGTTCTTTTTATCGTTACTTTCGCTTTTCCAGCGCTTTTTGTCCTGCCTGATACAGATTTTCGGCAGTTTCTTTCAATGTCTCCGCCGTCTCCTTCAGGCCTTCTTCTGCCGAGCGCAGCACCTCTTCTTTCACATCGGTCACCAGCCGGTGCAGTACCTCAGAGACAATGCCTTTCTGCTTTCCGTCGGCAGCCAGACAGCGCAGCAGATCCTTCTGCCGCACTTCCTCCAGAGACCGCAGCTTGCCGCCCTGGGTAAACATATCAAACAGCGCAGCGGAGAATTCCTCCCGTTCCTGAGGGGTCAGGGAAGCGATCCATTCCCGCAGTACACCGTCGGACATCTTGGCCAGTTCCGAGCGGCTTTCCAAACGAATGAAGCGGCTGCCCAGCACGCCCCAGGTCAGCGGCTCGTGCTGCATGACGGCGTGGCTGTTGCTGGCCACCACGGTGTAATCCTCCGTGTGCTCCAGCAGCATCCCCACAATGGAGGCGGCGGGGATATAGGTGTGCAGCTTTTTCGCGATGCGCCGGTATTCCGCCGTATCGGTGACGCTTTTGCGGAAGCCCGGACCGTCGTTGTTATAGGCGTCCAGCATCCGTGCCTGCAGCTCCTCCGGAATATGCATGGCGGCATAGGCTGCCAGATTGCCGCCCTTGGAGTGACCGCCGATCCGCAGAAAACGGCCGGAGCAGTGAGCGGCCATGTCTGCCACATATTTTGCCGCTTCCACCTGCGCCGGAACAACATCCATGAAGCTGAGATTCAAATTTTCTTTCCAGCCGACCAATGACCGGTCAGTGCCCATGAAGGCGCAAAAGAGGGTGCCGTCCGGCACAAGAAAGGACAAGGCGTCCAGCTGCATCTCCCGTTTTTCGTCACGCACGGCCTCATAGCCAAACATCCGTACCGATCCGAACCGGGCAGAATCAGCTGCCGCCTGCATGAGAGGGATGTAGTCGTTGGGGGACAGCCCCTGCTGCTCATCCTCCGGCGTCATCCGGGATACGATCTCGCCCAGCGCCAGCGCATCACTTGGGTCACGGCTGCGCAGGGTGTCAAACCGGCGGAAATTCAGATAGGTGATGATGCACAAAATGAGATTATCCACCTCATTGAAAGCGTCCTGAGCAAAGGTCAGGTCGCCCCGCCAGTGCAGATAGTCAAATACCGTTTCCACAGTCTTTTCGTTCTTGTCCATGGCGCTTCCTTTCGCAAGTGGTATTATGGACAGTATACCATATTTTTCTGCCTTGTGCAACGGTTGGCCGGACAGTGAAGAAACGGAAAAAAGACCGGCATGGGAATGGTGCTGCTTCTGCCGGGAAAACCTGCGGAAAAACCACGGATCTTTAACAATTTTTGTTGACATTTTACCCCTTTTTATATATAGTAATCTTGCCGTTTACGGCATGCCAAATTTCAACGAAAAATACAGGCCCGCTCCGGGTCGTCCGGTGAGTACAGAGAGAAGAGGCGAAACATTTTTTTATGAACGGGGGAGGATAAATGTCCAAAGAGTTGATTCGCCTGCGGAATCTCTGCATGGCGTTTGACGACGAGCTGGTTCTCGACAACATCAATCTTTACATCAACGATTCCGAATTCCTCACACTGCTTGGGCCCAGCGGCTGCGGCAAGACCACAACGCTGCGGATCATCGGCGGGTTTACTACGCCCACTTCCGGTGATGTGACCTTTGACGGTGTGAGGATCAATGACGTTCCGCCGCATAAGCGGCAGATCAACACTGTGTTCCAGAAATACGCCCTGTTTCCCCATTTGGACGTGTTTGAGAACGTGGCCTTCGGTCTGCGCATCGCCAAGGTGCCGCAGAACGAAGTGGAGCAGCGTGTGACGGAAATGCTGGAAGTGGTGTCCCTGAAGGGCTTTGAGCAGCGCCGCATCGACCAGCTTTCCGGCGGACAGCAGCAGCGTGTGGCCATTGCCAGGGCACTGGTGAACCGGCCCAAGGTGCTGCTGCTGGATGAACCGCTGGGCGCGCTGGATCTTCGGCTGCGCAAGGATATGCAGAATGAACTGAAGCGTATCCAGCAGCAGATGGGCATCACCTTCATTTATGTGACCCATGATCAGGAAGAGGCCCTGACCATGTCCGACACCGTGGTGGTGATGGACAAGGGCCGTATCCAGCAGATCGGAACGCCGGAAGATATATATAATGAGCCGAAAAACGCCTTCGTGGCGGACTTTATCGGCGAGAGCAACATCCTCAACGGCATCATGGTTCGTGACAACGTGGTGAAAATGTACGGCAAAGAGTTCCCCTGTGTGGACGGCGGCTTTGCCGAAAACGAGCCGGTGGACGTGGTCATCCGGCCGGAGGATATTGACATTGTCCCCGTGGAGCAGGGCCAGCTGGTGGGTACCGTCACCAACGTGACCTTCAAGGGGATGCAGTACGACATCATCGTGGATTTCCGTGGCTTCAAATGGCTGATCCAGACCACCGACCATTCGCCGGTGGGCGCCCGTATCGGCGTGAAGATCGACCCGGACGGCTTCCACATTATGAAAAAGAGTGAATACTCCGGTATGTTCGGCGACTACTCCTCCTATTCTGAGGAGTATGAGGAATTGGCGGACGCCAGCGCAGAGCTGGAAGAGGAGGAGAGCGAGGATGAAGAATAAGCTCTCCCGTTTTGCCGTGCCCTATGTGGTATGGATGGCCATCTTTGTGGTGGCTCCTATCCTCATTATGGTGCTGTACGCCTTCTCCAACGGAGAGGGTGGGGCCACGCTGTCCAACTTTGTACAGATGGGCGATTACGCAGCGGTGTTTGGCCGCTCCTTCAAGCTGGCGCTGATCGCCACCGTTATCTGCCTGCTGATTGGCTATCCCGTGTCCTATTTCCTCAGCCGGGAGGGGGACTCCTTCCAGCGGACGGCCATGGTGCTGATCATGCTGCCTATGTGGATGAACTTCCTGCTGCGCACCTATTCGTGGATGACCATTCTGGAGAACAACGGCCTTCTCAACCAGCTGTTCCAGAAGATCGGCCTGATCGCGCTGTACAATCAGCTGACCGGCAGCAATCTGGAGTACTTCTCCATGATAAACACCCAGGGCGCGGTAGTGCTGGGCATGGTGTACAACTACCTGCCTTTCATGATCCTGCCTATCTATTCTGTCATTGTGAAGCTGGATTATTCACTGCTGGAGGCAGCCCGGGATCTGGGCGCCAACAATGTGACCGTGTTCCGCAAGGTAATACTGCCCCTGTCGCTTCCCGGCGTGCTGTCGGGGATCACCATGGTGTTCGTGCCGTCGGTATCCACTTTCGCCATCAGCCGTATGCTGGGCGGCGGCACGGAGCTGCTGCTGGGCGATCTCATCGAACGGCAGTTTTTGGGCGGTGCGTACAACCCCCAGTTGGGTGCGGCCATCTCACTGGTAATGATGATCATTGTGGTCATCTGTATGCTGGTGATGAACCGCTTCGGCGAGGGTGAAGAACAGGCGGTGATGCTATGAGACAGCGCAGCGCCAATTCCGCAGGCAACCGCCTGCTGATGATCCTGACGGGCCTGTTTTTGTACGCCCCCATCATCATCCTGATCGTGTTTTCCTTCAACGCCGGTACCAGCTCCAGCGTGTGGAAGGGCTTTTCCCTCCACTGGTACGCGCAGCTGTTCCAGAATCGTCTCATCATGCACAGCGTGTATATCACGCTGCTGGTGTCCCTGCTGGCTACAGTCATCGCCACCATCGCCGGCACTTTTGCCGCCATCGGCTTTTACGGTATGCGCCGCAAGGCCCGCAATGGCCTGTTGGCCGTCAACAATATCCCCATGATGAACGCCGATATCGTCACGGGCGTCAGTCTGTGCCTGCTGTTTGTGGTGTTCTTCAACGGCTGGGGCGCCTTTGCCGGATGGGTCAACAGCTGGCAGTCAGTCATCGTGCTGCCGGAGCGGCTGACCATGGGCTTCGGTACGCTGCTGATCGCCCACATCTGCTTCAACATCCCCTATGTGATCCTGTCCGTGGGTCCCAAGCTGCGGCAGATGGACCGCAATCTGGTGGACGCGGCGCAGGATCTGGGCTGCACCTGGATGCAGGCCTTCTGGAAGGTCATCATTCCGGAGATCAAGCCCGGTATCATCTCCGGCGCGCTGACGGCGTTCACCATGTCCATCGACGATTTTATCATCAGCTATTTCACCGCGGGCACCAGCGCCAGCACGCTGGCCATGACCATCTACGGTATGACCAAAAAGCGTGTCAGCCCGGAGATCAACGCCATTTCCACGCTGCTGTTCGTCACGGTGATCCTGCTGCTGGCCCTGATCAACATCCGCGAAAACCACGTCCAGAGCCATGGCCATCACCATCACCGTGAGGCCGCTGCCCACTCTCCTGCGCCCCGGAAAAAGGGCGGCATGGGGAAAAAGGTGGCGGCAGGCGGCCTTGCCTGTGTGCTGCTGGCGGTGCTGATCTTTACCGGCAGTGCTTCCCGTTCTGACCGGGTGGTAAATGTGTGCTCCTGGGGCGAATACATCGACGAGGACCTCATCACCCAGTTCGAGGAGGAGACCGGCATCCGCGTCAACTATCAGACGGCGGAGAGCAATGAAGCGCTGTATTCCCTCATTAAGATGGGCGGCGCGGACTTCGATGTGATCGTGCCCTCTGATTATATGATCGGGCGGCTGATCGAGGAGGACATGCTGGCGGAGCTGGATTTCAGCGCCATTCCCAACTATGCCCTGATTGACGACCAGTACAAGGGTCTCAGCTATGATCCGGAGAACAAGTACACCGTTCCTTACACATGGGGCACCGTGGGCATCATCTACAACACGACGATGGTGTCGGAGCCGATCACCAGCTGGAGCGCCATGTTTGACGAGCAGTATGCCGGACAGGTGCTGATGATCAACAACTCCCGCGACGCGCTGATGGCGGCGCTGTGCTGCCTGGGCTACGATATTAACACCACTGACGAGGGACAGCTGGAGGAGGCTTTCCAGTTGATCTATGACGCCAAGGAGAAGGGTGTGTATCAGGCCTTCGTCATGGATGAGATCTTCGGCAAGATGGAGGGCGGCAACGCTGCCATCGCCATGTACTACGCCGGCGACTACCTGACCATGCTGGACAATAACGAGGATCTGGCCTATGTGGTCCCGGAGGAAGGCTCCAACTGGTTCGTGGACGCCATGTGTGTGCTGAAGTCCAGCCAGCATCAGGCTGAGGCGGCGGAGTGGATCAACTTCATTGCCGGGACCGAGGCCAACCTGGCCAATATGGACTATATCTGGTACGCCTCTCCCAACACTGAGGCGCTGGCGGAGTACCCCGCCTATTACGAGGAGGAGTACGGCGAGCCGCTGGACGAGGAGATCTACAACATCATGGCCGCGCCTCCCGAGGTGCTGGCGCGCTGCGAGTTGTATAGCAATCTGCCACAGGAGACACTGAAATTCTATAACGACCTGTGGACGCGGCTGGGAATTTAGTGGAAATATTGCAGGAGGACGCTTTATGATCGAGATCGGCATGACCTATACCGTGGAAAAGACCGTGACCCCCGACATGACTGCCAAGGCCGTTGGCTCCGGCGGACTGGAGGTATTCGGTACCCCCTATATGATGGGGCTGATGGAGTGCGCCGCCATGTGGTGCGTGCAGAAGGAACTGCCGGAGGGCAAGGGCACCGTGGGCGTGGAGATCGCGTCCAGCCATCTGGCTCCCACGCCTGTGGGAATGAAAGTCACCGCCACGGCGGAGGTGACGGACGTGTCTGCCAACGGCAAGATGATCACCTTTAAGGTGACGGCCTCCGACGCCGAGGGCCTGATCGGAGAGGGTACCCATACTCGCGCTGTCATCGACAATGCCCGTTTTTTGCAGAAGTGCAATGACAAACTGGCGCGCATGAAGTGACCGACAACCTTAAAAATCCCGTCCGGGAGGACGGGATTTTTTATTGCTCCTGTGGGTGGAGTTTGCTATAATAGAGTAACACGGAAAGGAAGGGGAGAGGTACATGCGTGTTTTGGCAACGGCGGCATTCTCCTTTTCCGTTGCCGTACTGACGGCGGTGCTGATACCCGAGACCGGCTGGTATGTCTATGCCGCAGCGGCGCTGGCTGTTGCGGCAGTGGCCGCCCTGCTGTTTGGCAGACGCCGGCGCTGGGGCCGGCAGGCGGCATTGATCGGCTTTTCCGCCGCTGCCGCGTTGCTGTATTTTACCGGCTATCAGCAGCTGGTACAGCAGCCGGTGCTGGATCAGTGCGGCCGGGAAGCGTCTTTCACCGGTGTGGTCTGCGGCTATGGAACGGAGAGCACATACGGGGCAAAGGTAACGGTGCAGCTCGATGGCTCCCGGTTCCGGAAAGCTGTGCTGTACGGTGACGAGTCACTGCTGTCGCTCCGGCCGGGAAATGTGGTCACCGGAACGGCCCAGTGGAACGACGCCTCCCACATCAATGAAAACCGTCTCACCACCTTCACCTCCCGGGGCGTTTACGCATTGTTATATCAAAGGGGAGAAC
>SAMEA3663269__coassemble_898_pt1 | contig 9598 bp, 10 predicted proteins | sample SAMEA3663269__metabat2_high_PE_027 | metagenome-assembled genome bin SAMEA3663269 (sample SAMEA3663269) | pig gut metagenome | biome: pig gut; feature: pig-associated habitat; material: faeces | place: China | collected 2013 | reverse complement strand
ATACAAAAAAGGTTTTGGACGCCATCGCACAGAGATATGACCTTACTTTGATTGACGCTGCCGAAGCAGCAAACGTAAATCTTGCGGAATATGATATCATCGGATTTGCTTCCGGTATTTATTATTCCAAGTTCCATAAAAGTGTTCTGGAATTTGCAGAGAAGAACCTGCCCGAAAAGAAGAATGTCTTTTTTATCTATACTTACGGCGCGGAGAAAAGCGGTTACACCGCGTCAATCACCAAGGTAGTTGGTCTCAAGAACGCCAATATTCTTGGAGAATACGGCTGCCTTGGTTTCAACACCTTCGGCCCGTTCAAGCTGATTGGCGGAATTGCCAAAGGGCGCCCTAATACAGATGATCTTGATGGTGCTGTTAAATTTTTTGAAACCCTCATTGTATAACTTCTTTTTCTGATTAACCTCATCGTATTATTTTATCCCAATACAACCAGTTATACAGTTTCTGCCGCCGTTTTCCAAAAGTAAGGCAGACGGCTTTGTCTGAGAAAAGCAGTATCCCGCCTACGGCCTTGCACTTTAGCGGTGGAGGCCTTATAATGATGGTACTTGAGACTTTTGCGTTTCTTCCCGAACCGTATCCCCTTGCGAAATTGATTGATGCATTTTCTTTTGCTGCAAGCACATGCATACCCGTCAATACGGTTTGAATGCAACACAAATCGTTGTCTGTGTCGTTCCGTCCATGAGATGCTCCCTTTATACTAAAAGCATCAAATGAAGGAGGCAATCAGCCATGAACACAGACAAAATCTACGCAGAGCAGCTGGCCAACGAATACGCGCCGAAGGACACCTCCAAGGTGGTCGCGCTCCGCAAGCTGGATGCAAGAGCCAAACTCCCCGCAACTGTTTTCACCTACACATTCGGTATTCTCACCTCGCTGGTGGCAGGCGTCGGCATGTGTCTTTCCATGAAGGTGATCGGCAGCGGCACAGCCGCCATGTTTGTCCTCGGCATTATCGTCGGTATCATCGGTTTGCTGGGTATGGGGATCAATTATCCCATTTACAAGAAGCTGCTGGCCAAAGGGAAACAGAAGTACGCTTTCGACATCATGCAGCTTGCCAAAGAAATCAGCGGGGAATAAACCATGAAGAAAGCAAAGATGATGTTGCATACAATGCTGCACCCGGCGAAGTGGGTATTATGTAGTCTCCCCCCGGCTGCGTTTGCTGCACTCATTTTCATCTTTGCTTCCGAACAAACAGAGAGTGCGCTGGCATATCCGGTCTATCTTATGTCGGCGTACTCTCTTGCGGTTCTGATTGCCGCCCTGCCTGTGCTGGCAAAGCGAATCAGACAGCATAAAGCGAATCTTCTGAACCACAGCAAGCTGATGCAAAAAATCGCATCCTCTGCTTTCGGGAATCAGTATCTGCATGATCCGGCATTCCGGGGCAGCGTCAGCATTTATCAGGGGATGATCGTCAATTTCCTTTACGTGCTGTTTCGCATTGCGACAGGGATCCGGTATGCGTCCGTATGGTTCATCTCTATGGCGGTCTATTACATGGTGCTGGGTGGACTGCGCGCCTATCTTATCTCCAGTTACCGCCGCCGGGAAGCAGGCGGTTTGTCCTTTGAATACTGCTGCTACCGCAGGACAGCGTGGCTGCTGTTTTTGCTGAATATCCCCATGGGCGGCATGATCGTGCTGATGGTGCGGACCAACTCCGGCTTCTTCTACCCGGGGTATATCATCTACCTGTCAGCGCTCTATACGTTTTACACGATGGCGGTTTCCATCGTCAATCTTGTTAAGTTCCGCAAGCTGGGCAGCCCTATCCTGTCCGCCGCAAAGGTGCTGAATTTCGTATCTGCCATGATGTCGATCCTCGGCCTGCAGACGGCAATGATCTCCCGTTTTTCCGTCAATGGGGAAAACTACCGCAGGCTGATGAACGCTGTCACCGGCGGCTTTGTCTACGGAATCGTCGTGATGATCGCCGTATATATGCTGCTGCACAGCAGAAAAATCCGGAAAAAGGGGGAATCCTTTTGAATAAGTCCGAAAGCAAATATTTCAATACCGCTGTCCGCATGGACGAGGCGTTTCTGGCGCTGCTGGAAAAGAAGGATTTTGCCTATATCACGGTAAAGGAAGTCTGTGAAAAAGCAGGGGTCAACCGTTCCACCTTTTATCTGCACTATGAAACGGTAAACGATCTGCTCTCGGAGAGCGTTTCCTATCTTTACAGCCAGTTTTTGAATTATATCACCCCAGACACCGCCGGTATCGTTGCGAGACTGCGGGATTGTCCGCTTGAAGAACTGTATCTGGTCACTCCGGCATATCTGACGCCGTATTTGAGTTATATCAAAGGCCATAAGCGCCTGTTTCGCACAGCGGTGGAGAATGCCTCCGCCTTGCGGCTCAGTGAGACCTATGACAAAATGCTCCGCCATGTGTTTACGCCGATCCTGGAACGCTTTCAGGTGCCGGAACAGGACCAGAACTATATCATGGCGTTTTATATCCACGGTCTGATGGCGATCATTACCGAATGGCTGGAAAAGGATTGCGGCGACTCCATTGACCATGTAATCACAGTGATCCAGCAATGCGTCATGCCGCATCAGAAAGGAACGGTGGCGATATGAAAGCCGGAATTTATTTAGGGAAAGAGCATATTGAGATCCGGGAACTGCCGCTTCCCGAAGTCGGAGACAACGACGTGCTGGTGCAGAATCTCTATTCCAGTATCTGCGGCACGGATGCGGCGGTATTTACACACGGCCCCAACACCGGCCATAAGATCACGGTAGGCGGTGAATTTGGGCATGAGACAGTTTCCCGCGTCATCAAAGTCGGCAAAAATATTACGGAATTTTCTGTGGGGGAGCGTGTCTATCCCTACCCGCTGTATGCCAAGAATGATACCTCCCGGACGGGAACCATCGGCGGGTTTTCGGAGTATATTCTGATTCCCGACGCAAAGCGCGGCCACTCCCTCTACCCGGTGGACACACGCATTCCCGACAGGCTGGCCAGCCTGATGGAGCCGTTTACCGTAGGCTGCCGGGCGGCAAGGCGCGGCATGCTCCCCTGCGGCGACGGCAAATACATCGGCGGACAATCTGCCGTGGTATTCGGGTGCGGAACGATCGGCATTGCTGCCGCTGCTGCCTTCCAGTATTTCGGCATGGAGAAGGTAATGCTCTGCGATCATTCGGATTTCCGTCTGAAACTGGCGGAAACCCTTGGTTTTAAAACCTGCAACCCCGCAAAGGAAAATTTTGAAGCAAAAGCACGGGGATACTTTGGCACAGCCCCCTCCCTGGGCCGTCAAACCGCCAATATCGATTGCTGGCTGGATGCCGCCGGCGCCGAGAGCATCCTGCGCGATTTCCTGCGTCTGGGAAAGATCGAGAGTCGTTTCGTCTCTGTGGCGGTCAACAATGCGCCCCGCACCATCGACCTGCTGCACATGACCTATGCGCAGCAAAGCATTATCGGCTCCGGCGGCTATATGCCGGAGGACGTGGAGGATGTACAGCGCATCATGACCTGCGGAAAATGGGATCTGGAGCGCATCATCACCCATGAGTTTCCGTTGGAAAAGCTGGAGATGGCCATTCAAACGGCGGCAGATGTCTATCATGCGGGCAACATCGTGATCAAAATGGCCGAAAACCGGCCATGATTTGCTTTGATGCCCATCCGCTGACAAATTTGCAAAAATATATTGACATTCATCGATGTATTGGATATACTAGGGACATATTGAAAGAAATAGATTTGAGGTAATGCGCATGGCATCTGAATACGCGGCCGCGGCGAAAGTGTTTAAGGCCTTTTGCGATGAAAACAGACTGCAAATTCTGGGACTTCTGAGAAGCGGAGAAAAGTGCGCCTGCAAGCTGCTGGATGAGCTGCAGATCGGCCAGTCCACGCTTTCCCACCACATGAAGATCCTCTGTGATTCCGGTGTCGTTCGCGGCCGCAAAGAGGGCAAATGGGTCCACTACTCCATTGACCCGGCGGGCGCGGAGCGGGCCAGGCAGCTGTTGGCGCAGCAGCTTACTCTGCTGCCCTTTCCCGAAAAAGACGGGGACTGCTGCTGCAAAGAATAAAGACGCCATCCCAACAGATGGCTTCTTTTTCAGACATCACTTCGATGCTTTTAGATTTATCGATGCAAAGGAGAGGCAATACCATGGAAGCCTTACGTTCCGTGTGGGATTTTATCCAGAATCAGGTCCTTGGCATGAGGTGGCTCAGTAAGGCCATTGGCAGCGGTCTGGCGGCATTGGGTCTGGACCCCTCGAGTAAAATCGGCGGCAGCATCCAGTTCTTTCTCTATGATACCATCAAGATCATGGTTTTGCTGGGCGTCCTCATTCTGATCATTTCCTACATTCAGAGCTACTTTCCTCCGGAACGGGCAAAACACATCCTGGGCCGTTTCCGCGGCATTGGCGCTAACTGCGTGGCTGCTTTGTTGGGAACAGTAACCCCGTTCTGCTCCTGTTCCTCCATTCCCCTGTTCATCGGTTTCACCAGCGCCGGCTTGCCTTTGGGCGTGACCTTCTCTTTCCTGATCTCCTCACCCATGGTGGACTTGGGCAGCCTGGTGCTGCTTATGAGTATCTTCGGCTGGAAGGTCGCGGTCATCTATGTGGTACTTGGCCTGGTAATTGCCGTAGCCGGCGGCACGCTCATCGAAAAGATGCATCTGGAGAGCGAGGTAGAGGAATACATCCGCAACGGCAAAGCCATCGACATTCCTCAGGAAGAATTGCACGTCAGGAACCGCATCAAATATGCCTGGGAGCAGGTCGTTTCCACTGCCAGAAAAGTATTTCCCTATGTACTGATCGGTGTGGGCATCGGCGCACTCATCCATAACTGGATCCCCGAAGCGTTTATTGTGAAGATTCTCGGCACCGGCAATCCTTTCGGAGTTGTCATTGCTGCGATCGCCGGGGTTCCCATGTATGCCGATATTTTCGGCACGATCCCCATTGCGGAAGCGCTGCTGGCAAAGGGTGCACAGCTTGGCGTGGTTTTGTCCTTTATGATGGGCGTCACCACCCTGTCCCTCCCCTCCACGGTCATGCTCCGCAAGGCGGTAAAGCCTAAGCTGCTGGGTATTTTCATTGCGGTCTGTACCATCGGTATCATGATCGTGGGCTACTTCTTTAACGCTGTTCAACCGTTTATTATATAACATCAGGAGGAATGAATCATGGCACTATTCAACTTCGGCAAGAAAAAGGAAGAGCAAGCGGAATCCCCTGTTTGCTGCTGCGGCACAGATTCCAAAGCATCAGAAAGCGGCTGCTCTGTTCCTCAGGCAGAGGAAACGGTATCCTGCTGTGGCGCACCTGTGGACGGTATCTGCTGCATCAAAGTGCTGGGCGCAGGCTGCAAATCCTGCCACGAACAGTACGAGAATGCCAAAACCGCTGTCAAAGCCATGGGACTGTCCGTTGAGGTGGAATACATCACCGATATGGAAAAAGTCATGGCATACGGCGTAATGAGCATGCCTGCCATTGTGGTCAACGAGCAAGTGGTTTCCATGGGCAAGGTGCTGAAAGCCGCTGATGTGGAAAAGCTGCTGGGTAAGTGGGTGCGCTGAGATCACGGCTTCCGGTTTTCAGCGATCCCGTATCTGCTTTGCTACGTTTGCTTTTGCGGAATCCGCTCTCACTCCCACAAAAAACGACAAGCTTCTGACAAAGCTTGTCGTTTTTTGTAACAGGCGCCCAATTACGAAACATCTCAAATACGTGGAAACTCTATTGCCGGCAAATGACGCCGCAGGCGATTTTTGTCCCTGCGTTGCCGGCAGGCTGAGAGCGGAAATCATCGGGATCGCTGTGGATCACAACGGTCCTTCCGATGATCTCCTGCACACGGAAGCGGTCTGTCCGCACCGCCAGATAAGCACAGCCGCAGCACTGCATCAACGGCGGAAGATCTCCCGCGTGGCACGGATGAGCTGCTCCTCTCGGATTATAGTGGCCGCCCGTCTCCGCAAAAGCCTGACCGCCACACTTCTTTCCCTCATGAATATGAAGGGCAAAGAAGCCGGTCTTACTGTTCTGGGGAAGTCCCGAGATCTCTGCCACCACCAAAACACTTTCGCGCTCCTGATAAAACCGTACTTGTCCGGACAGGCACGCTGCGTCCGCCCCTCCCCGGATATGCGCCACCGCACTCGGGCAGTTTGACCCGCAATTCATAACATCACCCCTGGCCAGCCTATGCATAACCGGGGCCATGTGTGACAGGCTCAGAGATCCTCCAGATCCGCGGCGGGGATGTCATTTTCCACATTATCCCGTGCCAGATCGTTATCAATGACGGGATAGACCTTGGAAATCGGTTTTTCCGGGTGGAACACTTTTTGTTCAGGCCCATGCGTCCCGCTGATAATGGGGTTTGCGTTTTTCTTGCCGTGCTTGGCCTTCCCCTGTGTTTCAGGGACAGGCGGCGCCTCGTTCCGGGGCTTTGTGTGCGTCCAGTCCGGCCGCGCCATTCCTTGTTTTGACATGATGATCACCTCTGAAGCAGTTTGCCCCATTTCCCATTGCACCATGCATCGGAAATCAACAGGTTCCCACGGGCACCCTGCGAAGCACATTTTTCCTTTTCGCCTATATGATTTCCTTCAGCTCGTTCACCGGCGGCATGCAGCTGTGATTGCGGCAGACATAATACGTTGTCTTGCCGTTTTTCAGGGGAAATTCCTTGGTAGGCTCGCGCAGCAAACGTACCACCGTATCCGATGAAAACGAGGCAGGCAGTGCCACAGCGTCCGCCCGGTCAGCCAGCACCACCGTCACCTTGGATGGAGGAACCTCATGATCCAAAAGCGCTGACAGAAACATGGCGTGTCCTGCCGGATACTGTGCCGCCTCCGATGCAAGAAACCTCAGCTGATCCTCGGCTTCACGCCGGTACGTTTCATCGGCGGTCAACTGCGACAGGCGTACCAGATTCCACGCCATCAGGGAGTTTCCGCTGGGAATCGCGCCGTCATAGGTTTCCTTGGGACGCAGGATCAGCGGCTCATTTTCCGCACCGTACAAATAGAAACCGCCGTTTTCAGCGTCCCAAAATCTGTCATGCACATCCCGGCATAACTGTTTCGCCCGGTCCAGATAGTCCTCCTCCCATGTTGCGCCATACAGGGCAAGCTGCGCGAACAGGCAGGCGGCATAATCATCCAAAAATCCCTTGACGCCCCGCTTTCCATCCCGAAAGCTGACAAAAAGCGCCTCTCCGTCATATAACTTGTCCCATATAAAACGATCCGCCCGTTTTGCGCAATCCAGATATGCCGCATTCCCGCCAGTCTGGTACAGCCGGCACATGGCGGCGATCATCAGCGCGTTCCAGGAAGTCAGTATTTTATCATCCAGATGAAGCGCGCAGCGCTTTACGCGGTATTGACAGAGGTGCTTCAGGAATTGATCAAAGGACTTGTCCGATATGTCGCTGTCAAGCAGATTGGGAAGGCTTTTCCCCTCGAAGTTACCGGATTCGGTAATGCCGAAATGGCGACAGAAGGCTTCGCCTTCCTTTTGGCCCAGAAGATTTACCCCCTCATCCGGGGTGAAGAGATAGAACTTTCCTTCCTCCCCATCACTGTCGGCATCCTGTGCGCTGTAAAAACCGCCTTCCGGGTCTGTCATCTCCCGAAGAATATAGGCAGCGGTCTTCTCGGCGATCTCCAGATACAGGCGCTTTTTTGTCACCGTGTAGGCCTTGCAGTAACCCATGATCAGCAGTGCGTTATCATACAGCATTTTCTCAAAATGGGGGATCAGAAACCGCGCGTCGGTGGAGTAGCGGAAAAAGCCGAAGCCCAGATGGTCAAACAGTCCTCCCCGGTACATCTGCAGGAAAGTCTGCTCTGCCATCTCCAGACAAGCCGCGTCGCCATGCCGCTCATAATAGGTCAGGAGAAACAGCAGGTTGTGCGGTGCGGGAAACTTGGGCGCACGGCCGAATCCGCCGTTCTGTGGATCATAGCTCTGCCGATATAGTTTCACAGCAGCGTCCGTCAGGTTGGTGTCCGGCATATCGCCTGCCGCGTTGCTCCTGCTCAGGTGGGCCACGATCTCATTGGCCTGCCGCAGCAGCGTGGGCCGGTCATTTTCCCATTTTTCATGGATCACACTGAGAAGTTCCCACAGTCCGATCATCCCGCCTGCGGAGTGCTTCGGAAAGTAGGTGGCCGCAAAGAACGGCTTTTGGTCGGCTGTCATGAAGATGCTGGTGGGCCAACCGCCGCTGCCGGTAAACGCCTGACAGACCGTCATGTAGATGGCGTCAATATCCGGTCGCTCCTCCTTGTCCACCTTGATGGAAATAAAATACCGGTTCAAAAGCTCCGCGATCTCCTCGTCCTCAAAGCTCTCATGGGCCATGACATGACACCAGTGGCAGGTGCTGTATCCGATGCTGAGAAAGACCGGCTTATCCTCCTCTCTGGCCCGGCGGAACGCCTCCTCTCCCCAGGGATACCACTCCACCGGATTCTCCGCGTGCTGGAGCAGATAGGGGCTTGTTTGGTTTTTCAAATGGTTGGACAAAGCCCATCACATCCTTTCATCGTCAGTATCAGGTTTAACATGTCACCGATACGGCGGAAATATGCGCTGCCCACATTCCCTCCTGCCATTCCAGGCTATCTTATGTATCCGGACACCGTGAAAACGGTATCCGGCAGAGCTGCAATATGGTTACAGCACCATATTGCAGCAGGTGAAGTCGTCGTCGATATAGTTGGCGATAAAGCGTGCCTTGAAATTCCGGGCATTGCAGATGGAACTCGTTGAACCGGAGACATCCAGGCTCTCGGGCAGCACAAATTTGATGCACCGGACCGTCACATCCCGACAGCTTTCCTTTGTGTGGGCCGGAACCAATACGGTTTTCATACCGCGCTTATATTCAAGCCCATGGTCATCCACCTCGGTCAGAATCGCCGCCAGGGCAACCCGTCTGTGTGGACAGACATTTTTCAGGGTAACGCTCAACTGGACGATGCGGCCCAGGGATTCCATCCCAAGGTCTCCGGCGTCAAATTCCAGCGTGTCCTCGCAGCCGTCCACAGTCAGTTCAACAGGCTCCGGACAGATCTCCGGCCGGATGATGATATCGCAATCCACCTCCAGTTCCGGAGAGGGGAAACTCACCACATTGCCCTCCGCGTCATCATAGGAGATGGACTCATTCACTTCAACGGTGCCGGAGCAGGAACCGATATGCTGCACGGTAAACTCAAGTACCGCACCCTCGCTCTGGGACACACCCAGTTCGTCGATCTGCCACTGCACCGTGTCGGCGTCCAGCAGGCTGGCTGTGCCCTTGGTGGGCATGGCGACGGAGGTGATGCGGAAGCAGGGGGACACCGTATCTGTGACCACAACGTCGGTTGCGCCGGGTTTTGCAATATTTCTGGCCAGGTCTTTGAAAAGTTCCTCCAGTTCTGCGTCATCCGGCGTGATCGCCACATAGGAGGATGCGGGTTTGGAAGCCCAGTCCTCCAGCGCGGAAACGTCCACGCCACCTCTTCCGGACAATCCGATGGCATAAATGATCACCCCTGCCGCTC
>SAMEA3663269__coassemble_875_pt1 | contig 9772 bp, 3 predicted proteins | sample SAMEA3663269__metabat2_high_PE_027 | metagenome-assembled genome bin SAMEA3663269 (sample SAMEA3663269) | pig gut metagenome | biome: pig gut; feature: pig-associated habitat; material: faeces | place: China | collected 2013 | reverse complement strand
CCGATACCGCCGCGGCCACCGTGCGCTTGGAGAGCCTGCGCTGTTCCACAGGAAGCTGCACCATTGCCGGCGGTCTGGAGCGGCGGCCAATGGCCAGTGCCAGCACCAGCAGCAGGCCGCAGAACAGGAGATACAGCCCCAGCTGTTTTTCCCCCAGCTCCGTCAACCCGCTGGGGGTGACGGCACTGGACAGCTCGGTGATGTTGGTGGCATACAGGAAGATCGCCAGTGCGCCCGCCCCGGACACAGCCGCCAGCGCCTTACGCCACAGCGGCAGCTTTTTCGGCTTCCAGTCGGGGGTCTCCTCGGCAGGCTCCGGCAGGGGTGGGGCTTCCTGCGGCAGCGCCGGCAGAGGGGGAACATTGCCGCCGCAAATGGTCATCACGTCCTCCGCCGTCACCGCCTGGGGCTCCAGCGGCCGGGCGATACGGTTGGCGGCGGTGGTATAGAAGCTGTTGCCGGAGAAAAACGCCCGGGATGTTGCCTCCGTCACCACCGCGCCGTCAAAAAACAGAGCGCAGCGGTGGGCATATCGGGCGCAGAACTCCACATCGTGGCTGACCATCAGCAGTGACACGCCCTGGGCCAGCAGAGAACGAAGGATCTCCGCAAACATCTGCTTGAATTCCGCGTCCAGGCCCTTGGTGGGCTCGTCCAGCAGCAGGATCTCCGGCTGCTGCAGCAGTACCTTGGCCAGCGCCACACGCTGCTGCTCGCCGCCGGACAAATCGTAGGGATGGCGGTCCAGCAACGTTTCCAGCCGGCACAGGCTCACCATCCGGGCCACCCGTGCCTCCTGCTCGCTCCGGGGCAGCGTGCTGCCGGTGAAGATCTCAAACAGATCCTCCCGGACGGTCTTTTTCACAAACAGGGTCTGGGGATTCTGCGGCAGCATCCCCAGCGTACCGGAAACCACCACATCGCCCCGATAGGGCTTTTTCAGTCCCGCCAGCAGCTTCAGCGTCGTGCTTTTGCCGGCGCCGTTGCCGCCCAGCAGTGCCAGAAACTCGCCGCGGCCCAGCGTCAGGTCAAGACCTTTCACCACGTCGGGGGAATCCTGCTCATAGCGGAACCATGCGCCGGATACGGTAACCACCGGCTCACGTTTGGGGTACACCGGCTCCGGCGGCAGGGCCTGCAGGGGCTGCCCCGCGGCGAAGTCCTGCAAAAAGTCCCGGCCCTCCCGCACGGTGACGGGGCAGGGCGCGTCCGAAGCTACCGCCGCCCAGATCCGCATGGCGGCAGGCATGGCCAGAAACATCCGGTGTCCCATGGTCTTCAGATGCCTGCCGGCCTCTGCCGGCGTACCGGTACACAGCAGCCGCCCCTCGTCCATCACAGCCACGACGGTGGCAAGGGGGAAGGCCTCTTCCAGCCGGTGCTCCGTCAGCAGAATGGTGGTGCCCAGCTCCCGGTTGATCTTGCCCAGCACCGCCAGAAAATCCGACGCGGCGATGGGGTCCAACTGGCTGGTAGGCTCGTCCAGGATCAGCACGTCCGGCTGCATGGCCATGACAGAGGCCAGATTCAGCAGTTGCTTCTGCCCGCCGGAAAGCTCAGTCACATTCTTGTAAAACCACTCCTCAATACCGAAAAACGACGCCATCTCCGCCACACGGCGGCGAATGGTGGGGGTATCCTGTCCCAGACTCTCCAGCCCGAAGGCCAGCTCGTGCCACACTTTGTCGGTGACGATCTGATTCTCCGGAGACTGCTGCACAAAGCCGATGCGGGCAGCCTGGGTGCGCTGATCCACCTGCTCCAGCGGCGTGCTGCGAAACAGGATGCGGCCGGTGCGCACACCGTGAGGCGCCAGCGCCGGCTTTAACTGCCGCAGCAGCGTGGATTTGCCGCAGCCGGAGGGGCCGCACAGCACCATAAAGGCACCCTCGGGAATGGTCAGCGTCAGGTCGTCGATGGCCCGGGCCGTCTGCTGCGGGTAGGAAAAGGTCAGGTGCTCAATGGTGAACAGCGCCATACGCGCGCCTCCCTTCTGTCGAGAATCACCGGCGTCAGGCACAGCGCCAGATACACCAGATAAAAGCTGATGGTCATGGGCGCTGCCGTAACGCCCTGCAGCGCGGGGAAATACCACCATTTCAGTCCTCCGGCCAGACAGCCGCAGAACAGATACAGGCCGCAGAAGCCCAGCCAAAGCAGGGCAAAGCGGTCCCGTTCCTCCATGCGGTATAGGGCGAAGGAGGTGCGGCCCTTCAGTCCGTAACCCCGGCTTTTCATGCTGTCGGCGGTCTCAATGGCGTTCTCCAGCGCCCATGTGACCATGATGGAGAAAATGGTGATTGCCTTGCGCGCCCGCTGCCATACGCTGCCGGTGGACACGTCACGGCCGATGCAGAACTGGGCCTGACGCACCGTATCCAGCTGTGCTTTGAACCGCGGCACGAAACGCAGCGTCATACTCAGCACCAGGGAAAGGGCAGGGATCACCCGTCCGAAGAGATACACGAACTTATCCGAGGTCATCACGGCGTTGTAGCACACGAACCACATCAGCACGGCACACAGCATGGCCCCGGCGGCAAGGCCGTAGAGGATACTCTCCAGCGTCAGGGGATTGCCGGTGGGCAGATAGCACAGGATGGTGATGCCCGCGTGGTTGAAGGCAGGATTCACCACCGCCGCCAGCAGCAGTACCGGCAGCGTGACCTTCAGGCTGAACCGTACCGCCTTGGGGCCGTTAAGCACCACGGCATACCAGATCGCCCCCGTCAGGGAGACGGCCAGACACACCGGGTGCATCAGCACCATGGAGTAGACCAGCACCAGTGTGAAAAACAGAAAATTTACCAGCGGATGATAGCGGGAAAACGCGTCGTTCACCGTGCAGGCCTCCTTTCCCGATGAGATGTCTTCCGGCGCAATGGCATAGTATGATAAATTATACTACGGCTTGCTCCGGAATGCAACGGAACCCTCGCTTATGTTGCGTAACCGCCGCCTACGTCGTCGCCCAGATTACAGGTGTATACCCAGCAGATAACGTCCCCTTGCGAAAGGGTGTAGCTGGAGCAGCCGTAGTTGGGAAAGCAGCCGTTGACCTTATACATCCAGCCGGAACCGTCCCCCACGTCGAACTCATAGATGTTGTTGATGCCTTCCACATAGGCACTGTTGTACAGCGACGACCAGCTGGACTCCATCTGGATGCCCTTGTTGCGGCATACTCTCTGCAGTACGTCGTAAACAGTCTCACCCTGGCTGAAGGTCACCGTGGTGGCGCGCAGGATCGTGCCGCCGGAGGGCACCATGGATTTCACGGATTCATCGCACAGATCCATGTTGTTCAGGATCGTGCTGCAGGAGATGGAGATGGTACAGGTAAGATCTTTGCTTGCGGGAGGCTCCGGCTGCGAGGCGCTGCCGCCGGAGGAAGAACCACCCGTGGAAGAACCACCGGAAGAGCTGTTGCCGCCGGCAGCAGAACCGCCGCCGGACGAGCTGCCATTGGAGGAACTGCCATTGGAAGAGTCGCTGCCGGACGTTGTCTTGTTGTCCTCTTGTCGGGTGTCGTCCTTCGTGCTGTTCTCGCTGCCGGAAACGTCTTTGCCGGCGGTATCCTTGTTAGGGTTATTTTTTCCGGTTTCGCCGGTGTTGGTATTGCCCTTGCCGGCTTCCTCTGTCTTTGTTTCGTCCTGTTGGTTCTCCCCCTGCTTTTGATCGTCCGCCTGCTGGACGGTGGAGGGATCTTTGTCCAGCTGGCTGTCGGTGCTGCTATGACTGCCGCAGGCGGCTAGGGACAGCAGCAGTAATGCCGCCAGAAGGACAGTCAGCAGCCGTTTTGCCGTTTTTTTTGTCATCTTTCCATACCTCCGAATAGCGCTTGACGCAGGGGCGTCAAAAGACGCCCCTGCGCAGGCAATAGAGTTGTCAATTACCGTGCCCGGCGCTTTTTCTCCTGCAGCAGCACGAGGATGGCTGCGGCAGAGCACAGGCAGCCGCCCAGCCACAGCGGCAGACTGCTGTTATCGCCGGTATCGGCGCTGGCAGTACTGCCGGAAGAGGGAATGGCAGGCGTAACGGGTTTGGCGGGACTTGTGGGAATGTTGGTGGCCAGCGTGACGTCGCTCATGTCATAGAGGGCGGTCTTGCTGGCCTTCATGCGGAAATAGGCGGCCAGCGCGTAATAGCACTGCTCGGTAGCCATGGCGTTGCGCTCGCCATTGAGATCATGGCGGAAGCCGCCGCCATTCACATAGAATTTGCACAGGCCATCCAGCACGGTATTGCCGTTTTCGATGAAGCGGCTGTCAACGACAGGGTCGATCCCCAGCGCGCACAGCGCTACCAGTACCTGTGCGGTGGACTCGCTGCTGGAAGAACCGCCGTTGGCGGCACTGAAAGTACCGTCCGCATTCTGGATGGAGGACAGGTAGGCCAGCGCTTTATCCACGGCCTCCCTGGCCTTGGCATTGGTCTTATAGTAGGGAGCCAGCGCCTGAATGGCCATGGCGGTCATATCTGTGTCAGCACTCGGATTGGTGGCACTGATGTACCAGGCGCCGTTCTCCATCTGGAGATCGATGATCGTATCGATCAGCTTCTCACGGGTCACGTCGCCCTGCGGCGCATAGTCGTGGCTGTCCAGCGCGATCAGTGCCCACACCGGACCGTTGGTGCCCTGCTTCTGGAGATAGGACATTTCGTTGAGACCGGCCAGCAGATTGTAGCCGCCCACATTGGTGACATCCTTGCCGAGGGCAGTCAGAGCCAGAATGATACGGGAATTCTCTGTGGACTTGCTGCGATCCAGACGCATGGTGCTGGTGTTGATGGTATCCTTCACATACTTCACCAGCGCATTGTAGTAGCTGCTGCCGCCGGGAATGCTGCGGCCGCTGCGGGCCAGACCGATGACGGTCCATTCACCGCCGATAGAGGAACCGGCCTCTGGTGTGCCCTTGCTGACAAGGAAGTCGCCGGTAGACTTGTAAATGTCAGCCAGATCCTCCGGCTCCTTACCGCTGCCCTTCAGCTCAGCCAGCCGGGCCTCGGCGGCGGTCAGCTTTTCATAGTTGCTGACCTGTGCCTGCTGCTCGGGGGTCAGAGCGTCATAAGCGGCGCGGGCCTCGGCAATGGCTGCTTCGGAACCAAGGGTCACCTCGCCGATGGCGTCGATCTTCGTCTTCACCTCAAGGATCAGATTCTCGCCATAACCCTTCAGCTTCAGCGTGAGAGTGGGCAGTTGGGCGAGATACATGCTGGCTTGCGGTGCATTGAAATTAGGATCTTTTCCCTGAGCATATGTGTAAGCAGCACGATGAGCTCCTGGGACGGGTGTGCCAAAACCGCCCATTCTGATGGCACCGGTCAGCGTATAGGTGAAATCTTTTACGTTTTCGGGAATGGTGATCTCGATCATCTGACGAACAGGATTGCCACTGAAGTCATAGACACCGAAGGCGCTGCCAGGCTTGGACCGAAAGGCGGTGTCATCCGCATCCAGATAGTAAAGGGAAGCATTGAAGTTGTATACGCCGGACAATTTCTCCGCGGGATTCACCAGATTGCGGAACTGCAGCTTCACCGTGTCACCGGGGTTCAGCTCGGTGTCAGATGCCAGTGCGTTGCCCTCGGCGTCATACATATCATAGCTGACGCCCCGGGCCGTGACCACCTGATAGTTGGCCAAACCGTTTTTCTCTACCTTAATGATGTGGCGGCCGGTGGTCAGGCCGGTAACGGTGACCTCGCCGTTCGCGGCAACCGTAACGCCCTCGCTGGTGAAGCCATTGAAGGTCATGGCGCTGCCCACGGTGGAACGGGCCACGGTAACGGTGCAGCCGGCTTCCGGCGTAAAGCTGTAGGAAGCGCCCTCGCTGCCTAGGTAGAACAGGATGTCATGCTCGGCATCCAACGTAGTGGCGGCATTTCCTGCGCGGTCCAAAGTCATGTTGGTCTGGATAGAGGAGCCGTCAGCACCCACGGTGACGATGAACACGCCGGTGCACTCTGGCCAGATGGCGGAGAGATCCGAACCGCCCATGGCCTGCATGTGGGTCATGGCATCATAGGTCACCAACACGATGGCAGTACCCGCCTTTTTGGCCGTCATGGTGGCCACACAACTGTTGTTCTTGTTGGGTGTGATGGTCAGCACGTCGCTGGCGCTGCCGTTGACGTCGATGACCTGATAGTGGACGTCCGGCAGGGCGATCTTCGCATTGGAAATGTTCTCAATGGCCTGCCAGTTACGGAACACATTCAGTTCAAAGCTCTCACCCACGGCCATGCTCTTATAGCCCTGCGAATTGATATTCAGATAGATATCCGCCCGGTCATAGACATTTTTGTCGAAACGGTAGACAGTATCCTTGCTGAAGCTGTCATCGTCGATGTGGAGATCCTCCTTGGTGACAGTGATCTCCTGACCGGCTGTCCATTTGCCGAAGGTCCAGTAGGTAACGCCGTCAGGATGCTGAACGCGGACAAAGTGGTTTGTCGTGGTTTCGGGAGCGCGGAAGCTGACCCGAAGCGTTCCGGCAGCCACCACTTCCGTGATGGTCTCCGGTTCCACAAAGGTATAAGTATAGTAGCTGCCGAAAGTACCCAGACTGACGGTGGACCCCTTGGGGGCAACAACAGTCACGCTCAGCGCCTTGGGAATGCTGGCAGGGATACTGATATTGGTATTGGTCTGGGTGCTGGACTTGGTAACGGTCGTTGCCAGATAGTCAGCGGTTTTATCACCGCAGGGAGTCAGGGTGACAGCCACCGTGTCAAGATCCATGAACAGGCAGGTGGTGCGCTTCGTGCCGTAATTGTCGCCCTTGCCTGTTTCAATGGTGCGTGCCGTTCCGTCAGATCCGGTGACTTTTACGCTGATGGTATAGTCTGTGCCTTCCACCCAGCCGGAATTCGTGGCATAGATGGCATAAGCGCGGTGCAGGGTAAAGGTATTCTCGCCCTCACCAACGGTGACCGCGATGCCGCCGTTGTATGCATCGTTGCTGTCATAGCCCTCCACCCAGTAATCGCCGGTGGGCAGCTTGGTCTCATACTTCAGATTAGAGCCGTCGGCCACAGTGGGTTGGCCGGCCAACAGATCGGTGCTGCCCTTGATGCCATCGGCATAGGTATAGACCTTCAGATAATTCAACTGTGCGCTGTGCAGGCCCTTGAAGGTAACAGAGGATGCTTCTGCGATCTCTACCTTCTCGGAGGGATTCATCAGCGCGTAGATCTCTTCATCGGCGTTGCTCATTGCCACCAGATAACCGGTGGCGGATGCCTTATCCGCAGTAAAGGATGCCTGACCGTTTTCGTCGGTGACAGCGCCGGCGATAGCAGTGGTGGCTCCGGTGGTAAGGTTGACCCAAGCCAGCTGCAGGCCCTCCACGCCGCTAGCGGCGGCTTTCAGGTCGGCGGGGGTTTTATAGCGATAGCCCTCCATAACGTAGAAACCTTTGACGGTAACTGTGACAGGCTGGCCATCAGCTACAAATGCGGGTGCTTCGACCCAGGTGTAGTAGTCGGAGTAAGCAACGTCATTCTCCATGACATAGAAGTCCAACACATCACCGTCTACGATTTCGGTGTTGGTGGTGAAAGTACCATTGTAGCCGCTGCCAGAGGAGGCAGGTGTACCGTCATTGGGATAACCCTGGTTCAGGTAGAAGCCGCTGGCGTAGGTGGAAACGCCGAAAATGGTGGAGATCCAACCGTTGCTGCCAACTTTCAGCATATCCGCAGCAGTTTCTTTCGTAAAGTCGTCGCCGTATATCAGCTTATGGGCTTCTACCAGCGCGTCCAGCGCAGAAACACCGTCTACGCTGTCAGTGTAGCCGTAGTTCTCAGCAACGTCGGAATCAACCTCCATAGTGGTGATCCCATGGAGATAGCCGCCGGCCATCTGGGAACGGATCGTCACATCAGCGGTTTCAACGGCAGGATCGCTATGGGCAGCCTGTACTGTAATGGTATAGGTAGTCGGTACGACAGCCGGGGTCGCGTATTCTCCAGTGGTAGCTTCCTTCGCATCGCCGACGCGGAGCATCAATACAGTGTCATCCTGAACGGGGACGGACGCACTGCGGCGATAGCTGGTGCCGCCAGCTGTAATATAGACCTGATTATTCTTGTTGGCTGCCTGCGCAGCGATTTTTAATTCGGCGCTGCTCTGGCCTTCGGGCAGTGTCAGCGTGTAATTCGTAGTATCCGCAGAAAAGGCAGGAGACAACTCACCTTCGCTGAATCCCAACGATACCAGCTTGGTATTATGCATGGTCATCCAGTCGCCGCCAATGTCTGCACCAAGGTTACAGGTATACATCATACGGATCTCGTCACCGTTGGCCACGGTGTAGTTGTTGAGCCCTTCGCTGGTGAACCAGTCGTTCAACGTGCCCATCCAGCCGGAGCCGCTGCCGCCATCAAACTCGGCAAGGTCGTTGATCTGGCTGATATAGCCTGTCTCTGCACCGGTTTGGGAATAGCTGCCCAGTGCATCGACAACGCAGCTCATGACGGTAGATTCCGAATCGATCTCGACCCACTGATCCACCAGCGTCCCATCCCACGGCGCACCAGACGCTTTCGAGTATGTGGTGTTTTCCACGATAACGCGCACTTGGTTATCGTGTTCTGCTGCCCACACGGTGGTGGGGATCAAACTGACTACCATCACCAGTGTCAACAGCAATGAAAGGATTCGTTTTTTCATGTGTGATTTTTCCTCCTATGTCAAAATTTTGAAATACGATACACGACGCCGTTTCCGGCGGATCAATGAGGTTGGCGGGAGGGGCCGGCAAACCCCTCCCGCACTATGGAAAGACTGCGGCCTGTGCCGCCTCGGCTTCGTGGGGGAAACTTCTCCTTCACATGAAAAAACGCCGGTCATCCCCTCTTTTCGAGAGAAAACCAGCGGTATTCCGGCAGAAAAAAGCACTGACAGCCCCCATCCGGGAAGCGTCAGCGCGCACTCCTGCTATCATTCACAACGAAGAAGCGCCGCTGTGTTGGGATCCTCTTCCGTGCAATTCTACTGCCCTCGCGCCACAAGGCTTTCACCTTACGTTTGCGGCCTACCTTCTCAGGAGTACACTCCCAATGGCGGTTTTTCGTCCACACAGCTTTCGCTGCTTCGGTCGCATTCTTGCGCTCACAGTGCCGTCCGCGGGGGGTTCTTCGCCCCATTCCTTCAAAACTGCCGCCTGACCAAATTGGTCTTTACAGCGTGCAGCCACACGACTTCACCGGATCCTATTCAATTATCATCATTTTGTCTTATAGGGAAAAGCCCCGACCTCGCAAAAAAACTCCTCTGCGGATATGTTGCTTTTCCCATCGGATATCAGTATAAAGCGGCGGCTTTCCGTTGTCAATAGCAATTTCCAAAATTCGTCTTTTCCCTCACAAACTCCGGCAAACCATTGGGACGCAACGGATCGCGGCAGTTTGCCGCTTCTTTTGCTCATGCTTTTGGCTTAAAAATATTTCTGTCAACCGCTCACTGATCCCCGTTTTCCGCCACCCAGCCGCGGACATACTCCACAAACCGGCGGGTGGAGGCGGACAGCGCCTTTTCATCCTTTACGCCGATGCCGATGTTCCGGTGGAAGGTCATGGGTGGACGGCAGGCGGTCACCGGGTAGGGGCTGTGGCGCACCATCAGCTCCGGCAGCAGGCTGATGCCCAGCCCCTTGGACACCATGGCCAGAATGGTGCGGTCCTCCCGCGCCGTATAGCGCACATGGGGCCGGATCTTCATCTCATCAAAGGCCGCCATGATCTCATAGTCGTCCCCCTCCTC
>SAMEA3663269__coassemble_845_pt1 | contig 9976 bp, 6 predicted proteins | sample SAMEA3663269__metabat2_high_PE_027 | metagenome-assembled genome bin SAMEA3663269 (sample SAMEA3663269) | pig gut metagenome | biome: pig gut; feature: pig-associated habitat; material: faeces | place: China | collected 2013 | reverse complement strand
GTGCTGTATAGATCCTCGACATAGCACAATGCTCGGTTCTGATAGGAGAAAATGACAATATTCACTCTGGCTGTCAGGCCAAAACCATTGCCCCCGTCTGTCCGCAGAATGCGCAAATCACACTCCTCCAGCTGCGGGCTAAGCTGATATTCAGCTTCCTCCGGCAACTCGGCCACATCCAGAATTTGAGAAAAAGGAACCACAGCATCATGCTGATGCAGCGTCTGGTCTTCCCCCCGATAGAGAGCCCAAAACCACATTTCCCCTTTTACCATCAGCTTGTTTCCCAACCGTTGCGTGGATAGAATGGCGGGGCGCATGCGATGTATCAGTATATCTTCCGGCATTGGGCCATTTTCCAATATGACATCATTTGTGAAGGAAAACCCTTTCTCGCTAATTGCCGTCAAAAGACATACGTTACTATTGCTGCACCTCTTTCGTATACTGCTTTCTTCCTGCACGCTGCAGCATAGGCGGCGTTTCACTGCCCGGTATCCCACCACTGTGATCTCCGGCAGAACTTTGATGTATACTTTGCGCGATGTAACGGCACGGGCTTCCGCCAGCAAAACACGGCCATCTACACAGACAGTACCGCACCGATCCAGCGTCCGGTCATCCAGTACGCAGGAAAACGGCACGGACATTGTCAGGCTGCGAAGTCCAACTACCTCCTCAGAAGTGTAAAGTATTGTAACTTTAACACTCCCGGAAATTGTACAGCGATCCTCGTTTAACAGCTTTTCCCGGATGATCAGACGTCCCACGACATCCACGATCCGCGTGATATCGGGGCAATACTCCGGGATCGCTGTTTCCAGCGATTCCTCGTGGGCGGATGTAATTCCCGCGGTCGATTCATAACAGAAAATATCTTCAAATTGTAAGCCCAATTCCATACCTTCAGCCCTCTCAATCGGTATTGTTAGTCCACTTTATGAGGGCTTTTACCGGTTTATTCCTTGATGCCGAAAATACTGCGCAGTAAACCTCGCAGCAGTCTCGGTGCCTTCCACACTACGACCTTCATTTTCGCTTACCTCCTTTTTAAGCATGCGATTCCACAGGCAATCAACAGGAAGGCCACCAGAAACATCAGTACACCCACCGGAAATACAGCAGCAATAAAGATTCCTAACCCCAGTGCCAGAGCACAGATTCCCAGGCATTTCTCGCTGTTTCCTCTCATGTGGTTCCCTCCTCCCCGCACATGGTTCTAACACATCTTATGAGGAGAGGTGTTCCACGGTGACGATGCGGTCGCGATCTCAGGAAGGTCATGGTTGCTGGGACAGGGGCGTTTTTTGTCCCCGGCAGCATGGTGCCTTCTGTGCCATATGAATAGCACCGAAACCAGGACGAGTACCCCTGCCGATACCACCCAGAGCAACCAGCCGTTCTGCGCGGCAGTCACGATGGTAATTGTACCGCTGCCATCCATGTCGAAGCTAAGATAGCTGCCATTTTTCTCGCTGGTAATTTCCTTTATAGTGCCAGAGTGCTCCATGTACACAGCGTAGTTTTTTCCTTTTTCCGGAAGCAGCCAGCGCACCGTATGGGTATTCTGCCCATCATCGGGGACCTGAATCGACCATGTTTCCACAGTATCTACGGATAGCAGGCTTTCTCCTTCTTTTACTCGCAGGGCGTCGCCTTCTCGGAATTTTCCCTGCACAAGAAGTACCGGATGGCCGGATCGCTCTTGAGCGGAAGCCAGCGTGGTAACATACGGCTCATAGACTGCCGTCACCACCGTATCAAAGCGGAGATCATGCAAATCCGTTTTGTCCCAATGGACATAGCTATTTTCCTTCTCTGTCAGGCTTGGGTATACTTCTTCCGTAAAAGAGGCGCCGTAGTCAAAGGTCTGGGTTTTCAGTGTTCTGCCTTCCGAAACAAAGCGCAGTATCAAGTGCAGGAACTCCTCGGGAATACCCTCTTTTTCGCAAAGCGCTTCATAGGTGATCTGCTCTGCCTTGCCGGCATAGCTCACCCGGTCAACACCGGCCAGTGCGTCGGATACAAAGCAGTTTCCACTGTAATCACCGGTGATTTCCCCCGCTACTGCTCCGCTCAGCTGCATGGACTCCGTAATCTCCACCATGGAAAGGCAGTCGGAGACGCGGCTGCCGGAACCAACGATTCCGCCGATATACTTTCTACCGTCAAGGGTACATTTGGCATAGCTGCTGCGGATAGAGGAAAGCGACAGGCCGCACACCCCTCCCACGTAGTCGCCGTTTTCGCTGAAAACACCGCCATATCCACCGCATCCGGATACGGTACCGAGATCCATGCGTCCGACAACACCGCCTGCGCAGCTCTTCTTGGCCTGCACAGTACCGTAATTATTGCAATCCAGCAGGATCGACCGGGTCTGGTAGGTAAAACGGGCCGTTGAATGCTCTGTAGACAGCAGATCGTCCTCCGGATCAAGGTCATACTCAATTGCCATGGCGCCGGCCACACCGCCCACGTTCCGATCCGCGCAGATATCTCCATAGTTCATACATTCCAGCACCTTACCGCGTGTTGCGCTTTGCAGGCTCTCCTCAGAAACATCTTCATACACATCGGTATAATCCACATTTTGTGTGTTGTTCAGTACATTCAGAAAGAGATTGATGATCTTCATGAACTGGTTATTGACGGCCCGTACATCGGAAATCAGCGCCGTGCTGACATCTGACATCTCTCCATTCAAAGCGGACAGTTCGTTGCTGATGCCACTGAGAGAGGTATTCAGTGCGTCTGAACTGTCGTCAAAAGCGCCACCCAATCCTGAAAACGATCCTGGGGATTCGCCGGACAATTCCTCCGCCCATTGGGCAGCCTTGGAAAATGCGCTGGCAAGTGAAGCGGACGCCTGCCCTGCCGACATCAGTGTATTGTCCAGCTGCGCAAATACTACATCCATCTGCGCATTGATGGCACGCAGCGTCCCTATGGCATCTGCTAATTGTGTCATAGCACTGCCGGAATGCCCCACAGCAGAGGAAAAGGATTCCATAGCGCTTTGCAGATACCCGGCGATCTGCCGCAGCGTTTCCAGATTCTGCTCACGCAGCGCACTGAAATTCGTATTGATGATGAGAGATACCGTATCGCGGACAGTGACTGCATAGCAGTTCAGTACTGTTTTCAGATCGGCTATCAGCTGCGCTTTTGTTGCCGGCGTAACCGCACCGCTGATGTCTATTTCCTCCATCGCTTTGCCAATCGTCGTTTCCATTGCCATAGCTGCTTCACGCAATGCGGCAATGTCGTCGCGAACCTCCTGTGTGTCCGGGCGGGCCACACCCCCCTGCATCAGCGCAAAGGCATTCTCGAAATCATTCCAACCGCTTTGCAGCGCTTCGCAAGCCAGCGCCATCTCTGAGCAGAAGCCCTGCAGCTGTGACAGAACCTGATCGTTATAATCCTCCATGCCGTTCAAAGCATCCAGCAGTTCCCGAAGGGTGGCAATGGTCTGCGTTACACTTTCAGATGCTGTGGCCAGTTCCTCCATAATAGGCGCTGCCTTGGCAAGATACCGCTCGATTATCAGCATGATGTTATTGACGGTATCCACATTGCTGTCCACAAAATCACCCATCTGACCTACCATGGAATGGGCGCTTTTCTGGGCGCTTTCAGCATAACCTGAGATCCGCGAAACGCGGTCAGAGACCGTATCAGAGGCCGTTTGCGCATCATCCAGCATGCGGTTAATCAAAGCCTGCAGGCTGTTCAGTTCACTTTGCAATTCCTCCAAACCGTTGGAAGAAAACTGCAAAGTAATATCCGGCGTCATCTGGCCCACAATGCCGCCCACATCCTTGCGTCCCTGTATAGAGCCGCGATTGAGACAGTTTGCGATATAGCCGTTTTGGCGGCCCGCGATACCGCCCACATTATAGCCCACATGAGGGTATCCCACTGTGCCGCTGTTGGTACAGCTTTGCAGAATACCGTTGGAGTATCCCGCAATGCCGCCGGTATCGTTGGTCACAGCGTTTTCCGTGACTTCTTCCCTTTTCAGCAAACTATATAGGGTACTCTCAACGCTCTCCCATTCTGCTGCTTGAATGTCCTCCTCATTGACAGCCGTATTGACTGCCGCAGTATTGCTGCAGCGCAGGATCGTTCCGGCGTTTTGCCCGGCGATGCCGCCGGTGTACTGTATGCCGCGTACCACTCCTGATACTCTGCAGTCTGACAGAACGCCGCCGGGTTCATTTTTTCCGGCAATGCCGCCTATATAATCACTGCCTATCACAATGCCGGAAAAGTTGCAGGATTCAATTCTCCCGGCGTTGATACCGACAATACCGCCAATTTGGTCCTGTGTTCCAGAAGGCGTGACTTCTCCTTCTACGGACAGATTTTTCACCACAGCGCCGGTCTCTACTCGACTGAACAGCCCGTACTGTGAGGCATTTCCTGACAGCGTCAGACTGTAGATATGGTGCCCCTGACCATCAAAGGTTCCAAAGAACACGGGGATCGAAATAGCTTCTCCACCGGCGTCGATATCTGCGGTCAATATCACCGTCAGGCCTTTGGAATACACATCAGAGGCACAGCGTTCTGCAAGCTCGCACAGCTCCTCTTGCGTTCCGATGCAGATCGTTCTCTCTGCGGCAAACACCGTTGGGCAAAGGGACAGCAACAAAACCGCCGCCAACAGGACGGATGCAGTGCGGACGATGATATTAGGCTTTTTCATTGGTATCCCCCTCCCCTTTCGTTTTTTCCGGAATCAATTTCTCTGTCAGGCTGCCTGAGATCAGATTCAGATTCACGTCACCTTCTATATTAGCCCGCATAACGCCGTTGACCATGCCATTGATTTCACCGCTGACCACACCGTCCACAAATACCCGGCCGCTGGCCTCCCGTTTATGAATGACTTTGGGTACGGCAAACGAGGTCTTATCCACGATCTCACTACCAATCAGCAGGATCTGAGGCAGTACAAACAGTACCAGCAGCATCGAAATAATCGTACCCCTGCCAAGGCTCTGACCAATACCGGCGATAGTTGCCTCGGAGGTCATTTGTCCGATCAACGTACCTGCCACAGTAAGGATCGTACCTGAGGTAAGCACCGTAGGAAACGCGAAGTTCAGCGTCTCAATAATGGCCTGTCGGTGCTCCATTTTGTCCTTCAGCTCCTGATACCGGCTGGCAATGACAATGGCATAGTCGATATTAGCGCCCATCTGGATGGAAGTAACCACCAGATAGCTCATGAAAAACAGCCCTTTCCCGGTAAAGGCAGGGATAGAGAAATTGATCCAAATACTGCCTTGAATGACCATGATGAGCAGCACAGGCATACCGGCGGATCTAAAGGTGAACAACAGCACCACCAGCACAATGAGAATAGATACGATACTGACCACCGTGTTATCCCGGGCAAAAGATTTCTGGAAGTCATACTCATTGGTGGAATCGCCCGCCACATAAACGTTTCCGTCGGGGTAATAGCTCTGGGCCATATCGCGGATGGTATCTGTAAAAGCATAGGTTTCCTCACCACTCACTGGCAGCGTCAGATACAGCAATATCCGGCTGTATTTTTCGCCCTGGAGCTGTGTTTTTGCACTCTCGATCTGGACTTTAGCGTCTGTGAGCATCTTGTTCTGTTCGTCACTCAAGGTCACAATCCCCGCATCCACTTGATCGCAGACGAATAGGAACATATCCATCAGCGGTACCTTATAAGAGGCAATATTACCTGCCAGCTTGCCATAGTCGCCTTGCTCTGTCGCATAGGCGGCATAGAGGAGCTGGGCCATTTCATAATCAAGATCAGCTAACTCGGCGAATTGCCGAGGGGTCAGCTTGTCGGCCAGCATATAGCCATCCATGGCCTCAACATTGGCAAGCCCCATAGCTTGGTCAATTTCATCGCGGCTTTCCAGCTCACGAAGCAGCTGTGCCTCTTTTTCGTAGTTCCCGGCAGGAACGACCAGCGCCAGCATATTGGAGCTGGTGAAGGTATCTTTGATCTTGTTCTCTGCGATCTGCGTCTCATTAAGCTTTGGGGTGCTCAGGTCGCTGTAGCCATAGGCGTAGGGACATTTCCCGGAAAAGAAGATACCAAAGACTACAAATACCCCAAAGACAGCAGGAATGATAAACCTTGTCTTGTAGTCAAATTTTCCGATAAAGGAGATTTTCGGGATAAAGTTCTTGTGTTTTGTTTTTTCAATCAGCGGGCCAAACAGCACCAACAGTCCCGGCATAACAATAAAAACCGACAGCAGGGCGTACAGGATGGCTTTGATCAGACAAATGCCCATATCCGGGCCGATCTTAAACTGCATGAACAGCATGGCGGCAAGTCCGCCTATCGTAGTCAATGAACTGGCACAGACTTCCGGGATTGCCTGACTCAGCGCAGCGATAGCTGCTTCCCGAACAGGCAAGGTCAGCCGTTCTTCTTTAAAATGATTGCAAAGGATCACGGCATAGTCCAGCGACAGCGCCAACTGCAGAATACTGGTAACAGAATTGGACACAAAGGAAATTTTGCCAAACAGAAAGTTACTGCCCTGATTCAGAATCATGGCTGTGACAAAGGTCAGCAGAAGCACCGGTACCTCGCCATAGGTCTGGGAGGTCAGCACCAGCACCACGACAACGATCACTGCCACATATACCATGATAATGCTGACCTCCGTACTGATGGTCTCCTGAAGCGTATTGCCCAGATCCGTAGAGATATAGAGGTCATAATCGGACAGGCTTTCCTTAACGGCGTCCAGCGCCGTCAAGCAGGCTTCATCTGTCTCATCATAGTCAAATGTGACTGTGAACAGCGCCGAAGCGTTATTATAGTGGTCTGTTGTCCGGTCAAAAGCAATGCTCTGCACACCTTTGAGGTCGGCAAGACTTTCCCGCAGCTGCAATGCCTCGTCATAGGCGACATTGTCCACCATGACCTCTGCCGTGCCATAGGTGGTAAATTCCTCCTCCATGACCGTCAGTGCCTGCTTCGTTTCAGAATCGTCCGGAAGGTAGAAAATCAGGTCATTTTCCACCTCTACCCAGTTCCGGGAAAAGGCCGAAAAAATCAAAGCAATGACAGTAATGAGGAAAAACAAGTTGCGTTTATCAACGATAAAGGTTGCCACCTTTTCCATAAATGCTTGCTTATGTGTGGTCTGATGTGCCATGGTTTCTATGCTCCTTTTTCGTTACCTGTTGTACGCCTTCTTCTATCGCCGTGCCACGCAGTTTCATGAGGATACTTCCCGCATGGACTATTCCATGCAGCGTACTGCCTTCCAAATGCAGCTCTGTGCTGCATTCCAGCGCGCTGACATATGTGCGAAGTGTGTGTCTCAGGGATATAACCTCACCATCTCGCCTGCCGGCTACCGGATTGTCGGCGTCCAGCATGGATAGCGTTCCGATAATGTTTCTGCCATCCTCATGCAGCATCAACATGCCCCGCCGTTCACCCAACGGACTATCTAAAAATACCTGATATCTGGCCATAGGGTACCTCCATGAATCGAGACTAGCGTTATGATACACCGGCGGTCTGACAAACGCAAAGGTCAAAAACACAAACATGTCAAATTTGTACTGATGACTGAAAGCAGATGAAAGGATTGGAATTTTTCTGATTTTATGGTATCATACTTCTTACAGGAGGGATCTTCCGTGGAAAAACGAACCTATACTGCAGCGGATCAGACAAAGCAGGCATTGGCGGTAGCCTTGAAGGAATTGATGGCGCAAAAACCGGTCAACAAAATCACGATTCATGATATCACCGAGCGCTGTGGGATCCGGCGACAGAACTTTTACTATCATTTTGAAGATGTTTACGACCTCATGCGCTGGATGTTTCAGGAGGAAGCTGTTTCCCTCTTACGTCAGCACGAGGGGGCGCTTCTGTGGCAGGAGGGACTTTTGCAATTATTTCACTATATTGAGGATAACAAGGCTGTTTGCTTATGCGCCTTGCAGTCTGTTGGACGAAATCATCTGAAACGCTTTTTCGAAACAGATATCCACACCATCATCCACCGCACAGTGGAACAGATCGGCATGGAGATCGGTGCCATAGGTGCTGACACGGCAAAGGAAAACATCGAAATGACAACGCATTTTTATGTGGTCGCGCTGACAGGAATTCTGGAAAGCTGGCTTTTGGGAGAAATCGATAAAACGCCGGAGGAACTGATCGACTTTGCCGACCAGATGCTGATGGATCATGTCCGTGGGGCAAAGCTGCGGCTTAGCGAGACCTCAGTAGACGCAGCATCTCCGGATATAAAATAAGCTTTCGCGGCTTTTCAGTCCGCGAAAGCTTATTTTCATCATGAATATGTGCATTGAAATGCGCAAAAAAAAATCCCGTGAGCAGCGCTCACGGGATTTTTTGCACATTTCAGGGAAATTACTTGCCCATATTCATCTGAGCAGCGACCTCTGCAGCAAAGTCCTCCTGCTTCTTCTCGATGCCCTCGCCGGTCTGATAGCGAACGGCATCCACGAACTTGACGCTGCCGCCCAGCTTCTTGGCGGCGTCAGCCACATACTTCTCAACGCTGCCCTGGAAGATATCACCGCGGACGAACTCCATCTGCATCAGGCAGTTCTCTTCATAGAACTTGTTCATCTTGCCCATGACGATCTTTTCCTTGACTTGAGCGGGCTTGTTGGCCATCTTGGGGTCGGTGTCCATCAGGGCCAGAGCGATCTTCTTCTCCTCAGCCAGCACGTCCTCGGTGACCTGAGACTTATCCCAGAAGCGGGGATTCAGGGCCGCGATCTGCATGGCGATATTCTTGCCGATTTCGGTAGCGTCAATACCGCCCTCGACAGCCAGATTTACCAGTACACCGATCTTGCCGCCGGCGTGGACATAACCAACGCTGGTGTTCTCAGCAAAGCGGACAAAACGGCGAACCTGCAGGTTCTCACCAATGGACATGACCTTCTCGGGCATGGTCTCGGAAACAGTCAGCTCGGAGCCGGGATACTTGCTGTTCATCAGGGCATCCACATCAGCAGGATCGTTCTCAGCAACAGCCTTGGCAATATCCTTCACGAACGCCACAAACAGGTCGCTCTTGGCGCAGAAGTCGGTCTCGCAGTTGACTTCCACCAGAGCGCCCACGCCGTCCTCGGTCAGTGCGTAGGACATACCCTCGGCAGCAATGCGGCCGGCCTTCTTGGCGGCCTTGGCCAGGCCCTTCTCGCGCAGCCACTCAACAGCCTTGTCCATATCGCCGTCGGTCTCGACGAGCGCCTTCTTGCAATCCATCATACCCACGCTGGTCATCTCACGCAGGGTCTTCACATCAGCAGCAGTAAAAGCCATGATCTAATCCTCCATTTAATATAGTGTAGTGAAAACGGGGCAGGGACACTTCCCTGCCCCGTCAGTGTTTACGCGGTGTTGTTTTGAAATTGACTTACTCAGCGTCCTTGGCTTCCTCGACAGCAGCTTCTTCCATCTGCTCACCCTGACGGCCCTCGATCATGGCGTTGGCCATAATGGAAGCGATCAGGCGGATGGCGCGGATAGCATCATCATTGCCGGGGATGGGATAATCGATCTCATCGGGATCGCAGTTGGTATCGGCAATCGCCACAACGGGAATGCCCAGACGATGTGCCTCGGCAATGGCATTGCGCTCCTTGCGGGTGTCAACGATGAACAGAGCGCCGGGCAGCTTCTTCATTTCCTTCACGCCGCCCAGATACTTTTCCAGCTTCTCGATCTCGCCCAGATGCTTGATGACTTCCTTCTTGGGCAGCATATCAAAGGTGCCGTCGGTCTGCATGGTCTTGAGCTGATTCAGACGATCAATACGGGTGCGCATGGTCTTGAAGTTGGTCATCATGCCGCCCAGCCAGCGGGCGTTGACATAGTACTGACCGCAGCGGGCAGCCTCGTCCTTAATGGCCTCCTGAGCCTGCTTCTTGGTGCCCACGAACAGCAGGCTCTGACCGTTCTCGCTGA
>SAMEA3663269__coassemble_841_pt1 | contig 10015 bp, 6 predicted proteins | sample SAMEA3663269__metabat2_high_PE_027 | metagenome-assembled genome bin SAMEA3663269 (sample SAMEA3663269) | pig gut metagenome | biome: pig gut; feature: pig-associated habitat; material: faeces | place: China | collected 2013 | reverse complement strand
ACCGGTGGAGATCATCGGCGCGGGGCGCACCGACGCGGGCGTTCACGCCCGGGCCATGGTGGCCAACGCCGCATTGGACGTAAAGGAATCGCCGGAGGAGATCCGGGACTACTGCAACCGCTATCTGCCGGACGCCATCGCCGTGCGGGAGGTAAAGCCCTGCGCGCCCCGGTTCCACGCCCGCTATAACGCCTTGGGCAAGACCTATCGCTATACGGTGTTCGTGGGGGAGGTCAAGCCGGTATTTGACCGGAAATACGTTACCATGCTGTCCTATGTGCCGGATGTGGAGCGGATGCGGAAGGCCGCCGCGTATCTGGTGGGCGAGCACGATTTTGCCGCGTTCTGCGGCAATCCCCGTATGAAAAAATCCACCGTTCGGACGGTGGACACCATCGACATTCAGCAGCGGAAGGACCGCATTACCTTTACCTTCCACGGCAACGGCTTTTTGCAGAACATGGTGCGCATTCTGGTGGGCACGCTGCTGGAGGTGGGCCGTGGGTTCTGGGAACCGGAGCAGGTGCAGACCATTCTGGACAGCCGTGACCGCAAGCAGGCCGGCCCCACCGCACCGCCGGAAGGCCTGTGTCTGATGAAGGTGGACTATTGAGAAACCCGGCAGAAGCACACGCAGACGGATTCACGGAAGGATTACAAGAGCATACGAAAAACGGCGGAGGAGCAAAAGGAAGATCCTGTGTTCCTCCGCCGCTTTCTGTCACATCCTGAAAGCACCACCTGAAACCCGGCTGCCGGCCCATTCTGCCGGCAGCGGTGTCGTCTTTTCATTACGGCCGGTTCAGCTCCGCCTGCTGTGTTGCCGGCGGAACGTACTCATAGGCCGCGTGGGGGCTGTGCAGATCAAACAGCTGACGCCCGTTCTCCCACAGGCGCACACGGATCGCGGCGTTGGCGCTTTCCCGAATAACGCCTGTCATACGTCCCCGGCACGGCGCGTACAGCGGATGGCCGCCATGTGTCGGGCAGATCTCCACGGCCAGCAGGCGTTTGCCCTGGGCCAGCCGGATCTGCTCCGCGTCCGCTTTCAGGATCCTCACGCCGCCATACGTGGCAAAGCGGTATTCACGCCCCCGGTGCAGAATGCTGCAGATGCAGCCGGTAAAACTGCCTTTCCCCAGCGGAATGCGGGCAAGCGCCGCCATCAGGGCGCAGGGCTGCGGAAAATCATTGCACTGCAGCCACTGATAGGCGCTGGGAAACGAGGTGCCGCTGTCCTTTTCCACATACCCCATGCCGCCGTCAAAGCAATGGCGCACGCCGTCCACCATCAGGCTGCCGCTGAGGGTATGCGCCATGCTGACCACGCCGTGGCGGCACTCCATGGGCAGATAGCGGAAAGGCCCCATGATATCACGCCGCAGCGGCGTCGGCTTCCCGTAAACGATCTCGCCCCGGACGCCGGGCAGATCGACCCGACAGCCGTCAGGGGAAAACAGGCAACCGCCGGCGCGGACGCTGTCACCTTTGACCGACAGCTCCGGCAGCATAAACTGCCGGGAACCCTCCGGCGTCAGCATCTGCACAAAGGTGCCGCTTTCGGCCCGCCCGGGAATAAATGCGATCATGTCATCCTGACGCTGGTGCTTATAGTACCAGCCCGCAAAGCCCCTATTCCACATGGCTGTCCCTCATGGCGGGGTTGTTGAGCAGCCGTCCGTGGGCATCAAAGCGGGAGCCGTGACAGGGACAGTCCCAGCTGCGCTCCGCCGCGTTCCACTTCAGTGCGCAGCCCATGTGGGGGCAGCGTTTGGGGAGGGGCGTCACCAAACCCAGCAGGGAATGGCCCAGATTGGAAAACAGCTGCGCCGTGAGGATGCTTCTGTCGGGAGCAAAGGCCGGGGCAAAGCGGTTTTCCCGCCCCAACGCCAGATCCGTCAGGATCTCAGAAGCGACCATGGAAGTGCTCATACCCCAGAGATTGAAGCCGGAGGCAACGTAAACCTGTGGCAGGCTTGGACTGTAGACCCCAATATAGGGTACGCCGTCCAGACTGACGCAGTCCTGATTGCCCCAGGCGAACTTCTCTCTGGCCTGAGGGAAATGCTTTTTGGCAAAGGCCCGCGGTACGTCAAAGCCGCCGCCCCGCCCGCCTGTACGGCGGTCTCCCTGCCCCACCAGCAGAAGATTTTTGTAGTTTCGCAGATACACGCCGCCTGCCGCCGCGTCTTCGATGGTGCAGCCCAGATCCGGACCGTTTTCCAGGGCGATCACAAATGACCGCTTTTGATAGAGCTTGGCAAAATAGAGCCCGTGGCTGTTGATAAAGGGATAGTGGGTGGCCACAATAACCTTTTCCGCGTGAATACGTCCCCGCTTCGTGATGGCCGTGGTGCCCTCCAGCTTGGTCACAAAGGTATTTTCGTAAATATGCAGGCCCCGCGCCGCGCCATATAGGAATTGCAGGGGATGAAACTGCGCCATGCCGTTGAAGCGTACCGCTCCCGCCACGGGAAAGGGCATGGGCGTTTCTGTGATAAAGTCCGCCGCAAAGCCAAGGCTACGGACCGCCGCCGCTTCCCGCTGCATCAGTGCCCGGTCGTGCAGAGAGTACATGATAGAGGGCCGTTCTTCAAACTCACAGGGAATATCCCTGCTGCGGCGGCGGAATTGTTCCACAGCACGGAGATTGGCTTTCAGGTAAAGCCCCGCCTTCTCCTCGCCGAACTTTTTGATCATGTCTTGGTACAGTGTGTCGTGCTGGGCCGTGAGCACGGCAGTGGTGCCTCTGGTCATGCCGCCGCCGATTTTTGCACCCTCCACCAGTAGATAATCCGCGCCCGCTTCCTGCAGCTGCAATGCGCACAGCACACCCGCCATGCCGCCGCCGATGATCAGCACGCCGGTGTCCCGGTCTCCCTCCAGTGTGGGAAAGCTGGGCGGCGAGGCTTCCTTTGTCCATAAAAATTCCATTTCTTGTTTGCACCTCCATTTCCGGTAGTATGTCCTCTTCGGCCAAAATCATGTCGGAAGCGGAAATGCGGGCACAAGAACCATCCCAAAACGCTTATGGTTATCCTGCGTGAGATACAGGAAAAGGGCACTGATAGAAACTATCAGTGCCCTTTCTGCCTGTCAGTATGGGGTTTTACATATTGTGGATATCGTTCAGCAGCTCATCCAGAGACATGGAGTCCAAGGGAGTTTCGGGCTCCGGCTTGTCCGCATCCGAAGCGGCGGCTTCCGCTGTCTGACGCTTGGCCAGTTCCTGCTGCATCTTGGCGGACAGATCTTCCACAAAGGGACTGGTCAGCGTATCGTCAGACACTTTGCCCGGATGAGCGGCGGGTACAGCCGGCGGTACAGGGGCGGCAGACGTTCTTCCGGCCGGGGCGGCGTGCTGCTGGGATGCAGTCTTGGTCGGCTGACGCTGCTGCGGGGCGTCTGTATGCTTCTCCTGCGGCGTACTGCGGCCGGGCCGGGGCGGCTGAGGCGGCGTATTATCTCCGCCGTTATCATCATTTCCGTCGTCATCATCATCGTCATATCCGCCGCCGCTGCCGATACGGCCCAGCAAAAAGCCCACCAGCAACAGAATGATCACCAGCAGCGCCGCGCCGATAATGGCAACGGTGCTGGTGGCCATCTCTCCCACCAGCGGCAGGGTCAGCGTCATGGGGATCGAGTAGGTGGGCGGCTCCGGCGGCGTATTGGGGTCAATGATCTCCATGGTGGGGATAATCCCCTCATACTTGGGCATCCGGTACACGTGGACCGTGTACGTCTTGGCCGTGGTGCCATCCTCCGCGGTACAGGTGACAGTCATGACATTGTCGCCCTCATTGGTCAGGCGCATGGTGGATTCCGTGACGTTCAGCGCCTTTTCGTCCCGCGCCACACCGGAGAGAGTGGCGGAGGCAGTTTCATAGGGCACATAGGCCACATACTCCGTGACCGCGCCGGAGAACTTGGGACTGAGAGTGCCCACATCCAGCGTCAGCTCCTTGAGCATGGCGTCAGTGCTGGGCTTGTAATTGGGGTCTTGCTCCCGGGTGACGGAGATGGTATAGGTTTTTTTGGCGCCGGTGGCGGCGGTACAGGTAACGGTTACGGTGTTGGCGCCCACCACCAGCGAATTGCCGCTGACCGTGGCCCGGGCCGCAGCGTCGGCGGTCTTATAGCTCAGGTTCAGGGATTCCACTGCATAAGGCACCTTGGCGGTATAATAGGTGGTACCGCTGCTGAAAGCAGGGCTGAGGGTGGCGTTGGAGCAGGAGAGGGAACTGAGATCACAGTTGCTGCTCAGCGGCGCGTCCACCTTGCCACTCCATGATGTGGAACCAATGTTGGCTTCATTGTTGCCGTCGGTAACCACGATATCCTTGAAGCTTGCGCTCAGCGCCGCACCACTTTCCAGACCACTCTTGACCCGGAAGGTCACAGACAGCACGTTGGTGCTGGAATTGATGGGATTGCTGACGCCGTACAAGATGAACTTGAGCCCACTGTTATCCATGGTCCAGCCGCTGATCTGCTGATCGTAGTTGGTAAACTCCAGCACACTGCTGTCGTAATCCAGCGTGGCTTCCACACCCATAATGTTGCTGCCGGAAATGCTGAGCTTCAGTGTGACGGTGCTGCCGGCCTGTACGGCGCTGTTTCCGCTGAGGGCGGCCGAAGCCGCTTCCGCCCGCTGGGGCAGCAGTACCAGCAGCAGCGCCAGCACCAGTACCAGCGTTTTGAACGAAGTACGATAGTGTTTCATGGTCTCCTCCTGTCAGCTGATGGTATCCTTGCCCACCACGATGCGGGCGGCCTTGACCACGTCGGTGATCGTGATCTTTCCGTCGCCATTCAGATCCACAGCCAGTGCGTAAACGCCTTCCAACGTTTTCTTGCCCACCACATGGGACTGCATGGCCACCACGTCGGTAATGGTGATCCGTCCATCGCCGTTGGCATCGCCCACGACGATCACGGCAAAGGTTTTTCCTTCAGAAACAACGGTCATGCCGGTACCCAACAGTCCGCTGGTGACTTGTTTCCCGTCACGGTACACAACATCGCCGCTGTTCAGCTGATCCACGGTACTGCCCGGTATCAGGATCAGCCAGTAATCCACATTCGGGTCGTCGGGATCCTTCACATCGCTGAGCGGTACGGCGTCATACAGAGGCTTGAAGGTCATATCCGCATCACCCATGACGGTCACGCCGGCGGTGTAGTTCTCCCAACCCTTGAAGGTGTAGGAATATTTGGCATCAGGCAGCTTGACCGGGGGCACGGAGGGCGCCGTGATCAGTTCGCCGGTGGCGGCTGTGCCGCTGGCATAGCGGCTGCCATCGGCATTGAGGAACGTGTAGGTGTGCATGCCGGCATAGTGGGCGTACAGCGTCATGTTGGCGGCGCGCACCGGCGTGGATTCCAGGATCTGTTCTCCGTCCGCGGTGTACCAGCCAAGGAACTGAGCGCCGTCGCGAGAGGCCGTGGGCAGTTCGCCGTATACAATATCGTCCAGGGAAACGCGCTTGGTGGTGCTGCCGTTGACCTTGCCGCCCTGGGGATCAAAGGTGACCAGGAAGGTTTCGTCAACCGTGGTGGAGCCGTCGTAGGGTTTGACGGTAAAGTTGGAACGTACCAGCTCCGTGGACTTTCCGTCGGCCACAGCGGTCAGCACGAAAGTATAGTCCCCTGCGGACAGCGTGCTGTAAGTAATCCGGTCATCCAGCCGTTTCAGGTCATAGGAAGTGGCATTTGGCGACACCGTCTGGGTAATGACGGTGCTGCCGCTGCCGGTCTGAATGGTAATATTGACAGAGGTGATCTGCGCGGAGCAGGAGATCACGCCGCGCACAGGGAAAGAGGATACTTTCTCCATCAGACCGGAGTTCTCATTGGGGTAAATGACGCCGGAAAGGGTCCAGTCAGACACGGAAGCCGCCTGTGCCACCATCTGCCACGCGGAGGCACCCTCCGACACCATCACCAGCGTATTGTCTTTTACACTGAGATATGTACCGGTGCTCTTGTTTTTCAGCAGCCAACCGCTGCCGCCTTGAGTCAGCTCCCACATCTGTGCAGCGGAAGCGGAGGGGGCCGCCAGCTTCACTGTGCCGCCGTCGGCGCTGAGCCGCAGCGTCTTCCCGCCTACTTCTATGCTAAAGGTATAGAAACCGCCGGCATAGTAGGCCGCGCTGAAAACCTGACTGCTGCCCTCGGCGCCCTTGGCGTTGAGCGTCACGGTGCCGTTGGTACCGTCCAGCGCCAGATTCTGGTTGGTATTGTACAGCAGACGATAGTTGCCGTCAGCCACGGCCGCGTCATAATAGCCGTTATTCATCAGCATCACCAGCGCATCGGCCGGCTCGTTCACCGCCAGACGCCGGTAAACGCTCATCTGCACATCACCGGAGCAGCCGTAGAAATAGCGCAGGATCAGCCCGGCCGTGCCATACTTGTTGGCGGTATTGCCGGACATGGTGGGACCTGTCTTGCCGTTTTCCTGCCGCAGACCGTCAGCCGTTACCAAGCGGCCGCACTCGGCATAAATGGCCTGGATCAGCTGGGCCTCCGGCTGGTTGGCAAAGCCACCCAATGCGGTAAACGCCCGCTGGATCAGCGAACTGGCGTCGGACGCACCGTGCTGCACGGCACGGCTCCAGAATACGTTTTTCAGCGCCACGGAATAATTGTCGATATTAAAGGCGGGCACCGCCGATTCCACCCGGTCCACCACATTCTCGTAGATAGTGGCCTTGGTGTACTCGTACTGGGCGCTGGCAAAAGCAGCGCCATAAACCTCCGCCATGTTTTCCCACGCACTGTCGAAATATGCGCCGTAGCCGTCGGAGATGTAGTGATAGGCACTGTCCAGCGTCACGCCGATGTCATGATAGGTGCTGCCGTCAGTGAAGTTGTTCTTGCACCATTCAGCAAAGGCATGGGGCGTACCGGCCTTGCTGGCGAACATGTACATGCCGTAGGACTTTCCGCCTGCGTCGCCGGCCACAGTGGAGATCATGCCGGGACTACGGGCGTTACCGGTCTCATAAAAGCGGCTCAGATCGTCCAGTTCGGCACCCTGCCACTGCATAGCGGTATCGGCAATGGAGCGGATCAGCAATCCTCCCGCCACAAGGCCAAAAATCATCGCGACGCTTAAAAGCAGGGCGGTGCCTTTTCGTAAAACCTTCATACCGTTTTCCTCACTCATCATCAAAATTACACAATGCGCCGTACGCGTACAATGCAAATCCGCGGAGCGGCATTGCGCTTTTCCACCGATTTACATAATTATACTTATAAAAGTATACCATCCGGAAACAGACTTGTCTACAAAAAAAGTAAAAAAACACAAAAAACCGGAGAAAAATGTCGTGTCAACACAACATCTTGAACACCAATCCGGCCTGCATACCCGTTTTTCCCGCATGAACTGACATTTTTACAATATTATGTAAACTAAAAAGAAAGGGAGACCGTCCGCAGACAGGCTCCCTTTCTTTTTGGCGTGTGATCGGGCCGCAGTTATCGTGCTTCCTGCGCCCAGTGATTATCCACCAGCTTATGGAAATCCACCCACTGATCCTCCGTCAGCTCACCGGCCTGGGTCATGACCGTCTCAAGCCGCTCCAGTGCTTCCTTCTCCATGGTCAGAGGGATATTCCATGCGCCGATCTCCCGGTGGCGGGCAGTAACGGCTTCCAGCACGGCAAGGTCGGTATCCGGGAACTGGCCGATGATAGCTTGTGCCACCTCACGGTCCGTATGGGTATCCACCCAGTCCAGCGCCTTGGCAATGGCCCGGCAGAAGGCGGCGATTACATCGGAATGGGCTTCGGTGTAGCTTTGGGAGGCGAAATACGCGGTATAGGGGATGTCGCCGCTCTCCGCGCCGATGGAGCAGAGAATGTAGCCCTGCCAGGAGGAAGCCACTTCGGTAGCCGCCGGCTCAAACAGCGTCACATAGTCGCCCTGTCCGCCGGTAAAGGCTCCGGCCATCATGTTGAACTGCACGCTGGTGTCCACGATCACGTCCACCTGGGGTTCCAGCCCGTGCCGGCGCAGCACATACTCCAGCGTCATCTCTGGCACGCCGCCCTTGCGGCCGCCGATGATGGTCTTGCCCCGCAGATCCTCCCAGTCGAAGGGCTGGTCGGTGCGGCCCATGAGGAAAGCGCCGTCCCGGCATGTCAGCTGGCCGAACACCACCGGATAGTCGTCTTTGCCCTGATTATAAATGTAGATGCAGCTTTCCGGCCCGGCAAGGCCGATGTCGCTCTGACCCGATACCACGGCGGTCATCACCTTGTCGGCTCCGCCGCCGTTGGTCAGCTCCACCGCAAGGCCTTCCTCCTCAAAAAAACCAAGCTCCATGGCCACATACTGCGGCGCGTAAAATACGGAATGGGTCACTTCGTTGAGACGGACCGTGGTCAACCCTTTGCCGCCATCCCCGGCGCCGCAGCCACACAGCAGCGGCAGCAGCATCAGGACGGCAAGCACCGGTGCGATGATTTTTTTCATGCTTTTACCCCCAATAAATGATATAGTATTTTTTCCACCCACAGCACCAGCCGGTACATGACCACCGCGGCCACCAACAGCAGCAGCACACTGGTCATCACCAGATCCATGTTGAATACCTGCGAGCCATAGACGATCAGGTAGCCCAGACCGGCGCGTGAGACAAGGAACTCTCCCATGATGACGCCCACCCACGAAAGGCCCACATTGACCTTCAGGGTGTTGAGCAGCGTGGCATAGTTGGCGGGAAGCACCAGCATCCGCAGCGTCTGCCACCGGCTGGCCCCCATGGCGGCCATGAGCCGCATTTTCTGGGCGTCCGTGGCACGGAAGCCCTCATACATGTTTAAAATGGTGACGATCAGGGAAATAGCCAGCGTCATAACGATGATGGCCCCGGTCCCCGCGCCCATCCATACGATGAAAATGGGTCCCAATGCTGTTTTCGGCAGGGCGTTGAGTACCACAAGATACGGATCCAGTACCCGGCTGAGGGTGGGCCACCACCACATGGCCACGGCAACCAGCGTACCGATGGCGGTCCCCAACAGGAACCCCACCGCTGTCTCCCAACAGGAGGTGCCTACATGCACCAGAACATCGCCGCTGCGGCACAGACGCACGAACGTCGCTGCGATACGGCTGGGACAGCTGACCAGAAACCCGTCGCTGAGTCCGATCTGACAGTTCAGCTCCCAAAGAGCAAAAAATCCCACCAGTATGGCGATCTGCCAGACCCGCACCCGGCGGTTCTGCCGCCGCAGCAGAAGCAGATAGCGTTCCCGCTTGGGTGATACGGCCAATCTATTCATGCAGCTCCAGCTCCTTCCATATGGCGTCAAAAAAACGGGGGAAGGCCGGGTTTTCCCGCCGCTGCATCGGATCCAGCTGCCGCAGCTCACCCATGTCAAACACCGCCTTGACCACAGCGGGCCGCCGTGACAGCACCACCACCCGGTCTGACATACTGACCGCTTCGGAGATATCGTGGGTGACCAGCAGCGCCGTTTTCCCCTCACTGCGGATGATGCGCCAGATGTCGCCGGATACTGCCACCCGTGTTTGATAGTCCAGTGCGGAGAATGGTTCATCCAGCAGCAGGATATCCGGATCGGTGGCCAGTGTCCGGATCAGGGCGCACCGCTGGCGCATACCGCCGGACAACTGATCCGGCCGTTTTTCGGCAAATTCCGCAAGCCCGTAGCGTTCCAGAAGTGTTTCCACATGTTTGCGGTGGGTGTCGTCCCGGTCACGGCGGATCTGAAGCCCCAGCATCACATTGTCCCGGATGGTGCGCCATTCAAACAGCTGATCCCGCTGGGGCATAAAGCCCATCCGTCCGCTGGCGCCGGAGACCGGTGTACCGCAAAGCTCCACCGTGCCGCCGTCCAGCGTTTCCAGACCCGCCAGCACGCCCAGCAGTGTGGATTTTCCGCAGCCGGAAGGGCCCACGATGCTGACAAATTCCCCCTCCGCCACATCAAAGGATACGCTCCGCAGCGCCTCCACCTCGCCGTTGCGGGCCTGA
>SAMEA3663269__coassemble_815_pt1 | contig 10237 bp, 13 predicted proteins | sample SAMEA3663269__metabat2_high_PE_027 | metagenome-assembled genome bin SAMEA3663269 (sample SAMEA3663269) | pig gut metagenome | biome: pig gut; feature: pig-associated habitat; material: faeces | place: China | collected 2013 | reverse complement strand
AAAGCCGGGATAGTTGTCGATTTGCTCGGTAAGGGCCATCTGCCCGCCAGCCGACAGCTTCTCAAGAACAACGGTGTCCAGTCCGGCTCTTGCGGCATACAGAGCAGCGGCATATCCGCCGGGGCCGCCGCCGATGACCAGCATGTCGTAGACATGTCGAGCCGTCTCCGTTTTTTTCTCCTGTTTGCTCAAGCTCTCAGCCAGGAAGTCTTCCAGCTGGGCCCTGGACTCCGGAGCAACGATGGAGCCAAGCAGTTGCCCGCCTTGGTAGAGCAGCAGAGTGGGGATCAGTTCGATCTGCTCCCGTTCAACAAGCTCCGGATGGGAGTCATAGTCGATCTGGCCGACGAGAAGATCCTCCTGGTGCTCCCGGGCCACCTGCTCCAGAGCAGGGGCCAGCCGACGACAGTAGCTGCACCAGGGGGCAGTGAACTCCACCAGCACAGGCTTTTCCGACTGGCTGATCAGCTCCTGATAGGTCTGCGTTGTGATATTCAAAATAGCCATCGCTCACAGCTCCTTTGTTTTTGATGTTTTTAGTATATCCCATGGAGTCGATCTATTCCGTGATGTCATCACGCAAAAGAAAGGCTGCACGGCATCTCTGCCGCGCCGCAAATGGTTCAGGGTTGAATTGTTTGAATGATCTGTTCGCTGGCCCAGAGGATCTCAGCCTGTTTTCCTTTCAGAGAGTTGCTTCTCGCTTCCTCCTCTGAAAGCGCAGCATACAGGTAGATCGTGTTTGCCGCCTGAAGGATGTCCTCTCGGCCTTTCAGTTTTTCGGAGGATGCCGTCTTGAGCGTTTCCAGTTGTTCATTCAGTCCGTTTATCTGGATCTGCATAGTTGCTTTCTTTTTTCCCTGCATCAAAAGAACGACAACCAAAAGCAGTATAATTGCTGCGAGGATAACCACCATGATACGATGCATGATCTGTCCTCCTTCACCGAATATGTGATAAAACGGCATCGCGAAGCGTTTTCGGCAACACCGGCATGGTAAGGATCGTCAGCTTTCCATCGGCTTTTTGAATCGGTGTGTCCGCTGCTTTGCGATAACTCAGTAGGATCACGGGAGTCGTTTTATCCGTCCGCCAGGGCTGATCCGGCTGTCTGGTAATATCCTCCGTCACGACCCATACGGCTGGCTTTTTCTTTCCCAGTGCGCTTCTGACTGCTGCGGAAGTATGAAATACCAAAACATTTTCAGACAGGCCGTCAAGAGTCGCTTTCAGGCCATTGGCGTAAGCACGGTCCTCGCACATAATGACAATCCTTTCCTGCCCTGACCGCCCCTGTGTGAACTGGATAAAATCCAGCACCGGAGTGTTGTAAAGGCCGAAATCTCTCTTTGTGAAAGGAATCGTAATAGCTTCTTGCCGCCTGACACATACGCAGACAGAATTGTTCGATGTCGATGCGGATGTCCATGATGCCGTTGATTGCGGAAGTTTGGTCCAACTGGCAGACAGACGTTCCGCAGTTGATGCCCAAGTGGAAACGAACGGAAGCATCATCGTCTTCATCATTCAAAAACCCTTTGTTTTGATGCAGATATTCGCACCGAAGTTGCCAGCATCGTTCGCCGCAGATATAAGGAGAGGGGTCACTGGCCGATACCTTGAAAACGGTGCCGCGAATTCGTCGAACCAACGGACGAACTGCCCGCCAACATCACGGGTCGGTTTTTTCTGTCTGTCCAGCATGACCCGCCCATCCCGATAGCGCTTTACGATTTCAGGAAAAGCAATGCCTCCGCAAATATCAGGCAGGGTCAATGCCAGGGTCAAAGCAGACTGCCACCTTCCATCCTCAATATTCAGTTTCACTTCCTCAATGCGATGAAGAAATGTAAAGCTGGCATCTCCACGGTTCATGATATCCCTCCCCAAAAAGCATCGCCTGTCGGTGTTGACCGGCAGGCGATGTGATCGTGTACTTACACTTCCGTCATCCACAGGCCGTGGAGATTGCAATAGGCGTAAACAGCAACAGCCTTGTCATCACCCAGGCAGAAAGAAACGTTGGGGGCATCGCCGGGCTTCAGAGCCTTGCGTTGGCCGCCATTTTCGGTCTGAACGTAGACCCACTCAATGTAGTGTTCGGGGATCATGGGATGGTCCACACTACCCACATTGACATGGACGGCACCGTCTTCAACGGTGACAACAGGCAGATGCTTCTCGCCGCTGGCTTCCACCGTGTTGGGGACCAGGGCATCCATCTTCTGACCACAGCAGATGACGGGAACACCGGAGTCATTGATCATGCCGATCAGGTTGCCGCAGTGGCGGCAAATATAGAATTTTGCCTTCATGACAGGAAACCTCCCACAATTTATTTGCACTTTGATTGTACGCTGTCTGAGCATATCTGTCAATGCGTAGGTTGACATGACCCCCAGGATTTTATATACTTATTACTAAGAAAAAAGGGGGGAATTTATGGACTTTCAAAGCTATTTTCCAATCTGGAATACATTGACCCCGGCTCAGCAGGAACGTATCCTTGGCAGTCTGATGGAACGCAAAATCAGCAAAGGAACCGTGATCCACAATGGCAGCATGGATTGTACCGGCCTGCTGTTGGTGAAATCCGGCCAGCTTCGAGCCTATATCCTTTCCGACGAAGGGCGGGAGATCACCATCTACCGTCTGTTCGACCGGGATATGTGTTTGTTTTCCGCCTCCTGCATCATGCGCTCCATCCAGTTCGAAGTGACCGTTGAAACGGAGAAGGAAACGGAGCTATGGATCATTCCTGCGGAGATCTATCAGAGCATTATGGAGGAGTCCGCCCCCGTTTCAAACTACACCAATGAGTTGATGGCAACCCGCTTTTCCAATGTCATGTGGCTCATGGAGCAGGTCATGTGGAAGAGCCTCGATAAGCGTGTGGCTGCGTTTCTTATAGAGGAGATGTCCATCGAAGGGACTGATCAGCTGAAGATCACCCACGAGACCATTGCCAATCACCTCGGTTCCCACCGAGAAGTGATCACCCGAATGCTTCGCTATTTCCAGAATGAGGGGATGGTCAAGCTGTCTCGCGGTATGATCGAGATCACGGATGCGGAAAAGCTGGAAGAATTAAATGATATGTGATCGGATGTCCGCCGTGCGTTTCGCAACGGCGGACATCTTTTGTTATTTCAGGTATTTTACCTGATCTCAGTCAACTGGTACCCGGCAGTCTCGACAGCAGCCTTGAATGCTTCGTCAGCCACGTCTTGGTTCAGCTATACTTTTGCTGATTTTTCTTCAAGGCTTACACCCGTTTCCTCAACGCCGGGGACCGCCGCCAGAGCCTTCTGGACATGCATCACACAATGCTGACACATCATACCTTCAATCTGCAAAGTCTTTTCCATCGCTCGATCTCCTTTCGTGCGTTCAATCGCCGCCGGCTCTGCCGGGGTCTCATTTTTCTTGTCAGCGGTATGCTTGGGTTTGAACCATCTGAGCCGAAGGGCATTGGTTACCACGAACACCGAGCTGAAGCTCATGGCGAAAGCGCCGATCATGGGATTCAGCTTCAGGGCAAAGGGGATGAAGAACACGCCCGCTGCCACGGGGATGCCATGCGCCTCCATCAGTCGGCGATTGCCTGCCAGACAAAGCTGGCCATCGACGATGCCGGTGATTCCCTGACCGGGTATCTGGTTAAAGTCATTTACAGGCAGATATGTGAGTGCTTTATTTTCTGCTTCGGATACGATTGCCTCTGCCAGCGGATGCTCGGACAGCTTCTCCAACGATGCGGCAATCTGCAGGAGTTCCTCTTCCCGGATGTTCTCGCTGCACAGAATATTCGTGACCACAGGTGTACCCTGGGTGATGGTGCCGGTCTTATCCAGAACCACAGTATTGATGCTATGCGCGTTTTCCAGCGCCTCTGCGGATTTGATGAGAATGCCATTGGAAGCACCCTTGCCAGTGCCGACCATAATAGCGGTGGGCGTTGCCAGCCCAAGCGCGCAGGGGCAGGAGATAACAAGGACGGAAATGCCAATGGAAAGGGCAAACTCCAGACCATAGCCGGCAATCAGCCAGGCAATGGTGGAAACAAGTGCGATTCCGATGACGATGGGAACAAAGACGCCGCTGACCTTATCCGCCAGCTTTGCAATGGGCGCTTTGGAGCTGGTGGCCTCATCCACCAGGCGAATGATCTGTGCCAAAGCGATGTCGTCACCAACTTTTGTGGCCTGCATCTTGATGTAGCCGGATTTGTTGATGGTAGCACCGATGACTTTGTCTCCGGCGTGCTTTTCCACTGGGATGCTCTCGCCGGTCAGGGCGGATTCATCGACGGAAGAGAACCTCTCCAGCACAACGCCGTCCACAGGGATGGACTCACCGGCTTTTACGATGATGACATCTCCAAGCTGCACATCCTCAACGGGTATCTGAAGTTCCTGACCATCACGCTCCACGGTGGCGGTTTTGGGCGCCAGATCCATCAGCTTGGCAATGGCGTCAGAGGTCTTGCCCTTTGCGCGGGCCTCCAAAGTTTTGCCCAATGTGATGAGCGTCAGGATCATGCCGGCAGACTCGAAGTACAGGTCCATCATAAAGGCGTGCACCAGTTCCATATCGCCGTGGCCCATGCCGATGCTGATTTTGTAAATGGCATAAATGCCATAGACCGTGGCAGCCCCGGGCCCAATGGCGATCAGCGAATCCATGTTGGGCGCGCCGTGGAACAGGGTGCGAAAGCCCACCTTGAAGTATTTGCTGTTGACCGCCAGCACCGGGAGCAGCAGGAGGAACTGGGTGAAGGCGAAGGGCATGGCGTTCTCCATGCCCAGCAGCCATCCGGGCAGGGGCCAGTTCATCATGTGTCCCATGGAGATATAGCAGAGGGGGGCGTGAACAGGGCAGAGAGAACCAGCCGCTGCTTCATCGCTTTGTACTCCGCCTGTGCCGTGCTGACCTCCGGCGTTGTTTCTTTGCCGCTCCGGGCAGCGGCTTTCGGGATCGCGCCGTATCCGGCATTTTCCACAGCGGCCACGATGGAGGCAGTATCCAAAGTTCCCTCGTCATAAGAAACTGCCATGCTGTTCTTCAGCAGGTTCACGGACACATCCGCAACACCTGGACCGCTTTGCGCATGGAATACATAGGACCGTACACATTTACTGCAAAAACCTGTTCGCTCTTTTCATTTTTGACATCGCCAATGGGACTCATATCGTCCATAATCCCAGCGTTGTTGACCAGAACATCCAGACGGCCAAACTCCTTCACCGCCAGATCAATGGCTTCGTTCATGGTTTCCTCTTTGGACACATCCCCAACAAAGGGAATCACTCTTCCTCCGTTGTCCTTGAGGGCTTCTGCCAGTTCCTCAAGCCGCTCTTTACGACGGGCCACCGCAATGATGTTCGCGCCCTCTTTTGCAAATCGCTCAACGATCGCCTTTCCCATACCGGAGGAGGCTCCGGTAACGACTACGGATTTTCCATTCAGCTTCATATAGTCCGCAGCCTTTCTGTCAGTTGTTATTTTGAATTTTGATTATGGTTTTATTATAACGGGTTGTTTTTCTGTTTTCCGTGATGACATCACACTTTGCCGTTGCGCGCCTTGCAGATCAACTGGGTCATGGTTCCCATGGGGCAGTAGACGCACCAGCTGCGAGGCTTGAACAGCACCATGGTGATCAGGCCGAGGACGGTGGAGGTCAGCATCACACTGTAGAATCCGAAGGCAAACTGCGCCACACCGGGATGGAGCAGCGTCCCGTGATAGGCCCACTGCCAGGGCAGCTGGAAGGTCCACAGCAGCGTCACCACCTGCTTTAAGTCCTGCGCTTCCGCAAACACCAGATAAGTGTTCCAGAGCATCACAAAGAACATGGCAAAAAAGAATACCAGAAACCCATAGCGGAACCATTTGCTTTTCATCCATTTTGGGATGTCTTTTCTCCGGGAGAGGCCGAACCGACCGCCCAGCAGGCCAAAAAGCTGTCCTCTGCCGCAGTAGCGGTTGCAGTAGCCTTTTGTTCCTTTCACGACAGAGATGATCAGCGGGATAAAGAAACAAAACAGGCCCAGCCACGCAAACAGGATATTGAAAAAGCCCAGAATCAGATAGGTCAGGGATACGACCCAGAGATAATCATACCAACGCTTTTTCATGCCTCCACCTCCCGAATCTCGATGACGCTGGCGGGACACTCTTTCGCACATTTCCCACAGCCTACGCATTTGTCCATATTCACCTGCGCCATAATGCCTTTCATGATCTGAATTGCGCCCAATGGGCAGACTTTCACACAGCAACCACAGGCAACACAGTCTTCCTGCGCAACAAAGGCTTTTCGTTTCTTTCTGATAGCAGACATAAGCACCCTCCAGTCATTGATTGGCATTATTATACCGAAGGAGTTCTCATCTTTCCGTGATGACATCACCTTGTTGAACCGCAGAAAAGCCACGCTCTCCCGATGGAAAGCGTGGCTTTGTAAGTTTGCGTTTATTTGTCCATGCCGCAGGAATACGCTTTTTCAATCAACGCCCGGTCATTGACCACCGCGTCATAGAAGCGGAACCCGCCGGCAAAATTGTAGGCTTCGTGGCCGTTTCCTTCCAAAATACGGCAGGCAATGTAGCTGCGCAGGCCGCTCTGGCAGATGACATAAACTGGTTTTCCGGCTTCGATCTCACCGATCCGCTCCCGCAGCTCATCCACAGGGATGTTGCGGAACCCCTCGATGTGGCCGCCGGCATACTCCGCCTCCGTCCGGGTATCCAGTAGGGTCACGCTGCCGTCACGGGGCAGCTGATCCGCATCTTCCAGATACCACTGCTTCAACGTGCCTTTGGCGATATTGTCGATCATAAATCCTGCCATGTTGACAGGATCTTTGGCAGAAGAATAAGGCGGCGCGTAGGCGAGATCCAGATTTTTCAGCTGGGTAGCTTTCAGGCCCGCATGGATGGCAGTAGCCAGTACGTCGATCCGCTTGTCCACACCCTCGTAGCCCACGATCTGAGCGCCCAACAGGCGGTAGGTCTTCTTTTCAAAGACAATCTTTATGGTCATCAGCTTTCCGCCGGGATAGTAGCCCGCGTGGCTCATGGGAGAAAGGATTACCTTATCCACATCCAGTCCGGCCTTTTTCGCGTTGGTCTCGTTGATGCCGGTGGTGGCCGCAGTCATATCAAATACCTTGATGACACTGCTTCCCTGAGAACCCAAATAGCGGCTGTCACCACCGCAGATATTGTCCGCGATGATGCGCCCCTGCTTGTTTGCGGGACCGGCCAGAGAGATCAGAGCATCCTGACCGGTGACATAGTGCTTGATCTGCACCGCGTCGCCTGAGGCGTAGATATCGGGCACAGAGGTCTCCATCCGGTCATTGACCACGATACTGCCCTTGATGCCCAGTTCCAGCCCGGCATCTTTTGCCAAGGAGGTGTCCGGAGTGACGCCGATGGCCAGCACCACCATATCCGCATGGAGCGGGGCGTTGTCCTTCAGCAGCACATCCACGCCGCCGTCCTTTTTCTCAAATCCCTCCACGGTATAGCCGAGTGCCAGCTTCACGCCGTGCTTACGCACCTCCGCGTGGATAAAGGATGCCATATCCGCGTCAAAGGGGTTCATCAGCTGCTTCGGGCGCTGGACGATGGTGACTTCCATGCCGAGCTCCCGCAGATTTTCCGCCAGTTCCAGACCGATAAAGCCACCGCCTGCCAAAACAGCGGACTTGGGATGATTTTTGTTGATGTACTCTTTGATCAGGAAGGTGTCCTCTACGGTACGCAGAGTGAACAGCTTGTCCAGCCCAACACCGGGTAGGCGGGGCTGGGTGGGCTTTGCGCCGGGAGAGAGGATCAGCTTGTCGTAGCTCTCCTCAAATTCCCCGCCGGTTTCCAGATTTTTTACGGAAACTGTTTTCCTGCCCGGGTGAATGGCTGTTACTCCATGGCGAACCTTCATATTCACACGAAAACGGGAGAAGAAACTCTCCGGCGTCTGAAGTGTCAGCTCTTCAGGATCGGTGATGATATCGCCGATATAGTAAGGCAGACCGCAGTTGGCGTAGGAAACAAAGCCTGAACGCTCGAACACTACAATCTCCGCCTGCTCATCCAATCTGCGGATTCTTGCTGCGGCTGTGGCTCCGCCCGCCACACCTCCTACGATCACAACTTTCATTCAGACCTCCACTTTCCCCGCATAAGCGGCAATGCCGCCGATATTGTTTACATTGGTATATCCCATACGCTGCAGCAGACCGGCAGCCTGACGGCTGCGGGCGCCGGAGTAGCAATAAACAAACAATGCCGTATCTTTATTTTCCGCCACAGAAGCAACCTTGTCAATGGCCTGAAGCGGAACATTCTTGCTGCCGGGGATGTGGCCGCCTCTGTATTCTTCCGAGGTGCGGACATCCAGCAGGACAGCGCCGGGAGTGGCCGCAAACTCCTTTACGCCCTGGTTAATATCCGATTGTTTGAAGAAATCAAAGAATCCCATGGTCACACCTCCTTACAGCATCTCAAGAATTGTTTTCTTGGGTCTTGCGCCCATAGCCTGATTGACGATCTTGCCGTTTTTCATGACAACCAGGGTGGGAATGCTCATCACGCCAAACTGGCTGGCCAGCTCCGACTGCTCGTCCACATTCACCTTGCCGACCTTGATGTCGCTGCGCTCGCGGGCAATTTCCTCCACGATGGGAACTACCATACGGCAGGGGCCGCACCAGGGAGCCCAGAAGTCCAGCAGGACGGGCTTATCGGAATCCATCACTTCATTCTGGAAGTTGTTCTTGTTGATATTGATAGCGGACATATTCAAATCCTCCTTGGTTTTTCTTTATGGCTCTATTATAGCCGGATGCTGATTGTGTTTCCGTGATGACATCACTTAGCGGGATATTTTGCGACCCTAATGATGCTGGAACAAATAATCGGGTTTATATTGTCTTCAGCAGCGCAAAATATGATGGTCTTACATCTTTGAAATCCAATCTACTTTGTGGATAATGGAGATAATAAATTTAAGAGCCCAACAAGCGGAACCTCGTTGGTCAATTCCAACGAGGCTCTGTTTGCTGACCACATAAACAGCCACAGACGGCTCCGGAACACTTGGAAAATATGCGGTCAAAGATGTTTTGAAAGGAAATGAAATTGAGAGTAAGTGACTGAAAACAATTAGAAATGGCACGAAAAAGTTTCTCTTACCTTTATACTGTTTTAGATATTATCTTGTCGGTTCGTCTTTCTGTTTTGCCTTTCTGCGGGACGGAATTGAAAGCAGTTCCCGTATACGTTCGCCTATTTGTTTCTCAATTGCCGTCAGTCTTTCTTCGGGAAGATTAAGTGACGGATGGTGCTTAAATCGGAAACCAATCAATCTGCGAAGCTGTGCTTTTTGCTTTGAACCCATAACCTCTTTACAGATTTCTTCATAGGAGATTCTGTACGGATTGGAACGGGTTTTGGCATACTCTTTCAGATTTTTGAAATCATCGGGCATAGCAAAATTAAACAGGGACAAACCATTATCAAAGATAGGGGCGGGAGATATAATCTGTCCTGTGTGATTATCCCGCAGTACGCCGAAATTACCAAAGTGCCGATCTTCGTTGTATATCACGGAGTCAAACACAAGCATACTGCAAAGCTGTTCATAAAAATCTTCTCCGAGTGAAGCATAATAGTCCAGGCACTCTTTCAAGGAACATTTGCTAAGAAATCTTCCAATGGGAACAAAGGCTGTATCAATATCCGTGAAGAGTCTGCACTTTGAAGCAAGGATGCCTTTCCAGTTTTCCAAATCATACTGCACACAAGGCAGTCCCATTGTTTCGGCAATCTGGCAGGCATAATACTCGCTGTACGGTTCGTTTCCGGTGTTGGCTGCGCCCTCCGTTCCGCCTTTATAAAGGTAAATTCCGTCATCGTCTACAAAGCGCCAAGCCTTTCTCAGCATACCGTTTGTGGTAAGCTCAGGCGAGGTTGAAAACGCTTCATTGCTTCCGCCTACACCTGTATAGGCAACCAAAGACAGTGCCTCAGAAAAGCGGTTTTCGTAGAGGTTATAGTCGGCAAACTTACCGTCAAAATCAGCGGGAACTACCCAATAACTGTCGTTCAGGGACAGCCCCATACAGACATCTATGATACCTTTGGTATTGTTTACACTGAGTCCTAGCGTTTTTAGGATCTCATCCACAAACCGTCGGTTTTTCGGGATAACCCTTTTTCCAAGCCAT
>SAMEA3663269__coassemble_748_pt1 | contig 10825 bp, 8 predicted proteins | sample SAMEA3663269__metabat2_high_PE_027 | metagenome-assembled genome bin SAMEA3663269 (sample SAMEA3663269) | pig gut metagenome | biome: pig gut; feature: pig-associated habitat; material: faeces | place: China | collected 2013 | reverse complement strand
ATAGGAGGATGCGGGTTTGGAAGCCCAGTCCTCCAGCGCGGAAACGTCCACGCCGCCTCTTCCGGACAGTCCGATGGCATAAATAATCACCCCGGCCGCCCTGGCTGCCGCGGCAATGGGACTGGGATCCGGGCCTACCGTGGTCTCTCCGTCGGTGAACATCACCATCACACGGGCATTGGTGGAAGGCGCGGCCAGCAGTTCGGATGCTTTGGTGAAGGCATCGGCATGGTTGGTGTTGCCGCCGGCAGTCAACGCGTCAACTGCCGCTTTCAGATCGGCCACTGAGGTGATCAGCTGGGTGTCCTGTGTTGCCGTACTGGCAAAGCTGACGACAGCGATGCGGCTTCCCGAGCCGATCTGGCCGTCCTGTGTGCCGTCAGTGGCCTCGTCGATAATGTCGATAAAGGCCTTTGCGCCGTTTTTAAGATTTGCCAGTGCACTTCCCGCCATACTCCCCGACCGGTCGAGGATCAGCACAATGTCGGTTGGATTTGACACAATATCAGGGGCCGCTGTCAATGACAGTTTTACCTGAAAAGAACCGCCGCAGTCAATCCGCGCTGCGCTCAATTCTTTGTTGGAATTGGTAATTCCCATAAAGTCATTCCTCTCTGAGCCTGATGATATCATAGTGGCTGAAACCATACTATGTCAGAAATGGCTCCGGGAGGCACCGGTGTTTTCCCGATACGTTTCAACAAAAAACAGAGCGATGGCATCGCTCTGTTTTTTGGTATGGATCAGGGGGTCTTTCCAATGGCAGCGCCAGAGATCAGCGTTTTTTCAGAACGCCCATCAGGCCGCGCTTGAGGATCTGACCGCCGGCGGAGATCAACTGCGTCTCGATCTTGGCCTGCAGCCGTTCCGCCTTGCGCTTAGCCTCCGCCGCCGCCTTCTCCTGCTGGCGTTCCGCCTTGCGGCGCTCTTCATCCTCCAGCTTCTGCTGCCGGCGGCGGGCTTCGTCCTCCAGCTTCTGCCGGCGTTTGCGCTCCTCGTCTTCCAGCTTCTGCTGCCGCTTCCTGTCGGCTTCTTCCTCTTTCAGGCGCTGCTTTTCCTGCTCAGCGGCTGCCTTTTCCTGTGCCTTGCGTTCGGCTTCCGCCTGCTTGGCAGCCTCCGCCGCAACGGCCTCCTCGGACAGCACCTCATAGGCGGAGGTATTGTCCACAGAGTCGTCGTACTTCTCCATGCCGTCGTGCATCAGCACTTTTGCCCGCACCATAGGTTCCGGCGCAGCCATCAGGCTCTGGGGACAGATGATCTTGGTGCGCTGCACCATGGTGGGCACGCCCTTCTCGTCCAGAAACGAGGTCAGTGCCTCGCCCACGCCCAACTCCATAATGGCGTCCTCCGCCTGGAAGGCAGGATTGGCCCGGAAGGCCTGTGCCGCCACACGAACAGCCTTCAATTCGGCCGGCGTATAGGCGCGCAGGGCGTGTTGTACACGGTTGGACAGCTGGGCCAGCACGCTGTCGGGAATATCGCTGGGGCTCTGGGTCACGAAGTACACGCCGACGCCCCGGGAGCGGATCAGTTTGACCGTCTGCTCGATCTTCTGGAGCAGAACATTGGGCGCATCCCGGAACAGCATATGGGCCTCGTCAAAGAAAAACACCAGCTTGGGCTTGTCCAGATCGCCGGCTTCCGGCAGGCTCTCGAACAGTTCGGAGAGCATCCACAGCAGGAAACTGGCATACAGCGTGGGGTTCTGTACCAGCTTCACGCAGTCCAGCACATTGATCATGCCGCGGCCCTCGGCATTAGTACGCATCCAGTCCTGAATCTCCAGCGCCGGTTCACCGAAGAACAGTTCCCCGCCCTGCTGCTCCAACGGCAGCAGCGCCCGGAGAATGGCAGCCACGGACTGGGGTGTGATGTTGCCGTAGGTCATCATGTACTCGGCACGATGCTCATTGACGTAAGTGAGCATGGCCCGCAGGTCTTTCAGGTCGATCAGCAGCAGGCCCTTATCGTCCGCGATACGGAACACAATATGCAGAATGCCCTCCTGGGCCGGGGTCAGCCCAAGAATACGGGACAGCAGCTCCGGCCCCATTTCACTGACGGTGGCGCGGACGGCGTGGCCGCCCTCCTGATAGATATCCCAGAAAGTGGTGGGATAGCCGCGATAGGTGAAGGTGTCCCGCAGGCCGAATTTGTCAATGCGCTTCTCCATCCCCTCGCTGCTCTCGCCGGGGGCGCAGATGCCGGCTACATCACCCTTGACGTCGCACAGGAACACCGGCACACCTGCGTCGGAAAAGGACTCCGCCATCACCTTCATGGTGATGGTCTTTCCCGTACCGCTGGCACCGGCGATCAGGCCGTGACGGTTGCACATATTCAGGCACATTTCCACCCGCTGATCGTCCGCCAGACCCATGTAGATCTTGCCGTTTTCGTACATAAAGCCATCCTCCGTTGTTTGTTGATTTTTCCTGACCGTATTATACGATAGATTCCGCTGCCGCGCAAGAGAAAAGCACCAATAATGTATGCCGCTTGCGGGCAACCGGCGCATATGGTATCATACGAATGAAATTTTCAAAAAATTTTCCAAAACCTATTGACTCTCACGTTACGTCATAGTGTATGGTACTGTCATACGGGAGGGATACGCCATGAAAACGGTACACGAAGTCAGTCAAATCTCCGGGGTCAGCGTGCGCACGCTGCACCACTATGACGCCATCGGGCTGCTGCAGCCCACGGCGGTAACGGAGGCAGGCTACCGGCTGTATGACGATACGGCGCTGGCAAGACTGCAAAGCATTCTGCTGTTCCGGGAACTGGCATTTCCCCTGAAGGAGATCAAGCGAATCATGGATGACCCGCAGTTTGACCAGGCCACGGCACTGGAACAGCAGATCAGGCTGCTGGAATTGCAGCAGGAGCGCCTGAGCCGGTTGATCGACCTTGCCCGCGAGACTATGAAAACAGGAGTGACCCATATGGATTTTACCGCATTTGACAACAGCAAGCTGGAGCAGTATGCCGCCGAAGTGAAGGAGCGCTGGGGCAATACTGCCGCCTATCAGGAATCCGCACAGCGTCCGGCAGCGGAGCAGAAGGACGCCGCGGCGGGGCTGATGGCGCAGTTCGCCCGCATGGGCCGCCTGCGGACGGGCGACCCTGCCGGTCAGGAGGCGCAGGATGCCGTCCGGGAGCTGCAGGAGTTTATCACAAAGCATTTTTATACCTGTACGCCGGAGATTCTGGCGGGCCTGGGCCAGATGTATACGGCGGATGACCGTTTCCGCGCCAGCATCGACGCCGCCGGCGGCGAGGGTACGGCTGATTTTGCCGGCAAGGCCATCGCCGTCTACTGTGCCAAGGCATAAAAGAGCATGAAAAAAGCCAGCCTCGCGGCTGGTCTTTTTCATATGCGGCATCAATCAATCGTGATGGAAGAATTTCTGGGCAGCCTCTTGACAGCTTTGGGTACGGAGATCTGCAGGATACCGCTTTCAAACTTGGCGCTGATCTGGTCAGGCTCCACATCCTCGCCCACATAGAAGCTGCGGCTGCAGGAACCGGCATAGCGCTCCTGACGGATGTACTTGCCCTTCTTGTCCGTCTCCTCTCTGTCCAGACCCTTAGCCGCCTGAATGGTCAGGCAGCCGTTCTTCAGCTCCACACTGACCTCGTCCTTTTTGAAGCCGGGCAAGTCAATGTCCAGTTCATAGGAGTCCTCGGTCTCGCGGACGTCGGTCTTCATCAGGTTCTTGGCATGCTTGCCGTACAGCGGATCGCGACCCTGCGGGGCCATCATGCCAAAGGGATCAGAAAAGAAATCATCAAACAGATTTTCACCAAAAATGCTGGGCAACATAAGTCATAACCTCCATTCATTCTTTCGCGGCAGAGGGGAAAAGCTTCCGCCGGCGAACCTCTGTTACCATGACAGAACTGTTAAACTTTTGATCTCTGCCGGGCTCCCAATGCCCTCTCTCAAAGATCTCCTTCATTATAGCACCGGTTTTAGCACTGTCAATACGAGAGTGCTAAAATTCATAAAACATCCGATATTCGTTCATAAAATATGCGATTTCTCCCCCACAGGTAGATCATCCCATTCCTGATAAGGAAAGAAAAGGCCTTTGGCTTGTCCAGCCAAAGGCCTTTCTCCTCTTATTTCTCCACAACATGAATGTTCAGATGGTCATAGGTCATCTCCACACCGTTACGTTCAAAGGCGCTGCGCAGGTTCTCATTCAGCGCATGAAAGGCCCCCCAGTAGTCATCTACCGCCGTCCAACAGCGGACGGTATATTCGATGGAACTGCTGCCGTATGTGGTAAGGCTGACGTCCGGCGCAGGGTCGGACAGTACCTTAGGCGTGGCGGCCACCGCTTCCAGACAGGCGGCCTTCACCGCCTCGGTAGGCGCGTCGTAGGACGCCGTGACGGTACGCACCACCCGCCGGCGGCCCAGAGTGGAATAGTTGATGATGCGGGAGGATGACAGCTCCTTGTTGGGCTGCATGATGATCTGCCCGTCATAGGTCTCGATTTTCGTGTGATTCAGCGTGATCTCACGCACGGTGCCTTCCGTGCCGGCGGTTTCGATCACATCGCCGATGCCGAAAGGCCGGGAGGACAGAATGACCAGCCCGCCGGCCACATTGCCCAGAATATCCTCCGCCGCAAGTGTGATGCCCAATGTCAGCACCGACATGATCGCCGTCAGGGATGTGGTATTTACCCCCAACGCCTCCGCCGTAATGATGACTGTCAGCACATAGAGGACAGCCTTGATGGCGGAAAGAATGATCTTTTGCAGCCGGTCATTGATACGGCGGGCACGGCCCATCAGCTTCGTCACCAGTTTCATCAAAAGCCGCACCACCACAAGGCATACCAGCAGCGTCACAATGGCGGACAGGATATGGCCAAGGCTGTAGCCGCCCAGGGAAGTTTTCAAAATGTCGGTGATGTTATCCATGGAGATCGTTTCCTCCTGCCAAATGAATTTATATCTTTTTTATCAGTATAGCAGGCTTGGCAGCCTTTTGCAAACCTCACACCACATTTCACAGAAAGTTTACCAGTCTATTTCTTGACATTATGTCGTATTGTCAGTATAATTCCCACAATATTAAGAAAAATGAAAGGTGATGCGGGTATGAAAGAAGTCAAAACCCCGAAAAAGCCCCTTATTTTTTACTATGGCATCGCACTGCTGGTGCTGCTTCTGTTCAATTTCCTGGCTATGCCGTGGCTGGCGCAGCATCAGGTGGAGGAAGTAGATTACGGCACGTTTATGTCCATGACCGAGAACAAGGAGATTGGTGAGGTAGAGATCCAGGATAGCCAGATCCTTTTTACCAATCAGGATGGCAGCAAGATCTACAAAACCGGCGTGATGAACGACCCCGGTCTGACAGAGCGGCTGTACGAATCGGGAGCGGAATTCGCCAGCGAGATCGTGGAGCAGATGTCTCCCTTCCTGAGTATCCTGCTGACGTGGGTGTTGCCTGTGGTCCTGTTTATCGCCATTGGCCAGTTCATGGCCAAGAAGCTGACGGATAAGGCAGGCGGCGCAGGCTCCATGACATTCGGCATGGGAAAGTCCAACGCCAAGGTCTATGTCCAGTCCTCCCAGGGCATCCGCTTTGCCGACGTGGCCGGTGAGGATGAGGCCAAGGAAAATCTGCAGGAGATCGTCAACTACCTCCATGATCCCACCAAGTATCAGGATATCGGCGCCCACATGCCCAAGGGCGTGCTGCTGGTAGGCCCTCCGGGCACCGGCAAGACCATGCTGGCCAAGGCTGTGGCCGGCGAATCCAACGTTCCCTTCTTCTCCATCTCCGGCTCGGAATTTGTGGAGATGTTTGTGGGCATGGGCGCCTCCAAGGTCCGCGACCTGTTCAGTCAGGCCAAGGAGAAAGCTCCCTGCATCGTGTTCATCGACGAGATCGACGCCATTGGCCAGAAGCGCAGCGGCGGCGGCCAGTACGGCGGCAATGATGAACGGGAACAGACGCTGAACCAGCTGCTGACGGAGATGGACGGCTTTGAGGATAACTCCGGTGTCATCATTCTGGCGGCCACGAACCGCCCCGAATCCCTTGACCCGGCTCTGACACGCCCCGGACGGTTTGACCGCCGTGTACCAGTAGAGCTGCCCGATCTGAAGGGCCGCGAGGCCATTCTGAAGGTCCACGCCAACAAGATCCGTCTGGCGGAAGATGTGGACTTCAGCGTGGTGGCCCGTATGGCCTCCGGTGCTTCCGGCGCGGAGCTGGCCAACATTGTCAACGAAGCCGCCCTGCGGGCCGTCCGGGATGGCCGCAGGCTGGTGACCCAGTCCGATCTGGAGGAGAGCATCGAAGTGGTCATCGCCGGTTATCAGAAGAAGAATGCCATCCTCACCGACAAGGAAAAATGGATCGTGGCCTATCACGAGATCGGCCACGCGCTGGTGGCGGCCCGTCAGACCAACTCCGCCCCCGTGCAGAAGATCACTATCATCCCCCGCACCTCCGGCGCACTGGGCTACACCATGCAGGTGGAGGAGGGCAACCACTATCTGATGAACAAGGAGGAGATCGAAAATAAGATCGCCACCCTGACCGGTGGCCGCGCCGCCGAGGAAGTGGTGTTCAACTCTATTACCACCGGCGCGTCCAACGATATCGAGCAGGCCACCAAGCTGGCCCGGGCCATGCTGACACGCTATGGCATGAGTAAGGAGTTCGGCATGGTAGCGCTGGAGACCGTCACCAACCAGTATTTGGGCGGCGACGCATCGCTGGCCTGCTCCCCGGAAACCCAGGCCCGAATCGATCAATTGGTGGTGGAATTGGTGGACAAAGCCCATCAGAAGGCTGTTTCCATTCTGGAAGCCGACCGTACCAAACTGGATGAGCTGGCCAAGTATCTCCACGAAAAGGAGACCATCACCGGCGAAGAATTCATGAAGATCCTCAATGGCTGATATCGGTAAAAAATCCACCGTGCCGCTTGGCACGGTGGATTTTTTCATAATAGTTTCACGCATTGGATCCCGGCATCCAGCGCCGCTGCGAACGTGCTGCCGTCACTTTTTTCGCCCACAATGGAGCCGTAGTGGATCGGAACGGCTGTCTGCGGACAAATGGCATTGGCCAGAGCCGCCGCTTCCTCCGCCGTCATGGTATAGGTGCCGCCCACCGGCAGGAGAGCCACATCACACCGGATGGCACGGGCCTCCGGCGTATCGTCGGTGTCCCCGGCGACATAGACACGCCGGCCCTCCACCGTCACCACATAGCCCACCCATCGGCTGGCCTGCGGATGGAATTTTTTCCCGATGTTATAGGCAGCCACAGTCTCGAAGGATACCCCGCGAACCTGATACGTCTCTCCGGGCTGCACCGTCACCAGCCGGTCGAGGGCAAATCCCGCCGTGAGCGCCGCGTCACGGCAGGACTCCGGCAGAACGATCACGGCGTCCGGCTTCATTACCCGGCGGATATCCTCAGGGGAAAAGTGGTCGTAATGCTCATGGGTAATAAAAATCACATCACCGTCATGGGGCGCGTCCGCCACCCGAAAGGGATCGAACCACAGTACCACGTCGCCGCCGCAGCGGATGCTGCTGTGGCAATTGATGGAAAAGCGGGCCATAAAATCGCTCATTTGCCGTACCTCCTGTAAGTCATACGCTCTCAGTATACGGTATCCGTCTTACTTTTTCAAGTGTCCGAACAGTCTCTCCTTTTCATGAGGATGTACAGGCATCAACCACGACTTCCGCAGACATAGATGCCATCCTTCATAGTTAGCTTTTGCTAACTTAATAGTTTTGGAAATGCCGCTGTGACAGCGGCATTTCCCACGGCAAAAGCCGTTTTTACTTCTTAAAGCTGTCCTTCAAAGACACGCTGCGGTTGAACACCAGATGTTCCGCCGTGCTGTCACGGTTATCCAGGCAGAAGTAACCCACCCGCATGAACTGGAATGTGGGCGCGTTGACGCCGGTGCGATTCTCCTGTTTGTCGAAAGCGGCAGCCACGGCGGCCATCTCCGGCTCCACCTTGCAGCCGGTCAGCACCGTCAGGCTGTTGGGATTCAGGCAGGCAAGGAAGTCCTTGTCGGGGCCGTCAGGGGTCGCATCGGAGAACAGGTTGTCGTACAGCCGCACTTCGGCATCCAGACAGTTCCCGGCGTCCACCCAGTGGAGCGTGGCGCCCTTGACCTTCCGTCCGTCGGCGGGATCGCCGCCCCGGGAGTTGGGATCATAGGTGCACAGCACCTCGGTGACATTGCCGTTTTCATCCTTGACGCAGCCGGTGCAGGTGACCAGATACGCGCCCTTTAGGCGACATTCAGGACCGTTGGGCGTCAGGCGCTTATACTTGGGTACGGGGACCTCCATAAAGTCGTCCGCTTCGATCCACAGATGGCGGGAGAACGTGATTTCATGGGTACCTTGATTGGGATTTGTAGGATTGTTCTCCACGGTGAAGGTCTCGCTCTGGCCCTCGGGATAATTGGTGACCGTCAGCTTCACCGGATGCAGCACCGCCATGGTGCGCTCGGCAGTCGCATTGAGGTCCTCACGGAGACAGTGCTCCAGAAAACCGTACTCAATGGTGCTGGGGGATTTGGCCACGCCGATCCGCTCGCAGAAATTGCGGATGGATGCGGCGGTATAGCCACGGCGGCGCAGGCCGCACAGCGTGGGCATACGGGGATCGTCCCAGCCGGAGACATAGTGCTCCTCCACCAGCTTGCGCAGCTTGCGCTTGGACATAACGGTGTGGTCGATGTTCAGCCGGGCAAACTCGATCTGGCGAGGCTTGTGGTACGGAATGGACACATTGTTGACCACCCAGTCGTACAGGGGACGGTGCTCCTCATACTCCAGAGAGCACAGGCTGTGGGTGATGCCCTCCAGCGCGTCCTGAATGGGATGGGCAAAGTCATACATGGGAAAGATGCACCATTTGGTAACCTGCCGGTGGTGGTTGATGAAGCGGATGCGGTAGATCACAGGGTCACGCATATTGAAGTTGCCGCTGGCAAGGTCGATCTTGGCCCGGAGGGTCATCTTCCCCTCCTCCACTTCGCCGTTCTTCATCTTCTCAAACAGCCGCAGGTTCTCCTCGATGGGACGGTCCCGGTACGGGGACACGGCGGGGATGCCGATGTCGCCGCGGTTGGCCTTGAACTCCTCCGGCGTCAGCTCGCAGACATAGGCAAGGCCCTTCTTGATGAGCTCCACGGCGTATTCGTAGTCCTTCTCAAAATAGTCGGAGCCGTAATAGAAACGGTCGCCCCAGTCGAAGCCCAGCCAGTGGATGTCCTGCTGGATAGCGTCCACATACTCGGTGTCCTCCTTGGCGGGGTTGGTGTCATCCATCCGCAGGTTGCACAGGCCGTTATACTTCTCGGCGGTGCCGAAGTCAATGCACAGCGCCTTGCAGTGGCCGATGTGCAGATAGCCGTTGGGCTCCGGCGGGAAACGGGTGTGGACGGTCATTCCCTGGAACTGACCACCCTCTGCGATGTCCTCGTCGATAAAGTTCAGAATAAAGTTTTTGCTCTCCGCTACCTCCTCGGTCTCAGGGGTATTGGTCTTTCTTTCCTCGGTCATTGTCTCACACTCCTTATCAGTCGTATTTTGCGGCAAAAGCCAATAACGTATTATATGCTATTGCAGACCGGATTGCAAGCCTTTTGCCGCTTTCCGCTCCGCTTTTTACAGTGCGTCAAACTCCGCCCTGGTCAGCAGCAGATTCAAAGCGTCCAGCAGCCCTGCGGTGGTCAGATGCTCCGGCAATTGCAGCGTTTGCAGCAGTGCGGCGCGGCGTGACGCGCTGCCGGGGCCGATCAGCCCCTTGTCCATCAAATCGGCACGGGTGATGCCGGCGCTTTCCGGGTCATGTTCCTCCCCCTCGAAGGTGGCGCCGCAGCGCCGCAGCGCCGTCAGCAGCACGTCAGGGGACATACCCTCCACCCCCAGCTTGCCCTCTTTGCCGCCCTTGCGCTTACGGCGCTCCTTGCCGGCCACATCGGGGACATAGGCCTGCTTCACCTGCTGCTGCGGCAGGGCGCCTTTGAGGTAATTGCGGATGACAAAGCCCGCGCCGTCGGGATCGGTCAGCAAAATCACGCCCCGTTTTTCCGCCAGGCGGCGGAAATAGGCCAGCTTCTCCTTATCCCGGAACACACCAAAGCCCTCTGTGGTGAGGATCACAGCGTCCACCACCTGGGAAAGCACATTTTTATCGTAGCGTCCCTCCACGATGATGACCTCACGGATGCGGGGCTTCATCGCGCACCTGCCAATTCCATCAAAAACAGCTTCAGCTCCGCCTCGCTGTCCATGCCCCGTTCGCTTTTCATGCGGCGGTCCAGCTTCTGGCAGCGGACAACGGCGCTGCTGCACCAGTCATGATCCACCTTTTTGGCCGCCTGCATCAGCAGCTTGGCGGGATAGTCGCTGCTCATATTCCACAGCTGCTTGAGCCAGAAGCGGTCCTTCCCCGCGTCCAGCGCCATACGGGCCGTATACAGCCGCCGCAGCTCCTTCCCCACCGCCGCCAGAATGACGATGGGCTCCGTCTGCATCCGCAGCAGGTCGGACAGTACCTTGGCCGCGTCGTCGTACTTCCCCGCGGTGATGCAGTTGGTCATGTCGAACACACGGGCGTCCAGCACAGGGTCAGCCACGGCGTTGATGTCCTCAATGGTGATCCGCTCCTGCTTGGCGTATGCGGCGATCTTTTCGATCTCCGGCACCAGCTCTGTCATCAGTGTGCCGCAGGTGAACAGCAGATGATCGGCGGCAGTAGGGTCGATATCATGGCCCAGCGCCGCAAACCGGCGGCGCA
>SAMEA3663269__coassemble_716_pt1 | contig 11100 bp, 10 predicted proteins | sample SAMEA3663269__metabat2_high_PE_027 | metagenome-assembled genome bin SAMEA3663269 (sample SAMEA3663269) | pig gut metagenome | biome: pig gut; feature: pig-associated habitat; material: faeces | place: China | collected 2013 | reverse complement strand
CCGGCGCGCGCCGTGAAAACCTTGAGAATTACATCAAGCGCCTGCAGAAGCTGGAGGAGATCACCGGGACCTATCCCGGTGTGGAGAAGAGCTATGCCATTCAGGCGGGCCGTGAGGTGCGCGTGATGGTGAAGCCCGAGCAGGTCAGCGAGGATGAAATGGTGATCCTGGCCAGAGAGCTGGCCAAGCGCATTGAGAACGAGCTGGAATATCCCGGTCAGATCAAGGTTCATGTGCTGCGTGAGACCAAGGTCGTGGAATACGCCAAATAAATAAGAAACACTGTGCGACACCCTCCCCTGAGGTGCCGCACAGTTGCATCTGGGGAGGAATATGCCATGAAAGGAAAGTTTTTCGCTGTACTGCTGGCGGCATGTATGCTGCTGCCTGTGCTGACCGCCTGCGGAAGCGGGCAAGAACCGGATGCGCCGCCCGTGCAGGAGAACGGCCAGACGCAGCAGCAACAGCAGCAGGATGCGGAACAGCAACAGGACGACGGCTTTGCCGTCTCTGTCAGCGGACGGGTGGAGGATCCGGAGGGACTGCTGACAGAGGAACAGAAGCAGATAATGATCCGGCTGCTGAACGACTGGTACACAGATATCGCCCTGTTTGACGAGCCGCAGCTGGACAGCCTGTTTGCCGACGAGAAGGACGCCGCCATGCACGAGGCGTCTATCCGTACGCTGACCGCCATCCGGCAGCAGGCGCTGACGGATCTGCGGATGAAGGACGTGGACTATGTGCTGACTGTTACCAAAGCGGAGCCGCATGAGGACGCGGACGCGTTACCGGGACAGATACATATTGAGGCCGATGAGACCACCGTGATGCACTTTGCAGCAACGCCGGATGTTGACAGTAAGATGTATGATGTGCCACATATCTTTGAATTGGTTCCCGCAGAGGACGGTCAGGGCTGGCTGATCCGGCATCACGAGGCTGACGACAATCCCTATTTCAGCCTGACCTACCGGGAGGGGACAACGGCGGACGCCCGGCTGCCCCAGCTGCTGCGGGCCATTGAGCGGCGGCAGCTCCAGCGGCAGGAGACGGTGCAGGTAACGCTGGAGAGCGACCATGCCTATGACCGTCAGGCGGCAGAGGCCTATATGCGGCAGTACGACCACCAGCGCAACGGCGCATGGTACGCCTATGATGATGTGGGCGGCAACTGTATGAACTTCGGTTCTCAGGTGCTGCTGGCCGGCGGCATTCCCATGGACGAGCAAGGCGGTGACAAGTGGTATTGGTACGGCCAGAATACGCTGGATCTGTCGTGGATCAACGTGGGGAAATTCTACAGCTACGCCCGCGATAACCGGGGCTACGGCCTGGTGGCGGACACTGAGGCCAACTACTACACCGGCGATGTCGGGGACATCCTGATCCTGGGCCCGGACGGCGGCCATAACCATACCACCGTTATTTCCGGCATTGTCCGGGACGCAGCAGGCCAGACGGTGGATTACCTGCTGTGCTCCAATACCACCAACTATACAGATTTCCCGGCGGGGGCGTATTACTACACCAGCCACCGGCTCGTTAAAATCTACGGTTGGAACGACGCCCATTCGGAATAACTGCATGAAAAGCTGCGACCGCCGGGAAAAACAATGTTTTTTCCCGGCGGCATTGCACTTTCTGCTGGATTGTGGCATAATACCCAAGGAAAGAACCATAACAGGAGGTCGTTATGCTGTATAATATTCTGGCCATCGGCGACGTGACCAGCGAGGACGGGCTGAAGCATCTGCGCCGCCACCTTGCACCGCTGAAAAAGCTGAAAAATATTGTGTTCACGGTGGTCAACGGAGAGAATATCTCCGGCACCGGGCTGACGCCTGCCCAGGCGGACGAGCTGTTTGCCGCCGGTGCCGATGTGATCACGCTGGGCAACCATACCTTCGGCCGCGTGCAGATCGCGGACTATCTGGAGGACAACCGCTATATCCTGCGGCCTGCCAATTTCTCCGGCCGCATGCCGGGGCGGGGCTGCGGCGTGTACGACTGCGGAGCGCTGCGCATCGCCGTTATGACGCTGATCGGCCGGTGCGACCTGGACTGGAAGGCCGCCGATCCCTTCGCCACCGCCGACAAGCTGCTGCGGGAACTGAACGAGACGGAGAAGCCCACTTTTACGCTACTGGACTTTCACGCGCAGGCCACCAGCGAGAAGCTGGCGCTGGGCTACTATCTGGATGGCCGTATCAGCGCCATGTGGGGCACCCACACCCATGTCCCCACCGCAGACGAGCGGGTGATGCCCAAGGGGACCGGTTATATCACCGATCTGGGCATGACCGGAGCCATCGAATCGGTGCTGGGGATTCCGCCGGAGCAGTCCATTGAGGTATTGTTGGGCGGTTTGGCGGGGCGCTACCGCTTTGCCGACGGCCCCTGCAAGGCCCAGGGCTGCCTGTTTACACTGGATAGCGATACCGGACTGTGTACCGCCGTAGAGCGGCTGGATATCCGGTAATCATCAAACAAGAGAAGGAGATCATTGTCATGTCTGTCGAAAAAGTAAGAGAGTACCTGAAACCCTATGGCGTTACCGACCGCATTCGGGAGTTTGAGGTGTCCAGCGCCACGGTGGAGCTGGCGGCGCTGGCGGTGGGCGTGGAGGGCGCCCGCATTGCCAAGACCCTCAGCTTCAAGGTCGGAGAGGACCCCATTCTGGTGGTGGCCGCCGGCGACGCCAAGGTGGATAACAGCAAGTATAAGCATTTCTTCGGCGCCAAGGCCAAGATGCTGACCGCTGAGGAGGCGGTGGAGCGGATCGGCCACGCCGTGGGCGGCGTGTGTCCCTTTGCCCTGCCCGCCGATGTGAAGACATATCTGGACGTGTCGCTGAAGCGGTTCGACACCGTGTTTCCTGCTGTGGGCAGTGCCGCCAGCGCCATCGAGCTGACCTGTGACGAGCTGGAGCGCTGCTGCGGCGACAACTTCGTGGCATGGGTGGACGTGTGCAAGGGCTGGCAGGCTGAGGAAGCGTAAATGACCGGGGAAACCTGTCCCTGCAAGCGGAAAAAGTGTCCGCGGCACGGCGATTGCGCCGCATGCCGCGCCCATCACGCCGATTCCGGGCGCCTGCGCCCCTGTGAACGAGAACGGAACAAGGAGAAAGCAAATGGTACGCATCCTTCACGCGGCTGACTTCCATCTGGACAGCGCCTTTACCGGTCTGAGTGAACAGCAGGCGCGGCAGCGGCGGCAAGAGAGCCGCGAGCTGACCCGCCGCATGGTGGAGTACGGCAACGACCATGGTGTGGAGCTGCTGCTGCTGTCCGGCGACCTGTTTGACAGCGGGAATATCTACGGCCAGACGGCGGAGGAACTGTCCGCCGCGCTGGCGGAGTTCCGGGGACAGGTGGTCATTGCGCCGGGCAACCACGATTACTATACCGCCGCATCACCCTACGCCCGCATCCTGTGGCCGGAGAATGTGCATATTTTCACCACGCCTTACATGAGCCGCTTTGCTTTTCCCCAGTACGGCTGCACCGTCTACGGCGCGGCGTTTACGGCACCGGAGGTGTCCCAGGGCGCGGCGCTGGAGGGAATCGCCGCCGGAGAGGAGGGCGTGGCCATCGGCGTGCTGCATGGCGAAGCAGGCGCAAAGGACAGCCGCTACCGGCCGGTCAGCGTGCAGCAGATCGCCCGCAGCGGTCTGGACTATCTGGCGCTGGGCCATGTCCACACCTGCTCCGGTGTGCTGACGGCGGAGGGGACGGCCTACGCCTATCCCGGTTGTCCCGAGGGCCGGGGCTTTGACGAACCGGGGGACAAGGGCTTTCTCATGGGCGAAGTGGACAAGGGCAGCGTGAAGCTGCGGTTCGTGCCCTTTGCCCGGCGGCGGTATCAGCTGCTGACGGTTAATGTGACCGGCTGCCAGCCGCGGGAGGCCATCCAACAGGCGCTGCCCCTGGAGACAGAGCAGGATATCTACCGCATCGTACTGACCGGCGAAACGGACAGCGGCGTGGATGTGGGCAGACTGACGGAGGAGCTGACGGACCGCTTCTACGCACTGGAACTGCGGGATCGTACCGCCATACGGCGGGATATCTGGGACGGCTGCGGCGAGGATTCCCTGCGTGGCCTGTTTTTGCAAAAGATGCGCCAGCAGTACGACGCTGCCGCGGATGAAACGGAGCGGCGAAAGGTTGAGCAGGCGGTGGGCTTCGCGCTCTCCGCCATGGAGAACCGCGACATGTAAAGAACGCCTGCAAGGCGTTTGCGGAACGAGAGAATGGTATAAGGAGAAGCATATGAAGCATATCCTGATGATCGGCACCGGCGGCACCATTGCCAGCGAAATGACCCCGGAGGGCCTGACCCCGGAACTGAACACCCGCCAACTGCTGTCCTTTGTGCCTCGGATCGGTGAACTGTGCCATGTGGACTGCATTCAGGTATACAGCCTGGACAGCACCAATCTCCAGCCCAGACACTGGCTGGGGGTGGCGGAGACCATCCGGAACCACTACGAGCAGTACGACGGCTTCGTTATCAGCCACGGCACCGACACCATGGCCTATACGGCGGCGGCGCTCAGCTATCTGGTGCAGGGCAGCCCCAAGCCCATCGTGCTGACCGGGGCGCAAAAGCCCATCTGGTTCGACGGCACCGACTCCAAGCGGAACCTGACCGATGCGTTTCTCTACGCCTGCCGGGGCTGCGGCGGCGTGCAGATTGTCTTTAACGGCAAGGTCATTCTGGGCACCCGTGCCCGCAAGACATGCTCAAAAAGCTTTCAGGCCTTTTCCAGCGTCAATTACCCGGATCTGGCGGTGGTGCAGGACGACCATCTGCTGCAGTATATGTCATGTCCGGTGGCGGAAAAACCTACCTTCTATGACAAATTGGACGACAATGTGGGGCTGCTGAAGCTGATACCGGGGACGAAACCGGAACTGGTGGAGTTCATGGCGCAGCACTATGACGGACTGATCATCGAGAGCTTCGGCGTGGGCGGACTGCCGGAATACGGCAATCTGTATGACATTCTCCGCGCCGCCGTGGAGCGGGACAAGATCGTGGTGATGACCACTCAGGTGCCCAACGAGGGCAGCGACCTGACGGTGTATCATGTGGGCGGCCATCTCAAGCAGACGCTGCGGCTGCTGGAGGCCTACGACATGACCACAGAGGCGGCGGTGGCCAAGCTGATGTGGATCATGGGCCAGACCCGTGATTTCACCGAGGCGGAACGGCTGTTCTATACGCCGGTGGCAAGAGATATCCTTTACAGCAACGACTGACCGGACATCCGGTGCGCCGCAGGGCGTGCAGGCGGCTGCGTTTTCCCGTACCGGCCAGGCCAAAGATTTTCCGACAATAGAAAAGGTGTGTTCCCAATGGGGAGCACACCTTTTTGCATAATCCCCGCCGGAAATTCCCATAATAGGGAAAACCGGAGGAGGATGTATATGGTGGACTATGACACCCGGACGGCACAGCTGGATGATCTGCTGGGCGTAGGGCGCAATTTCGATATGGTGGGCCGCGAGGTCAGCGTAGGCGGACGGCGGGCGCGGCTGTGGGTGGTGAACGGCTACGCGGAGGATGCCCTGATCGAGCGGATGATCGGGCGGCTGCTGGCCGTGGGCAGCTTGAAAGGCGTCCCTGATCTGGCGGCGTTTCTGGCGGCCTATGTGACGGTGCCTGACGCAGCGGCGGTGACGGAGGTCCATGCCATGGTGATGGGCGTGTTTGCCGGTAAAACGCTGCTGGTCATCGACGGCTATGACGGCGGCATATTGCTGGACGCCAAGGAGTACCCCACCCGCAGCGTGCAGGAGCCGGACACCAGCAAGGTGCTGCGGGGCAGTCACGATGGCTTTGTGGAGAGCATCATGGCCAACGCGGCCCTGCTGCGCCGCCGTATCCGGGATCCGGCGCTGACACTGGAACGGTATCAGGTGGGCGGCCGGTCCCAAACGGATGTGGCGCTGGTCTACATGGCGGGAGAGGCCAATGAAAAGTACCTGCAGCAGCTGCGGCAGAAGCTGAAGGCCATCGACGTGGGCTCCATTTCCATGAGTCAGGAATCCGTTGCGGAGTGCATCGTCCCCAAACAGTGGTGGAACCCCTTTCCCAAAATTCGTTACACGGAGCGGCCCGATGTGGCCACTGCCAGCATCATGGAGGGCAGCATCCTGCTGATGATCGACAACACGCCGTCGGTGATGCTGCTGCCCACCACGTTGTTCAGCTTTGCCGAGGAGATCAATGACTACTACTTCCCGCCGCTGATCGGCACCTATCTGCGTATCATACGGCTGGTAGTGCTGTTTTTGACGGTGTTCATCACGCCGCTGTGGTATCTGCTGGTGAAAAACGGGGATATCCTGCCGGGCGAATTGGAATTTCTGCTGGTGGAGGACGAGTATTTCGTGCCGCTGATCGTGCAGCTGCTGCTGGTGGAACTGATCGTGGATATTCTGAAGCTGGCATCCCTCAACACACCGGACGCACTGAGCAACTCCTTCAGTATGCTGGGGGCGCTGATCCTGGGAGATTTTGCGGTGCAGGCCCGGTGGCTGGTGCCGGAGGTGCTGGTGTATATGGCGTTTGTGGCAGTGGCGGGCTACGCCCAGCACAGCTACGAGATGGGCTACGCCTGCAAGCTGGTGCGGATGGTGCTGCTGATCCTCATCTGGCTGTGGGACAGCTGGGGCTTTGCCATCGGCGTGATCGGCGCGGTGGTGCTGATCGCCTCCACCAAGACAGTAATAGGCAAGGGGTATCTCTATCCGCTGATCCCCTTTAACGGCAAAAAGCTGATGAGACTGCTGAGAAGGCGGCCCATCAATAAGGACAACACATAATACAACCGGCAGACACGTTGGTGTCTGCCGGTTGTATTATGTGCAGAGGAATGAGGATATGCCGTTATTTATTCAGCAGGGGCAGCTTCCGGTCACGTCCCCAGAAGAACAGGGCCACCGTACCGGGACCGGTGTGGCTGCCGATGGTGGTGCCCACATAGTTGATTACCACTTTGCCGTTGAGCTTGGGGAACCTGGCTTCAATGAGATCGGCCAGCGCACGGGCATCGTCATAGCAATCGGACTGGGAAATGAAGCACTTGCCGTCGTAGTCAAGGCCGTTGTCGGCATACTGCTCCATCCGCAGCAGGATCTCCTGAATGACCTTTTTCTTGGAACGGATCTTGGAGCGGGGGATCAGGTGACCCTGCTCGTCCATGTTCAGCAGCGGGCAGATGCCCAGCACGCCGCCGATAAAGCCCGCCGTTTTGGAGATGCGGCCGCCCTTGACATAGAAGCTCAGGTCGGTGGAAAAGAACCAGTGGTTCATCCGCAGCTTGTTCTCCTCGATCCACTGATGCAGGGTGTCGATGTCCATGCCCTCGTCCCGCAGGTCGGCCAGCGTCTCCATAATGAGACCGTAGCCGGAGGAGGCGCCCAGAGAGTCCACAATGTAGATCTTCCGGTCGGGGAACTGTTCCCGGGCAATAAGAGCGGCGCTGGTGGCGGAGTTATAGGAGCCGGACAGCCCGGAGGACAGGCACACATGGAGAATGTCCTTTCCGCTTTCCAGAATGGGAGTGAACAGCTCCAGATATTCGGAAATGTTTACCTGTGAGGTGCTGGTTTCCGCACCGTTGGCCATAGCCTGATAGAAAATGGGGAAAGGCATGGACTGTCCCAGATCATCGGGATAGGTCTCGCCGTTCAGGGTGAAGTGAAAGCAAACGTATTGAATATCACGGGCCACAAATTGCTCGTGGGTCAGATCGGCTGTGGAGCAGCAGGTCAGTGCGTAAGACGCCATGGTAGAATCCTCCCTATCGTTGAAATGCACCTTGCAGGTTGTATTTCCAGTATACAGCAGGACGGAGGAAAAGCCAATCTACGGCTGTGGGAAGCGAACTCTACAAAAAAAGAGGAGTAAAATCGCGTAAATAGAGCGATTCTACTCCCGGTAGAGTACAGCTTTCAACGTTTTTTGGGAATGCGCGCGCACAAAAAGACCAGCAGCAGGCAGGGAATGGCCAGAATAAACAGCTGCCACAGATTGCGGGAAAGGAATGTCAGGTACACCGTGGCGATGATGCTGACCACCAGTGCGGCAATGATATAGCGGTTGCCCCGCCCACCGTTCCACACCGAACGCAGCACCAGCAGCGTGACCAAGGAGACCGGTACGGCGTAGACAAATACCAGCCACACCACCATGCCGCAGATCCACAGTATCACAAACACGAACAGCGCCATGGTCCAAATACCCAGTATCGTCACCAGCGTGATCATATTGGTGGTATAGGCCGATTCGTTCACCGGCTTGTTGTAGATGGCCGGCTCGATCTCATTATGGGGCTTGAGCAGGTAGTCCACGTCCACACCGAAGATATCGGCGATCTGCATCAGCACGAACACATCGGTGGTCACATCGCCCCGCTCCCATTTGGAGATGGATTTGTCAGAGTAGTTCAGTTTTTCCCCCAGCTCCGCCTGCGTCATACCGGCGGCCAGACGCAGCCTGATGAGATTGCTGGCAATGGTGGCCTTACGTTCGTCCATAACAGCGTTCCTTTTACATGTATTATTTCTTCCATTATTTCGAAAAAATGGGAGAATGTCAAGCAAAGAATGTGAAAACAATACGGGGAAAGATATATGGGAATTTCCCATACAGTCCAAGGGCAGGGCTCTCGCTTCGGCATCCCTGCCCCATGGGTAAAGTACCATCATTATAGGGGGTTTTCCCGAAAAGGTCAAGGACAGGCTTTTGCAGAATAAAACAGTATGGCGCGGCCTGCGCCGCGCCATACTGCCCGCTATCCCTCTTTTGTTCCGCTACCGGATCAATTGCCGGCTGGCGGCGTACTCCTCGTTGATCTGGGCCAACTCCTTTTCGCCGTCGATATACGGCTGATAGATGGCCTCCACACGTCCGCCGCCGGAATTGCCGCAGCCGTTACAGCCCTCACAGCTGCCGCCACAGGCGCTCAGTGCCCGGCGTACGATCTCCTCCCGCTGCGCACGGGTGGTATCTTTGATCAATAGAGACTGCATGTGTTCTCCCTCCTGTTATCCCGCCATAGTCAGCATATTTTCCATGAAAATGCCGTAGCCCCGGGACGGATCGTCAATAAGCACATGGGTCACAGCTCCCACAAATTTGCCGTTTTGCAGGATAGGACTGCCGCTCATGCCCTGCACGATGCCGCCGGTGGCTTCCAGCAGCTGGGGATCCGTGACCTTCAGCAGCAGGTTGCGGGTGTCATGCCCGCTGCCGTACAGCCGCAGGATCTCCACCTGATACTCCCGGGTCTCATGGCCGCTGACGGTAGAAAGAATGGTGGCCGGGCCGCATTTGACCTCCCGGGCCTGGGCCACCGGAAGAGCCTGTGTGGCGTCGATAAAGCCGGCGTCTGCCACCTTGCCGAAGATACCGCCGTTGGTATTGGCGGTCAGAGTGCCCACGTCACGCTGCACCGTGAAGTCCCCCCGCAGCTCGCCGGGATCGCCCCGCTGCCCTTTTTTCACCGCCTTGACAGTGGTCTCCATAATGGAGCCGCTGCACAGCGTCATCAGCTGGGCCGTGTCCACATCGGTGATGCCGTGGCCCAATGCGCCGTAGCTGGCTGTCTGGGGATCATAATAGGTCAGTGTGCCGATACCCGCCATACTGTCGCGGATCCACACACCCAGCCGGTAAACACCGTCACTTCCACACTGGGGCGTGTCGGTGAAGGTGATGAGCCGTTCCCCGCGCCGTACCTGCAGGGATACCGGCATGCTGCCGTTTTGCTGCAGCAGCGATTGCAGCTGCTCCGTGGACTGCACCCGGGTGTCGTTGACCTTCAGCAGCAGATCGCCTACCTTCAGGGTATCGCTGCCCTCCAGTGACACTACCAGCGCACCGTCAGAAAACAGTTTGATGCCCACCGCCTTGCCCAGTGGAATCAAAGTCCGTTCTCCTTCCGCCGCCCATGCAGGCGAGATAAGGGAGAGTACCAGCAGACAGGAAAACAGAAAGGATAGCCATCGCTTTTTTCGCGTTTCATACAAAAGGATCACCCTTTCACGACGAAGCGCGTGCTGCGCGTCGCCAGATCTGTCACCGGTGACTGCATTATTTTTTGCGAAAACCGCCCCATCATGTCCGTTAAAAACAGGCAGCGCTGACAACTTTATAAATGCCATTTTTTTACAATATTGCATGAAAGAAAAGTAGTTTGACAAAGGATTGTCGAATCAGTATAATGTGATATCATACATAATGAAAACCACTACATGCCACAAGGAGGCACAATGGATATTTTTGAAAAATGCTATGCCCCGTCTTTGGCCGGCGAGCTGAAGGAGAAAGGGGTATATCCCTATTTCCACGCCCTGCAGTCCCGCCAGGATGTGGAGGTCACCATGGAAGGGAAGCGCCGGATCATGCTGGGTTCCAACAACTATCTGGGCCTGACCATCCATCCGGAGATCATCGAGGCTGGCGTCAAGGCGCTGGAGAAGTACGGTACCGGCTGCTCCGGCTCCCGGTTCCTTAACGGCACGCTGGAGCTGCACCTGGAACTGGAGGCGGAGCTGGCCAAATTCCTGCGCAAGGGCGGCGTTGTCACCTTCGGCACCGGTTTCCAGTCCAACGTGGGCATTATCTCCGCGCTGGTGGACCGCCACGACTATGTGATCTGCGACAAGGAGAACCACGCCAGCATCTATGCCGGCTGCCAGATGAGCTATGGTAAAATGCTGCGGTACCGCCACAGTGACATGGCGGAGCTGGAACGCATTTTGCAGAAGATTGACGGCAAGAGCGGCGTGCTGATCGTTACCGACGGCGTGTTCTCCATGGGCGGCGACATCGCCAAGCTGCCGGAGATCTGCCGGCTGGCCAGGCAATACGGCGCGCGGGTCATGGTGGACGATGCCCACGGTCTGGGCGTGCTGGGCGAGGGCGGCCGCGGCACCGCCAGCTATTTCGGACTGGAGGATCAGGTGGATATCTATATGGGCACCTTCTCTAAGTCGCTGGCGTCCCTGGGCGGCTATATGGCCGCGTCGGCGGAGGTGGCGGAGTATGTGCGCCACGCCTCCCGTCCCTTTATCTTCTCCG
>SAMEA3663269__coassemble_673_pt1 | contig 11601 bp, 10 predicted proteins | sample SAMEA3663269__metabat2_high_PE_027 | metagenome-assembled genome bin SAMEA3663269 (sample SAMEA3663269) | pig gut metagenome | biome: pig gut; feature: pig-associated habitat; material: faeces | place: China | collected 2013 | reverse complement strand
ACCTGAGCGCCATTGCACTGGCCCTTGTACTGAAAGCGCCGCTCCGCGCCCCCGAAGGTGGCAAGGCCTTCCGTCACCGCCCGGCCGTCGATGCCCAGCACATAGGCCGCCGCCGCGGCAGCCAGTGCATTGGAAATATTGTGTCTGCCGGGAACGTGCAGCTCCACATGCGCGTAGCGCTTGCCCTCCGCCACCACGTCGAAGCAGGGGAAGCCGTCGAAAAACGCCACGTTGTCGGCGTACACGTCGGCGTTCCGGTCCTTCACGCTGAACCAGTGTACTTTGCGGCCCAGATCCGCCAGCGCTTCCCGCGCGCCGCTGTCATCGCCGTTGGCGATGACAAAGCCGTCCTTGGGCGTCAGGCAGGCGAATTGGCGGAAGGAGTGCTCGATATCCTTCAGATCATGGAAAAAGTCCAGATGGTCCGCCGCCACGTTCAAAATCACTGCCACGGTGGGGAAGAAATTCAGGAAGGAGTTGCAGTATTCGCAGCTTTCCAGAATAATGGTGTCGCCTTTGCCCACCCGGTAGCCCTTGCCCAGCAGGGGCAGGGTGCCGCCGATCATGACGGTGGGGTCCTTTTGCGCCGCCATAAAGATATGGGTGGCCATGGAGGTAGTGGTAGTCTTGCCGTGGGTGCCGGAGACGCACAGGGCGTTGCGGTACGCCTGCATGATGGCGCCCCAGCCCTGGGCCCGCTCATAGACCGTGATCCCCCGGGCAACGGCCCCGGCGATCTCGGGATTGCTGTCGTGAATGGCGGCGGTACGGATCACCAGATCACAGTTCTGCAGGTTCTCGGCGCTGTGACCGATGGCCACGGGGATCCCCACACTGCGCAGATGCTTCACCGTGTCGCTGTCTGTCATATCGGAGCCCTGTACCGTCAACCCCATGCCCTTGAGCACCTCCGCCAGCGCGCACATGGATACGCCGCCGATACCTGCCATATGGACACGGACGCCGGGACGCAGAAAATGCCGGATATCCTCAGTGGGATGTGTCATATCAATTCCTCCAAAAGAGCGGTATTTCATGCCGCCGCTTGTATTTTTCTCGAAAAAATATTATAATACACCTATACGCAAAGTGCAACCGTCATTCTTGACAGAAAGCCGGCGAAAGGAGGCGAAATCATGATCCCGCAGGAAGTGCAGCGCATATTGCAGCGGCTGGAGGCCGCCGGGCATGAGGCTTACGTTGTGGGCGGCTGTGTGCGGGACATGCTGATGGGCACAGCGCCCCATGACTGGGATGTGACCACCTCCGCCCTGCCTGAGGAGTCCATGGCGCTGTTTGACCATTTTGCCATTCCCACCGGTTTGCGGCACGGCACCGTGACCGTCCGCAGCGGCGGTCTGGCCTGTGAGGTCACCACCTTCCGCACCGACGGAGACTATCCCGACCATCGCCATCCCGCCGCCGTCTCCTTCACCCGGGATCTGACGGAGGATCTGGCCCGGCGGGATCTGACCGTCAACGCCATGGCCATAGATGTGCGGGGAACACTGTACGACCCCTTCCGCGGGCAGCAGGACATTCAGGCGAAAATACTGCGGTGCGTGGGGCAGCCGGAACGCCGCTTTTCCGAGGACGCGCTGCGGATCCTGCGGACGCTGCGGTTTTCTGCTACGCTGGGTTTTGCCATTGAGGAAGATACCCACCATGCCCTGCGGCAGCAATGCGGCGATCTGCGGTATGTGGCGGCGGAGCGGATACGGGAGGAACTGACAAAGCTGCTGTGCGGAAAAGACGCCGGGAGGGTACTGGCGGAGGAACCCCAGGTGCTGGGTGTGGTGCTGCCGGAGATCCTGCCCTGTGTGGGGTTTGAGCAGCACAACCGCCACCACTGCTATGACGTCTGGGGCCACACGGCCCATGCGGTGGACGCCGCGCCGCCGGATCCGGTGCTGCGGTGGACCATGCTGCTGCACGATCTGGGCAAGCCCCAATGCTTTACGCTGGACGAACGGGGCGTAGGCCATTTTTACGGCCATCACCGGCCCGGCACGGAGATGGCAGAGGCCATCTGCCGCCGCCTGCGGTTTGACAACGCTGCCGCCCGGCGCATCTGCACACTGGTGCGGTACCACGACCGGCCCATCCCTCTGACAGAGAAGGCCATCCGCCGCGCCATGAACCAGCTGGGGGTGGACGCGCTGCGGCAGCTGTGTGACGTCAAGCGGGCCGACAACATGGCCCAGCATCCCGATTACCGCGGCCGCCAGCAGGAGATCGACGAGGGCGAGGCCATTATGGATGATCTGCTGGCCAAGGACGCCTGCTTCAGCCTGCGGCAATTGGCGGTGAACGGCCGGGACATGGCGGCGCTGGGCCTGCAGGGCCGTCAGATCGGCCGGACGCTGCAGGCGCTGCTGGAGGCCGTAATGGACGGCACCGTGGAGAATGAGCGGGAGGCGCTGCTGGCCGTGGCGGCAAAGAAGGCTCCCCCCCTCCTGCGCGCAGATACCATATAAAACCACATAAAAGAGCGTACCGCACGGGCGGTACGCTCATATTTTTTGCCATTTTTGTTTATAGTATATCCATCAGCCCGCCATGATCTCGAACCGCAGCACACCCTCGGCCGACGCCAGATGGGAGATCATCTCGTCCATGGTCTCGGTCATGTCGCTGGTCTCTGCGCTGACGGTGACGCCGGCGCAGCCGTTGGTGGGGATGGTCTGGTTGATGGTCAGGATATTGGCGCCGGAGGCGGCGAAAATGGACAGATAGTTGGACAGTACGCCGGGGTTGTCCCGCAGCAGGGCGTACAGCGTGATGATATGGCCCGCCTTCATATTCTGGAAGGGCTGCACCGCATCCTTGTACTTATAAAAGGCGCTGCGGCTGATGCCCACCATGGCTGCCGCCTGCCCCACAGTGCTGGCTTCTCCCACCTGCAGCATACGTTTGGCCTCGGCCACCTTGACAAACACTTCCGGCAGCGCGTCTGCCGAAACGATAAAGTATTTTTTCTTTTCCATAGCTTGTTCCTCCCATGGCGGATATTCCCCATACGGCACACAGCGTTTACCTATGTCCATGGTAGCACATCCCTCCCCTTTTTACAAGAAAAAATTGAGAGACAGGTGATCATTTGTACCAGCGGCAAAAAGCATTTCTTCTTAAAACAGCATACGCCGCGGCAGTACTGGCGGTAGGCTGGCTGATCCTGCGCTACGCGCTGGTGTGGCTGCTGCCCTTTTTGCTGGCACTGGGTTTTGCAGCGCTGATGGAACCGGTGATCCTGCTGGGGCGGCGAAAGATGCACCTCAAACGCGGCTTTCTGGCGGCGGTGGTCACACTGGCACTGCTGGCGCTGGTGGTCACACTGGGCGCCGTACTGATCGGACAGTTGATCCGACAGGCCACCGACCTGATGGAACGGCTGCCGGAGATCCTGTCCGGCCTGCCGGCGCTGGTGGACCACATCTCCGCACGGCTGCGCAGCTTTTGTGCCGGCTGTCCCGACGGCTTGCAGCAGTGGGTGACCCATCTGCTGGACACCGCCGAGCAAACACTTTCCGAAGCGCTGGGCAGTCTGTCCGCCGCCGTGCTGCGGATACTGACGGCGGTGGTGAGCGCACTGCCGCAGGTCATGCTGTTCTGCGCCACAACGGCGCTGGCCCTGTTCTTCACCTCCGCCGCCTACCCGCAGCTGATGGCTTTCCTGCGGCGGCAGCTGCCGTCCCAATGGCTGGCCACCGCACGGGGCATCAAGGACAGTCTCATCACCACCATCGGCAAATGGCTCAAAGCCCAATGCATCCTCATCGTCATCACGTTTTTCCAACTGCTGGTGGGGCTGCTGCTGATCCGACAGCCCTACGCCCTGCTGCTGGCGGCCATTATCGCCTTTATCGACGCGCTGCCGGTGTTCGGCACCGGTACGGTACTGCTGCCATGGGCGGTGCTGTGCTGTCTGGTGGGCAATTTCCCCAGAGGGATCGCATTGACGGCGCTGTATCTGGTGATCTGGCTGGTGCGCAGCATCATGGAGCCGAAGCTGATGGCCAGCAGCGCCGGATTGCCGCCTCTCCCGGCACTGCTGGCCATGTATGTGGGTTTTTGCGCCATGGGGGTGGCGGGAATGATCCTGGGGCCCATTTTACTGCTGCTGATCAAGCAGCTTCACGACGGAGGATATCTCCATCTGTGGAAATAATTGCTTTCCGTCAGAAGCTGTGATATACTGTCCCCTTAGAACGAAGAAGGGAGACGTTTTGTATGCCGAAACAACGCAAAGCCGATCTGGCACTGGTGCTGGTGACACTGTTCTGGGGCGTATCCTACTATCTGGTAGATCTGTGCCTGACGGAACTGCAGCCCATGAACCTGAACGCCTTCCGCTTTTTGCTGGCGTTTCTGGTGCTGGGGCCCATCTTCTGGAAGAAGCTGCGGCACATCAGCCGCGCCACGCTGCGGTACAGTTTCATCATCGGCACGCTGCTGGTGGGCGTATACGCCGGCGCCACCTACGGCCTGGCCAATACCTCCATTTCCAACGCAGGGTTCATCTGTGCCCTGCCGGTGGTCTTCACGCCGCTGCTGGACTTTCTCTTTAACCGCCGCAAGCCCGGCAAAAAGCTGGGTTTGGCACTGGTCATGTGTACCGTGGGACTGGCGCTGCTGACGCTGGACGACAGCTTCCATCCTGCCAGCGGCGACCTGATCTGCCTGATCTGCGCCGTGTGCTACGCTGCCGACATGCTGGTAACGGAAAAAGCCGTAGCCCAGCCGGAGGTGGACGCCGTCACGCTGGGCGTATGTCAGCTGGGCGTGGCCGGCGTGCTGATGCTGCTGGTGTCGGCGCTGGTGGAGCAGCCCCGCCTGCCCCAATCCCCCAAGATCTGGGGCGCGGCCATCTTTCTGGGTCTGTTCTGCTCCGGCATCGCTTTTGTGATCCAATCGGTGGCGCAAAAGTATACCACCGCCAGCCATGTGGGCGTGATCTTCACGCTGGAACCGGTATTCTCCGGTATCGTGGCCTTTACCGTTGCCGGGGAAACACTGCTGCCCCGGGGATATGTGGGGGCGGCGCTGATGCTGCTGAGCCTGCTGGTAATGGAGGCGGACTGGAGCGGTCTTGTCCGCAAAAAGCAAACGGAATAAAAACGGCCTCATAAGAACGAGACTCTTATGTGCAGTAAAAAGATGTGTAGATCATCTCTACACATCTTTTTTGTCTTATGCCTTGCCAAACAGGGATTTTGGGTGCAAATTCCGCTTGTCAGGAGAACGAAAGCCCTTTTTACCGAATCCGAGAAATCGTAATCGGTGATATTTATTCTATTTCATCACCAATAAGATTCTCTACCACTTAAGGTTCCTTTTTTATTAACATGATGATGTTGTATATTCCATAAGGGACATACATAAAAACTCCAACAAACAGGCAACACGCAATAGTAATTGGCCAAAGAATAGAGGAAACTATTTTAAATGTTAAACCTCTTTTTTGAAAAAACCTTGAACATAAAATAATACTTGAAAGCATCATACTAAATCCAAAGCCGCCTAAGGCACCAAATACAAAAAACGAGATTATCTTGCTATCATTTATTTGAGGTTGAATGCTTCCTACCAAACCATAAATAATGAATCCTGACAGCAAGACACAAGCAGTAATTATTAAGTACTCCAATCTTTTTCTTTTACTCATACCACTTATTTCTCCTTTAGAACGCTCTTCTATTGGAGTCGGTTTTTTATTCGTTCTTACAGCTGTGGGATTTGGGAGTCTGCTGCATCTCATGTTCCTTGCCGGTGATGACCTCCGGCACGATCTTGATGACCTGAGCCGTACAGCGGGACATGGCCTCGTCGAACCGGCCCATCCCCTTGGGGTCGAAGGCGGTACACAGCAGCAGCATGGCTTTCATTTTCTCCCCTTCGTCCGTCACCACCTCCGCGCGGCCCTTGAACATGGCGCTGCGGTACGCGGTGGTAAAGGCATTGGGGATCAGCGTGGCGGTGGACACCGCCGTGACGCAGACCGGCGCACCGTTCTTCAGCAGCTCCCAGCGTTCACCGGCGCCGGCGCAGTGGAAGTACAGCGTCTTATATACCTCATCGCCCACCACGTTGACGGGGGTGGCATACGGCGTGCCGTCCGGACCCGCCATGGACACCGTGGCGTACACCGCGTGCTTCAGCACCTCCCACGCAAAGGCTTCGTCCCGTTCACATTCTTTTCTGCGCATGGTAAGCTCCTCCTCTATGATGATAGTTCCATTGTGCGGCAAAGGCCGCCTTTTGTCAAGAAAAAGAGCCGTCCGGCGGACGGCTCTTTGCGTTTGGCAGGGAATCACTTCTTGCATTCGGCCTTTACCTTGTCGAAGGTAGCCACGGTATCCGCATCGGGCTTGGCCGTCAGCAGAGACACCACCACGATGAAGACCAGCGCCACAATGAAGGCGGGCAGCAGCTCGTAGATGCCCCACACGCCGCCCATGGGCTTGAGCAGATACTTCCAGATGAACACCATGGCGCCGCCGGACACCATACCGGCCAGCACGCCCCACTTGGTGGTGCGCTTCCAGAATAGCGCCGTCAGCATGGCAGGTGCAAAGGTGGCGCCGAAACCGGCCCATGCGAAGGACACGATGGTGAACACGGAGCTGTTGGGGTCGCGGGCCAGAAACACCGCGATAACGGAGATGGCGATGACGGTGACACGGGCCACCCACATGGTGGTCTTGGAGGACAGCTTCACGCCAAAAACCTCCTTGACCAGATCCTCAGACACACTGGAGGACGCCGTCAGCAGCTGGCTGTCCGCAGTGGACATGGTGGAGGCCAGAATACCGGCGATGATCAGACCGGCGATCAGCGCCGTCAGCACGCCGTGGGTGCTGAGCAGGTCGGCGATCTTGACGATGACCGCCTCCGCCGCGCTGCTGGAGCCGAAGGTCTCGATCTCGCCCACCCGGGACATGGCCAGACCCACAACACCGATGGTGACCGCCACGGTCATGGAGATGACCACCCAGATGCTGCCGATACGGCGGGAGATCTTCAGCTTGTTGGCGTCGCTGATGCCCATAAAGCGCAGCAGGATATGAGGCATGCCGAAGTAGCCCAGGCCCCACGCCAGCATGGACAGCGCCTTGATGAAGCCGTAACTCGTCACCTCGCCGGTGGAGATATCGGTCATCTGCACCAAGCTCAGGTAACCGGGGATGGAACGGGCATTGTCCACCACGGCGCCCCAGCCACCGGCTACTTCAATACCGAAGCCCAGCACCACCACCAGCGCGATGGTCATGACGACGCTCTGGATCAGGTCGGTGGTGGAGACGGCCAAAAAGCCGCCCAGAATGGTATAGAGAATGACCACTGCCGCGCCTACCAGCATGGAGGCCATGTAGTCAAAGCCGAACAGACTGTTGAACAGCTTGCCGATGGCGGCAAAGCCGGAAGCGGTATAGGGGATGAAGAAGATGAGAATGATCAGAGCGGAAATTCCCAGCAGCACCTTCTTGTCATCCTTGAAGCGCTTGGAGAAGAACTCCGGCACGGTGATGGCGTTGATCTCAGCGGAGTAGATCCGCAGTCTCTTGGCCACCAGCAGGAAGTTCAGGTATGTACCCAGTGCAAGGCCGATGGCCGTCCATGCCGCGTCGGCGATGCCGGTGAAGTACGCCACGCCGGGCAGGCCCATCAGCAGCCAGGAGCTCATGTCGCTGGCCTCGGCGCTCATAGCCGTGACCACAGGGCCCAGCTTGCGGCCGCCCAGATAGAAGCTGTCGGCGCCGCCCTTGCTGGTGCGGGAATAGGCCACGCCTACGCATACCATAACGATCAGGTATACGGCAATGGCGATAATAATACAGATTTGCGCAGTTGTCATGATAGGAACCTCTCTTTCGTCTAACGGAGGTTACTATAACACATTTTTAACGAGACGTAAATACAGAACAGAGTATAGAATTTATTCTATACTCTGTTCTGTAAAACTGTCATCTATTATCTGTAAATACTTGATTTTTGAATTAGACGTTTTGTGAATCCGCAAAAAGACGAAACGACAAAATTTTATTTTTCTCCCTGATAGCTGCGCAAAAACATGGGCATCAGCCGGTCGGCATGGCGGGCCAGCGCGTAATCGCCGTCTGAAAGGCACCAGTCGTACATCAGACCCCGCTCAAACATGGCATAGTCATTGATGATCTCATTGGCAGTCAGATCGCCGCGCAGCTCATGGCGCTCCAGGCCCTGCCGCACCACCTGATGCAGCAGCTTGAAATAGGTCCGGTCGCGGCTGAGCAGGTGCTTCTCGCCCTTGGTGGTCAGCTGGGTGGAGAACAAACGGGCCAGCAGCTCCACCGACACCGTGTTGTCGATCATGGTGAACAGCTCATGGTTCATGTAGATCAGCTTGTCCACGGCGTGCATATCCGGGTCCATCTCCTGCCGCAGCTCTTCATACTTCTCATCAAAGATCATGGACAGGGAGCCCAGCAGGGCGTCCTTTCCCTCGAAATAGTGGTAAAAGCTGCCCTTGGAGGTCTCGGACTCGAAGATGATATCCTCCACGGTGGTGTTGTCGTATCCCTGCTCATAGAACAGCTTCCACGCTGCGGACACGATGCGGCCCTTGGTATTGCGTCCCGATTTACGAGGCACGGCGGCCACCTCCTCTCCGTCTTGTCAGCCGCCGCAGCGGCCCTGTTATCAGCCCGCGCTCATAGCGGTTCAGGCCGAACAGCCACACGGACACGCCGTACACCGCCACAAAGGCGCAGCCCGGCGGGATCAGTTGCCAATAGCTGGCGGGATGGACGAACACCGACAGCAGTACCGCCGCCGCCGCAGGCAGTATCATGGAGGGCATCAGATGGAAAATGTGCCGCCAGAAGGCGGGGATGTTCAGGCCGATCCGCCGGTAATAGTACCAGTTCATCAGGATCACGTTGCCCACCAGCGTGGAGATGGCGGTACCGACGGCGGCGCCCAGTCCCTGCCACTCCATGCACAGGGGAATGGAGATCAGCGTGTTGCCCAGCGCCACGCCCAAATAGGTCAAAGAGCGGAACTTGTGCATATTCTTGGCCCGCTGGATCTCAATGCCCACCGTCTGGATATTGGTCCACAGGCAGGAGAAAAACAGCAGCATCGCCGTCCAGTAGTCGATGGCGAACATCTCACCGCCGCCCCACAGCACCACAAAGGACCGGCCGATGGCCACAAAGCCCAGAAAGATGCCCGCCAGCAGAATGAACTGCAGCCGTCCCACACGGGTGAACAGGGCGTCCAGCTTCCGCATGGGAGCGTTTTCCGCCACCAGACGGTGGACGCGGGGCGTCATCACATTAGAAATGGCGTTGCCGAAGGCCAGATAGAAGGTGTTCAGCTGAGAGGCAATGACGTACACCGTCACGGCGGTGGAGCCGTGGATCCACGTCAGCAGCAGCCGGTCGATGGACCAGTTGAAGTTATCCACCACGATGCCCAGGAACACATACAGCGTAAAGCCGAACATCTCCCGCATCAGGCTGAAATCATATTCGCGGAAGGAGAAAGGCATCCGCAGCTTTGTCAGGCAGTAGCCGATGTTGATGACGCCGCTGAGGACGGTAAAGATCAGCGATACGATGGTCAGCGTCACACTGCGGTAGCCGATGATCAGCAGCGGGATCATGATGAGGGGATTGAGCACCTGCTTGCCCATGGCCACGATCTTCTGGAACAGATACCGTTCATTGATGGTGACATGGGACTCAAACACGCTGATGGGGAAGGTCAGGGCCGCGTTGACCGTCATGATCCGCAGCAGCTTTTCCGCCAGCGCGATCTCCTCCGCCGTCAGCTTTTTGCCGAAGATCACATCGCAGTAGGACAGGCCGAAGCCGATGACCAGCACCGCCGCACCCAGCACCAGATAGGTGACAAGGAACATGCCGTTGAGCTTGGCGCAGCCCCGCTTGTCGCCGGCGGCCCGGAACCGGGAATAGTACCGCACATAGGCGCTGCCAAGACCGAAGCTCAGCAGATTCAGATAGGAGATGATGGGCAGTACCGCCTGATAAACACCGAACTCGCTCTCACCCAGCCGCTGCAGCATAATGGGCGTATAGACAAGCGAAATGATGGTGCTCAGCCCCATGGACAGATAGGACAGTATCGCGCCTGCTTTGATCTGGTTGACCTTCATGTACCGGCTCCTTTTACACAATTCAACATGTTATTATACCCTGTTTTTCCCATTGTGTAAAGGTCAAACTTTTTCGACTGACCGGCGCCGGCGGCGCATAGATATGAGATGTACCGGGTTTTTCGTCCCGCGGAGCCGCTCTGCGCCGGGCGATACGAAACTATCATGCAAGGAGTGACTGTTATGTTCCGTCGTCTGCGTTACCTATGGGCTTTCCTGCTGACCGCGGCCGCCGCCGTGCTGCTGCGGGGGTTGGCCGTCACGCTGCCCTCCCCGGCCACAGAGGTGCTCTCCCCCATCAACGAAAGCCCCTGGGAGCTGGGAAAGCTGGTGTTCTGGCCGTATCTGTGCGGCGCTCTGCTGCTGTGGCGGCTGGAGCCGCCCGGCACCGCCTCCCGGGGCGGACACTGTGCCGCACTGGCGGTATCCACCGGTCTGATGATCATATTATGTCAACTATTGTGGGACATTGTACCGCGGTACGCTTTGTTCTGCGCTGCCGTGCTGGCGGGTATGGCGCTGTATCATTTCGTGCTGCGTCGGCACCTGCGGGGCAGTGAGCTGCCGTGGTACCTGCTGGCCATTGTGCTGGGTATCGCCTATCTGCTGCTGACGGCGCTGCCGCCTTACGGCGGCATCTTTCTGGACCCCCACGACGCCGCAGCCATGGCCACGATCCCATTTTGAGAGGCAATGGCGAACGCAGGGAAACTCTCAGCAAATAAAGAAGGCTTCCCGGACCGGGAAGCCTTCTTTGTTATGTCAACCAATAATATGCTTCAGCGGTTCCTTCTGATCCCGCTGGATCTGCTTTTGATAGCGCTCCTCCTCGCTGAACACGCAGCCGCAGTATTTCTGCATGTAGAAGCCCAGCTCCCTGGCCTCCTGCTGTCCCGCCCGGAAGCCGGGACGGAAGTCGCGGTACAGAAACCGCACGCCGTAGCGCCGGGCCATCTCCTCCGCGATCTGCGCCATGCGCTCATGCTGCTGGTAGGGGCTGACAAACAGCGTGGAGGTGAAGCTGTCAAAGCCGTTTTCCGCGGCGAACCGGGCGGTCTGCTCCAGCCGCACCGTGTAGCAATGGCCGCAGCGGTGGTCGATATCCTCCGCCACAGCGCGGCAGAAGTCCCGCAGACCGTAGTCCTCCTGCACGATCAGCTCCATGCCGATGGTGGGTGCGTAGGCCATCAGCGTATCCCGCCGGGCTTTGTACTCCTGATACGGGTGGATATTGGGGTTGAACCAGTAGGACACCGGCTCGATCCCCTCGCTGCGCAGCTGGTGGATACAGGCCACGGAGCAGGGGGCGCAGCAGGTATGCATCAGCGTTTTTTCCATAGCTTCTCCTTCAGCGCCGTCCACTTGTCCCCCTGCTGTCCTTGATAAGGACGGAGGGACAGGAACCGGTCACATACCTTTCGGAAGGGCAGGCGCTCCAGCTC
>SAMEA3663269__coassemble_615_pt1 | contig 12312 bp, 13 predicted proteins | sample SAMEA3663269__metabat2_high_PE_027 | metagenome-assembled genome bin SAMEA3663269 (sample SAMEA3663269) | pig gut metagenome | biome: pig gut; feature: pig-associated habitat; material: faeces | place: China | collected 2013 | reverse complement strand
CGGCGCTCTGTCCCACTTCGACGGATAAGCTCAGATCACATTGTGCAGATAGCCCACCAGCGCGGTGGAGCGGATGGCGGAGAGGTTGTTGACGAACAGCACGTCCTGGACGTTGTTCTGCACGGCAAAGTCGCTGATGCTGCCCTTCCAGTAGCGGTAGTCAAGGACGTAAATCGTCTGATAGTGATCCGTCAGGAAGGGAACGAAGGCATTGCCGAAGGACTCCTTCACGACAATGCAGCTGGAGCCGTCGGTCACATCGGGGTTGTTGATAATGGAGTAGGCGTTGTCGCCGGTGATGAACGCGCCGTACTTCAGGCTGGCCGGGGCGGTGGATTCATCGTAGATGATCTTGCCGCGGGTCAGCTGGGCGTTCTCACTGTCACCGTAATCCAGCGTGGCCTCGGTGCTCAGGGGATGATAGGCCACCACCTTGTCGGGATTGGCGCCCATGGCGGCGTTGTTGTTGGAATCACGGTAGAAAGTGCCCAGGAAGCCGTCGTACTCGTCAACGGTGTAGCCCTCCAGCGGCTTGGCGGCGATGCCCTTGGCCTTGCAGAACTGCTCATAGGCGTAATAGGCGCCGGTGCCTGTCCAGTGATGGTCCGTGCGGAAATAGATATACTCGGTGCGGTGGGCCAGCAGCGCGTCATACAGCGCCACGGACTTCACATTGCTGTTCATATAGCCGATGATCTTCTGCTCGGCCTCCTTCTGGTCGCCGAACACATCCTTGCCGTACAGCTCGTCCGGCAGACAGATACCGGAGCTGAGGGGGATGGGCAGCATATACACGTTGGCCTTGCCTGCCAGATTGTCCGCCACAGCGTTCACGTTCTCGGCGTACTTTTTGGCGGTGCTGTCCACATAGCTGTACATCTCATAGCCGGTGTCGCCCACCCGGTATACGGCGTCATACTGCTGCTGATCGCCCTTGAGCTCGATCCGCTGATATGTGGGGGTGGGGTCCGCAGACGTGTCGGGATTGTCTGTGCTGCTGTCGCCGTTGTTGGTGCTGTCGGATGTAGGGGGTGTATCGGTATCGTCAGCCGGGGGCGTTTTGTCCTTCACCAGATTGATGACGATCAGCACCACGGCGGCAATGGCCACCACCAGCGCGATCAGCAGCATCAAAGGCGAAACACCCCGGCGGCGGCCTCTGTAACGACTCATTTCAGATAGCCCTCCACGATTGCGGTGGCGGCGGCGGTGTCATCGCTGACGCACAGCACCACCACAGCCCCAGTCTGACGCAGCAGCGCGCCGTCAAGGCGGGCTTCCTCATCAGGCTGGTAGAGATTTGCCTCCCGCTTCAGGTCGTCCAGATAGGTCTGGGTGTTGGCATACAGCGTTTTGGCGTCGTCAGCGCTGGCGCACTGGGCCACCACGATCATGTCATAGGCGCTGCCGTCGGCAATATAGCCGGCGATGGAGGTCCCCTCCGGGGGATCCAGCTTATAGTTCAGGTCCTCCACGGCGGAGGCGATCATACCGGTGCTGTAAGGCACGTTGTCCTTCAGGTCATCGGCCAGCTTCTGCACATCCACGGTCTTGCCGCTGTCGCCGCCGCAGGCAACTAGCGCCAGCATCATCACAGCCGCCAGCAAAGCGGCGAGAATCTTTTTCATCCAGAATCCCTTCCTTTTGCATGCACCCCTCATGCGGGGCGCGGTTTTTTCTTTTGTCCCGGCGCATACTGCACCAGTGAACAACATCATACCACAAGTATAGACGGATTTGAAGAGCAATTTGTTGCAAGCGAGAAAAATTTTACATTCTGTTCACAGGGATAGTATGTGCCGGAAGGGCGTCGCTCTATACAAAAATACCGCCGCGCTTCGGCGGCGGTATTGCTTGGCCTATTCGGTTGTTTCGGCCCACCGGCAGAAGACGGCGACGCGGGCTTTGCCTCCGGGCGTACAGGTATACAGCACCAGAGGATACTCGCTGCTGAACACGGAAGAAACATCCTCAACGTCCTCCGGCTCCAACTGGCGGATCTCTTCAACGGCATAACGGTACACCGTGCCCTCCATATCCGTGAAGATGACGGAAGCGCCGGGCTCCAGGCGGTCCAGATAGCCGAAATGGCTCTTGTAGTTGTGGGCGGCGATCACCAGATCACCGTCTGCGGCGGCGCCGGACTGGCGGCAGGGCGCCACTTTCAGCCGGGCGTAGTTCCACTGGTCGATGACTGGCAGCTCCAGCGACAGATTGGGGATGGCAATCACGCCGGCGTAGTCATAGGTGATCTCCTCAGCAGGCTCTTCCTGCGGCTCCGGGTCGGCGTTGGCAGCCATAGAGGAACGCACGTCCTCCAGCAGGCTCTCGGCTTCCTGCCCGGCGCGGCGGTCCTCACTGCGGTTGTGGAGAAAAAGGAGCAGTGCTGCAAGTATCAGCACTGCTCCCAGGGAGATCAGGATAACGCCTGATTTTTTAGGCATTGCCGTGTCTCTTTTTCCGGAGGATGACCCAGCCGAGAGCGATCAGCACCCCACCGGCCGCCGCCAGTACGGCGATGGGCCAGTTCAGCTGACCGGTCTGGATCAGCGTACCGGGGGTAGTGGTGGGTTTGCCGCCGCCGGAAGTATACTCCCTGGCGATGAACTGCCAGTCTACCTCACCGTGCATATTGGCGTAAGTATTGTCCATCTCCTGGGGAACAGACAGCTCAACCTTCAGGATGGTCTTTTCTGCGCCCCTGTTGAAGGTGCCCAGCAGCACACTGTTGGCCAGATCGCCTTTCTTGTCGGGGGAACCATCGAAGATGACCTTACCGTCCACCGCATTGGTGACCTTCATGGTCAGCTGGGACAGGAATTCGTTCATCTTTTCCACATCCGCGATGGCCTTATCTTCCGGCTGATTGGCAGCATCGTGGGGGATGGCCTTGATGTACAGCTCCACATAGCTGTTGCGGGAGGTGGACTCATTCTTGAATGTGATGGTCTCCTCCAGCGTGGCACCGGGCATCACGCCCTTGAAGCCGCCGAACAGGTCGGTAGTGGTGAATTCGGCGGTCTTGGGGGTGATGAGCAGCTTATCCCTGCCCTTGTAGACGATGTCCACCGTGGGATCGGCGGCAAAGGCGGAGATGGACAGGCTCAGCGCCATCACCAGCGCCAGCAGGAGGGAAAGCATCATTTTACATGTCTTTTTCATCGTTCCACCCTCCTTAGTTTGTTGGCACTTTCAGACTACCGTCTGCGTTGATCTTGAAGTCAGAGCCCCATGCGGCCTGAACAGCGGCTTCAGGCACGCTCTGGATGGCCTCGGCCATGACCTCGATGACCTGCTTGCCGCCGTCGGCGTCGGTATAAGATTCCAGCGTTATGCTGCTGATAAGGTCAGCTTCGGGCTTTTTATTCGGTTCAACAGGCTTTGTGTAGTAATAGTAACCGTCATGCGGCACCCAACCTTGACCGGGCATAAACGTGGGAATCGCGGCCGTGCCGCCGATGTGCTGGCCAGCTTCATTGACCCGGTAGGTCACCAGCTTGACGCGGATGTAGGCGGTGATATCGCTTTTGTTGGTGACATTCACGTTGCTCTTGGTGGTGCCGTTGAAGTCTTCCGTTACTTCACAGGAGACATGGGCGGGCGTGAAGGTGTTGACGACAGGGCCGGTGTTGGCGGTGAGCCACGCCAGTGTGCCGCCGGCCACCGCCAGCAGCAGCACCAGCACGGAGACCACCAGCACGAGGGAACGTTTTGCGCCGCTATGGGCGGCTTTCTTTCCGAATTTCATGTTTCATGGCCTCCTTTCTCACTGCTCAACGCTCGCAGGAGCATAGATGTTCTTGACCACCGTGCTGAAGCCGTTAAGCCAGCAAGAGTTATTCAGCGTATTGTTGGCCGTGATGCTGCCAGTCGGGCTTTGCGCGTTCAGCGTTGCGGAGCTTTCATTATTGCCGGTAAACCGCCAGCTCCAGCCGGTGTCCTCTTTGATGGTGTATGTACCGATGGGCAGTTCGTAGATGGTCACGCTGCCGTTGTCACCATCGGGAACGATGGTCACCTGCGTATAAACGTTGGTGCTGCCATCTTTGTAGATGTTGAACACATAGGGTTCGCCATCCGTGCCGCCAGTCTTGGTGATGGTCAGCGAGCAGGTCTTGACGTGGAGCCAGAAGTGATAGCCGTCCGGCAGTCTGGCGCAGGTCTTATCGTTGCAGTCCGTGTGATTGAAGGTGGTCTTGTCGGTCACATCGGTTTCGCCGATCTTGACGGTGGCATCGACTGCGATATCCTGCTTGGTGTTGATCTTGCCGTCTGCAATCTTGGTGCTGTCCGGCGTGTAGGTCAGGGACAGGGTGGGCTCGGTGCCGGTCATGGTAACGCCCTCAGCATCAGACAGAGTCTCGCCGTGCTTCCACTTCGTCTGGGTAAGATTGCCAGTGCAATTGGGAACGGCGTCGCCGTAATACACCTCGGTATCCTTGAAGGTCAGTTCGGGCTTGAAGACGTTGATGTTGGTATCGACACTGTCAGACTTCGCGGTGGCGTGCGTACCGTCAGCACCTTCACCATTGGACTTGGGTTCAACAGTGACGGAAACGGTGTAGGTTGTGTCCTCCGTCAGGCCGGTCAGGTCAGTGACGGCGTTGCCGTCCTTATCCATGACTGCGGCGGTAATATCCACATATTGCGTCTGCCATGCTTCCAGACCATAGTTATCTGCGGAGAGTTCAAGGGGTACATCGCCGACCTTGACCGCTGCACCACTCTTGAGCTGGTCAGCGGTCAGACCGCCCAGCAGGTACACGTTCTTTTCGGTGGCGGTCACGGTCACGTCCTTGATGGGAACGTTGACCTGCGGCTGCGGAAAGCTCAGAACGGGCTGCGTTGCATCGCTGTTCACGTATACGCCTGCGCCATCATTGGTGTAAACATTGTTGCCGCCCAGGAAGCCGGCCTTGGGGGAAACGGTGAAGCTAATCACCAGCTTATTGCCGTGGGCGGTGGTACTGCCCTGCGCATTTGTCTCGGTGCCGCACCAGTTTTCAGCGAAGTCAAAGCCGGTGACGCTGACCTGATTGCCGCTAATGGTTGCCTTTGCATCCATAGCGTCAGCGTTCTTGCTCCAAGTATAGACATCGCCACTCTTGCCGGTACACTGGTAGGTCTCCAGGGTGATGTTACTGGCTGTGGCCTCTGCGGGCAGGGTAAACTGCGGAGAAATAATGTCCTTAATGACCGCTTCACTGCTCAGCGTGGTGCTGGAGCCGCCGGACTCAATGTTGTCGGAGATCTGCTGGAAGATGTTTTTCAGAGAATCCGCGTCAGCGGCAGACAGGTAATAGCTGGGGTTTTGCACCTTACCGTTGTTACTGGACAGATTCTGCATGAACCAGTTGGCCTTTTGATTATCCGTGCCGTTTTGATTACCAGCAGAAGTTGCGTCCGCGCCGGAGAAAATGCCGACGGTGTAAACCGTAGCTTTATATGTATTTTTTGCCGTATTTGCTTGGTCGATGGCTGAATCCGCAACATCGGACTCAAAACCGCTGTAACCGGGTACACCATCGGTGAAAACGATCACAACTCGGTTGCGCTTCTCCCCCTCTGGAACCGGATTGGCATTGAGAATACCGTTAGCCATTTCAATACCGTGGTTCACATAGGTTGCACCGTCAGCAGTCAAAGCTGCGATGGATGCTGTGACATTTTTCTGACCCTGAATGGTCTTCATGCTCTGGAGAGCGTTTTTGTACTGTCCCCGTGCGGCAGAGCCATATTTATACTGGATGTCTCCGATAAAAACTTCGGTGTTTTGATAGTCGTTATAATTATCGTTACTTCCTGTGTTGCTGCAGGAAAAACCAACGACCGCAATGCGATGGTCTACATCATCCTCAGTACCAGAGATTCCGTCCTGGCCCTTGGCTTTTGTTTCCACCTGTTTGGCAAAGTTCGTAACGGCGGATTTCAGGGCATTCAGGCGGGAACCACCGCCTGATGTATTCACAACACGTTTGTAGAGTGTCGGCTGAAACACCGTATCCGCACCTGTGGACGTGCCGATGGTCTGAGCAGCTCCGGTCGAGTCGGTGTAGGTATAGGTATAGACGGTTTGCGTACTATCAACACTTGCAAGATATAGCTTATTATCATCCGTTCCAGAGATATTGGGCTTGTCGGCCCAATTCCCGCCAGAAGCGATAACCGTTCCATTTGGCAGTGTGTACGTGTAGGTGTAGGAATATCTGCCGACCTGATTTACTGAAACCTTTTCATACTTTCCACCAACTAAGGCATAAAGATTATCCCTGTTATTCCAAAGGTTTGTGTACTGATTATTCCAGCCATCTTGATTGTTTCTTCCGTTTGTGATTTCATTGTATTCGATTTTTTCTTGCTTCGTCACAGACACCGAGACGTAGCTGCCATCACTCAGCTGATGCCATAGATTGGCACTACCGCCGTTATGACGGTACTCATAATAATCCTGGTTTCTGGTGTGGTATGTCGTATTTCCCCACGGATAACTCGATGTTTCATCCTTATACTGCTCATAAGCAACCTGACCAATGTCTTCCTCCATTGAGCCGGACTGGTCGAGGACAAGGATGATATCTGTGGGAACATCCTTTGTTTCCTGCGAGATCACTTTTGAACCGGTGGCGTAGGCCTCCAGCGTGATGGTATAGGTGCCATCACTGTTTGCCGTTGCCGTTTTGCTGATCTCCATGCCGCTGCTGCCGTCATTTGTTTCTGCATAGGCTGTCGTAGCAGGCAGCGCCACAGAAAGCAGGAGAGACAGGCTCAAAAGCAGGGATAGCGCGTTTCTTCTTTTCATGCTCTGCCTCCTTCTCCTTATCTATGACCGCCGGTAACAGGCTCGCCAAATGGCGCAACACAGGTGTAATTCACGGTCGGATAAACGATTTCGCTTGGAACCGTTTCATCATTGGATTGCTCAATAACAATCGCAGGGGCGGGAGCAGGTTCCAGCGCTGCAATCTTGGCGTCGATTTGCGCATTCTGTTCATCCGTCAAAGCGGCAATGGCATCATCCGTTGCTTCTTCAAAGATTGCCCAGATTTCATCCAGCGTCCTGCACGCCATGATCCTATCGAACAGGTGGCAGCCGCACTGGCAGTTCTCATCGGTGCAATTGTCAGAGCAGCCGTCGATATGCGTACTATCCGCGGGCTTCTCCGGTTCTGCGGGAGCCACATACAAAGGGCAGCCCTCCTGGTGCGCTTCACCTTCGGCAGCGCCACAGGTACACGCTTTGGGTGTCTCGCTCGGCGCAGGAGTTTCTTCCGCAGGAGTCTCCGGTGTGGCGGGGACTTCCGCCGTGGCGTTCGTCTGGCTGCTGTCCGTATCGGTGGAGAGCGCCAGCGTGCCGGGAATTGCCATTGCCACCACCAGAACGAGGCAGGCAATGACCGCAAATGCTTTGTTCTTCATGCTCTATTCCTCCTTTACGGCTGCGCCGGTTCGCTGGACGGCCACCCGGCAGCGGTTTGTGCGCTGTCGCCGTTGTTGGCTTTCTGAACGGCCTGGGCGACAATGTCCACGGTGGCGGTGGCGCCCTGATACTCGTTGCCCATGGCCACGTCAAAGGTGACGCTGGTGATGACGGGCGTGGTGGTCTCACCGGCGGCCAGCGGCACATTATAGTAGTAATAGCCGTCGCTGCCCAGTGTCCAGTCCGCGGTGTTCACCTCCGGCTTCACCAGACCGGTGTTGACCGTGAAGCCGTCAGATGTGGTCACGTTATCGGCCAGCTCTATGGCAGGCGTCAGCTTGACGCGTACCCATGCGGCGGATGCGCCGGTGTTCTCCACCTCGGCGATCTTGGTGACGGTCATGCCGGGCATGACGCCATCCAGCCCTTCACTGGGAAAGGGAGTCTTTTCGGCGTCGGCGTATTCGTGCAATTCGATATTGACGCCGCCTGTGGTGATGACGTTATGGGCGACGGCTTCGGTATTGAAAAACGCCAGCGTGCCCACAGCGGCAATGGCGACACAAATCACCATCACCGACAGCAATAAGAGCTTTCGCTTCATGTTTCTGCTCCTCTCCTGTTGTTCTTCTTTGTCCCGCCGGGGCGGGCTTCATGGCCGATACAGGCCACAGGAGAGCATCCGAACAGGCCGGGTGCTCTCGTGCGGCCTGCACCCCCGAAGGGGTGCATGGCCGGATATGTAGGGGGATTACTTGAACAGCGCAGTATAAGCGGCGTCAATGTCAGCAATCTCAGCCTTCTGGATGGCATAAGCGGTGAACGTCATCTTGAAATCACTCTTATCCGTGTTAAAGTTGGATTTGGAGACCCCATTAATGTAATAGGCATCCTCACCGTCGAACATGGAAGCAGTAACTGTCTCAGGCATACCAAAAGCAGTCATAAAGGTAACAGATTCCTTAGCAGACAGAGTGTCATCGTCAGAACCGATGTAGCCCAGAACGATTTCCAGCTTCGTGGGATTGTTCTTATCAGCAGCACTGTTGACCCAAGCCGTGATTTCATTCAAATTCATGACCTTCCAGTCAGCGTGATTGATACCGGTAAACCAGCGGTCAATAACAGCTGCACGCAGAGCATTATCAGTTGCCAGCATATTTACAAACTCAATAAAGCCGGGATAATCGCCCCGCAAGCCGCCGATATTGTTTTTATACGCGTCGACGCCCATCAGGTTAACCAAGCTGACATACTTGTTCATGTCCACTTTCAGGAACACATAAGCATCCTGACTCTTTTCAGCAACGGTGATGGTGGGATCCTTGGCATAGGAGGCACCAGGCATCAGGGTGTGAGCATCATCTTCATTCCATTTAGGCTCAGTTAAATCGATGTCTACATTACCTACAGTAAATGTATTGGTCTTGGCATCCGTTGTATCGGTGAAGTACGCCAGGGTGGCGCCGCCGATGGCCACGACTGCCAGCGCCACGCACAGGCACAGCGCTACGATTTTCTTCTTCATGATCAATTCCTCTTTCCTGATAAAAATGTATTTATGTCACTGGGTGTCCAGTTACATACGGATTAGGTAGCGGAGTTCACGTTATTCCACGCTTCAGCAGCAGTGAAAGGTGTTGTGTTGTCTTTCTGATACTGGCACGCATAGGCGGTCACAGTCAGGGTGGGATAGGTCGCGGCAGTTAGGTTTTCCATGTCAGTCTTGGTTACAGTATCCCGAACGGAAACCTTGTCACCGGCTAGTACGCTGAAAGCAGTACCCATGCCGTCAGTAGCTACCTCGCGATAGAAAACACCTGCAACATCATTTTCTTCTGTATCCTTGAGTTGTGTCCAACCATCAGCCATCGAATAGGTCATAAAGGAATCAAAGTTACTGGACTTCTCCAGTTTAACGAACAGATAACATTTCTCGCTGCCAGCAACCACGGTGACCTTGGGGTCCTTGTCAATGGTACAACCGGGGACCATCTTGAAGTCTGTTTTAGTCTCAGCCAGAGTGATATTGATATTACCGACGGTAAAGGTATTCTTCACAGGGCCTGTCGTAGCCGTCAGGTATGCCAACGTGGTGCCGGCAATGGTCAGGACGGCCAGCGCCACACACAGGCATGCCACCAAAATTTTCTTCTTCATGCTTCCTTTGTCCTTTCATTTCATGTTTTTTTATGTCATCGGCGGATGCCGAAGCCATACAAAATCAGGGAAACGGAACGCCGCGCAACCGGTTTCTCAACAGAAACGAAGATGGCTCACTGCCCGTTTTCCGGGGTTTCCACAGGGGCGGCCCGCTTGCCCTCCCCGCCGGACTTGCCCTTTTTCTCCGGCGCGAAGATGTCGGGCAGGAACACCAGCAACAGCAGCACGGCCGCAGCGGAAATGGCCACATAGGTGCCGGGGGGATGCTGGATATAGTTGGCCACATAGCCCAGACCGGGAATGGTGAACACCGGCGTGCCGATGACGTTCTTATAATGGACCAGACTGCCGTCCTCGGCGTTGTTGGCGTCGCCCTTGGTGCGGAAACGGATGACGGAGGGGTCCTCCTCATCGGGAACCACCTGCACCACCCGGTGGGTGGCCACCGTGTCTTCATCCAGCATAAAGGTGATGACGGTGCCGGGATGGATATCCGCGGTGTCGATCTTCTTCACATAGATCAGGGAACCGGTATGGTAGGTGGGCTCCATGGAGCCGGAGAGCACGGTGAACACCTGCAGCCCCACCAGCCGCGCGCCGGCCAGCAGCAGCGCCAGCACCACCACCAGCGCCACCAGCACGGTGCTGACAATATTCCACACTTTTTTTAAGGTCGGATTCATCTTTCTGTTTCTTCTCTCTTTCCCAGCCGCTCGGGCCGGATATGGGGCTCGATAAAGCTGTCGATCTGCTGCAGGTGATCCCTTGTCGAATTTTGTAAGTGTTTACTACAAACAGGTGTAAAAATAAGCGCTTTTCCAAAGAAAAGCTTACTTTTGCTGAGAAAGATACAAAATGAACCACCGTCTCTATCATGGTTGTCATTCCGTTCTCTCTCTTATTGCTCATATAATACCACATTATAAACGAAATTGCAATAACTTTCATATAAAATTTGCGACACTTCCACAAAAACCCAGTTTTGTCGGATAGTGTCGCAAATTGTCGTATACGTCTATGAAGTTGTATGGATATAAGCAAATGCTTAGTAAATTTGTTTTTTCATGGCGCAGCACAGGGGATGGAAGGTCATGGGCCACACGGCGCCGGCAAACAGCACCATCACGGCGTAGCGCACGGCGCCGCCCACATCCGCGCCCAGCAGAGCGATCAGCGGCGCTTTCAGCCCGGCCTTGATGGCCACGGTCAGGGCCAGGCCGCCCACCAGCTTGATGGCCTGCACATACCAGACGGCCCGGGTGTCAAAGTGGATGAAGGTCACGTCCAGCCACCATGCCGCCAGCAGCCCCAGTGTAGCGCCCATCAGTTTCCATGCGCTTTCCACGCCGTGGGCCAGATTGTCAGCGTCTACATCCGCCGGGAAGCGGTACAGCGACACGAACAGCAGATATCCCACGGACAGGGCGATCATCACCGCAATGACCGCGGCCATCAGGCCGGGCCGGCTGTCGCTGTGCTCCATGACGGGATAGAGGACCAGCAGCAGGATCACGGCGGTGACGGCGGCCACACCCACGTCCAGCGGCGTGTGGACGCCCAGATACATGCGGGAAAAGGGCACCAGCACAGCAATGACAATGGCGGTCACCCGCACCCATTTGCGTCGGGTAAACCGGGCGATACCGCCGAAGGTGCTCACGGCGGCCTGGGCGTGTCCGCTGGGGAAGGAGTAGCCGGTGGCCTGGGCGCGGGCACTCTCCACGATGGTGAAATTGTTGTCCAGCACCCACGGACGGGGGATGCGGCACAGCAGCTTCAGAAACTGATTCAGCACCGTCCCGGCAAAGCCCACCGCCAGCAGATAGTAGCCGTGGCGCTTGCTGACACACCAGAACACAAACAGAGCCACCACCATAAAGACGGTCTCCTCCCCCAGTCGGGTGATGACAGACATGACGGTATCGAAAAACGGTGTACGAATAGACTCTAACGCGTACAGAACCTGCATAGGCGTACCTCCCATTTTGATTTTCTCCAGTATAGCCATTTTCCGGCGCTATTGCAACGCACCGCATAAAAAATGCCTCCGGCAGGCCGGAGGCATTCTGAAAAGATGTTACTTGACGCAGATGGTCTCGATCTCCACCAGCGCGCCCTTGGGCAGAGCGCCTACTTCCACGGCGGAGCGGGCGGGATACTGGCCCTCGGTGAAGAACTCCGCATAGACGGCGTTCATGGCGGCGAAATCGCTCATATTCTGCAAAAATACGGTGGTCTTGACCACATTATCCATGGTCAGGCCGGCCTCGGTCAGAATGGCCTTGATATTGGTCAGCACCTGACGGGTCTGCTCGGTGATACCGCCGGGGACAAATTCACCGGTGGCGGGATCAAAGGGTACCTGGCCGGAGGTGACAAGAAAGGCGCCGCAGTCAATGGCCTGAGAATAGGGGCCGATCGCGGCAGGAGCCTTGTTGGTGGAAATGATCTTCTTCATGGAAACATCCTCCTTTTTCATTCTGTGCTTTTATGGTACACCACTGACAGCAAAAAGTCAACGAGGAACCAATCCCGGCCCGGCACAGTATACTGATGCAGGGAGAGTGTTTCTCCCCCGCGGGTTTTATGAAAGAAATGAGGCGTATATGAACAATATCATCTCGATCCGCGATGCCGCCCTGACATATCAGGCCCGCAACGGCGAGGTGGAGGCGCTGCGGAGCGTATCCTTTGATGTGGCAGAGGGGGAATTTGTCAGCATCGTGGGCCCC
>SAMEA3663269__coassemble_595_pt1 | contig 12539 bp, 9 predicted proteins | sample SAMEA3663269__metabat2_high_PE_027 | metagenome-assembled genome bin SAMEA3663269 (sample SAMEA3663269) | pig gut metagenome | biome: pig gut; feature: pig-associated habitat; material: faeces | place: China | collected 2013 | reverse complement strand
CAATGATCTGATCGACCGCTACATCCATTTTTATAACCACGAGCGTATCCAGCTTAAAACCGGAGTGGCGCGATGACGCTGCGCCACTCCGCTTAAAACTTAATTTTTCCCTTCCAGGGGGCTTTTTTGTGCTGTCCGCACAATCTGTGGCCGTTCAGAGATGACTACATCAGGGGGTATTTTGTCTATTGTCCGTTTTACTGCCATGTTCACTGGAGGCTACAGGAAACTACAATATGCCAGTGGCCAGCTTTCTCCACGATTCCGGGTCTTACGTCTCCGTGGTGAATGCCATGCTAGTTCATAGCCAAGGTACAACAGCCCCAGGCCAGCGCCAAATGCTCCCACTAACGGTGCCTTGTTTTCTTATACTCTTTTTACAGGTCTCAGAAATCTTTTTGTTTTTCAATAAGGGGCTTGACTTTAAGCAGGCCTTATCAAATGGTATGGTAACTTCATTCCTACCAAAGTCCTGCAAGCAGGACTTTGGTAGGAATATAACCATTCTCGGTGTCTGCTTATCATTTCATCAGAATAGCAGCAGGCACTTGTTAGCTTGTTGACCTTCCTACACAACGTATCTTTGTTATTGGCACATTTTTTCCAACAACGTTGTCAAAAACAGCCAGAACGGCTCCATTGTATCCAGATATAGGTGTTCCTCTGAAGTATGCGCACCTCGGGATCTGGGGGCCAACCCAACAATGTCCATGTCCGGGATAGCTTGGGCAATAACGCTGACCTCAACAGTGCCATGCTCTACCTCCACAGCCAGTTCCTCGTGGAAACAGCCGTAGTAGACACTGCGGCACAGCTGCTGGAGCGGGGAATTGTCTTGCTCCGGCCACGCCGGAATCCAGTCTCCCAGCATACGGCAGGATGTTTCGGTCATGCGGCATATCGTATGCAGCCACAGTTGGTATCTGGCAAGGTCTGTGTCACGATTGGCACGAAGGCAAAATAAGCCAGTGAAAAAACCAGCGTCGTAGGAAGCTTGCACCAGCAAGGAGGAACACAATACCCACTCCGGATGCTCTGTGGAGCGGCGGCTTACGCCGTAAGGAATCAGCAAAAGCAGATCTGCCAACGCACGAGTATCTGCCACGGAGGCCGCCGCATCCACATGGGCCTGTTTGACAGAAATACAGCATTCCGGTTCTTCCGTCAATTCCGCGTAGAGCTGTTCCGCCAGCTGCTCCAGCAGGGCACGAGCGGTTGTTTCGCAGGGGACGTGTAGCGTCAAGGTGACATCCGTCGGAATACTGGCACCTGTTCCCACTGTTTGCAGCGATGCAAGACGCGCCGGCATTTCATTCGTTAAAGCCGACAACACTCGGCCTGCCAGCTCCAGCGCGCTGGCATGGTTCTTTCCGGCCATCAGACCGCTGTGACCACCCTGCAGGCCAGAAATACCAACGGTAATAGCTTGGCCATCAGCCGCAGTCATCTCACAATACTTTTCCAAAGCGAATTTGCCGCAACCGGCACTGCCGATGACCATACAGTCTGGATCACCCATATCCATATTCAGCATTCGACGAGAGCGCAGCTGTGTCATGTCAAACTGTCGGATTCCTTCCAAGCCCACCTCCTCACGGGTGGTAAACAGCAGCTCCAGCGGCGGATGCCGGAGATCGTCAGCCTCCATCAGAGCCATCATATTACAGAGACCCACCGCGTTATCCGCGCCCAGGGAACTACCGTTGGCACGCAGGATATGACCGTCCAACACCAGTTGGATGGGCTCATGGAGGAAATCCTTGTTCATGCCCTTCTCCTGGATGCAGACCATATCCAGATGGCCCTGCAGCAGCAGGGAGGGTACCTTTTCATAGCCGGGCGAGGCCGGAACGCGCACCAGAATATTTCCCGCTGAGTCCCGCTGCGTCTCCAGCTTCTGGTGGGAGGCCAGCGCAAGAATATGTTCCCCCAGAGCCAGCTCATTGCCAGAACCATGAGGAATCGCACAAATATCTTCAAAGTGCCTCAGCACCCGCTGAGGGGCAAAGCCTTCCAACAGATAGGCCATGGGGTCACTTCATGCGTGCCAGAATGGCATCCTTAGGGTCTGTGTAGGTCATGTGTTGCTTCAGCGCTGTTTCCTTCAGCGTCAGTTTGCCATAATATGTGGTCAGGCCACGGCGCAAATGCGGGTCATCCAGCATTGCCTGTTCTACCCCTTTCTGCGTCATGGCGATCGCGTAGGGCAACGTGGCAGCTGATAAGGTCTGAGAGGCAGTGCAGGAGAAAGCGGAAGGAATATTGTCTACCACATAATGAAGGATACCATCCACATAGTATACGGGATCGTCATGGGAGGTACTGACGCTGGTTTCAATGGCACCATTGTCGTCACAAGCCACATCCACAATCATGGCCCCATGTTTCATCATCTTCAAATCCTCACGGTTCACCAGGTGATCAGTACGGGTTTTATCCCAGAGGATGCAATTGATCAGCACATCGGTGCGTTTCAAACAGATTTCCAAGTTTTCACGGTTGGACTGCAGAAACTCCACATTAGCAGGTAAGAGGTTCTTGGCGTGCTCCATGGCCTTCCAGTTTACGTCCAGAATAGTCACTTTGTTGCCAAAGGCCGAAGCCAACTCAGCAGCGGCGACACCGGAATTACCGCAGCCGATAATTGTGATATCAGGTGTAGGGCAGCCGGCGATTCGGTTGAGCAACAGGCCCTTGCCGCCATGAACAGACTGAGAAAAATACAGCGCTGCAAGAAAACCGCCTTTACCGGCCAGCACGCTCATGGGAGCCAGCGCAGGGAAATGGCCTTCATCGTTGTCAATATCTTCATACGCTACGCCGATCACGCCGCGGGATAGCAGCTGCTCAGTCATTTCACGATGGGCGTTGGAATGCAGGTAAGTGAATACAATCTGGCCTTCATGCAACAGATCATATTCAGACGGTTCGATCTCCTTGACTTTATAGAGCATGTCACACTTACGGTAGACATCTTCGTGAGAAGTCAGCTCGGCACCGGCAGCCAAGTACTCCTTGTCAGGAAAACCACTGCCTAAACCGCAGTCATGTTCAAAAAGCACACGGTTGCCCTTGCGAATCAAAGCAGCTACTGCGGCAGGCGTAGCCGCTACACGATATTCATTTTTTTTAATTTCTTTCGGCAGACCGATAATCATAATATTTGCCTCCTATGATATGGGTGATATGTCAGGCGATACTGCTGCCTTGTCAGCATTTACCGTCCATTAACCAAAAAACAGGATACATAATGGTCAGGAGAGACTTCCACAAATTCCGGATTAGATTCGGAACACTTTCCGCTGCAATGCTCACAACGGGCAGCAAAGCGACAACCGGGTTTGGGGTCGATAGGACTGCTGACCTCGCCGCGGATGACTTCTAGTTTTTTATTGCGGCTGCGCTCCAGATCAGGCTCGGGAATGGCAGCCAGCAGTGCCTTGGTATAGGGATGCAGTGGGCGGGCAAATAGCTCATCTGAAGGTGCCAACTCCACACAACAGCCAAGATACATTACCATGATGCTGCTGGAAATATGCTTGACCACCGATAAGTCGTGGGTCACGAACATATATGCCAGATCCAGCTCTTCCTGCAAATCCATCAGTAGATTCAGAATCTGTGCCTGAATGGATACATCCAGTGCTGATACCGGTTCATCACATACGATAAACTTGGGGTTCAGACTTAGTGCACGGGCAATACCAATGCGCTGGCGGCGGCCACCGTCCAGCTCATGAGGATAAGAGTTGGTGTAACGTCGGGCCAGTCCCACAAGATCCATCAGTTCAGCGGCACGATTAAATGCTTCAGCATGGGTCTTGTAGACCTTATGGATTAACATGTATTCCGCAATTACCTCAATCACAGACTTTCTGGGATCGATGCTGGAGTAGGGATCCTGAAAGATAATCTGCATTTCCTTGCGGTAGGGATGCATTTTTCTGGTACTCAGCTTAGTAATATCTTTGCCGTTATATATGATTTGACCACCGGTAGGCTCAATCAGCTTTAGAATCGTTCGTCCCAGAGTGGACTTACCACAGCCGGATTCGCCTACTACGCCCAGAGTCTGACCTGAGTAGAGGGTAAGATTAATACCATCCACAGCATGGAGCATCGAACCGCCCCGGATTTTAAAATATTTTTGCAAATTGATTGTTTGTAACAGAGGAGTACCAGTGTTTATGTTTCCCATTGTTCTATTCTCCTCTCTCCATGTCCTTGTCAAACAGATGACAGCACAGCTTATGTGTACCATTTGTATAGACCTGTGGATGCTCTTTTCTGCAGATCGCCATACAATGAATGCACCGCTCTGCAAACACACAACCTTCTGGAAGCGCCGTGGGATCCGGCATCAGTCCTGGAATCGGTTTTAGTCGTTTTGCACGGGAAGTCAAATTAGGAATGGAATCAAACAGGCCAACCGTATAGGGATGGTGCTTTTCACCCAGAAATATATCTTCCACTGTACCGGACTCGATAATTTCACCGGCATACATCACGCCCACGTCGTCACAGGTTTGTGCCACAATTCCCAAGTCGTGAGTGATCATCAGCATAGAAGTACCCAGACGATCGCGTAATTCCCGAATCATGGCCAACACTTGAGCCTGAATGGTCACATCTAGTGCCGTAGTGGGTTCATCAGCAATCAGCAGTTCCGGCTCACAGCACAGTGCCATGGCAATTACCACACGTTGCTTCATGCCGCCGGAGAATTGATGGGGATACTCATGCTTGCGGGAGGGCATGATGCCCACCAGTTTCAACATTTCGTCTACACGTGCCTCTACTTGTTCCTTAGTGAAATCCGGGTTATGCAATGCGACCGCCTCGCCGATCTGATCCCCGACCGTATACACGGGGTTCAATGCAGACATGGGGTCTTGAAACACCATGGAAATCAGATTACCGCGGACTGCGCGCATGACCTCCTCATCTTCTTTCAAAAGATCCACACCGTTGAACAGAATTTCGCCGTTGAGGATGCGGCCAGTGTTATTGGGCAGCAGCCTCAGAATGGACAGTGCGGTAGTGGTTTTGCCTGCACCAGTCTCACCCACCAAGCCAAACGTTTTTCCCTTGTCAATTTGTAATGAGATACCGTTGACGGCCTCCACAGTTTCCAAGTCGGTCTTATAGATTACTCGCAGGTCACGGATATCCAGCATGGGCCCATTGTATTCTTCAGGAATGGTCAGCCGTTTGACCTCTGCAACATCTTTTTGCTTTTTCTTCATCGTATCATCCTTTCTGCCCATTGGTCAGGACTTCAGGTGCGGATCCAGTGCGTCTCGCATACCATCGCCTACAAGGTTAATCGCACAGGCAGTCAGCACAATGGCCAATGCCGGGAAGAGGAGCAGATGAGGTGCGGTGCTCATAAATTCGCGGGCTTCGGACAGCATCTGCCCCCACTCGGGAGCAGGTGCTGGCATACCCAGCCCCAAAAAGCTCAGAGTGGATTCATAAATCACGATCTTGGCCACATTTAGTGTGGTGTTGACAATGATCACACCCACAGAGTTAGGAAGCACATGGCTGAGAATAATCCGCAGACCACCGGCACCACCGGCCCGGGCGGCCTCTACATAGTCTTGCTCTGAGAGAGTCAACACCTGAGAACGGACAAGACGCACATAGTTGGTGAAAAACGTCAGTGTCAGGGCCACCATCAGATTAATAAAATTGGCACCCAGTGCATAAACCACAGCCATGGTAAAGAGAATATCAGGCACCGACATAAAGATGTCCAGCGCACGCATGATCACTGCATCCACCTTGCCCCCGAAAAAGCCTGCCACAGCACCCAGCAGACTGCCGAAGATACAGGAGGTGATGGTGGCTAAAATTGCAATGCCAAGAGAGGTCTTGCCGCCGTGGATCACACGGGCCAGTATGTCGCGCCCGTAACCGTCACAGCCGAAAAGATGTTCCGCCGAGGGTTTTGCCAGATAATTGGAAAAATCCTGCGTGGTAGCGTTTTCATAGGGGATTAGAAGCGGGCCTACCAGCACCGCCAAAAGAATGATTCCCAGACAGATTAAACCAACTACAGCGCCCTTACTTTTGCGGAAACGGCGCCAGATCTCTTTGGCCTGACTGGGCCTTTTATAGACCGCCTTGGCAGGAGCGGAAACTGTCAAGTTTTGTTCCATAGTGCCGTTTCCTCCTCACTTGGTTTTGCTATACTTTGCCCGGATGCGTGGATCAATGAAGGCGTAGGCAATGTCTACTACCAGCATTACTAGTGTAAAGCATACAGCAATCAAAATAGTGCCGGCAATAATGACAGGCTCATCCTTGAAATTGATACGGTCTACGATAAGACTGCCGATACCGGGAATGGAGAACATCTTCTCTGCTACCACGGCACCGCAAATCAGGGTACCCAGGCTCAGACCTACTTGTGTAACCACAGGCAGCAATGCATTTTTCAAAACATGTTTCCAGATAACAGTACGTTCCGGTACGCCCTTAGCGCGGGCAGTGCGTACATAGTCCTGCCGGATTGCCTCCAGCATGGAAGACTTGGTAAAACGAAAATTTTGCGCTGCAGGCGGGAGCGAAATAGCCAGCGCAGGCATAATATAATGTTTGAAGGTATCTATACCATAGGATGGCAACCAGTTAAGCTTGTCGCAGAACAGAAACAGCATGGCAAGGCCTAACACAAAGGTCGGTATTGCAGCCAACAGAAACGCCAGAAGCGACGGAATCGTATCCGCCAGTTTATATTGTTTTACCGCCGCCTGTATTCCCAACGGGATGCCGATAATAGCCGAAAGGAATACGCCTAGAAAGCTGAGCTTCAGTGTTACCAGAAAGCGCGGCCAGATCTCATGAAATGCGTTTTGCTTGGTTACATAAGAAATACCGAAATCCTGATCCACCACCATACGTTTAATATAGAGACCAAATTTCTGCAAAAAGGGCAGATCATATCCCAGTGCATGGTTATATGCGTCAATATCTGCTTGCGATACACCTGTTCCCAGAATTGCACGCCCCGGATCGCCAGGCGTAATATTCATCACAGCATAAATGATAAACGTCACACCAATTATGGTGGGGATCAAGAACAGGATACGCCGTATGATAAATTTGTACATAGTTCCTCCTGAGTAATGAGCACTCGGTAATAAGCGCCCGGCGTCCCCGTCGCATAACGAGGGCGCCGGGCGCTTTTCTTACTGGAATATAACAGTGCTATCCAACGGTTAGTTGGCCCAAGTCATCTTCTCAATATGGTAGTACAGAGGAGGCACATCGGGCACGTTGATATTCTGAGACCACGCCACGCCCACGCCGGTATGTAAGATGGGATAGATGGTCTTGGTATCCATCACCATGCTCCACAACTCGGTATAAATATCATAACGTTCCTTGGTGTCGGCAGTCGCCACACCAGCATTTACCAGTTCCTCCATCTTTTGCCAGTTAAAGGGGCTCTTCTCGTCCTTAAAGCGCACCACATACATACCGACGGACTCAGAATGGACCTGCTGACGAATATTGTTATAGTCGTAGTTGCCGCTGTCTGCAAAAATCGCCATGTCATAATCCTGATCGTACAGACGCGGGCCCACGGCAGAGTAGTCACCGGTTTCCACTTCGGCCTTCATGCCGCAGGCGGCCAGATTCGCCTGAATAACCACACATTCCTTGCCCTTGGGCAGACTGGCATCACCATAAGTAAGGATAGTTCCAACATCAATACCGGCAGCAATTTCCTCTTCAGTGTAACCGGCGTCCAGCAGACACTGATGGGCCTTATCAGGCGCATAATCATAGGTGGCAAACTTGCCATCGCGATAATTGGGGGAAGTAGCCACATACTCAGAGGGCATATATTCATAGGCGGGAGAACCATAACCAGCAGTAGCAGCGGTAATGCAGTCGTCTTTGTTAATAGCCCAGAAAATAGCTTCGCGTACCTTCTCGTTGCCCAGTACGTTGTTGTTGGTGGGGGACAGATAGTTGACAGCCAACCAGTGAATATCATTGGCTTTCAGCATGGCGTTATTCTCACCAGAGGCAGCCTTCACGCTTTCCCAGTCAGTCAAAGGAACATCAGTGAAGTAATCCAGCTCACCATTCTTGAACGCAATAACGGCAGCTGCATTCTCAGTGATGACACGATACTCAACATTCTTAATATCAGGAGCGCCTCTCCAATAGCCATCGTACGCCTTCAGCTTAACAAAGTTGGCATCAAAGGCAGTCAGAATATAGGGGCCAGTACCGGCGGTATGGGGTTCGGTGCCGAATTCCTTGCCGGAAGCAATGATTTCGTTATACTCACGCTGGCTGACAATCTTAATGGTCCAGAAGGTATGGGCGATAGCTGAGTAGGGATAATCCAGCGTAAAGATGACAGTCTTGTCATCCTGTGCAGTTACATCGTGAATGAAGCTGGTCACATAGTTGAATCGGGAGTTTTCCATTGCCAGCTTATAGCTGAAGACTACATCCTCGGCGGTCAAAGGATCACCGTTCTGGAAGGTGGCGTCCTGTAGTGTGACGGTGTAGGTCAGGCCATCTTCGCTGACATCAATGTTTTTGGCAAGAAGGTCAAAATAGCCACCGTTGGCCTCATCCATGCCATACAGGCCTTCAAATACATGAACCCAAAGGATCTTCATGTCGTCGGTCAGGGTAGATGCCTGCCAATCAGTAGACAGAAGTGCGGAGGTTGTACGCATGTGTAGGACTCTGTCCTCCGGTGCGACATCCGCATTGTTGTTGGCATTGGTGCCATTGCTGCCGCAACCGGCCAGCAAGGACACTATCATCAGACATGCCAACAAGAGAGCAGTGATCTTTTTCATAGTTTCCTCCTCAATTATTTTGATCTTGCGACCATATTTTGCACTCCCGCCGCTCAGCGCGGTCGAAAGAGTTGCACATTTTGTATTTGTTGTTGTATTTTTGATTGTACACAATAATATTGGCTTTTGCAAGCCTAATTACTGAAATTGCTGTTTTTTGGAAAAACATACGATTCTATCGTAATCATTTTGTGCAAATTGGCCGGCAACATGGGATTAAAGCGAAAGTAGGCGATGTGTCAAAACGACACATCGCCTACTTTCGCTTTTATAATGTGTACAGTCTCTCAATTGATACAAATACACTCGGTAGCAAAGACCATGTCCTGACGCAGCGCCTCCACTGCAGCTGCTTCATCACGATTCTTTAACGCCTGAAACATTTGCTCATGACTGCTCAACGAATTGATGTTGGAAACGGATGTATCGTAAAACGTAAGAAATACAGCCGCTTTATTGTATAGCTCCCGCAGATACTTTTCCATGTAAATGTTGCCCGCAGCCTGAACAATCTCCTGATGAAATGCCGAATTCAAATCCACATACTTTGCCATGGAATAGTTGCTTGTCAACTCACGTTGTGCTTCCAAGTTTTTTTCCATCCGCATCAAGGCCTGTTCCGTAATGCGCGGCACAGCCAGCCGTATGGCTTCTGTTTCCAGCACTGTGCGCACAGCGTATACCTGCTCCATATCGGAAAGTGTGGGCTTTGTCACAAATGTACCATAGTTGGGGATCACATCTACTAAGCCATTATAGTTTAGTGTGGCAATACCATTACGCACTGTGGTGCGGCTGGTATGCAGCGCCTCAGCCAGTTCTTCTTCTACGATACGATTTCCAGGAAACAATACCTTGGAAACAATCTTCTCCCGTACATACTCATATACCTGTTGCGCCGTAATACGTTCTGCCATGGAAAACAGTCCCCCTGAACAAGATATAATTTATTATAACAGACATGTTTTTTGACTTGCAATAGCTTTTTCATTATTTTTGGCAGGTTGATTGTAAATTCAACCTGCCAAAAATAATGATGTTCCACCGCCAATACGGTAGTTGTACACAGTGTCCGGGATTATTATAAGTTTCTCAGTTTCCGGTAATACTCTCAGGGTCACGCTCAAGTCATCGCCCATAAAATGTACGATAGGTTCATGACTTGACGCCCGTGTAATTAACTCTGTTTTATACAGTTTTGCTCCTAGGCCTACCGGATAATTGCTAATACCAAAGCAACTAACATAAAGTTCTTGAATAATCTCTTCGCGTGTGTATACCTTTTCTTGCGTAACATCTAAACATGGTGGTGCAAACTGCTGTGGTAATGATACTCCCTTATATACTTTGTTTGATCTTCCACAGACGCAATCTGCGCGATTACGTTCCGCTGCACAATATAGCTTTTCAAGACCATCAATCGGTATCGTATCATCAGAATCACACATGCAAATGTATTTTGCACACTGCGCCTCGTCTAAAAACAAGACGGTATTTCTAGCTACTACACTTCCGCAGTTTTTCTGATGGATTACTCTAATGTGAGAGTCTTTCTGTGCAAATACGTCACAAGTATGTCCGCTGTCATCCGTTGAGCCGTCATCAATGAGAAGCAGCAGAAAGTCTTTGTATGATTGCCGCAAGATTGAACGGATACAGGCTCGCAATTTATGCTTCCCCGTGTTGTAAACGGGAATAATTACTTCCACACTTTTGGCTGGCTCATTTCATTCCCCTGCCTTTCTCCTGATCCACTCTGTCAGCGCCCAGCCTGCAGGCGTACACAGCACCGTCATCAGCTTGCGAGGAGATTCCTTGATGTAGTTCCGGTTCCCAGCAATCTGACTGCTGGAGCAATACCATTTCCAGCAACTGAAAGCAATACACCTTACGAAAAAACTTACCCCATTGAGACACTCTCACACAGGGTAAGTCACCGCTTATTTTTCACCTTTCACCGCCGGAGCGTATGCCGACCGGATCTTCATCTGCATCGCCCGGTATTCGCTCTGGCTAATCAGGCCCTTTTCCAGAAGCACTGTATTGTAGTATTGTAGCATACCTTCCCGGTATGCATTTTCTTTCATCGTATTGATAGTCGGCATCACACATCCTCCTTCCCTGATATAATAATGTCCACAGCCGTTTCAAACGATACACGGCTTCAGGCTACCGTCCTTACAAATTTCCACCGTGTCCCACTCATCATCCAGCGTCTTCAGGATCATTAACAGCGACGGCAATTTCTTTACCGGGTTTTCTTTTTCTATATAAGTCACAATGGCCAAAGTCTTTGGTGATGCAGCGTCTGTGAAAACACTTCTTCAGTGCCCCATAGCAAATATAGCTCTTTACTTTTTTGCACGGGAATCCCATTGTCTTTTTTTGCAACCGCAATGGAATGATTTATTATTCCTTTTGTAGCCACTTTTCTTTCCGTTTGCTTTCTTTCCAGCTTAAAATCCAGAAATTATTGCAAAAAACCCCCGTTTTTGCGATTGCCACTACTCGCAATCGCAAAAAGATACACAAAAGCGAAGACCGTACAACTACGGTCTTCGCTTTTGTGTATCTCAAGGATTACTCGAATTGACTCAATTTTTCCACATCAAATGCAGCAGTGTTGAACGATTGGCCCAGGCTGATGACCTTATACTTTTTTTCCTTATTCCGATCTGCTATCTGCATTTCGCATAGCTCTTCATACAGATCATCATACGGAATCTGCGGATATTCCTTCTCAATTCGCTTCTTAAACTGAGTATAATCAAAAATCAGGAATATCCTGCCGCTGATCTCTTTTATTAAGCCTGTTTCCGGAATTTTCTTTTCTTCCCCTGTCGCATTTTTAGCATTACCACAATCCTGATTAAGCTTCTGCAGTAAGACAGGTATCACATTTTGTAAGTTTTTCCTCTTTGCAGCCCAGGTGTTTTTCTGGCGTAAAAACCAGGCTTCCCCGTCTCTGTTGATCTCCCACAAAGAATCTTCTTCGCCATAAAAAGTCAGGAAATTGGTCGCCAATTGAAACAGATCCCACTGCTCAGCCAGTCTCTTCCGCTCTTCCTTATCAGGTGCTATGGTTTTCCGCACGCCCCTGCTAAGTTCGCCCAATCCCTCTTTCAATTCCTGTGCCCATTCAATTGTCTGGCTCCCTGACACATCCTCCCCCGTGTCCTGATTGGGAAACGACCGCATCAGGTGTCCCAAGCGGCAGAGGAATCCCTTTCTCAGCATACTGCTTCCACCGTCAGCAAACAGGTTATCGTCATCCACGGGGATGTTGATCACGATGCTGCTCAGGATCGATTCCTTACTCACAAGAATGATTGCTCTGTTTCCAAACGGAAATTTTTCCCAGCAACGCTTCTGTTCAGATATATTCTGCAGCTTTTGCAGCGTCTGCATTTTTTTATCGGTTCGTTTCCCCGTCCAGATGTAGGGCTCCACAGCACACAGATTGCTAACCTTTTCATCATCCCTTATATCGCTGCCATAGGGCACCCTTCTGCCAGCAAAAATAGGATCATTTTTCAGAAAATCTGCCAGCCATACACTGAGTCCTTTTGTAAACGCATCGCACGCCTCATCATCTTTGCAAACATAGTTCAGCACATACCACGGCATCATCTTTTGAGGAAGCACCGGCATCATCTGCAGGGAGACTATGTATGTCACCAGTGGCCATAGGACATCAATTTC
>SAMEA3663269__coassemble_475_pt1 | contig 14556 bp, 11 predicted proteins | sample SAMEA3663269__metabat2_high_PE_027 | metagenome-assembled genome bin SAMEA3663269 (sample SAMEA3663269) | pig gut metagenome | biome: pig gut; feature: pig-associated habitat; material: faeces | place: China | collected 2013 | reverse complement strand
GGACCGTCAGCCGGTACAGACCTATGTACTGGAGCATGACTGGGGCGTGGTGGCTGAGGCCATCCGCCGGGAGCTGGACCGGGGCGGTCAGGTGTATTACCTTCACAACCGTGTGGAGAACATCGAAAACACCGCCGGACGGCTGCGGCAGCTGCTGGGGGAGGATACGGCCATCGCTATCGCCCACGGCAAGATGGGCGAACGGGAGCTGAGCCATGTTATGCAGCAGATGGCCGACGGTGAGATACAGGTACTGGTCTGCACCACCATTATTGAGACCGGTATCGATATTCCCAATGTGAACACGCTGATTATTGAGGACGCCGACCGGCTGGGACTGAGCCAGCTGCATCAGATCCGGGGCCGTATCGGCCGGTCCAGCCGCCGGGCCTATGCCTATCTGACCTACCGCACCGGCAAGGTGCTCAGTGAGGTGGCCTCCAAGCGGCTGTCCGCCATCCGGGAGTATGTGGAGTTCGGCAGCGGTTTCCGCATCGCCATGCGCGATCTGGAGATTCGCGGTGCCGGCAATCTGCTGGGGCCGGAGCAGTCCGGCTATATGATGAGCGTGGGCTATGACATGTATCTGAAGCTGCTGAACGACGCGGTACTGGAGCAGCAGGGCAAGCGTGCGGAGATCCCGCCGGACTGCGCGGCTGACCTTACGGTGTCCGCCTATATCCCGGAGAGATACGTTCCGGCGGCGGAGCAGCGGATGGATCTGTACCGCCGCATCGCCGCCATCCGCACCGACGAGGATGCCGGGGAATTGCTGGATGAGCTGCTGGACCGCTACGGCGACGTGCCGCAGCCCGTCAAAGCACTGCTGGATGTGGCACTGCTGCGTGCGGCGGCCGCCGGAGTCGGCATCAGCGATATCACCCAGCGGGGCGCGCAGCTGGTCTTTTCCTTTGGCCCGCAGCCGGATATTGCCGCTGTGGCCGCGGTATGCGGCATGGCGTCCTACCGCCAGCGCTTACAGTTGAGCGCTGCGGCCCAGCCGAAGCTGATATTGTATCTCAAACCCGGGGAGGACGCGCTCTCTGCCGCCGGAAAGCTGGTGGAGGAGCTGGCGCTGCAGCATACGGCTGATGAAATATCTTGAGAACCTGCACCGCATTGGCGCAGATGGGGAAACTTTTACAGTTATATTTTTAAGGAGGACAATACATGAAGAAAGAAACATTCCGGTTGATCATCCGCTTTCTGGTGGGCACGGCGTTGTCGCTGATGCTCTGCGCGGGCATGATCATGACAGAGAAGCTGGGCAGCAATAAGCCCTTGATCCAGCAGGCCAGCGGCCTGAAAGGCACCGAGACAGTGATGACCGTGGACGGCGAACCGGTTTCGGCGGAAGAGTACCTGTATATGGTTTCCTATTCGGCCCAGACCATGAGCTATTACGGCATCACAGACCTGTCCATGGAGCTGGGCGAGGGCTATACTGCCGCCGATTATGTGGCAAATCAGGCGGAGTCTCAGGTAGTCCAGCAGGCCGTCATCCGCAAATGGGCCAAGGATGTGGGTGTTACGCTGACGGAGGAGGATCAGGCTGTCCTGCAGGCACAGAAGGACGCTTATGGTGACGACTTCCAGACGCTGCTGAAGATCAACGGCATCAGTGAAGCCCAGTATGACCAACTGATCGGCACTTCCTTGCTGTATGACCGGCTCTACAGCGCCTACTGTGGGGAAGGCGGCAATCTGCGGCCCAGTGACAGCGATCTGACTGCTATGGCGGAGAACCACGGCTTGATGACCGCAGATGTTCTGTTTATCAGCACTGCCGAGCTGGACGATGACGGCAAGGCGGACGCCAAAGCGCTGATGGAGGATTATGCCCGCCAGATCGGTGCGGCTGAGGACAGGGCCGCCGCATTTGCCGCACTGGAGACCGGCGAAAACGTGACGGTCACCACCAGTGCCACCTATGACAGCTGTGAGGAGACCGTTCTGAACGCGGCGCTTGCCGCATTGGCGGAGAATGAGATCAGCGGCGTGATTGAGGACGAGAGCGGCTACTATGTGGCGTTGCGCCGCGCCACGGATCTCAGCGCTGTTGCGGAAATGGCTTTTGGCGAGGATATGTCTGCCCGAATGGCTAATGCCCAGGTGGAGCACAACGACGCTGTTTACAGCAAGATCAATGTCGCTGCCTATTACACCAAGTTCTCCGCGGCCCAGCAGAAGATGTATGCTCAGTTGCAGCAAACACAAGAATGACCAAAAAATTGGGCGTTTTGACGAAAAAGCAATGTGTTTCCTGACACGAATCACGATTTTTTCACAAAAAACATTTTTCTGATTGACATATGTTAAAAAATTAACTATTATAATAGCACTGGAACACATCACAGTGTGCTGTATATTTTCCAACAACTATTTTAGGAGGAACTATCATGAAGGATCTGTACGTTGTCAACTGCTGCCGTACCGCCATCGGCTCCTTTGGCGGCTCCCTGAAGAACACCCCTGCCGCCGATATGGGCGCCATTGTTGTCAAGGAGGCGCTCAAGCGCGCCAACGTGGCTCCTGAGAACGTGGATGAGGTCATGTTTGGCTGCATCCTGACCGCTGCACAGGGCCAGAATGTTGCCCGTCAGGTGTCCATCAAGGCCGGTATTCCTTACTCCGTCCCTGCTTACACCGTGGGTATGGTGTGCGGCTCCGGCATGAAGTCCGTTATTGAGGGTGCCCGTTCCATCCTGGCCGGCGACAGTGACATCGTGGTTTGCGGCGGTACCGAAAACATGAGCGCCGCTCCCTTCGCCTCCATGGACGCCCGCTGGGGTGCTCGCATGGGCGATAAGAAGCTGGTCGATACCATGATCAAGGACGGCCTGTGGGACGCTTATAACAACTACCACATGGGTACCACCGCTGAGAATATCAACGACATCTGGGGCATCACCCGCGAGGAGCAGGATGCTTTCGCTGCCGCGTCCCAGCAGAAGACCGAGGCTGCTCAGGCTGCCGGCAAGTTCGACGATGAAATCGTGGCCGTGCCCATCAAGGTCAAGAAGGACATCGTGGAGTTCAAAAAGGATGAGTATCCCAAGGCCGGCGTGACCAAGGAAGGCATCGCCAAGCTGAAGGGTGCTTTCCCTGTCGGTCCTGAGTCTCCCAATCCTCAGGTGGTACATACCTTTAAAGTCACCGGCGCTCAGGAGGCCGCTGACAAGGGCCAGCAGCGCGTGACCGCCGCCAACGCCTCCGGTATCAATGACGGCGCTGCCGCCATCGTGCTGGCTTCCGGCGAGGCTGTTGCCAAGTACGGTCTGAAGCCCATGGCTAAGCTGATCGGCTGGGGCCAGGGCGGCGTGGATCCCAAGATCATGGGTGTCGGCCCCGTGCCCGCTTCCCGTCAGGCTATGGCAAAGGCCGGCGTTACCATCGACGATATCGACCTGATCGAGGCCAACGAGGCATTCGCCGCCCAGTCCATCGCTGTGGCCCGCGAGCTGCACTTCGATATCAATAAGGTCAATGTCAACGGCGGCGCTATCTCCCTGGGTCACCCCGTGGGCGCTTCCGGCGCGCGTATCATTGTCACCCTGCTGCACGAGATGCAGAAGCGGCCCGATGCCAAGAAGGGTCTGGCTACCCTGTGCATCGGCGGCGGTATGGGTGTTGCCACTATCTTCGAGAAGTGCTGAGTACGCAGCTGCGTATAAACCGAATAAAGAGAAGGCCGTAAGGCCTTCTCTTTCTTTATTATTTTTGTGTTTTTCAAAAAAGGGGTTGACGCAACAGGGGAAATGTGGTATTCTAATCATTGCCAATCTCCGCCGGTGTGGTGGAATGGTAGACACAGGAGACTTAAAATCTCCCGGTAGCAATACCGTACCGGTTCGAGTCCGGTCACCGGCACCAATTCCGGTACAAAGCAATATCGCGGGATAGAGCAGTTGGTAGCTCGTCGGGCTCATAACCCGGAGGTCGGGGGTTCAAGTCCCTCTCCCGCAACCAACAAACAGGATCGCAAAATCGTTGTTTTCAATGGTTTTGCGGTTCTTTTTTTACTTTTTGCGGGAAATGCGCATCCCCATTTCGCCCATTTGACACCAATCATTGACACCAACCGCATTTCTGACACCAAATAGAGGCAAATCAATCAGTTTTCCTGACGCACAGGCCTGCGTTGGTTTCCTCGTTTTTCTAATCGAAAAATAGGTGCCTTTTTTTCTCTGACACCAACGCGTTGGTGTCAGAGAGATGCCACGTTGCTTTCTGATGTATTCGTATTGGTGTCATCCAACGCTTTTCTGAATTTAAGACGCGGACGCGTTGGTGTCATTCAGGCAAGAGCTTGGACAACCACAATTTTTATAGTGCCCGCGCATTTTTTCCATGCTGACTTTCTTGTGATCCGGGAGGACATGACCGTAAAGATTTAGTGTGGTCGATGCTTGCGCATGGCCCAGTATCGCAGATAGGACCTTAATGTCCATGCCTGACTCCAGCGCCCGTGTAGCAAAGGTATGCCGCAATGCGTGAAAGTTTGCCGGTTCAATTCCTGCATCCTCTATTATCCGCTTAAATAGCGTCTGGAAAACTTTGGGGTCGTTGGGCATTCCCAGCGGCGTGGCAAAAACATATCCAAGATCATGGTACGCCGCCCCAAGCGCTTCTTTATGAGCAGACTGATTTTTCTTGTAGGCCATTAGATCATCCCACAATTCATCAAAGAGAGGTATCTTCCGCATAGACAATTCAGATTTAGGCGAGCGCACAACGATTTCTGTCGAGGTCACGCCTTTTTCCTTTTTGACGAGACAACCTTTTTCATCTACCTTTTGTAGTCTCCCCAATGTCCGTCTGATATGGATGTAATGTCCCTTCTCGCTTACATCCTTCCACTGCAGCCCGAGCAGTTCACCCAAACGCACGCCAGTGTTGACCGCAAATGTTATGCCGTAAGCATGGAGTTCGTTGGATCGGCTCACCGCTTCCTGCAGCGCAGCCTGTTCCTCAAGGGAGAGAACACGCATTTCTTTGGCTTTGACCTTTGGCAGCTTGACGCCTAAAATCGGATTTCGGATGATTTTACGGTCAATGGCCGCTTGATCCAATGCAGCGTGCAGCATGTTGTAAATATTCCTCAATGTTTTCGGGGACAGCCCTTTTTTCTCTTCTGTACCGGCCTTTTTCTTAAAAAAACGCTGAAGATCTTCGGTTCTCAAGGATGTCAGTTTAATTCGTCCCAGTTCCGGAACAAGATGTAGCCGCACATACCCCTCATAAGAGATGTATGTCGAACGCTTTACCGTCGGCAGCGCATACAATTCCAGCCAGTCCCGCAGCCATTTTTCTACGCTGTATTTGTTAGGCTCTATGTAAACACCTTTTGCTATCTCGTTTAGAACTTCATTGAGCTTCCGCCTCGCCTCCTCGAACGAATCTCCATAGACCGCCTTCCGTTTGCCATCCACTGTATGGAGGAAATGGGTCACGTTGAGCTGGCCTATGCCACTACCGTCCATAAGGCACAGGGAAGCGAATTTGATGTGGTGATCTTTCCGCTGTTGAAAAGTCATGCCCGAATGATGACACGAAGCCTTGTTTATACGGCAATCACCCGTGCCAAAGCAAAGGTCATTCTGGTGGGTCAGATCGGTATGCTCTATATGGCTGTCCACAAGGACGATACCGGCAAACGCAACACGCAGTTGGGGCGTAGGATCACGCTCTACACCAACACGTTCAAAGTGCAGCAGCGCAGTGCCTGAGCGCGTCTGTAAATAATTTGTAAAAATGGGATGGGGCTGTTAAATATGCACCTTATCTCATGTTTTTATTATGAAAGGAGCTTTTGAAATGAATGCACTCGAATCCACTTTGTTCAACGATGTCCCCGTTGTATCTGAACTGAACCGTGTCGCCGGTTTTGATCCGTTGAAGTTCTTGAAAAAAACTGTCAACGGATACGAGCTGGAACTGCGCTATAAGAAGCTCTGGTTCCGGCTGAAATATCCGGCTGGGCGTACCCGGCTGACGCCGCTGCGTATCACGGATCAGTTGGCCATCATCGAGGCAAAGGTATTCTTCGACAAGGATGACGCAGATCCTGCCAGCAGTTACATCGCTACTATGACACAGGAAAACGCACCTGCCGGCCTGTATATCCAGGCCGCGGAGCACGATGCGCTGGACATGGCACTGACCAACGCCGGTTTCGGCATTCAGTTTGCGCCGGCACCCAAGACGGCAACCAGTACCCCATCCGTCAATGCTGAGGTGGTATCTCACGCTGCGCAGGTCGAGTCTGTTACGGACAATGCTCCCGAAATGATGGCCGCACCGGTCGCTGATAATATGGCCGCACAGGATGTCATTCAGCCTGTAGCGGCACAGCAGCCCGAACCGGAAGCGGTACACCACGAAAAAGCCGCTCCCGTGCCTGATACTGTTCCTATTGGAACTCGTGTAGAGCAACCAGCTGAAGTGGAAGCGGCAGTGGAACCCGCGGCGGAAACGGAACTTCCCTTTGTGTATGATGAGCCGAAAGCCGCCAGCTATACCAAGGATATGGATGTGGACGCCATCTGTGCCCTGATGACCGAAGCGGAGGCCGAGGATATTATTGTCCCCATCGGGACTTGCAGCGGTCAGACACTCAAACAGGTGGCTGAGCGGCGGCCTGCCAGTCTCAAGTGGTATGTAAAAGGCTATACCGGTGACGACAACATCCTGCGGGCCGGTGCCAAGCTGATGCTGGACAAGCTCCAGCGTCTGGCCAATGCCAGCTGACAGAGATGGTATGTCATCCAAAAATGCGGTAAGGAGGTGGCGCTGTGGCGCAGCCACAGGAGTTCCCGTTCAACATTATGGATGTGGCCGAGCTGCTGCATCTGCATATCAGACGGAGACAGGCTGACAGCGTATATGCCGACTGTCCCATCTGCGGCGATAAGCGCGGCAAGATGAACATCAACTTTGCCAAGAATCTCTGGCGCTGCAATTATTGCAATGAGGGCGGCGGGATGCTGGCCCTTTATGGGAAAGTACATGGGATCAGCAATTCCGAAGCGTATCGTGAGATCTGTGACATGCTGCAAAACGGCCTGACTGCGCCGGAGTACAACGTCAAGGAACTGCCGGAAAAGACGGAGATAGAACAATCTGCCCTTGCTGCCCCACAGGAGATCCACCAGACGTTTTCCATGCTGCTGGAGCTGCTGACGCTCTCTCCAAAACACCGCAAACATCTTCAGGAAGTGCGCGGGCTGACCGACCAACAGATAGACCGGCTGGGGTACAAAAGTACCCCGCCCTTCTACCTGTGCAGATCACTGGCGGAGAAGCTGCGCAGCCGCGGCTGCAAATTGGAAGGCGTTCCTGGTTTCTATGTAGGGAAAGATGATAAATGGACGGTCAACTTCAACTCCATCACTGCCGGGATCATTATTCCGGCCAGAGGTATTGACGGGATGATACGCGGCGCACAGATCCGGTTGGATACACCCATCCGGGATCAGGAGAGCGACCCCGGGAAGAGCGGGACGAAATACCTGTGGCTATCCTCTGCGTCCAAAAAGCGAGGAGTGTCCTCTGGTAGTCCCGTCCATTTCGTGGGAGATCCGTTTGCAAGAGTCATCTATGTAACAGAGGGACTGCTGAAAGCGGATGTGGCGCATTCCCTGATGGATCGTTCTTTTGCTGCCACGGCAGGGGCCAACAATGTCAACAAGCTGGACATGTTGTTTGCCCTGCTGGCCTCCAACGGTACGGAGGTCATCGTTGAAGCAGAGGACATGGATAAATATCACAACGCCGCGGTCAGCAAAGGCGCATCGAAGATCTATCTCATGGCACGCAGTCACAGCCTGGAGTGCCGCCGTCTGACATGGGACCCGAACTATAAGGGGATCGATGATTGGCAGCTTGCCATGCGGCAGAAAAAAGAACGAAGGGAGGCTTCCCGAATAAGTTTTAGGACGCGGTTTATTTGCGGTCTCTGTACCTTTGATGCCATCAGCGAGGAGATCGCCGCATGGCATGAGCAAGAAGCCGACAGTGGTACACTTTATGACTATCTGGGTCTGAGTGAGCAGGAGTATGCCCGCTTTTTGCGGGACGGTGACGCGACGTTGGAGCAATATCTCCTTGCCCAGAGGGTTCAGCAATACTTTCGCATTTATCAGCCCGATGTTTCCGAGGGCAAAGCCGCGGATTTCGCGTTTGGCGGGATCAGGGCGTTGCAGAAGGCCGGCTATGAGCAGCCGCCTGCCTCGGAATACGCACTGATTTATGACGGAGTGCTGAACTGTGATCTGCAATATGAGACTGCCCGGCGTCTGACACTGATCGCAGAGCGTTACAGCGGTGATTTGCCTGCGGACTATCATGGCCGCAGCGTTTCGCCCTCCACGGTGATCGAACTCTATGATGACAACGGGCGCAGATACTACTACTGTGATGGGAACGATAAGTTCCTGCCGGTAAAGTTCTCACCGAAACTGGCAAAAGACAAACGGGAACGGTATTGAGCTGTTCCGCTACAAAAAGGGCATTGGACAGGTGATGATTTCGCCTGCCCAATGCCTTTACTTTTGAAATGGAGGTCTTCTTATGGGAGTATATTCAGAAATAGCCGCAGATTTGCGGGAAGATGTGCAGGAGCGTATCACTGAAATGCAGAATGCTGCCGTGCTGGCTGCCAGACGGGCAGATGAGCGGCAGCAGGCTGAGGAGGAGCAGGCGAAGGTTCTGCTGTCCCAGATGCGCCAAGCAGCAGCTGATGTTCCCGCTGTTCCTGACCCGGAAGCAGGGAAAAAGGCAGAAGAGGTTCGCAAGCGGCAGGAGCATGAAGAGGCGGAAGCCAGACGCAAAGCCGAGTGGGAAGCCAAACAGAGGGCAAAGGATGAGGCGGAGCAGGCCGCATGGGAAAATGCAGTGGCCATGAGCGATGATGAAGTCATGGCCGCTTCCATGAAGCGTGTTGGCGATGATTCCGAACGGTTGACCCGCCGAAACATGAAGCAGTGTGTCACTGAGTATGTGCAGACACTCTGCCTGGAGGACGTGACCTTTGCACGGAATGTGATGCATCCCCGTAAGAACATGGTCAACTGTTTTCGCTATATTAACCGTAGGGCATTTGAGTTCGCCAAACAGGAAATGGAGGACAACGACATCAAGCCGTCTGCGGAGGGCTACGGTACAGATGTGCCGGACGGCCTCTGCTACCAATGGGCGGAGGAGTATTTCAAGGATCTGAATGCAAAGGAGGATCAGCGGCAGGAGGAAAAGTTCGTCCCAAGCCCGTATACCGGTGGCCGGAGCAATGCCACCAAAAAAGCAGAAAAGAAACGAGCGGAAAAGTCTGCTTCCAAAGCTGAGGAAAAGGCTGCCAAAGCAGCGAAGGAAGATGAGCCGCTTGAAGATCAGATTTCTCTGGACGATCTGGGGGTAGGTGCATGATACGGAAGATCGACAAACGCGCCTGCCGAAAGTTTTCCGCACCGGGATTGACATTCAATTTGAATGACGGCGTGCTTCACGCGGAGAGCGTTCAGTATATCATCCGGACGGCTGTGCGGAATATCTCCGGGCAGCGTATCCTGATTCTCTATATCTATCCGCGTGAGAACATCTTGGCCGGCATCTCTATGCCCCGCTGGGTCATGTTCCAAGGCAGAGATGATTATGCGACGCTTTCGCTCAGAAAAGACGCTGCAGCCACGTGGCAATGCTCCTCCATTGATTCTCTGGAGAGAACCTACGGTTTTGACTCGAAATGCGCTTTCTATCAGCAGCAGGACGAAACTCGTGTTGCGCATTTTTGCAGGTGTGAGTTCAGTGCTTTTTCGGCGTTGAAGCGTCTGCAATGGGCGATATCCAGCCGTAAGGCGCGGGAGCGCAAATGGAAGAAGCAGCAGGTAATCATGCAGCGGATGGAGCATATCCCTGCGCTGCCGCGGGACCTGAAGGGCTTCATCCACCGCGCGGTAATGCCACAGTACATTTTCTATGATTACCAAAGAAAAGCGCCTGGACATCCGTATTGTACTGCGTGCCGGCACGAGGTCAATGTTGCGGCGGCCAGACATAATGCTGCGGGTATTTGCCCTCGCTGCAAGAGAGATATCACCTTCAAGAGCCGAGGAAAAAGCAGACACATTTTTGACCGCGCAACGGTTCAAGTGCTGCAGCGAATGGACAATGGAGAGCTGCTTTTGCGAATCATAAAGATATATCGTGCTTTTGTAAAATCAGATACTCCGAATCTTAATGAAATCTACGAAAATGCCCGCCACTTCATTTTGCCTGCGTTGGATGGACATTGCCGCACGCAGCCTTATTATTACTCTTTCACTGGCAGAGATGATTTAACGCCATGGCGAAACGGGTATCGGCCACAGTTCTCCTACTGGCAGGACAATTTTGAAGCGGACATGAGTGGGACGTTGTACACCCGCAATCTTGCTGATACGCTGCGGGATACTCCATGGAAGTATTCGCAGTTAGAGTCCTACGCCCACACCGTTGCGCAGTTGGAAACCATATCGTATCTGAAAGCATATGCCCGGTGGCCGATGATCGAGTATCTGGTAAAGCTGAAGCTGTACAGGCTGGTCACGGATATCGTGTATAGAGTTTCCGCCTATTCTGTATCCAAGACACTAAACCTTGAGGGGAAAACCCTGAAAGCGGTGCTGGGTATTGACCGCTCACAACTACCACTGCTGCAGGAGGTTGATCCCGGTATCATGCAGCTTCGTATGATCCGTTCAATTATCGACGCCGGGGAAAAGCCGAATGTTGATATGCTGAAATGGTGCGCGGACAATGCAATAGAGAGTACATCCATCATTACAGAATTGCTGGCTTACATGAGCATGCACAAGCTGTGCCGCTACGCTGATGCTCAGTATACAATTTACGGCGCGTCAGCCCAATACCGATATAGAAGAGGTTACTGCAGCATGTCCAACCTGCTTGCCGATTACCGGGACTATCTCCATATGTGTGAACAGCTGCAGTATGACACAAAAAACAGCTTTGTGTTGTTTCCTCGCAGACTCAAGATGGCTCATGATCAGGCAGTACAGGCGCTGAACGACAAGCACACAGCGGAACAGGAACAGGCGATTGCCGACAGTTTTGAGATGCTCAAGCGCAGGTATCAGTTCCGTGGCAAGAAAATGATGATCGTACCGCCACGCACCGCAAAGGATCTTGTAGATGAAGGAACTGCTCTTCATCACTGTGTTGGCCAATATGTAAAAAAGGTTGCACAGAATAAGTGCGTCATCTTGTTTGTGCGAAAGGTTTCCGAACCGGACAAATCGCTTTGTACCATTGAGGTGAGGGATGGCCAGGTCGTGCAGACCCGGTGTTTTGGCAACCAAGAGCCTCCAGCCCCAATCACGGCATTTATTGAGCAATGGAAGCGACGGGTATTGTATGCAGCCGATGAGGCTGCGTAATAATACAGCAAATCGTTACAAGATGGGGCAGGGCGTTTATTCGCCCGGCCCCATCTTGACTCAGGGAAGGTGTAAATGAAATGAAAAAACTATCCGAGCTGAAAAATGAATTCTACGCGGTCATGTATAAGTACGAGAAGTGTTTCTCAGAAAAAGGTGTCATGGATAATTTGGCAGCGTGGAAAAATGCAAAAGCAGACCTACTGCATCTGCTGCGGCAGCATCCCAACTGGAACGAGCAGGAGTTGGCCATCATCTTTGACTGCAACCAGTCTCTGTCCATCCGACCGGATCTGGTAGATGAAACGTCTTTTGCCCTAATGGATATTGCCTCCGAGGTACTTGACGGTGATCGACTGGAGAATTTCCGTGCGGCGTTGACTGCTGCCGTGTGTGGCTATAGCCGTACAGTTTCGGAGGAAAACAGAGAGATCCTGCGTCAGCGTGGCGGCATACGCTGTGCGGCGGATCAGAAAGCCAGCCGCATCATCGGACAACTCTGCAAGAAGTTCGGTGTCAATGCTCATGAACGGTATAACGCTGTCTTTGCTCAGCTGGCTGATGCCTTGAATCCACTGAGCATGCAGGAGATCGGCATACTCTCCGTACATCCCTGTGATTTTCTGGAGATGTCCAACAAGTCCAACACCTGGCTATCCTGCCACCGGCTCAACGGCGGTCAATACCAGGCCGGGTGTCTCTCGTACATGAATGATGAAGTCAGTATGGTGTTTTATACCGTAGATGCCAATGTGCAGGGAGAGTTCCGCAAAGCGATACGCAGGAACCGCCAGCTGTTCTTTTATAAGGACGGCACACTGTTTCAGTCCCGACTCTATCCCGCCGACACAGGGAATTCGGTTGAGGCATCCAAGCTGTTCCGACATCTGGTACAGCAGGCCATCGCCTGCTGCATGAAAAAGCCAAATCTCTGGTACCTGAAGACAAATCGTGAAGACTTAAACAGGCACTTTTGTACTACGCCCAACAGCCTGCAGTACCCGGACTACGAGTATCACGGGAACCTATCTATTCTGCGAGACCATGCGAAGGATACGATCCTGCCCATTGGCGCAGCGGCCCTCTGTATCTGCTGCGGTCAGGAACTGCGGCAGCATAATTCGTTGAAATGCTCATGCAAGGAGATAGTCCTTTGCCATAACTGTGGACAGACTGTTCCTCGTGATCAGGGGCAATACCTTGAGGACGCCTTTTACTGTAAGACCTGCCTGCATATCTGCACCGCCTGTGGCCGCCCCACCTTGGGTACCATGTACCCTGCCTATGATCGGCGCGGCGCTTTGGTACAGGTCTGCCACGACTGCTATCAGCAGCTAACTGCTGGATGTACAACGTGCAGCATGGCGGCGGCCTGCCGAGCCATGGGGCATACACTTTGCGAAAAGGCCACTGTGGTGGCGTAAGGAGGAATACAACAATGAATGTTTGTGAAGCTGTGGGAATGAATATGCCCCATTTTGAAAGCATCTTGCGGATGACACAGCAGGAGCTGAAAGAACACCTTGTGCAGCAGCTGCGTGAGCAGGGCTATAAGCCTGTCTGCAAAAGCGGTTTCCTTTATGCGGAAGGTACTGTCCCTGTGCTGCTGGTTGCCCATCTGGACACCGTTCATACCCACCGACCTGACATCATCTGCCGGTCAGAGGATGGCCGCTATTGGATGTCGCCTTATGGGATCGGCGGCGATGACCGTGCCGGAGTTTATATGATTCTGCTCATCCTGCGGCAAATCCCATGCCATGTTCTGTTTTGTGAGGATGAAGAGATCGGCGGCGTTGGCGCAAGGAAGTTCGTAAAGAGTAAGCTGCACCCGGAAGTCAATTATATCGTTGAGCTGGATCGGCGCGGCAAAAACGATGCGGTGTTCTATCACTGCGATAACCCCGATTTCACTGAGTTCGTTTGCAGCTTTGGCTTTGAGGAGAACTACGGATCGTTCAGTGATATCTCTGTAGTAGCGCCGCATCTGAAAACGGCCGCTGTTAATATCAGCGCGGGATATTACAATGAACACCGGCAGCACGAGATGATCGATACATCCCGCCACCGTGGCCGAGGTGTTTGCTTTCCTATGCAGCGATGCCGCTGAAAGCATCACTGGCATCTCCATCCCGGTGGATGGTGGTTGGACAGCCAACTAAAATTCGTTCTTTTCCATAGAGACTCACTCTTCAAAAAGCAGGAAGGGGCAACCAAATGGCTGCCCCTTCCTGCTTTACGCATGTAGAGCATAATGCGTTATCGTGCAATACCATTTTTTCATGTCAACTAATAAGCTTTAGAGTATGAAACGGCAAAGGTCGATGTGGAAAAACCGTTCAATCAGGAAGAAGAACTCAAAACCAAAACCGCAAGGTTGAACGAACTCAACGCACTTCTCAATGTGGATAAGCGTGAGAACGAGATTGTCGGCGGCGAGCCTGATGAGGGCGACGAACAGCCCGAAAAAAAGCAAAAGAATATGAACGGTGAATGAAACCTCTTGACACTGGTTATCATATATGATAACATAATAGCAAAAGAAGAGGGGTGAGGTTTTGTGACAGATAAAGAATTGCTGGCTTCAAGACAAGGCATTGTTCAAAAACTTACGCAGGCAAGACTTGAAAAGGGGCTGACGCAGGAACAGCTTGCAAGGCTTATAGGTACGCAGCGTTCTAACATTTGCCGTATTGAAAGCGGGACACAAAATCTCTCCCTTGATATGATGCTGAAGATTGCCGAAGCACTCGGAAAAGATATCAGTATTATGCTCGAAGAAAGGAGCAAAACTATGACGAATGTATACAGCCTTCGTCTGTATGATGAGGATTTGATTACCTTTTCTCTTGAAGAAAAAGGACTCGAAGGCTTGCAGGCGAACATCCTTTATTCCGATACACAGAACGCGAATCTCTTTCCTCTTGATTTGGAACTTACCGATGAGGGGATCGTTAAATGGCTTGGAAAAAGGGTTATCCCGAAAAACCGACAGTTTGTGGATGAGATACTAAAAACGCTTGGACTCAGTGTAAACAATACCAAAGGCATCATAGATGTCTGTATGGGGCTGTCCCTGAACGACAGTTATTGGGTAGTTCCCACTGATTTTGACGGTAAGTTT
>SAMEA3663269__coassemble_466_pt1 | contig 14655 bp, 13 predicted proteins | sample SAMEA3663269__metabat2_high_PE_027 | metagenome-assembled genome bin SAMEA3663269 (sample SAMEA3663269) | pig gut metagenome | biome: pig gut; feature: pig-associated habitat; material: faeces | place: China | collected 2013 | reverse complement strand
ATACCGTGGTAGACGACGGTACGGTAGACGCCAACTACTTCCAGCACATCCCCTATCTGGATGACTTCAACGCCCAGCAGGGCACCCACATCGTGTCCATCAGCGCGATCCATGTGGAGCCCATGGGCCTGTACGGCGGCAAGCAGACCACGCTGGACGCTGTGACCAGCAAGTAAGAGAAAGAGGGAGACGTCCATGATCGAACTGAAACACGTCAGCAAGACGTTTGATTCCGGCACAGCCGGAGGGGTAGACGCACTCAAGGACGTCTCCCTTACCATCGCCGACGGCGATATTTACGGCATCATCGGGATGTCCGGCGCCGGCAAAAGCACGCTGGTGCGATGCATCAACCTGCTGGAGCGGCCCACCAGCGGCGAAGTCGTAGTGAACGGCCAGCGGCTGGACACCATGACACCCGCCCAGCTGCGGGCGGCACGACGGGAGATCACCATGATCTTTCAGCATTTCAATCTGCTGATGCAGCGCACCTGTCTGAAGAACGTCTGCTTCCCCATGGAGCTGGTGGGCGTGAAGAAGGCGGAGGCCGAGAAACGGGCCCATGAGCTGCTGGAGCTGGTGGGACTGCCTGACAAGGCAGACGCCTACCCCGCCCAGCTGTCCGGCGGACAGCAGCAGCGTGTGGCCATCGCCCGCGCGCTGGCCACCGATCCCAAGGTGCTGCTGTGCGACGAGGCTACCAGTGCGCTGGACCCCAACACCACCCGGCAGATCCTGGAGCTGATCCGGGATATCAACAAGAAACTGGGCATCACGGTGGTGGTGATCACCCACCAGATGAGCGTGGTGAAGGAAATTTGCAGCCATGTGGCCATTCTGGACGGCGGTGTGGTGGCGGAATCCGGACTGGTCGGTACGGTGTTCGCCGCCCCCAAATCCGCCGCGGGACGGCGGCTGGTGTTTCCCGGCGGCGCCGATGCGCAGGTGTACGATCCGGCGGAGGAGCGGCTGGTACGGTTGGTATTCAAGGACAGCAAGACCACCAGCATTCCCATGGTGGCCCGGCTGGCAGCGGAGGAGGGCATCCGGTGCAACGTGATCTCCGCCAGCACCCAGCGCCTGTCCGAGACGGTATACGGCAGCATGATGCTGGGTATCCCCAGCAGCCAGTATCAGCGGGCCATTGATTTTATCAACAATGTGGGCAACGTGCAGGTAGAGGAGGTAGACGCTCATGTACAGTAATCTTTTCAGCGCGCAGTCCGTGCAGGATCTGCTGAACGTGCTGCCCTCCCTGCCCTACGCCATCTGGGAGACCTTTTACATGACCGTGCTGAGCACGGCGCTGGCGCTGGTTCTCGGTCTGCCGTTGGGCGTACTGCTGGTAGTAGGCGAAAAGGGCGGCGTGCTGCCTTTGCCCGGCTGGCTGCTGCATGCGCTGAACGTCATCATCAACCTGCTGCGGTCCATCCCCTTCCTGATCCTGATGATCATGGTGTTCCCCCTGTCCCGGCTGCTGATCGGTACCGCTGTGGGCACCACGGCCACCATCGTTCCGCTGGTGGTAGCAGCCTTCCCCTTTGTGGCCCGGCTGGTGGAGAGCAGTCTGCGGGAGGTGGACGGCAACATCATCGAGGCCGCCCAAAGTATGGGTGCCACGCCCATGCAGATCATCTGCAAGGTGATGATCCCGGAAAGCGTGCCCTCCCTGATCCAGAACGCCACCATCGCCCTGACTACTATTCTGGGTTATTCCGCAATGAGCGGTATCATCGGCGGCGGCGGTCTGGGCAAGATCGCTATCGACTACGGCTACTATCGTTACAAGTATCTGGTGATGCTGGTGGCGGTGGTGCTGCTGATCCTGCTGGTGCAGCTGTTCCAGAGCGTAGGCACCTGGCTCAGCCGCCGCAGTGACAAGCGGTTGAAAAACTAACGGCTGCTGTTTCCGGTAATCGTCTAAGTGGCTTTTATCAATCAAAATGCGCGATATGCAAGTTCTACTTGTTTATCGTGCATTTTTTATGCGTTGTGCGAAACTTTTTTCCTTTACAGTGTCGAAAAATGAATGTTAAAAATATTACACTTGCAAAATCGTTTTGACCGCGTTATAATGTGCGTGGATATTGAGGATGCCCTGTGACATATGCCGGGGCTATTTCAGAAAGGGGATCACACTTATGAGCAGCAATGGCGGAACTCTGGAAAAATTTGCAGGCTCCCTGAGCCAGTTGATTCAACAGGAGTATCACATTGGCGAGGAGTATTACCGGGGCGATGTGAAGCGGGGTCTGCGCAACAACGACGGCACCGGCGTGCTGGCCGGTGTGTCAAAGGTGGGCAGCGTGCAAGGTTATTTCATTCAGGACGGTCAGCGGGTCCCCATGCCGGGCCGGCTGTACTATCGCGGCATTGAACTCAACGAAATTGTTGAGGCCCACCGCAAGGCCGGTACCTTTGGCTTTGAGGAGGTGGCCTATCTGCTGCTGTTGGGCTATCTGCCCTCCAGGACGGAGCTGCAAAACTTCAATGAGATCATGAAGCGGGCCCGAAAACTGCCGGAGGGCTTTACCGAGGACATGATCATGCGGCACCCCAGTCGGAACATCATGAACAAGCTGGCCCGCAGCGTGCTGGCGCTGTACTCCTATGACGATAATCCCGACGACACCTCGGTGGAAAACATGCTGCTGCAATCCATCAAGCTGGTGGGCTGTTTCCCCTCTATCGTGGCCAACGCCTATGCGGTGAAGCGCCACTATTTCCAGGGGGATTCCCTGCACATCCATTTCCCGGAGGATGATCTGTCCACGGCGGAAAACTTCCTGCGGATGATACGTCCCGACAAACAGTACACCGAGGAGGAAGCCCATCTGCTGGATATGATGCTGATGGTCCACGCCGAGCACGGCGGCGGCAACAACTCCACCTTCGTCTGCCGCGCCATGTCCTCCAGCGGTACCGATACCTACAGCGCCATCGCCGGCGCCGTAGGCTCCCTGAAGGGTCCTCTCCACGGCGGCGCCAACGCCAAGGTGATGGAGATGTTCCAGTATATCAAGGAAAATGTGGATCCCCATGATGACGGCTCCATCAAGGATTACCTCAACAAGCTGTTGGACGGTGAGGCCGGTGACCGCTCCGGTAAGATCTACGGTCTGGGTCACGCGGTATACACCATCTCCGATCCCCGTGCCGTTCTGCTGAAAAAATACGCGCAGCATATGGCGGAGATCAAGGGCTATGCCGAAGAGTTTGCCCTGCTGCAGAAGGTGGAGGAGTTGGGTATCCCTCTGGTACAGGAGCGCCGCCAAAACGACACCCCCATGTGCGCCAATGTGGACATGTATTCCGGTCTGGTATACACCATGCTGGGTATTCCGGAGGATGTGTTTACGCCGCTGTTCGCCTCCGCCCGTATCGCAGGCTGGTGCGCCAACCGCATGGAGGAGGTCATCACCTGCCACCGGATCATGCGTCCTGCCTATCGCGCTGTGACCATCAAGGATCACTACGTCCCCATCGAGGAGCGGACCGCAAAGCTGGTCGCTCCCGAAGCGTAAAGAGTCAAAAAAGAACCGCCCGCGGGCGGTTCTTTTTTTTGCTTATGATCAGTCGACCATGCTCTTGAGATCCTCGGCCACGGTGATGGGGCAGGCAGTAGCGGCCTTGACGTCATCAACAGTGAACTCGGGATTGATCTCGGTCATCACCAGACCCTTGTCGGTGACTTCCAGAACGCACATCTCAGTGATGATCTTGTTGACACAGTGGGAAGCGGTCAGAGGCAGACGGCACTTCTCAAAGATCTTGGGGTTACCCTTGGCAGTGTGCTCCATGCAGACGATGCACTTCTTGGCGCCGACGCACAGATCCATGGCACCGCCCATGCCGGGCATCTTCTTGCCGGGGATGATCCAGTTGGCCAGATTGCCCTCCTGGTCGACTTCCAGAGCGCCCAGGAAGCAGGCGTCCACATGGCCGCCGCGGATCAGGCCGAAGTTGGAAGCGGAATCAATGAAACCGCCGCCGAAAGCCACGGAGGAAGGAGAGCCGCCGGCGTCCACAACGTGGTAGGGATCGTAATTGGCGTCGCCCTCTTTGGGAGACTTGCCGGCGGAGACGATACCCAGCTCAGCATGGATGATCAGCTCAACGCCCTCAGGCAGGTAATTGGGGATCATGGTGGGCAGGCCGATGCCCAGGTTCACGACGTCGCCGTTCTTCAGCTCTTTGGCGCAGCGCTTGGCAATAAAGCCTTTGATCTCGGACTTTTCCATTACTTTCTTTCTCCTTCCACGATGTAATCGACGCACATACCATAGGTATGAACGTTCTCAGGCTCGATCTCGCCCACGGGAACCAGATACTCGCACTCAGCAATAACGGTGTCGGCAGCGGTGGCCATGACAACGTTGAAGTTGCGCATGGTGCCCTTGTACCAGCAGTTGCCGTACTCGTCGCACTTATAGGTGCCCAGCAGAGCAAAGTCAGCACGGACGGGCTTCATCAGCAGATAGTCCTTGCCATCGATGGTCTTACGGCCCATGCACAGGGGGCTCTCCTCAACGAGGGTGTCGATGCCCACGGGGGTCAGCACGCCGCCCAGACCGGCGCCGCCGGCGCGGATGCACTCAGCCAGTGTGCCCTGAGGCAGCAGGTTGACTTCCAGTGTGCCCTCGGTATTCTGCTGGCCCACCTCGGGCGTCATGCCGACGTGGGTGGCAATAATACGCTTGACCTGATGGTTATGGATCAGCTCGGCAATGCCGAAAAACTCCTCGCCCATAGGACCGGTCGCACGGCCCATATCGTTGGCGATCAGGGTCAGATCCTTGGTGCCGCGGGCCACCAGTTCCTTGACGATGGCGCGTGCCTGACCGCAGGCCAGGAAGCCACCGCACATAATGGTAGCGCCGTCAGGAATCATTGCTGCTGCCTCTTTGGCAGTCAATACAGGTTTCTTTGCCATTTCTGTTCCTCCTTGTTTTTTCGGTTGAACTAAAAAATAGTACCACTGTTTTATGCATTTCCATATTAGCACTCTTTGCCGGGAAATGCAAGGCCGCCGCCCACTGTCAGATGTAGATTTTTCTGTGCTTTTTTTCACAATTTTCACAGATTTCGACGGTGGAATCCCGGTAACAGCGGAAAATACCGACACAAACAGCCGCAGAATACTTCTGCGGCTGTTTGTGGTTTTCCCATTATGGGCGGCTTACTTCATGCCGCGCTTGACCATCTCGGTCACTGCGAAGGAAGCCACGTCGTCGGCATACTTGCCGGCGCCGAAACCGGCGTCAAAGCCAAGCTCCTTGGCCAACTCGTGCGTGATACGGGGACCGCCGCAGCAGACCACAAACTTATCGCGCAGGCCCTCGGCCTCCAGCAGCTCGATCAGGTTGGTCAGATTCTGGATATGAACGTCCTTCTGGGTGACCGTCTGGGACACCAGCAGCACGTCAGCCTTCAGCTCCAGCGCCTTCTTGATGAACTCCTCGTTAGGCACCTGAGAACCCAGGTTATACGCCTCGATCATCTCGTAGCGCTCCAGGCCGTAGTGGCCGGCGAAGCCCTTACGGTTCATGATGGCGTCGATACCCACGGTATGCGCGTCGGTGCCGGTGGAGGCGCCCACCATCACGACCTTGCGGCCAATGTGCTCACGGATATAGTCGTTGGTGTCCTCCATGCTCATCACGTCGGACTCCACGGTGATCACGTGGATATCCTCGTAGTTCACAGAGTGGACGCAGCTGCCATAGACCACATAGAAGGTGAACTCCTTGTCCAGAGCGGCGTGGTACGCCACGTTGGGCTCCTCAAGGCCCATCTTCTTGGCGATCTGACGGGCAGCTTCCTCACCGCGCTCGTCGTCCTTGATGGGCAGGGTGAAGCTGGTCTGCACCTTGCCGTCGTTCATGGTGTCGCCATAGGGCTTCAGACGGGTCAGATCCAGCGTGGTATCGAAATCGATCTTATGGGTATTGTACAGTCCGCTGCTCATGCTCCCACCTTACCTTTCATCGCTTCAATGAAGGGATTGAAGTACTTATCATCCTTGATGACAACGCCGGCCAGGCCCTTGCCGCCGTCCTTGGGACGCTTGACATCGGCAAAGATGCCCTTCTCGATGGTGGTGAACAGGCCCAGCTTCTCGATCTCCTTCAGCAGATCGGTGGCCTTGGTCAGCACCTCGTTGGCACGGGACTGGATGATGCCGCCCTCTTTGTAAGTCAGCTCGTCGCCCAGATCCTTCATGGTGCGGAAAATGTACTGAGCGTTCTCGATGGACAGGGCGCGGTCAGACATGAACGGGGTATGGATGGCCTCGGTCATCATGCCCAGCAGGTGCAGCTTCTGGCCGGTCAGGATGGTCACCATGTTGAACAGGGCGTCCTGAATGTGGCCGCGGAAGATGTTGCCGGTCATAAACTTCGTGGGAGGCATGTACTTCAAAGGCGCGTTGGGGAAGATCTCGCGGGCCATCTGGGCCTGCGCCAGCTCGTACAGGAAGGTATCCTCCACGGCGGGATCCATCTCAAAGGCGTGGCCCAGACCCATCTGCTCTTCACGCATGCCGGCGCACTTGGCAAAGGCTTCGTTCAGGAACTGGGAGGCCAGCACGGTATGGGCGGCGGTGATGGCGTCGTCGGTGGTCAGGTAGTTATCCTCACCGGTGTTGATGATGACGCCGGCATAACCGTTGATGACGCGGGAGAAATACTGGTCCACGATGGTGCGCTGCATGTTGATATCGCGGAACAGGATGCCGTACAGCGCGTCGTTGAGCATCACGTCCAGACGCTCCAGAGCGCCCATGGCGGCGATCTCAGGCATGCACAGGCCGGAGCAATAGTTGCACAGGCGGATGTAGCGGTGCTGCTCCTCGCCCACCTCGTCCAGCGCGGCACGCATCAGGCGGAAGTTCTCCTGGGTGGCATAGGTACCGCCGAAGCCCTCGGTGGTGGCGCCGTAAGGCACATAGTCCAGCAGGGACTGGCCGGTGGTACGGATGACGGCGATGATGTCGGCGCCCTGCTTGGCAGCGGCCTTGGCCTGGGTAATATCCTCATAGATATTGCCGGTGGCCACGATGACGTACAGATAGGGGCCTTCCTTATCGCCGAACTCCTTGAGATAGTTATTGCGGTTGCGGACGTTCTTGTTGATGCGCTCCATGGTGGCGTCCACCACAGGAGCGATGGCGGCGCGGATCTCCGCGTCGCTGTGAGCGGGGACCTTGCTCAGATCCAGCTCGCCGCGGTCGACAGCCTCTGCCACCTGCTGAGGATCCATGCCGGTCTCCGCCATGGCATTGCCGATGGCCCAGGCGGCGCCCATGGGCAGGATGGAGTTGGCCATCAGGTGGTCCACCACCACGTTGGGCATGGGGACGTCCATCTCGTTGACGCCATCAATGCCCAGCAGGCGGCAAACGGCACGCTCCACCGTGACGGTGGTATGCTGGTCGATAAAGTGCTGGGTGTCATCCGCCACCTTGGCAGCGGAGGCGCGCGCCTGATTGACCAGCTCAAAATTCAAGCCGAGTTTGCTTTCCATATACTTACCTCAAAATTCGTTAAATCATCAGATCCCCGTGAAATCGGGGCGGATACGTCAGGTATCCCGGTGCGGTGCGCCGGGATACCTGAGGCATATACGGTCTTACTTCTTGACGTGGCGCTCGTTGCGCAGCAGCTTGGTGGGCTCCAGATAACGCTGGGGAGTGCCCTGTGCCACCCATGCCACACCGGTCTTCTCCACCTTCTTCTTGCCCGTGCAGACGTCGCAGTGGCAATCCTGCACATAGTGCTCAGGCTCGGTGTAGGAGGTGATGACGCCCTCGAAGTTGCGCAGGATGACCTTCCGCGGGGTCTGGGAGATCAGGTAGTTGGGCATGACGGGAGTCTTGCCGCCGCCGCCGGGAGCGTCCACCACGAAGGTGGGGATGCAGTAGCCGGAGGTATGGCCGCGCAGCGCTTCCATGATCTCGATGCCCTTGGACACGGGGGTGCGGAAGTGGCTCAGGCCCAGAGAGGGATCGCAGGCATAGATGTAGTAAGGACGCACGCGCATCATGACCAGCTGATGGACCAGCTCCATCATCACATGGGAGCAGTCATTGACGCCGGCCAGCAGCACGGACTGGTTGCCCAGAGGAATACCGGCATCGGCCAGCATGGCGCAGGCCTTCTTGGCCTCGGGCGTGATCTCCTTGGGGGTGTTGAAGTGGGTATTCAGCCACACGGGATGATACTTCTTCAGCATGTTGCACAGCTCGGGGGTGATACGCTGGGGGCACACCACGGGAGTGCGGGAGCCCAGACGCACGATCTCCACATGGGGGATGGCGCGGACGCGGGAGATGATGTACTCCAGCGCTTCATCGCTGACCATCAGAGCGTCGCCGCCGGACAGCAGCACGTCACGAACCTCGGGGTGAGCGGCCACGTAGTCGATGCACTTGTCGATCTGCTGCATGGGCACTTCGCAGTCGTTCTGGCCGGCAAAACGGCGGCGGGTGCAGTGACGGCAGTACATGGAGCACTGGTCAGTGATCAGCAGCAGCACGCGGTCAGGATAGCGGTGGGTCAGGCCGGGCACGGGAGAGTCGGTATCCTCGTGCAGAGGATCGGCGTCCTCGTAGTCGGCATACTCCAGCTCCTCGGCGCGGGGAATGGCCATCTTGCGGATGGGATCAAAGGGATCGTCCAGATCGATCAAGGACAGATAATAGGGGGTAACCGCCATGCGCAGCTTGCCCAGAGTCTTGGCAATACCGGCTTCCTCGTCGGGGGTCAGGGTCATGTACTTCTTCAGATCTTCGATCGTCTCAGCGCGGTTGGCAACCTGCCAATGCCAGTCGTTCCACAGATTTTCGGGAACGTCAGCGAACAGACCATTGCGAGTTTTCATGTTCGTTTCTCCTTATTCTTAAATCAGGATGATGGAAAGTCTCGTGCTGAGGGCAGGGGGTGGCCCCCCTGCCTCAGTGTGTTGCTTTTTCGTTTAGCAGTACTTCTCGTCAAACAGCTTGCGCAGCTTGGGATTCTCACGCAGAACGTTCAGGGTGATCTCGGCGTGGTTCTTGGTGTAGCCGTTGCCCACGATCATGGTGACGTCCTTGCCGATACCCTCGGCGCCCAGAGCAGCCTTGGTGAAGGAGGTAGCCATGGAGAAGAAGTATACCAGGCCGTCATCGCGGACGGGCAGGATGGCGGACATCTCGCAGGACTCGATGTTCACGCAGCAGATGGAGATATCATACTCCTTGCCGCCGTTGGCAGCCAGAGCAGCCTCCATGACCTCGACGGGCTTGGTGCAGTCGGCCACGACCACGTCGGTGTAAACGCCCAGCTCCTGCAGAGCGGGAACCTGAGAGGCCTTGCGGACCACGCCCACGACCTTACCGTTGGGGCCGACCTTCTTCATGGCCTCGTAGCCGCACAGAACGGCGGACTTGCCGTTGGCGCCCAGGATCAGAACGCTGTCGCCTTCCTTGGGCAGCTTGCGGGCCTGAGCGGGAGCGCCGGCCACGTCCAGAGCGGCCAGGGCCAGAGGCTCGGACATATCGTCGGGCAGCTTGGCATACAGAGCGGACTCGAACAGGATAGCCTTACCCTCGATATCCACGCGGTCGATATCCTTGTGGATGGCCTTGATCTTGTCGATGCGCAGCGGGGTCATGGACAGGGAGACCAGAGAAGCGATCTTGTCGCCCACCTTCAGGTCGAAGCCGGGCTTCTTCAGCAGGTCCTCACCGATGTGAGCGACAGTGCCGATGAACATACCGCCGGAACCGGTGACGGGGTTCTGCTGCTTGCCGCGCTCGGCCACGATGCCCAGGATCATCTCGCCGATCTTCTTCTCGTCGCCGCCGCAGGCCTCAGAGATCTGAGTGAAGGAAGCGGAGTCAACGTTCAGGGAGATAACATCGCAGACGATCTCGTTGGAGTAGACCTTGCTCATGTCGTTGTCGATCTTCCAAGCAGCCTGAGTCAGAACGCCCTTGGGCTCGATAACGCGGTGGGTACCGTACTTGTTGCCTTTCAGTTCAGCCATTGTAATATCCTCCTAAAATGTATTTATATGGTTTATTTTTATGTGGTTTATATGGTGTTATATGGTTTATGTGGTTTATATGGTGATGGGAAGTCTGATTACTTCAGGGGAGGCAGGGACAGGATCTCACGGGCCTCGGCGGAAGTGGCGATCTCACGGCCCAGCTCCTTGGCGAGGCGGACGACCTTGGCCACCAGCTCACCGTTGGACGCGGCCTTCTGGCCCTTGCCCAGATAGATGTTGTCCTCGAAGCCGACACGGACGTTGCCGCCCATGGCAATCGCGACGGCAGCCATGGGGAACGCGCCGCGGCCCACACCGGTGACAGTCCAGGTGGAGCCGGCAGGGATCTTGCTGACAAAGAACGCCAGATTCTCGGGGGTGGCGGGGGTGCAGCCGTTGACACCCAGCACGAAGTTGAACTGCATGGGAGCGCCGGGCACCTCGCCCTTCTTGGCCATGTTCAGGATGGTGTCGATGTGACCCAGCTCGAAGCACTCATACTCGGGCTTGATGTGGTTCTCGAGCATGCGCTTGCCGAACGCGCGCATGGTGGGCATGGTGTTGTCGAAGATCTCGTCGCCGAAGTTGCAGGTGCCGCAGTCCAGCGTGGCCATCTCGGGGAACAGCTCGGTGGGCTGGAGACGCTCTTCGGGGCTCATGCCGGTAGCGCCGCCGGTGGAGGGGATCATGATGACATCGGGCAGTTCCTTGCGGATGGCGTCCATGATCACACGGAAACGCTCACGATCCTGCGTGGGGGTACCGTCATCCTCGCGGACATGGATGTGCAGGATGGCAGCGCCGGCCTCATAGGCGGCCTTAGCCTCGCGGACCATTTCCTCTACGGTATAGGGAACAGCAGGATTCTGGGCCTTGGTGACCTCAGCGCCGCAGATGGCGGCAGTAATGATCAGCTTTTCCATGATGTTACTCCCTTACTTCTTGATCTCTTTGCGCTGGCAGTCCTTGGGGGTGACGCAGGTACCGTGAGCGCGGCAGACCACGATGGGCTCGGGCAGCACGTCAGCGGCGGAAGCGCTGATGTCGGGGCGGGAGACGATGACCTTGCGGGCCTCGAACTTCATGGTGCGGGAGGTGTTGCCGATCTTCTCGATCTCGCCGTAGGCCTCGATGTAGTCGCCGGCGTACACAGGCGCCAGGAACTCCACATTGTCGTAAGCGCAGAACAGGCCCTCATCGCCGTCGCAGGCAATCAGCAGCTCAGTTGCCACGTCGCCAAACAGGTGCACCATGTGGGCACCGTCCACCAGGTTGCCGCCGTAGTGGGCGTCCTTCGCACTCATACGCAGGCGAAGCATAGAAGTGATCTTTTCCATAGATGTTTCCTCCTTCAAAATGATTCTTTCTTGTTTTGTATTCCTCATTCAGCTGGCCGGGAACTCTCTTTTTCTCATGGGAAAAGCGAAAAACTGCGGTCAAAGATGCTCCGGCCGGGACAGCAGCAGCCGCCCGGGCACCGGACATATCCCTGACCGCATGCCCAAAACAAAAAGAGCGCTGTCGGTCAAGCATTTGACCAATAGCGCTCCATGTCGACAAAATCAACATGACAACAACACCGTTTACGCGGCGCTGCCAAGGAAACAGAGTGGGCTGACTGCTTCCTTTCGGCGAAAGACCCCTTCCTGTCCGACCATCCAGGCCGCCCGCTCCGCTGCCGGACCGTACCCTGTCTCCCGCACCTCTATTGACTGATATTTGGAATAATACCAGTGTCTATTATGACAGGGATTGGGAGGGTTGTCAAGGGGATTTGTGATACAAATAACAAACTAATATTTTGTGCAACTTTCCAATTGTCAGCGGCAGAAATTTCGCCCCGTGAAACCGGGGCGAAATTTCTGCCAACACCACTCAGTAATTTTCTTCGATCAGCCGCAAAATCTCCGGCTTCAGTGACAGCATCCGGCAGATGTTCAGCGCGTCACGGGGGCAGTCGGACTTCCCGACCACCCGATACAGGCCGTAGTTCATATGACGGGCAATAACCGCAACGCCGTCCTCATGAGTAACGGCCAGCTCACGGCGGATCTGCTCGGGGTCCACGTCCCGCAGGCCGATGATCTGATAGTGCTCCCGGGCACAGGGCGCCACCTTATCATAGTGGGTGGTCAGCAGCGAAATGGCATTGACGCCATTAAGGTATTTTGTTACGGCCTGCACGATCACCGCGCCTTCGTCGGGATTGGTGCCCCGGGCAAACTCGTCCAGCAGGAACAGGGAGTAGCCCCGCTCCACCTCGGAAAGCGCCTTCTGGAACTGCACGATCTCAGAACCGAAGCCGGAAAGGCCGGACTGGATGGATTGCAGATCGTCAAAGAGCATGTTTACGCTGTGGAACAACGGCATTTTCGCCGACTTGGCGCAGACGAGAAAGCCCGCCTGGAACAACAGCGCATTAAGGGCCACGGTTTTCATAGCCACGGATTTACCGCCCATATTGGCACCGGTGATGACCGTGGCACCCTGATCCAGCGCGATGGACACCGGAACAAAGGCTCTTCCCTGCTCACTGAGCAGGTCCACCAGCTCCGGGTTCACCATGTCCTCCAGCACCAGCTCTCCGTCGGTGATCTGGGGCAGTACGCCGCCGTAACGGACGGCAAACAACGCCTTCTGCACCATGAAGTCCAGACGGCCGATGGTCTCCGCGTCGGCCAGCAGATCGTCCACCATGGGGGATAACTGCGCGCCCATGGTGCGGCGCACCTTCATCTCCTCGCTCTCCTCCTCGGCGCAGACTCGGGTACGCTGCAAACGCAGATCATCCTTCTCCGCGTCGGTCCGGGCGCGAAACAGCCGCTCCTCAATGTCCTTTTTGGCGGCGCGGATCTCCTTGAGCCTTGCCGTGGCGCTGTCGGGGATATAGAAGCCCCGGCTGCCGGTGCCGTTGGGGTCCAGGACCGCCAGCGCCGCGGCGGGCGAGTGAAGGGACACGTCCCTGAGATGGGCGGTCTCGTTGATGGTATCCAGCAGGGGCAGAAGGCTGTCCAGCCGCTGAAGATAGCCCTTGATCTCAAACAGCTCCACATGGTCGGGCACCTCGCCGTTCTGGCAGCGGCGCAGGGAGTTGCGGATATCCTTGATCTGGCACAGGACGGTCATCAGGCGGGTATAGGTGTCCTTCAATTCGTCGGCATGCCGGGTCAGCGCCTCCACGTTATACAGCTCCGTTTCCAGCGCGGCACGCTCGTCCGGGGCATAGAACCGCAGGCGGCGGATGCGCTCCAATCCGAAGGGAGAGCAGCCGTGGAGCGTCTCCAGCGCGTATTGCAGGCCGATCTTGACTTTTTCATCAAATGACACGGTGATCATTGTAATCCCTCCTTCACGTTGATGACCGGGGCGTCCACGGCGGCGGTCATGGCGGCCATAAAGGCATCCTTGTCAAAACGCCAGCCATAGGCGGAAACCGGATTGACGGTGACGCACAGGGTACGGGCGGCCTCCTCCGTTTCCAGCGTGACACTGCGAGTGGCCAGCTTATCCAGCGTATCGGGCTTCAGCAGCACCTTGCTGGGGTCCTTCACCACCAAGCGGCCATTGCGCAGTACACCGCTGCGCAGCAGCGGCAGCACCATGCTGTCGGTCAGCGCGCCGGTCACCAGCGCCGCGCCGTGTTGGCGCCAGCACTTCTCCAGTCCCTCCGCCGCCTCCGGTGGCAGCGTCTCCGCCTTGGGCAGGTTCATCAGGTGATAGATATGGGCGGTGTCGGCCACCACCTTGTCCATGTTCATGTCGTAGCTGGCGCCGGTGCACAGGATCACGCCTTCCGCCACAGCCCGGGCGCCGAGACTCTTGCGGCCCAGCGCGCCGTCAATGATGGAAATATCCGCTCCCAGATCAAAAAACGCATGGGACACCGCTTTGAGCTGTGTGGTGATGGAGGGGCCGGCCAGCTGGACGTAGCCGGCGCTGCGGGCCCGGACGATGACCACCTCGCCCAAGGGCGTGGGGATACCGGTGGTCATGAGTATTTCCTTGGTAATATCGCCCAGACGCAGCATATCCTGCGCCGTGGCGATGAGGGTGCCCTTCCGGACAAAGATGCCGGGCTTTTCCGTGCCGGTGACAACATCGGTGGATTCGCCGTCACGGCCGATGGAGGTCAGACCCAGCGTTCCCTGTAACCGGCCCTGCTCCAGCAGCCAGTTGAGCATGGTGGTCTTGCCGGCGTTTTTGCACATGCCCACGATGGACATGGTGCGCACGCTGTGCAGCCGCCGCAAAAGCTGTTCTTTCATATTTGCGCTCCTTCGGAGTATTGTCAGTCAATATGGTATTATAGCGCACGGCAGAGGAAAAAGAAAGCCCTTATTTTTCAGCGTTTCACGCTTTCCGGGGCAAACCCCGAAAAAGAGCCGCCCGCAGGCGGCTCTTTCCAGAAATGCAGCGGTTCACTCCACCGTGACAGACTTCGCCAGATTGCGCGGCTTGTCAATGTCACAGCCACGCTCCAGCGCAATGTAGTACGCCAGCAGCTGCAGCGGTACCACGCCCAGCTGCGGCAGCAGCATGGCCTCCGTTTCCGGAACGGGCAGCACCGTATCCACACGGCTGTGCATCCGGGCCGCGCCGCTCTCGGTGGTCAGTGCCAGCACATTG
>SAMEA3663269__coassemble_350_pt1 | contig 16891 bp, 20 predicted proteins | sample SAMEA3663269__metabat2_high_PE_027 | metagenome-assembled genome bin SAMEA3663269 (sample SAMEA3663269) | pig gut metagenome | biome: pig gut; feature: pig-associated habitat; material: faeces | place: China | collected 2013 | reverse complement strand
ACTTTAATAAAGTAGAAACGCTTTGGTAACTGCAAATACCTGCTGTATTTATAATGTCTTAATGCCGATGCTTTTTACCCATACGCCATATGGGTAAAAAGCGGAGGTTTAAGAAATAAAACGGAAGGCGACTTCCCCGCTGAATCATAACTAAGCGAGGCTATGAGACGGTGTGTATGACAAACTGCCCCGCAAATATGTTAAAGGAGGAGCTTGGTCATGAACAAGCGAATCACATCAATTTTGCTCTGTATTGTCATGATCGTCAGTATGCTGGTAACTGCAGTACCGGTATTTGCTGTGGAAGGAAAATCCACTTCATTTAAGCTGACAGCAGACAAAACAGCAGCAGAGCCGGGTGATACTATCACCTTTACCGTTACTATGGGAGCGGTAGAAGAGCTCGCCGGTCTCGGACTCGATCTCAGAATCCCGTCCGGACTAACCTTTGTGAGCGGTTCGGGAAAAGTGACAGACGGGCTGATGGCAACTATGGCAGCCGCGAATATCATGTTTACCGAATCCAGCAAAATCTTTATGGTTGCAGCCTGCAACTACACAAGCACTGGTAATACAGCGCTTATGACTTTCCAGTGTAAAGTCGACGACGGTACAAGTGGGAACAAAACTGTTGAATTGGGTCTTGTGGATGACGACCCTGACAACTGCTGCGATCGTGACTATGATAACATTGCAGTAACATTCACTCCGGCAACCGTTAACGTCACCATTCCTCACGTCCATGTGTACGACAAGGAAACTTTGGATTACTTGGTATCCCCGGCAACCTGTACTTCACCGGCGGTTTACCACAAGAGCTGCGCGTGTGGTGCGGAAGGAACTGAGACCTTCACATCCGGTTCTGCTCTCGGTCACGATTACACCCAAAAGTTTGAGGACGCCGCTCATTTGAAGACTGCAGCTTCAAAATGTACAGAGCATAACATTTACTGGTACGATTGCTCACGCTGCGATTCAAATGCAAAGAATGACCCAGAAGCAGCCGACAAGTACTTTACAAGTGCTACCACCGGCAATCACAGCTTCACAGAGCAGATTGAAGATGCAGCACACTATGTTGCCGGCACCGGCACAAACTGCCAGAGTGTAAAGAAGTACTACTATGATTGCGCTTATTGCAATCAGATGGGTACTACCACTTGGGACAGCACCACCTACGGCCCCCACAACTATGCAGCTACATGGAGCAGCGACGAGTCCGGCCACTGGCACGAGTGCTCTTTGTGCCACGGCAAGAAGGACGAAGCAACTCATACTCCCGGCGCAGCAGCAACCGAAACAACCCCGCAGAAGTGTACTGAATGTGATTACATCATCACTCCCGCGCTGGGTCATACCCACAGCATGACCCTTGTTGCCGCCAGCCCTGCCACCTGCACAGCGGATGGCAATACCGCATACTATGTATGCTCCGGCTGCAGCAAATGGTTTGAGGATGCAACAGGCAGTGTAGAGATCACCGACCACAGCAGCGTTGTGATTGGGCATCTCGGTCACGACTTTGCACCTGCAACCTGCACCGCTCCCAAGACCTGTAAGCGTGACGGTTGCGGCGCTACCGAAGGCTCTGCTCTCGGCCACGATTACACCAAACAGGTGAAAACTGAGGCCTATCTGAAGACAGCAGCTTCAAAGTGCACGGAATACAATGTGTACTGGTACGCATGCTCCCGCTGCGACGCCAATGCGAAAGATGACACTGCGGCAACCGATAAGTATTACACCAGCACCACTGCCGGCGCTCACAGCTTCACTGAGCAGATCGCGGATGAAGTGCACCATGTTGCCGGTACCGGCACAGACTGCCAGAGTGTGAAGAAGTACTACTATGACTGCGCATACTGCGATCAGATGGGTACTACCACTTGGGACAGCACTACCTACGGCCCGCACGACTATGCGACAACATGGAGCAGCGATGAAAACGGTCACTGGTGTGAATGCTCCGTATGCCACGGTAAGAAGGACGAGGCGGCTCATACTCCGAACATTGCAGCTCCGACCGAAACACAGGCAAAAGTCTGCACCGAATGTGGATATGTCATCGCTGCGGCTTTGGGTCACACCCATATTGCCACCGGTGACTGGCAGCACAACAGACTCTATCACTGGAAGGCCTGTGCCACTTGCGACGAGAAGGTGGATAAGGTCCGCCACGATTACGGCACTGACCGGACCTGCGACATCTGCGGCTACGTCAAGCCCAAGAACAACAACTCCACGACCCCGTCCCAGCCCACTGATACCACCACCAAGAGCGCCGATACCGGCGATATGGGTATCGCGCTGTATGCCGGCATGACTGTTCTGTCCCTGACCGGCGGCGCATGGGTCGTCAATAAAAAGCGCAAGAGCCAGTAAATCCCTTTCGCTGTAACCCGTTCGTATGATAGGGCGGCAGGTTTGAACCTGCCGCCCTGTTTGTTTGAATAGGAGCAATGGAAACGATGAGGATAGTGAAAGAAAGCCCCTGATTGCTGCTCTCTGGCTCCCGGACATCAGTGCGCACAATTTCATATGTATAAACACACAGCCAACCCCTGTCGGTCGGCTGTGTGTTTTTGTTTCGCATAAAAAGTGTGTGTGCTGCCGAAGTCCGCCGTTTCTGTCATTTGCGGTTTTCACGAATCAAGAATGATATAAAACGGAGGGATATTCTGTATGGGCTTCAATAAAGGAAGAGAGTGGAAAAAGTTTTTACAGATACAGCAGGCACAGGCAAAATGGTACCGTTCTGAAGGAATGAGTGAAGCACAGATCAGGGCAATGTATGATTATGACCTGAAAGCCTTTAACAGTATGCGAAGATTTGCGGACCATACACAGCCGCTTACCTGTGGGAATGGAGGGGAGAATGGTATGTCCCCGCTGCTAAAGGCTTTTCCTTCCCAGCTTACTTATACCATCGAGCAGAGACAGGAATATTCTCTTTTCTGGTGGATAGAGGAGATCGACACTCCCGCGCTGGTAGAAGCAGTAAAGAAAATGAATAAGAATGATTTGCTGCTCCTTACCGGTATTTGTTTTTGCCGGTTCACACAGCAGGAAATGGCAGAGTATTTTGGCCTTTCACAGCGCGGTATAAGCAAACGGATCAGTCGTCTGAAAAAGCTATTGCAATAAAAATAAGAAAGCAGTTCTAAAAAACACGTTTTCATCGGCTACCAAGTGAGAGGATCGTTGCACTTAAAGAAATGCCCGCACAACACCGGCCACATCCGGTCGGAAGAGCCCAATGCATGTATTTGATTGCAGGGAGAGTTCAATAAAGCGGTACGATTCTCAAACTCGGTACTGGCCGCAATCCGTCTGATGACCAGTAACTCGGAAAGCGGTACCATTGAGTGAAGAACCAACGAAAGAGAGGCGAGGCCGTTCCGGAAACAGACAAGCCGGAACGGCCTGCCGAACCACTCAGCCTGATGATAAGCGGCGACGTTGGTAGCCCTATCCAGTCTCCGTACAAGTGTTGTGAAATCATATGTTTGTTTGAATCATTAAAAACCTTTTTCATCTCAGCTATACTGTCGTGATCCTCGTCCTTGATCTTCCGGTACCATGAAAAGGAGCTCTGCGATATGTTGGATAGGCTTCAGAAGACACCGTTGAGCGCTGCACAGAATCAGTTTACAGCATATTTGGTGGCAGCGATACGAAATTATAAAGCCGTCTATTTAAAAAGACGGCAAAAGCGGCTCGCTGTTGAAATCCCTTTAGATCAGGCGGATGATGTACCTGCTGCTCGATCAGAGCCTGACTATTTACGCGGACTACCGCCCCTGCAGCAGTTGGGGAATGAATCGCTTTTCCATGCCTTACGAAAGCTGAAAAGCAGAGATCGATATATATTTCTGGCAAGAGCTCTTGAGGGGACATCTTTTGCGCAGATCGCAGATACGCTGGAAATGTCTTACGGAGCGGTTGCCATGTCATACCATAGAACGGTCGCCCGGCTTAAAGAGGCGATACTGGGAGAAGGGAATCACGGTGAATGACTTTTTCGTTCTATTCACAGCGGCGAAGGAAGGGGATAAGGCCGCGTCCGGGATGATACTGGATATGTACCGGCCTTTGCTTTACAAGGAATCTGTCATTGACGGAATATTCGATGAGGATCTGTTCCAGGAGCTCTGTATTGTGCTTTTGAACTGTATTGCAAAATTCGTCATCAGGACATAAGACAACAGCACTGCCAGGCTGTCATAATCTGCAGCCAAACAGCGCTGTCGAATAATAGAGTTTTCCAAAGGCTTTTCTGTGTTGTTTCCTCGCCATCCCTCTTATTCACATGTTCGGTCAAAGACCAAAAGGACCTCTGAACTGGCGCGAAACAGTTTGACGTTACACAAACTGCAACAGGGCGGCAAAAGCGCCGCCCTGTTGCTGCTAATTGACTATGCGCACATTGGTTCAGTATCCATCAGTGCCATTGCAAACGGTATGGTATCCAATGCAATATGATATACAGAATGCACCGTTTCAAAAACGGCTTTCTGCGGCGACAGTGAACGGATATTGATAACGGGTGATGTGCTGATAAGCCCTCCGGCATAGCGTATTCGGGCCCGGCAGCCCTTGCAAAGCGGCGCTGCCAATGATCCAGTCAGTATGATCTGCTCCTTATTCATTCTTTCAAACCTCCTCCTGACCTGCGTGGTCTTGAAAGCCAGATCATTGTACTAATTGAAAAAAAGCTTGCGGATGATCTAATAGGCACATTTGAGAATATTCCGTACCATATGTACAGTGGTATTCTCCCTCCTGGCGATCTCACGGGTGCCGTAGCCATCTGCCTTGAGACGCAGTACATTCATGTCTCGGCGAGTCATCTGCCTACCCAGATCATGGAACATCAGACCCGTTTCCATATTGAGAAAGCTTTCATCAGTTGCCGAAAGCATTTCGGAAAGGGACAGGCCGTTGTCCTCTAATACAGCATTAAGGCTGATGGTTGGTGCCGAACGCTTCACGGACGCCTGATGCCGGAAGTGATCTGCCAGCCGGCTCTCCATCTTTCGCCACGCGATGGTGGCAAAGCTGAAGCGGCTGGCGTCTCCCTGGGCGGTGTAGTCCATCACCGCCTGCAGGTAACCGAAGATCACCACATCGTAGTATTCATCCTCCGGCAGTTTTTTCTCTTTGAGAAAAGCATAGACCAGATTGTGGTGCTCCTCTGCGAATAGCTGCTGTGCCGAAGACATAGGGGTGTTTTCATTCATGACATTGTCCTCCTCGTAAAGACCAAAGCCGCAGCCTGATCAGCAAATCAGACTGCGGCTTTTGACATGGTTCATACCCTTGTTGGGTGTGACGGATTCATTTAGTAGGGGAGTTCTTCGCGCTCGCCGTCAATGACGTCAGGGCGGGAAATGCAAAAATGATCGCCACTGTCTGCGACGGCATATTCTGCGTTCCCGGTATACTGCACATCTTCACGCTCACGGGCGGCGGATAATTCTGCACGGCTTTTCAGCATCTCCTTCGCCTGCTGGCGGAACGACTCCACAAATGCGCGGAATTCGCCCACTTGCTCAGGGGGAAGGTCACCCACCTTGCGGAAGGTGGCCACGCTGTAGGTGTTGCTGCCATTGTCCACACGCTTCAGACCGATCTGCACCACGCTGCTCCATGCCGGCCGGCGCCGGGAGACGAAAGCGGCGTTCATGAAGTCATTGAACGGACGCAGGCTGGTAGGCGGCAGCGAAAGCTGTACCGGGATATAGTCGCCGTCCTGCAGAAGATAGAGAATGCGCATATTCTTGCAGGCTTTGCCTTTTCCGTCCGTCGCCGTACCGTAGCGGTTCAGCTCACAAGCTGCACAAGCGCCGCCGGGCGTACCGTAGCCCTGTTTGCCATCCACAGTAGAGCACAGGGGTACGGTGTTGTCATCGTATTCCTTGCCTTCAGGCCAGTAGGCGTTGCTGGCATGGTTGAAGAGAATGACGCCCTGCAGGAATCGGGCATACTCCGGGTTCTCGGGGTCGCCGGTGGGCATCTCAAATTGCAGCGCGCCGCCGGACGGGATCTTGACCTTGGGGAAGGAGAGGGTCAGACCCTCCATATCATCGGCAAGATCGTCGTTGCCAAAATCAAGACCGTCCATCATGGGCAGGTTGAATGCGCAGGTGGTCGCCATGGTCGTGTTTTCGGGATAACTCATTTTTAGATCCTCCATTTTTTCATTGTTGTTTTGCACATTATGCTGCGGATACCTGGTTCAATCTCGACCACAAGCTTCGGGGCATTGCGAGAATGTTATAGCCAATGATCTCAAGATCTGAAGCGCGGTCATAACTGTTCACGTCCTGACTGTACCGGGTCACAGCGTTGGAAAGACCGTAGAGACTCAGGTCGTGACCTTCAATCAGGTATTGCAGGATACCATCACCCTCTGAATCGGTAAGACCGAACTGCCGGCTGGTCAGCTTCACGACGCCGGGTACATCCGTGGTATTCATGGGGACAGCCGCAGCTTCCCGCATCATGCCTACCACCTGGCTGAACCTGGCTTCTTCTGCAGCGGCACGGACAGTATCCTGCACCTTCAGTAAGAAGGCGTGATCGTCCGCAGCCAGTGTCTTTTCGGAATAAAGCTGGAAGTTCTCCTCTGCATCCGTCGCCCGGCCGATATGGTTGCGCTTCGTGGCGGCGTCGTTGACCACCATACCGTTGCTGCAAACCAACCTGTAGATCAGGGGTTGGATGTTGACAGAACCCAGTCCCACCTCGCTGTTGCTGATCACAACACCGGCCTGCACCGTGTCGCCAGGCGTCACGTCCTCCTGTAAGCGGGGATTCACCGCCTTAATGTACATGCGGCTATCCGTGATCTGGCAGCTCTCGATACGCACATCCGGGATCTCCGCCAGAATAGGCAGGACTGCCGAGGCGATGTTGTAGTTGTCCATACGCAGGTAGCGGTTGCTGAGATAGGCGCGGGCCTTACCGTCCAGCACACGGATCATACGCTGGGCAGGCGTCCGCTCCAGCCAAGTGTTGACATTCTGGGCCAACAGACCGGGATCCTCGCTGCGCATCCGCTCATAGTACTTGGCAGGGATACTCAGGTGCGTACCAATCTGCCGGTGAGCGATATCGCCGATCGCCAGCGGTTCGATACGGTCTGCACCATTGCTGTCCAGCACATGGAGCGCCAGTTCAGAACCATAGCTCTCAAAGCGGAGGTTGCCGGTGTTGACCACATAATCCTCTTTGACGTTTTGCTGTCGTGTGATCTCCGCAGCCAGCTCTTCCAGCGTCAAGCCTGTTTTCATCGCAGTATCCTCCCTCCTTACCAGTTCAGCGCGATGGCGTCATCCGTCATGCTGGCGGCGATGCCTTCGCGTTCAAATACCTTCAGGAGCCGGGGCCAGTAAACCTTTTCCGGCAGATTCTTGAATGAGGTCTGCGCTTTCTCTACATCACCCTGACGGATGCATACATTGCCGTTATCCTTAATGATGAGGCTGCTGTAGCCGCGGGAGTTAAGATCATAGATCAGATCATCCAATACCTGACGCCCCTGCTGTTCAAACCAGACCTGCGGATCGATCTCACGGGGTGGGGCAGGCAGTTTCTCAGAAGTACCATCCTCTGCTGCGCGCTGTACCATAGGTGTGATCTTCAGCAGCGAGCAGGAGAAGTTGCCTTTCTGGTCAAATGTTACTTCTGCCTGGTCGTAGTCAGGGATACCGGAGATGGTAATACGGCCTGTGCCGCCGTGAAGGATCAGCATCTCCGGCTCCGGGTTGCGCCATTCCCATGTTGCGTCAGGATATACCGCTTTCAGATATGCGGAGATCCTGTGATTGACATGACGGAGCAGCACTGGGCCGAAGCCATCCTCTTCTTCCATGGGTAGGGAGCGAAGGTGCTGCTGCCGTGCGTCATAGGCGGCTCTGCGGGCTGCGCGCCGCTTTTCCGCTTCCTGTTCCTGAATGTAGGGGTACACAAATGCGATGGTGACCCAAATCGCCCAAATGGTAAATGCGGCTGTCAGAAGCCAGATCTGCGTATCGCTGCGCACAAACGCAACAATAGCCAGAACGGCGGCTATGAGAACAGAAACGCCGGACCAGATGGACTTCTTCTTATTCATGCTTTGCACATCCTTTCATTTTGTGGTGAAAACAAAAAAGAGGAGCTGCCACGCATCTTTGTTGATACATGGCAGCTCCTCTTTTACCCGGTATCCTAACCGGGCAGGGGTTCTCGTTCTCCGTCGATCTCCGGTATCTTCTCAGACACCGGGGCTTCTACCTCACCAGGCTGGAGATATCGCCATCGAAATGCGATAACCTTCAGACGCTTGTCCCGCGTCCAGCCATCCCGTTTCAGATAGTCCTCCAGCTCCAGCACGCCCTCAACACTGACCAGTGCTCCACGGTGCAGTCCTTTCTTTGCAAATTGCGAGGCAATGGCACCAAAGGCAACGACCTGATAATACTGCGTTCTGGCGTAGGGGCCTTTTCCGGTACGCTCCGCAAGATCAAATCGAAGATAAGGCCGGTTATTGGCACTGATTTTCAACTCAATGTCATCCGATACGATACGGCCTACGACGGATATATTTGCCATTTCACTCCTTTCCGCCTGACGGCTTAAATATCTATATAAAAAGTGCCGGCATCCAGCATCAGCCATTAAGGCAAAGCTGTCATGTCGGCACTAAAATACAAACTTAACAAACGTGTGCGATCCGAAAAGGATTCGGAAACCCTCATGGGGCAATGCACATAAAACAACTATAGCTGCATTGTAACACTATATATTGCGATTGTCAAGCGATTATAATTCTATATATAGATATTATCTCAAATGAATGTGGGTGTTGTTTTGATTGGGGACAGATAATGATGACGGGTTACTATTCTTCCGAAGCTCCAAACAGGACCCGCAGATAATCCTGCCGCCCATCCAGAACACGGGCAACCTGTATCGTCTCGCCCTTAACACGGTAGAACAGAAAATAATTCCCGCTGAGCAGTGCCCGCAGGTCGTTCCCCCTGCCGATTTTGGCTGAAACAGAGAATCCCAGATGCGGGTTTTGCTGTAAATGCCGTAAATCGTGGGTAATGCTCTTTACGATGCGCCGCGCTGCCTGTGGGTTGTGCAGTTCCAATGTGATGTAGGCGCTGATCTCCGCCAAATCGCTGGCCGCTGCCGGCGTAATATGCAACTTATGCATCCGTCAGCCCAAGCTGGGACTCCACTTCGTCCAGTGTGAGCCAGCCCCCTTCTTCCGCAGATTTCCAGCCCTTGTCGATCTTTGCCATGAGCTGCGCCGTAGCCTTGGATCTCATATATTCTGCGTTTTCAGGGGACAGCAGAAACGGAAAGCCTTTGCTGTTCAGCGATTGCTGGAGGAAAATATTAAATGCGTCCGTCAGGCTCAGGCCATAGGCAGAAAAAATATTCTCCGCCTCCTGCTTGATCTCCGGGTTGATACGCATTTGAAACGTAGCCGTTTTCGGCGAGGTGGCCACATTGATATTTGAACCTTGCATAGCGTCAGACCTCCTTTTTCTTTTAGTATACCTACAGCACAAAAATATGTCAATACATTGTCACTACAAAAGATTGAAATTGGATGTGTTTGAACTATCATTTCTATTACTGTATTTCCTCAAGCCCAAGAAAGCCATCGGTCGGGAGGGATGTGTCAAGGATACTGCTGCCGATGGGGATACGTTCAGATGCTTTGAAATAGAAGCGATACTGATGCCCGATTTCCACCTTGTCCTGCTTGGGTAAAACGAGAGTTATTTCATGATCCTGATCGTCTACGATCCGGACATTGCGGTATTTGCGGAGAGGTGTCTGCATGATGGCGATGCATCGGCCATCAACAGTAGTATAGTGAGCAGTGGCAATAAGGTGATACTGCGTCACTGCCTGATAAGCAAGCCCCATGACAAGGATCCCGCTGAGAAGGACTGTGATGGTGTCACGGGAAAAGAAAATAGCTGCAAACCCTACGAAGAAGAAAGCTGTCCCTACCAGTACGGTAAGGAGCAGCTTCCTTTTCAGCGGCAGCGGTGCTGATTTTAGCTTGTCCACTATGATAACCTCTCAAAGATGATCTGGCGGCGCAGATAGAGATTGGCCACGGCCTGCAGTACCGGGCGGCAGCAGCTGAGGGGTCTGACCATATCGGCGATGTTGTCGCTGGTCGTAATACTATCTGCGTACAGTGCGTCCATCAACTGTGATTCTGAGTGGATCGTGCGGATATCATATTCTACACACTTGATTAGCTCCGCTGTAGATAGAAGTGCCTGCCGGGACAGTTGGTAGATCTGCCGCTCATTCGCATTGCGACGGTCTTTCTGAAACAGTTTCCTTGTGACAGCAAACGGAACATGGCCGAATACCGTCAGCTTCACAAAAGAAATCAGACGCAGCAGCAAGCTGTCAGAGATCGGGATCACATAAAGGCTGGACAGCAGTGCGTACAGCGCATCCTCACCGGTCTCGCCGCAGCCCTCTGCTACCAGCCCACGCTGCAGCAGCCTTCGCATACAGTCATTGATACTGCGCTGAGCTGTAACATCGCTTGCCTGCGACCTGACGGTGTAGGCATCTTCAAGGGTTTTGGCGTCCATGATTTGCCAGTTCAGAGATGTCCAAAGGATCATCTCCTGAATGTCCAGCACATATTCCTTCCTGTTGATGATGACCATGGGGCAGGTAAGACTGCCTAAGCGGCCTTTGCGTTCAAAACGGCCTACTGCCGTGTAGTATTTCTGCATGAATTTCGCCTCTATTCTTCTTATGATGCTTTTGAGCGTTTTTTCAACGGCTCATATTCGATACTTTTCAGGAATTCTGAATTGGCCTTCAATCGTTCGGCTGCCCTATGTACTGCCGCCCCCAAATAGTTCGCCTTGACGCCGTAATGGGCGGCGATGTCTGTATTGCTCAGGCCGATAAACTTCAACTGCATTGCTTCAATCCCCAGCCGTGCTACACCATCATATTGCTGCTTGGCACTTTCCAGGAGAGATAGTGCGTCCACTTCTGCCAATTGTTCCTGAAGGCTGCGGACGTTGGATGCCCTTACGCAAGCACTATCCTCCGCCATGTCAAAGATCTCCGGGACCGGGAAGCAGCGCCGCTCTTTGCTGCGAAGCAGCCTGCAGTATGTACGCAGCCCGTTCTCAACGACTTTCTGTGCGTAGGTTGGGAAGCGTGCGCTGCCGCTTGGGTCATAGGTCACTGCGGCTTTGCAGAGCCAGATACAGCCCTCCTGGAACAGATCGTCGTAGCCGAAGCCGTAAAGCTGTTCATTGACCCGGATGCTGGTATGGATAGCCCAGCGTACAACATCCATGTTCGCCTCCACCATTTTCCGTTGGGTATCTGTCAAAGCGACATCGTTTTTCTTCATCGTCAGATTCACCCCTTTCCTTGGCAAATAGATAGATGATCCCTATGCGATCTCGGCGCTGGGGGCACGAAATTGTTCACAGGCGTGGATCAGGCGGTCGCACATGTACGTGCCGAATTGTGCGATATGTGCCTGATCTTCATGCAGACCGAACTCTGTCTGCATCCATTGATAAGCCTCCTTCTTGCTCATCAGTCCGGAGCGCCACAGCCGGTCGAAAGCCCGGTGTGCGAGAATGCGTTTATGCCGCAGCTCTGCATCTGCCAGAGAGCCCATAGGCAGCAATGTGGAGCGATGGGCAGCCACATAGCTGTTGCAGGCGGGATAGCGGTCACAAACGTACAAAAAACTTCCTGTACTTCGGCTGTTGCCATACACATAGCTGGCAGGATGCAGCGTCGCTTTTGCCCCGCAATTGGGACAATGGATATTGACTCTTTTCAGATCATTCACCTCCTTCTTCGGACTTGTATGCGTTCATTGCTGGCAGCTCTCCCACATCTGAGAGAGACTGCACCGTTTCGGATCCTCTACGTTCCAGACAAGCCAGCTGGTGTAGAAGCGTTGGAATCCTTCCAGCGTCATAATGCCGACGCAATCATATTTGTCCACGGTTTCGCCGGAAAGATTCTCAAATACTGCCACTGGGATAATTGTCGGCACGGCATTGTGATTTACAGACAGAAGGAAACCGGAGCACCGGTCACACTGCTGGCAGTCGATGAAAAAGCTGTTGCGCCAGTTGCAGCAGGTTGCCTGTAAAAATCGGTAGAATCGCTTGTCCATAAAAATCCCTCTACTATCATTATCCGTAAAACGAAATCAAAAGTGCGCCACTTTTTGAAAAAAATTTCAAATTTCTCTGCGGCCGCGTGGACGAGAGCGTCTGGAAACGATAAATGCCATGGCGGCAGCCACGGCCAAAATGATGCAAAAAGCTTTTTTCATGGTATTTTCTCCTTAATTTTGTAGTCTTTCACACACCACCACATACCGCTGTCGCCCGCCGCTGGCATAAGGATGGCAGGTCAGCAGGGTCAGCAGGTCGCGGTTCGGCTGAATTTTGATCATCTCCACCTCGTGGGGCTGGATGATGGAGATCTCCGTCACGGTATAGGTCAGCGTTTCCCACAGGTTCGTGAGCTGCACGGTGTCGCCCACCTGCAGCCGGTCTATGTGCCGGAAGTAGTCCGCGCCTTTCCAACCACGGTGTCCGGCAATGACGCAGTTGGTGTTGTCGCCGCCGATGGGCGCTGACGTGTTGCCCAGCACTGCCGCGCCTGCGGCCAGATGTTCATCGGACGCGCCCATGTAGATGGGCATGGTCAAATCCATGGCCGGGATCTCCAGCACGCCAAACACCTCATCCGCAATGCCGTAAGCGGTCAGGTCTGCGGCGGGTGCCTGGCAGGCTGCCAGATCCACAAGACCGGACTGTTTCTCCGCATAGAGCTGCCGGTTGTACTCCTGCAGCGCCGCCAGCAGTTCGGGATACTGTGGCCCTTCCGCCTGCTGCGCCAGAAAGCTTTGCGCCGCGTCGGCAGTCTGGGATTGCAATCGGCTTCCGTGGAGGACCGGCCACAGTATGAGACATACGCCCAACACCGCCAGCAGTGCGGCAAAGAGAAGCGATTTCTTACCCATGCTGTTTCCTCCTCCTTATTAAGTAATAAGCTCCACCGGCCACAGCCAATGTACCGAATCCGGCAGCAAGCCCCGTCAGATAATGCCGTGTCCATGAGGAGGCCACCGGCTGCGCGGCAGCTTCTGTTGCCTTTTCCGGTTCGTAGGGGACCCGATGCCCTCGCACCAGCAGCCGGTGGGTGTTGACCCCGAAGGGCGTGCAGGTGACCAGCGTCACATAGTCCCTGCCGTCCTCGACCTGCAGCAGGGAAGTGTCTGCGGGCAGCACTGTGGCGATATTGTCCACCTGATAGGCCAAAACTTCTTTGAGGACATGAATGTAGAAGATATCGCCCGTCTCCAACAGTTCAATGTCGGAGAACAGCTTGGCGCCGGACATGCCGCTGTGGGCGGACAGCACCGCGTGAGTGCTTGCGCCGCCCACCGGCAGGGAGGTGCCCACCACATGGCCCACGGCATGCTCCAGTGTTTTTGCGTCGGTACCGTGCTGCACGGGGAGGTACACGTCAATTTTGGGGATGTCCACATATGCCATGACGCCGCCCACGGTGAGCTGCTTGTCATACGCCAAGGGAGGGGCAGAAGCCCCTCCCTCAGAGAGAATGGCGGAATTGGCCAGCAGCGCGTTGTACTGCTCCGCTGCCTGCCGCTGTGCGGCCAGCTCGGTATCGCTGGTTTCTTCAATGGCTGCTGTGTACGTTGTTTCCACGTCGGAGTGGTACTTCTCGTTCATCCATTCGCCCACCAGCGGATAGAAAAGCAGCCCCAGCGCCACAACACCGCAAACCGCCGCCCATATCCAGTGCTTCACTGGTTATGCTTACGGCTGCGAAGCACGATGAATGCCGCCGCGCCCAGCAACATCACGCCGCCCACGGTGAACATCCATGTACCGTAGCTGCCGGTCTTGGGCAGGTCAAAGCCGGGGTTGTTGACCACGGTCAGAGGAACGATGGCGTTGCTGTCGGTCATGGTCACGTCCTTGCCGTTGACGGCGGCGGAGGCGGTCAGCAGCTGGGCGGCACATTTCTCACACTGCCCGCTCTCGGTGGCCTTGATGACCATCTTGATGTCCTCCTTCAGCAGCACATACCCCTTGTCGGTGGCAGTCTCGGTCAGGCTGTAGGCATCGTCCTCCAGACCTTTCACGATAACATGGCCGCTACTATTGGGAACGAAGGTGGTGGCATCGGCCTTCTTGGCGGTAAAGCCCTTGGCGTAGTACACGCCGTCCTTCTGCTCGGCCACAATGTAGCAGTCATCGGTGTCGTTGTGCAGCAGGAACTTCACGTTCTGGGCGTTGCCCTTGCTGTCGGAGAAGGTTTTCAGCACGTCGATGCCGTAGCTGTAGACGTGGCAGCAGTCGGAGAGGGTATCGAAATAGGCGGTGTTGGTGCGCTTCCATGTCAGGGTCACGGTGTTGGGGTTGTCCTTATCGCCCAGCTGGGCATCGGAAGTCAGGGTGGCGGCATAGGTGATGCGCATGGTACAGTCGCTGTAGCCCCGCTGCACGCTGTTGATGTAGACGGTGGCAGATTCGTTAATCTCCGCAAGGGCGCTCTCCGCCATGGAGATGGTCATGGTGTTGGCATCCTCGCCATAGGCCACGGTAAACTTGCCGGAATCCTCTGCCCACGTGGTGATCTTATCGGTGCAGCCAGCGTCCTTGAAGAACTCAATGACCACATCGTTCTTGTGATACCGGATGCCCTTGCTCATGGTATCCACATAGGTGTATGCGGTCAGACCGGAGGCCTTGGAGGTGATGGTGGGCAGGGTGCTGATGATCTGGTACTCCACAGTGTCGCCCACGGAGGCAGTGGCGGTGTGGGCGTAGCCATCGGTGATGTCGCTGACGCTGCCGGTGTTCTTACCGGTGGAACTCATGCTTTCCCGGACGGTTTTCTCCAGCGTGGGATTGCCGGTCTGGTTCTTGGGGTACACGGTGACGTCATAGTTCCACGCCGCACCGTCCACGGTGGTCATGGGCAGGCTGACAAAGAAGGGGTTGCAGGTGGAAGTCACATTTTCAGGCACACGGGTCTCCACCACCAGATACAAGCCCTGCTCCATGTCGGAGGCGGCGGTGTGGCCAGCGGCGTCAGTCTCGGCCATGACCACACCACCGTTTTTCACAGCAGTTTCGAGGGCGTTCTTCACATCGGTGGCATTGGCCGCCAGCGCAGCGGACAGCTTGTTGTTCAGCATATCGCTGGTGTAGTAGCTGATGCCGCCCTCGGTCTTGTGGGCGTCCGCAACTGTCAGGCCGATGGCGGACAGAACGGCATTGCTGCTATCAAAGCCGTACAGCACACCCGCCTTCCGCTGGCCGTCTACCAGTTCATTGTTCATGCTGATGTCGGCCAGCTTCAGATAGGTGAACTCCACGCCCTGCACGGCGTAGGGCGAGAGCGTGTCGATGACGGTATCGTCATGCCGGCCGGTGGAGACGTAGGATTCCGCATCCCACGCGCCGTCCGCACCGGCTTTGGTGATATCGTACTTGTAGATGTTCAGGGACGCTTTCCTGCCGGGGTCGATGGTAGGCGCTGCGAAAGCTGTGGTCATCAGGGCGAGGGTCATGAGCGCTGCCAGCAGCAGCGCCAGTACACGATGGATCTTTTTCATGTTCAGTGGTTCTCCTTTTGTCTGTTATTTTTGAGTTGAATTATTTGCTTTTTACGGGTATACTGGTGGTATCAATGCTGAGGAGGTGTTTGCAGATGGTGTATTCCGTAGAAGAAATCGCACAGCGCATTTTGCCTGTCGCGCAGAAATACGGCTTAAAGGCAGTCTACTTGTTTGGCTCCTATGCCCGTGGAACTGCGACCGAATCCAGCGATATTGATCTTTTGATCGACACCTCCGGAACGAACATCAAGAGCCTTCTCTCCCTTTCTGCTGTTTACTGTGATTTAGAAGATGCGCTCCACAAAAACATTGATCTTATTACGGTCAGCTCTTTGGAGCAGCGTCCGCAGATGGAAAATGACGTCCGCTTCCGTGATACCGTGTTAAAAGAAAGGGTGAACATCTATGCTGCCGCCTGATGCCCAACGTCTGGCTCACATTCGCGATTACTGCCTTGAGATCAAAAAGACAATAGAGCGCTATGGGGCATCTTTCGAAACCTTCGATAGTGATCCTGATTATCAGCGTTCCGTGTCTTTCTGCATTTTGCAGATCGGAGAGTTGAGTGGAAAACTCTCCGAAGAATATCGGCTTGAGACAACGAAGCAGATTCAATGGGGACCCATCAAGGCGATGCGAAATCTTGTCGCCCATAATTACGGAAGCATGAGCCGTGAGATCATTTGGGAAACCGCTATCACGGACATCCCGGTTTTGTGCGAATTCTGCGAACAGCAACTACAAGCATTTCAGAATTGAACCATCAGCCTGCCGTTTTTCGGCGGGCTGCTTTTTTGCAAAAATAAACACCCATGCCGAGCATGAGTGCTGCAAACAGAATAGGTGCGATAAAGCCGTGGCTGCCGGTAAAGGGCAGGGCGAAATTGGTATTGTTGCAGGCGGTGAGGGTGATATCGGGGCTGTCGGCTGTCAGCGTCCCCGTCTCCACCGGTTCCGGCAGCAGCGTATATCCTGCGGACGCTTTGGCTTCCGTGATGCGGTACTGTTGGCCGATGGTCAGTTCCTCCCACTTGGCGATACCGTCTGCGCCGGTGGTGATGCGGCTTACCTCCGTCCACGAGTTGCCGTCCGGGGAGACCTCCAGCAGCAGCTCCGCGCTGGAGAGGGGAGTGCCGGTCACATCCACCTTGTATACGGTGATGCTGCCTGTTTCCTCCGCCACCGTGGCCCGGATCTTGATGTACG
>SAMEA3663269__coassemble_339_pt1 | contig 17156 bp, 15 predicted proteins | sample SAMEA3663269__metabat2_high_PE_027 | metagenome-assembled genome bin SAMEA3663269 (sample SAMEA3663269) | pig gut metagenome | biome: pig gut; feature: pig-associated habitat; material: faeces | place: China | collected 2013 | reverse complement strand
ATTTGGCCTGTCAGCCCGGAACTGACGATTCAGCAAATTATCGTACTTATGTACCCTGTTTTTGCTCTTTTTATGGGCAATCTTCGCATTCTTCGTAATATGGAGGACGACCTTTTGGCAGGCTCAGCAGAGATGACAAGTGACTTTGGGGTACCATGCCGACGCCGGCTCACAAATCCACTCGCCGTTGACTTCGGCGACCGTGTCTTTTCTGCCAAAGGCAAAGGATGCGTTGACATAGTGCGAGCCGTAGATTTTCTTCAACTCACGCCGCGTTGCCTCTATTTCCGCAGGGAGCCACAGAATGCCCTGCTTACAACTGAACGTACTGTATCCGTACGCCATCTCTTTGCCGCATGACGGGCAAAATATATTTATCAGCCATACTCATGTCAGTTTATCGGGAGCAAATACGATCGGTGCGGTAAAAGTGTGAGCGCTCGTTTTTTCATGGGTGTTCCTCCGCGTTCCGTTTCCGGTTTCTTACATTCAGCTTGTTTTCCAAATCCTCCTCGAAAAGCGGCAATACCGTCACGGAAAATGTTACCATGGCAAAGCAGTTACTACTAGGAAGCGGCAACTTGTCCTGAGAGTTGAATAAATATCCCCCGGTTCAATTTGAACCGGGGGATATTTATTTTGGGCAAGTCAAGGATGGTGGTACATGCAATCATTCAGGAGAGAAAGAGAATAACAATAGAGAGAAGAGGAAAATGACTTGCCTGATATGAGAAAGAAAAACCTTATCGTGTTGCACCGCCCACAAAGCGGATCGCACCCTTTGCCAGCTCCAGTGTGGGATCGACAGATGGGAATGTCAAATGATACAGTTCGACTGCCAGCGGCAGTTCTGTACAGCCCAACACGATGGTTTCTGCACCGCAGCGGCGCAGTGCGTCTACCGCACGGCAAACCTTTTCTGTATCAAAGGTCTCAGCGCCTGCTTTTACACCTTGATAGATCAACTCCATCACGGCAGCCTGTCCCTCAGGGTCAGGCGTCAGCAGGGTAATACCAAACCGCTCCGCCATCTGCGCATACACGCCGGTTTGCACGGTGCCGTTTGTGGCAAGCAGTCCGGCAAGACGGATGCCGCTGTCAGCCATGGCCTGACAGGTAAGCTCCAGCATGTTCAGCAGGGGAATGTGAACGGTCTTCTGCAGCTGGCTATGATAGCAATGGGCTGTATTACAGGGCATTATCAGGCAATCTGCGCCGCCGTTTTCCAGCCAGCGAGCACTTTTCACCATCTGGGGCAGGGGATCCGGACCACCGGCCAGCAGGGCAGCGGTTCGGTCTGGGATGGCGGTATTATTGTCGATCAGGATGTGGATGTGTTCCTGATCACAGGCGGCCTGCGTATGCAGCACGATCTTGCGGAACAGGTCTGCGGTAGCCATGGGTCCCATGCCGCCGATAATACCAATGGTTCCAGTCATGATGCTTTCCTCCTATGGAAAATCATTTGACGTTATTGCAGTGCGTTCAGCGCCGTTTCAATCCGGTCAAAGCCGCGTTGAATCTCAAAAAGCGAATTGGTGTAGGCGATACGGATGGCCTCGGGCGCCATAAAAGCTCCGCCGGGAACGACCGCAACATGGTATTCCTGTAGCAGGTATTCACTCATGGCGAAGGAGTCAGAGATGACCCTATCACCGGCCCGCTTTCCGTAGTACCAGCTGACATCTGGCATCAGGTAGAAAGCTCCGTCCGGCTTGGTGCAGGTCACATGGGGCAGGTTGATGGCCCGCTCATAAGCGTAGTCACGGCGCTGCACGAACTGGGCCACCATGTCCTGAACATCAGGTTCCCCGTTTTCGAGGGCCTCGATAGCACTCCACTGGACAAATGTGGTGCTGTTGGAGGTCATATGACCCTGCAGACCGCTGATGCCCTTGGCAATATCCGCCGGAGCGGCGGAATAGCCAATGCGCCAACCGGTCATGCGATAGGCCTTGGACATTCCGTTGATGACGATGGTGCGCTGATAGATCTCAGGGGACAGGCTGGCAATGGATACGTGACGGCAGTCACCGTAGAGCAGCTTTTCATAGATCTCATCGGCGATGACATAGAGATCCTTCTCCACAGCCAGATCGGCAATGGCCTGAAGACTCTCCTGACCATACACAGCGCCGGTGGGATTGTTGGGAGAATTGATAATGATGGCGGCCGTTTTTTCGGTAACGGCTGCCCTGATGGCGTCGACGTCCAGCTGATAGTCACTCTTGCAGGGAACGCAGACAGGGATGCCGCCCACCAACTTGACCATCTCCACATAGCTGACCCAGCCAGGAATGGGGATGATGACCTCGTCGCCGGGATTGGTAACGGCCATAACGGCGTTGAACAGCGCCTGCTTGGCCCCGGTAGATACACAGATCTGTTCAGGGGCGTATGTCAGTCCGTTGTCACGCTGCAATTTGCGGCAGATCGCCTGGCGAAGTTCCGGGATACCGGCAGTGGCCACATAGGTGGTCTTCCGTGCATCAAGAGCATCCTTGCAGGCGGCGCAGATATTTTCCGGCGTTTTGAAGTCCGGCTCACCGATATTGAGGGCGACCACATCAATGCCGCTTCGTTTCATGATTCCGATGAGACCTTCCAGTTCGCAGGTAGCAGACGGTGTAATCCCGCCGACGATTTTGCTGATCATAACGATTACTCCTTCTTTATTTTAGCTGAGAGGCGTTATTCCACATAGATGGCAAAATCAGGACACATTCTCTCGCACTTCTTGCACGCGACGCAGTCCTCCTGACGGACAGCGGCGGCATAGTTGTAGCCCTTTTTATTCACAAGATGCGTAATCTCAAAAACGTTTTTAGGGCACAGGCTGACGCACATTGCGCAGCTCTTGCACAGCTCTTTATCAATATATACTGCCACGATGCTTACCCTTCTTTCTTTAACAGTGCCCGGACCTGCTCCACCAGCTCGACCGGGTTCTTGACCACATGAACGCCGGCATCCTCCAGCGCGGCGATCTTGGTAGCGGCAGTGCCTACATTTCCGTTGACAATGGCACCGGCATGACCGAGGCTTTTGCCCGTGGGGGCATTGCGTCCTACGATCAGAGAAACGACAGGCTTGTCCACATGGGCCTTGATATACGCTGCAGCAGCCTCTTCGGAACCGCCACCAATCTCACCCAGCAGTACGATCACCTTGGTATCGGGATCCTGGGCATAGAGAGCAATGGCGTCGCGCTGGGTAAAGCCCCAGACGGGACCGCCGCCGATAGCGACAACACCGGACTGGCCGATCCCATTATCCGTAAGAGTCTTGCCGATCTCGTAGGACAGCGCGCCGCTCTTGGAGACAATGCCCACAGAGCCTTTCTTGAAGAAACGGACAGGATGTGCGCCGACCTTGCAGACCTCCGGGATGATCACACCTGCACAGCCCGGGCCGATAAGCGTGGTGCCGTGGGCTTTGGCGTAAGCAATGATCTCCACCACGTCGTGCATGGCAATCTCCTCCGTGGTCAATACCAGAAGGCGGATGCCGGCGTCAATGGCCTCAAAGCAGGAATCCTTGGCGACTTTGGGCGGGACAAAGCTGATGACCGTATCGAAATCATGGGCTTTCTTTGCCTCTGCCACATAATTGTAAACAGGAATGCCCCAGACCTCCTGACCGCCCTTTCCGGGGGTCACACCGGCCACGATATTGGTTCCGGCATCCAGCATGGCCTTCGCCTGCAGGGAACCGGACTTTCCCGTGACGCCCTGCACCAGGACGCGGGTCTCTTTATTGATCAGAATAGACATCGGTCATCCCTCCTTTGCAGCCTTGGCAACGGCTTCCACGGCCTCTGTCAGGACATTGAAGGTCAAAAAACCATGCTCTTCCATGATGCGGATGCCTTCCTCCTGCATGGTTCCGCACATCCGGCAGAAAATGGGAATCGTAACACCATGTTCCTTGCAGTAGCTGGTCAGGCCGATGGCCATATTGTCCATGCGGTTGAAGCCGCCGATCAATACCACGATCACGGCCTTGACCTGCGGATGGTTCTGCAGCGTAAGCTCCAGCGCCCGGTACATGACCTCGGGCGTGGTCATGCCGCCCAACTCGCAGAAGCTGGCAACATGCAGGCCTGCATCATGCAGCAGATCCAGCGTCAGCATACCGGTGCCCGCACCGTCGGAGATCATGGCGACATCGCCGTCCAGCGGCACATAAGTAACGGTGGTCTGTTCTTTTTCCGGTGCCGTGTAGCGGTAAAGGCCGCTGCGGCCCTGCTCCAACTCACTGCGGATACCGGCCATGGAGCTGTCGTGATCGTCGATGACGAACTTGGAGTCCATCGCCACAAGCTTTCCGTTCACCAGCCCCAGAGGGTTGATCTCCACCAGCAATGCGCCGCCGGAGAAGAATGCATCCTGCAGTTTGTCCAGCAATGCGTACAGATCAGCCGGATCCGCGGTATTCAGCCGCTCGGCGATCATCTTCTTCTGATATCCCTTCAAACGGGTGAAGGGGTCGATTTCCAGTTTCAGGATCTCCTCGGGATGATCCTTGGATACCTGCTCAATGTCCATGCCGCCCATACGGCTGACGATCAGCGTGGGAACGGCAACGCCCTGCAGCGTGATGGACAGATAGAATTCCTGCTCCGCCTGCATCATCTGCTCTGCCAAAAGACCGTGCACAGGATGTTTTTTGATCTCCATGTGCAGGATCTGGCTGGCATACTGACGGTACTCTTCCTCATTATGGCAGACTTTCACGCCGCCGGCCTTGCCGCGGCCGCCTGTCATGACCTGTGCCTTCAGCACAAAGGGGTAGTCCATGGGGGCGGGAGCGGTATCGGATACCAGCAGATGGCTTTCCGGAACGGGAATGGCGAACCGGCGCATCATCTGCTTGCCTTCAAATTCAAACAAGTTCATATATGTACCGCCTTATCAGTTATCCGTGAAAATAAAGGTTGTTGTCCTTGGCATAGGCGATGCCTGCCTTGACTGCCTGAGTGTTCAACTCCACAAAGCGGGGATTCACCTGCGTCTTCACCACATCCAGCAGCGCATCCTCCTTCAGCAGGCCGAGGCACTCGGAAAGGAAGCCCAGCACGACCATGTTGGCCGCCATGCGGTTGCCCAGATCCACTGCGATCTGCGTGGCGGGAACGGCAAAGGTGTTGGCAACAGGATGGGTCAGATCGGTCACCAGCTGGGGATCGATCACCAGTACGCCATCCTCGGACAGGGTGGGGATGTATTTCTCATAGGCGGACTGGAACAGCGCCACCAGCAGGTTTTTCTTTTCGGCCACGGGGGAGTTGATGGGTGCGGTATCAATGATCAGCTCGGCCTGGCACTGGCCGCCGCGCGCCTCCGAACCATAGGACTGGGTCTGCACGGCGTACAGGCCGCCCTTGGTAACGGCAGCGGTGCCCAGCATGACTGCCGTCAGGATAATGCCCTGACCGCCGAACCCGCAAAGGGTGATCTTCTGAGGATATTGCAGCATAGTTGACTTCCTCCCTTATAACGGCATATTGGTGCCTTCGTAGACCGGCTTATCGACGCAAATGAACTGTCCCAGCGGCAGCTTGCCTTCCTTCTCGGCGTCGCTCATTTTCTCGCCCTGCTCCTTCATGTAGGTGTTGGCCTGAATGTACTCCATCACCTTGACAGGGTCGCCCGTCTTAAGGGCATACCGGCCATAATGGGTGGGGCACTGAGAGACAATCTCGATGAGGGAAAAGCCCTTGTGCTGCAGCGCACGCTCCATGGCCTTTTTGCACTGAAGCGGCTGCGCAGTGGTCCAGCGTTCCACATGGGTAGCGCCGGCAGCGATGGCCAGAGAGCACACATCGAAACGGGGCTCGCCGCTGCCGTAGGGCGTCGTCATAGTCTTGGACTCTTCGGGAGTCGTGGGAGCGACCTGTCCGCCCGTCATGGCGAAGTTCATGTTGTTGACCATCACCACGGTCACATCCAGATTGCGGCGGCAGGACTGGATCATGTGGTTACCGCCGATAGAAACCAGGTCACCGTCGCCAGCAAAGATCACCACCGGCAGATCCGGCTGCATCATCTTCACGCCGGTAGCCCAGGCCAACGTTCTGCCGTGAACGCCGTGGAACATGTCAGTCTTCAGGTAAATAGGAATACGGGCTGTGCAGCCTACGCCGCCAATATGCAGCATCTGCTCGGGATCCATATGAAGCTCGTCCAGCGCCTGGGTGTAGTAGTTCAGGACCTGACCGCAGCCGCAGCCTGCGCAGAAGAAGTGCGGAAGCTTTTCTTTCCGGAGAAACTTGCGCAGAGGATTGATTTTCAGTTCGTCTGCCATCTTATTTGACCTCCTCCTTGATCTCCCGCAGGATCTCTGCGGAAGTGTGGATCTGACCCCGGTTCTTCGTAATGGGGACGACAGGACATTTGCCGTTGACAACTCTTGTGATCTCATTGACATAGCGGCCCATGTTCATCTCCACGGTAAAGACCTTGGAGACATTAGCTGCTGTCTCGCGGATCGCCTTTTCCGGGACAGGCCAGATGTTGCAGAGCTTCAGAACGCCCACCTTGATGCCGGATTCCCGCGCCATCTGCATGGCCTCGATAGCGGGACGCACCTCGCTGCCGTAGGTAATGATGGCATAGTCGGCGTCATCCATCATGTAGCATTCGGTGCGGCAGATGTTGTCGGCGTTGTCGCGGATCTTGCCGCAGATACGGCGGTAGAGCCGCTCGAAATCATCGGGATCCCAATCGATGCCGCCCTTTTCATTGTGGGGGTTCAGGGAATAGATGGTGTGGTAGCCTTTGCCCAGCGGTGCAAAATCGGGGCAGCCGTTGGCCGGTGCGCCGAAAGGCAGATAGTCCTCAGGAGAAGCGGAGGTGTAAACGCGGTTGAACAGTTCGATCTGATCCGCGGCAGGGATCTCCAGACGCTCACGCATCAGCGCGATGGTGGCCTCGGACATGACGATGACAGGGTTTCGGTATTTTTCCGCCAGATTAAACGCCCAAATGGTGTAGTCGTACAGCTCCTGCACAGAAGACGGGCAGAGGACGATGGCCTCGTAATCACCGCTGCATCCATAGCGCAGCTGGTAGACGTCAGCATAGGTGGCAAAGTTGTCACCGCGGGTACGCATAACATCGGCCACAACGATGGGGGCCTCGATGGTATAGCAGTAGCCGAGTCCTTCCTGCATGTAGTTAAAACCGGCGCTGGCAGTGGCAGTCATGACCTTGCCACCAGCCAGAGAAGCGCCAGCCAAGGCGAAAATAGAGCAAAGCTCATCTTCACCCTGCACAAATTTTCCACCCACCTGGGGCAGACGCTGGGACATACGCTCAGAGATCTCGTTGGCAGGGGTGATGGGATAGCCAGCAAAGAAATTGCAGCCGGCGCTGATCGCGCCTTCGACCAACGCATAGTTGCCCAGCATGAAGTGGACGCCTGTATCCACGCGCTTTTCCCATGCCTCCAATTGATTTGCCAAAATCGTTGACATACCGTTTTTCCTTTCTGATTCATTTGGGTGTCTGCCACCAAGATGATAAATTCACCTTAAAATTGTCGACAGTATACAATGGCAAATTCGTTATACATGAATTTGCGAACTTTGTCAATCCCTATTTGGAATTTTGAGAATAAACCACACCTACATATGTGAATGAATACCGACCTCTTTGCCCAGAACCCACACCCGGTGAATACCGACAGGGGGGATAGCAGGCTCTAAATAAGAGTTTGCGCTATTGATGGTCAGTGGATCAAACAGCACTAGGTCAGCGTCCATGCCGCGGCGAATCAGGCCACGGTCCCACAGCCGCAGACGTCTGGCCGGTTCAAAGGTGATATGCCGGATGGCTTCCTCTAACGGCATAACCTTCAGGTCTCGTACATAGTGTCCCAGAAAACGGGGGAAAGAGGCATAAGCGCGGGGATGGGGATGTGCGCCAACAATGCCGTCTGTGCAGACGCAATGAGCATCGCTACGCATGACATAGATCACATCATCCTCAGAGATAGAGAAATAGATGGCCACAACTTCCGGACCTTCGTGCTGCAAGATGTGCAGTATGGCATGTCCGGGATCCATGTCAAGCCGCTGGCAGATGGCATCCAGCTTTTGGCCGGCCATCCAGCTGTATTCAGGTGTGGCGACAGAGGCGATCATGATACAGGACGCGCCGCCGCGAACATCGACTTTTTCCTCGGTTTCGTGCAAAATCTTTTCAAAAGTGTCAGGGTAGGTCAGGCGCTTTTGGAATCCCTGTTCACCGCCTTCATAAGCCCATGTGGGAACACAGACCTTGAGTCCAGTACAGGAAGCTGTCCAAGGATACTGGTCGACGGTCACATCATATCCCTCACTACGTAAGGCATTGATGGCCGCAATGGACTCGTGTACCTTACCCCAGTTGCGCTGGCCCAAAGCTTTGTGGTGGGAGATTAGGAGGCGCACACCGCTTTCTCTGACAACGGAACTCATTTCCTGAATGGACTCCAGCAAGCCACCTTCCTCACTGCGCATATGTACCATGATGAGTCCATCATAGGAAGCCACAACCTTTGCCAGCTCAATCAGTTCAGCCGTGTTCGCAAAGCAGCCGGGGGGATAGATCAGACCCAGCGACATGCCCTTGGCTCCTTCCTGCATGCATTTTGCCAACAGCATCTTCATAGCCTGAAGCTCCGCTTCAGTAGGTTCACGGTTATCGTTTCCCATGACATTCATGCGGATGGTGCCGTGTCCCACCAGACCAACAAAACGGGCAGCAGGATGAGAGTCTTCAACAGTCTGCATGTAATCAGCATAGGAACGCCACGGGTAGGGCATAGAGATTGTGCCGGCCAGTGGAGCCATATTATCGGCCAATTCTGACAGGAGACCATCCGTCACAGGTGCCACAGAGGAGCCATCCTGGCCAAGAACCTCTGTTGTGATGCCTTGGTCTACTACCTGATGAACTGATGGATCGCGGAGCAGTTCTAATTCCATGTGACTATGTGTGTTGATAAAGCCAGGAGAAAGCGCAAGACCCTGCGCGTCGACCACTGTATATTCCGGGAGAGGGGGGATATTGCCGATGTCAGCAATGATACTGCCACGGATCAAAACGTCTGCGTGAAAAGGCTGGCAGCCAGTGCCATCGTAAATGGTGGCATTTTGAATCAAAGTCTCCTGCAATGGAAATACCTCCTTTACATTTGCAAAATGATGTGGTATGATTTTTTGCAAGAAGTCGACCGTATACAGTCGACATAATAAGAGGATATCATCTCACTTGCTGAAAGTCAAGGAAAACAAGTGACATTATACAAGCAAAAGCATCTTGCTGCCGTAGAAGCTATCTGGCATCTTTCCTTGACAGAATTTTTACTGTATAATGCAAAGCAATTTATTTTGCAAATGACTGTATTGGGTATACTGTTGCCTGCCGCAAGCGGAATAACAGGACCGCCTGCACGGGGACAAGAGCATAAATAGATCGTTTTTTAACACTGCGCCACAAAAATGTTTTGAGAGGAGTATACAAATGACACACGAGACTTCTGAACTTTTGCAGCTGCTGCAGAAGATGGTTTCATTCCCGTCGACGGACGGCAATGAAAGCGGAATCAGCGACTTTTTGGCACAGAACGCGACGGCCATGGGAATGGATATTGTTGAACAGCAAGAGGCTCTACCTGGCTTGAAAAACGTGATCGCAGTGAAAACGTTTGGTCGCGGCGGAAAGCGTGTGATTCTAAATTCTCATATGGACGTGGTGCCTGCGGCAGATGGTTGGGATACGGATCCTTATGAACTGGTGCAGAAGGGAACGCGCGCCTATGGACGTGGCTCTACGGACGCGAAAGGGCCGTTGGCCTGTTTGACGATGGCAGTCAAGCGGATTATTGAGAATCCGGAAGGTGTCAATGGAACAATCGTGTATACTGCGGTGGTGGATGAAGAAAGCCATTCCTCCGGTGCACGCGCGTTGGTGCAGCACCCACAGGTATACGGGGATTACTGCATTGTTGGTGAGCCGACCATGTCCCACGTGGCAGTGGGCCATAACGGAAGTCTGCGCCCTGTGATCGCCATTGAGGGATTGTCTGTCCATGCGTCGAATCCTGAACTGGGTATCAATGCTATCCGGATTGCAGCCTATATATCTGAGTTGGTGGATGAGATAGCCGAGGAGATCTCCGGTATCGTGCATCCCACCACGGGAAAACCGTCCATTGCTATTACCATGATTTCCGGCGGTGTACAGGAGAATGTGATTCCAGATCATTGCGAGGTGGTCATCGATCGGCGTATGGTTCCCGGCGAGAGCGAGGAGGAACTGCGGGCCCGTTTCGATCGGTTGTGTGAGATGGCGCAGGCAAAATTCCCTGGTAGCCGCGTTTACGTGGATCACTATCTGGTGACCACTGGACCTGCTGCGGAGACCTCTGTTGACAGTGAGCTGGTCAAAGCAGCATACACTGCCGCAGAAAGCGTTACCGGAGAGAAGCAGGAGCTGCTTGGGCTGACCTGCAATACGGATATGAACCACTTTACCCGCGCTGGCATCCCCACGGTCATTATTGGGCCAGGTACGATCACGGTGGCGCACAAACCTAATGAGTATGTAGAGATTTCCCAGTTGGAAGCGGCATGCGCGGTGGATGAGGCGGTCATTCGCGCGCTGCTGAAATAAAAGGAAAACAGAACAAAGGAAGGAGCTTGCTATGTCTTATACGTTGGAAGCGGCAAACACTGTCTTGACGGTGGATCTGAGTAAGGTCAAGCGCAACATTGAGCGGATCCGTACCCATATTGGCCCCAATGTGGATATCATGTATACGGCAAAATCAAACGGTTACGGGCATGGTCTGATCGAACCGACGCTGTACATGCGTGATCATTGTGATATCCATTGCTTTGCGACCGGGCAGCTTTGTGAGGCACTGGAGTTGCGGCAGGCGGGCCTGCAGGATTTCATCTTGGTACTGGGCGGAGTACCATACTCCGGGATCCCCGCATTTGTAGAAAATGATCTGGTTGCCACTGTATATGAAGATACCTTGCCCCGTGCGTTGAATGAAGAGGCAGCACGGCAGGGGAAAAAGGTTCGTGTTCACCTGAAGATCGACACAGGGCTGCACCGCTTTGGCGTGCAGCCGGGTAAGCAATTGGCGCATCTGATCAATACGGTTCAAAGCCTGCCTTATCTGGAGATTGACGGTGTCTATACACACCTGGCCAACGGCTACTCATTGGACAAGTCGTTTACCCATCAACAGATGGAGATATTTACGCGGGCGCTGGAGCAGATCAAGGAAGCCGGCATCCACCCGCGCCTTACGCATGCAGCCAATACAGCGGCATGTGTCGCGTCACCGGAATGCTATTATGATGTGGTGCGCGTGGCGGCACTGATTTTTGGCTATGATATTTCACCCGGTATCCAGAACCGTTTGGGGTTGGAGCCCACCATGCGCTGGACCAGTAAGATCCTGAATGTCCTATGGGCCGAGCCGGGTGAAAACGTCAGCTATTACCGTTTCTTTGTGCCGGAGCGCCAGACAAAGATCGCTATTATCGGATTTGGTATGGGCGATGGCTATTACCGGGGACTTGTGACGCGTGATACAGCCCATAACGCGGATGTGCTGATCCATGGTAAGCGTGCCCGTCTGCTGGATCTGAACGTGGACGTAGCCTTTGCAGATGTGACAGATATTCCTGATGTGGCGATCGGTGATACCGCGGTTCTGGTGGGTCAGGATGGCGATGATGAGATCACGACCATCGAATTGGGGGAAAAAGGCGGCACCTCAAACGGACATATCTGCTGCTCAATCACATCGCGTCCGCTGCGGCAGTACGTGGAAGAATGACACACAGCAAAAATATATAGAAAGAAATTTTCAACAAATATTGACAAAGTTTAAATATCATGATATCCTCTGTAACAGTCTACTGTATATTGTCGACATTACAGTGCGTTACGAGCTTTCTTTTCTTTGTATGCAGAGATTAACACAAGAACAAACGGGAGGTAAAAAATGAAAAAGTTCATCAGCGTCATTTTGGCATTGGTCATGGTACTGGCTCTTGTTGGTTGTGGCTCCCAGAGTGCCAATACTGATTCCTCTGCTGACAACAGCGGCAGTGAAAAGTATAACCTGATTATCGGTACCGGCGGTGTCGGCGGTACTTACTATCCTCTAGGCGGTGCGCTGGCTTCCGTCTGGACAAAGTATCTGGATAATGTGACCGTTTCTGCTCAGAGCACCGGCGCTTCTGTTGAGAATACACAGCTGCTGGAGAACGGCGAAGTTGAGCTGGCTCTGACGCAGAACGATCTGGCAGAGTACGCCGTTAAGGGTGAGTATATGTTCACCAAGAAGTATGAGAAGATGCAGTTGATTGGCCGTCTTTATTCTGAGCCGATTCAGGTCTTTGTCCGCAATGACTCCGGCATCAAGTCCATTGCTGATATGGCTGGCAAGCGCATCTCTGTTTCTTATCCCGGTTCCGGCGCTAACGCTAATGCCGAGCAACTGCTGGGTGTATTTGGCATCACGGTGAATGATATCAAGGCGGAGTATCCCTCCAACTCTGATACCGCAGATCGTATGAAAGATGGTCTGTTGGATGGTATGCTGACCACCACCGGTGCCCCCAACGCAACGTTCCAGGAAATGTGCATGAGTGCTGACTGCACGCTGCTGAGCCTCAGCGATGAGGACTGCGATAAGATCATTGCGCAGTATCCTTTCTTTGCCAAGTACACCATTCCCGCCGGCTCCTATGAAGGCCAGACCGAGGATGTCCAGACTCTGTGCGTCCAGTCCGTGCTGGCAGTGTCCACCGATCTGAGCGAGGATCTTGTGTATGACCTGACCAAGACCCTGTGGGAGAATCAGACTGAGCTGTCCGGCATGCTGTCTGCCCTGAGCGATTTGAGCGTTGACAATGCTCTGGAGGGTATCACCATCGACTATCATCCCGGCGCTGTCAAGTATTACAAGGAAATCGGCATGATGTAATCGTCATAAACCCTGTAACCTATTTCTAAGTGTGGAACGGGACTCCGTTTCGCTTCATCCGAAGCGGAGTCCCACTTTTCTTACACTTCGATAGAAAACTGAGGAGGTGCGTTCCTTTTGCCCGATGAAATCATGAAAAAAGATGAAACCTTAGCCGAAACGAAAAGCGAAGACCTTTCCGGCACTCCGATGTCGGAGGAAGAGGTTGATAAGATTCTGCGTAAGGTTGACGCCGAATCGCGGACAAGACACTTGTCCAACATATGGGAAAAGCTGGTTGTTGTAATCGCGGTAGCGTTCACGCTTTTCCAGCTGTACACAGCAATTTTTGGAGCCCTTTCTCCTCAGGTGCAGCGTTCCATTCACCTGTCCTTTGCTATGCTTCTGGGGTTTATCCTGTATCCTATGCGCCGCGGAAAGATGGATTCCAAGATCAATGCGCTGGATATCGTGCTGATGGCCAGTGCCGTGATTACCAGCCTTTACTGGGTGTTTAATTTCAAGGAGATCGTATACCGTGTTGGCGAGATTACCACAATGGATTTCATCATCGGTATAATCGGAATCCTGACCGTTTTGGAAGCGACCCGCCGCTGCGTAGGCTACCCTGTTCTGATTCTGGCGGTCGTCTCCCTGCTTTACTGCTATTTTGGATCTTATTTCCCTGGATTTTTCCAGCACCGTGGCTTCAGCCTTGACCGCATTGTGCGGCATATGTATCTGAGTACAGAAGGAATTCTGGGTGTACCCATTGGCGTGGTCAGCACGTTTGTGTTCCTTTTCCTGCTGTTCGGTGCGTTTTTGAAGCGTACCGGTGTGGGACAATTCTTCAATGATTTTGCTAACGCCCTGACGGGCAAGGCCGTTGGCGGCCCGGCAAAGGTGGCAGTCATCAGTTCCGCTTTGCAGGGCACCATCTCCGGCAGTTCTATCGCCAACGTGGCTGCCTCGGGCAGCTTTACCATTCCGCTAATGAAAAAATGCGGATATAAACCGGAATTTGCCGCAGCAGTCGAGGCGGCAGCTTCGACCGGCGGACAGATTATGCCTCCCGTTATGGGCGCGGCCGCTTTCCTGATGGCAGAGTTCACGGGTATTCCTTATTGGTCCGTGGCACTGGCCGCAGCGATCCCTGCGGCGCTGTACTTTACCGGTATTTTTATCTCTGTCCATTTGGAGGCCAAAAAGCTTGGCTTGCACGGTGTTGTGGGCGAAGAAATCAAGAGCGTATGGTATGTGATCAAGCACAGAGGTGTTCTGTTTGTCCCCATCATTGTTATCATCGTCACACTTTCCAGCGGTATGACCGCTATGCGTGCCGGTTTGCTGGGTATTCTGTCTGCGATCCTTTGCGGCTCTATTTACAAAGAGAACCGTCTGAAGCTGAAAGACTACATTGAGATCTTTGTGGAGGCGGGCAAAACAGCCATCGGCGTTGCAGTGGTCAGTGGTGCTGCTGGTATCGTGGTGGGCATGGTTACGCTGACCGGCCTGGGACTGAAGCTGGGTACTGGTCTGGTGGAACTGGCAGGCGGCAGTTTGATTCTCACGATGGTTTTTGCTATGATCTCCTCTCTAGTGCTGGGCATGGGCGTTCCCACCACGGCGAACTACGTGATCACATCCACGATTGTGGCGCCTGCCCTGACTACGCTGGGCGTACCTCTGATCGCCGCGCACCTGTTTGTGTTCTATTTCGGAATTATCGCGGATATCACGCCTCCTGTCTGTTCAGCCGTGTTTACAGGCGCGGCCATAGCCGGCTCCAATACTCTCAAGAGCGGTGTGACGGCCACCCGAATCGCAGTTGGCGCATTTATTATCCCGTATATGTTCGTGCTGTCTCCGCAGTTGGTTTTGGTGGATGCTACATTTTTGGGCCTGTGCCGCATTATTCCCACGGCACTGCTGGGAATGTTTATGCTGTCCTCCTCCACCAACGGCTGGATGCGCTGCAAAACTCTATGGTTTGAGCGAATTCTGCTGGCAGTAGGCGGTATTCTACTAATCGACAGCGGTATTTTGACAGATGCGATCGGTCTGGCCGCATTTTTGGTGGTGTTGCTGCTGCAAACAGTGCGTATTAAAAAGGCACGTACTGTGGCATAAGTAATAGTTTACAATACGTCTGTGGCGCGTATTTCGTGTCACAGACGTATTGCGTCGAATTAAGGTGAGGTTATGAAGTTATTACGGCGTTATACAGTGAAGCTAGTTCGGATACTACTGGGCCTTGCGATCATGGCCCTTGGGATCGCCATTGCAAAGCAAGCCTATTGTCTTTCGCCATGGCAGGTACTCAATGATGGCCTGGCGCATACATTTTCCATCAGCATTGGAACAGCGAATATCTATGTGGGTATTGTAATTCTTCTGCTGGATATGCTTATCCGTGAAAAATTCGGTATCGGCATGGTTTTAAATATTGTGATGACCGGCGTGTTTACAGATATGTATCTGTCGTTGAATACGACCTTTGGCATCATGCCCAAGGCGGAAGCGATCCCTCTGCAGATTCTTTTCTGCCTGGCTGCGGTGCTTCTTAACGCGCTGGGCATGTATTTCTATATGTCCGCATGGATGGGAGCCGGTCCCCGCGATACGCTGGTGGTTTTTTTGGCAAAGCATCTACCCGTTCCGTTGGGGCTGTGCAAGCTTGGTCTGGAAGCAATTGCGTTTACAGTAGGTTGGCTTATCGGCGGCGAAATTGGGGTTGGTTCTGTGCTGTTTGTTTTGCTGGGCGGCCCTACGCTTCAATGGGTGTTTCAGTTGTTCCATTTCAATGTTAAGGCATCCAAAAACGAATCCATTCTGGATACATGGCGTATCGTAACAGGAAAAATGACGTTTTCTGAAAGTGAAAAGGTATAAACTTACTATTCCATTGAGTGGAAATCCTGGTAATAGTTGACAAACGGCAAAAAAATATTAAAATAGAGATGATAAAATAAAACTAGGGTGTGTAACTATAATGTATCAAAATCAGAATTTGGGAAGCAATCCGTCACTGAAGCAACTGGTATATGACAATCTGCGTGACCTGATTATTCAAGGGAAGCTTGAGCCGGGTGCGAAGCTGGTAGAGGATGAACTGGCGCAATCCATGAATATCAGCCGCGCCCCAGTGCGTGAAGCGTTGAATATGCTGGAACGTGATGGATTTACAAAGATCATCCCTCGAAAGGGAGCGGTGGTAACAGAAGTCAACCGCAAGGACGCCGCGGATATTTGGAAGTGCCGGATTGCGTTGGAGCCATTTGCTGCCAGGGAGGCCATGCCCAATATTCCCCAAAACGAGTTGGAAGAGGCGCTGGAACATACCATTGAGATCGAAAAGAATCCATATATTTTCGAGAAGTATGTGGCGTCTGACCTAGAAGTACACGGGCTGTACTATAAATACCTAGATAATGAGTACATGAAGTCCATCCTGAATAACCTGAAGGTACATTCTGTGAGAGTACGCTGGTTGCGGGAGGCACAGAACAGTGATCCGGAGCATTCACTGATTTCAACTCGCGAACACGAGAGAATTCTGCGGGCATTTCTCAGCAGAGACGGCCAGTTGGTGTTTGACACTGTGCAGGCCCACATTGAAAGCAGTGCACAGCGCCTCAATGAAACATTAAAATAAGGATAAAAACACCCCAGTGCTTACACGGGTGCTCATAAGAAAGTAATCTGGAACATTACAATTATGGCAACCGTCAGACGGGGTTGGTAAACAAGATACCGGGTATGCGGTGTAAAAGCTGAGTACCCGTTATTTTTTTGCCCTTGACTGAAAGCAATAAATTTATTTACAGGTTTTGAGTATAATGAAGCTACAAGGGGTGCCGTCAAGAGTTATGCGCAAATTTGTTTGCAGACTCTGACTGAATGAGGTCAGCCGGCAATAGAGGCGTCTTCCAGAGGCGTCTCTAAGTGCTTCATGTTCATGTACTTTTTGTTGCCCCACTGAGTACCAGCCACATGGCGTAGTCGGGCGCAGACCAGCATCAGAGCGGAGTTGCCATCCGGGAAGGTCCCCACCACCCGGGTCCTGCGGCGGATCTCCCGGTTCAACCGCTCAATCACATTGTTGGTGCGGATCCGGGTCCAGTGCTCGCTGGGAAAGTCGCAGTAGGTCAGCGTTTCCTCAACACCGTCCTCCACCT